>Ga0187784_10001201_pt1 | contig 20409 bp, 16 predicted proteins | sample 1015_SJ02_MP15_2_FD_132964 | JGI IMG/M metagenome (GOLD analysis project Ga0187784, IMG submission 132964) | Tropical peat soil microbial communities from peatlands in Department of Meta, Colombia - 1015_SJ02_MP15_20_MG | ecosystem: Environmental > Terrestrial > Soil > Wetlands > Peat | place...
CAGTGTTCGTAGGCGACCTGACGCCTGAGCAGGCGCTGAGTCAAGCCAGTGGGGCTGTGAATGCGATTATGCACCGCGCTGGGTATTTCTAAAGGCTGATACCCTGCGTAGCATGTGAGCCGGTGAGCCCCGTCTACCTTTGATGGAAGGCGGGGCTCGCCGGCGGCCCGAGAGCCGGCGGCAACCGTTTAGGGCTTCAAGCACGCATTTGTCTGTGGGGTATTCGCTGGGGTCTATGAATGCGTGAGCGCTCGGTGAGCAACCGGTCGGGAGCCCGCATGGTGGGTCATTTTGGCTCATGGTGGCCATGGCCCGGCGTGCGGCACAGATGGCGCCATTGGTTCATTACCTTTTCAATTCTTCCGGCGCTGTTGGCCGTCCTTGCGGGCTCAATTTATCCGTTTGGCTACACGCTCTTTGTCAGCTTCCATGACTATAACCTTACCTACTCTAATGCCGCATTCACGTTCAATGGCCTGTCAAATTACCTCAGCTTGCTCACTGTAGGCGATTTCTGGTACTCACTGCGGGTTAGCGCCATCTTTACTGTCGTCGCTGTGTCAATTGAATTGGCACTCGGAGTACTCCTCGCGTCGCTCCTCAATTATGAGGTATTCGGTCGCAATCTCTTTCGCTCTCTGCTGCTCACCCCGATGACCATTGCTCCAATTGTGGTTGGTCTTATATGGCGCTGGTTGTACAACGCAGAGTATGGCTTGATCAACTATATCCTGGGGATCTTCGGAGGGCGTCCTCAGGCCTGGGTCGTAAATCCGCATCTGGCGCTTGGGGCGATCATCATAACTGATATCTGGGAGTGGACACCCTTCATCATGTTGATTGTCCTGGCAGGCTTGCAGACCGTGCCAGTTGATGTGATCGAAGCGGCTATCCTGGATGGTGCAAACTCTTGGCAGAGGCTGCGATTTGTCGTTCTCCCGATTATCCGGAATGTCATGCTGATCGGGGCTACGTTCCGCCTGCTGGATGCGTTCCGCTCTGCCGATACCATTTTCAGTTTGACCGGGGGTGGCCCCGGTCGGGTTACCACCGTGGAACCCTACAACTTGTACTTACAGGCTTTTCAGGACTTTCGCATTGGATATGCTGCAGCGATGTCCATTGTCCTTATCGGCCTTACGACGCTCGTCGTCAGCGGCCTAATGAAGATTGCGCAGTTCGAGTAATGCTTGGGCTGCCGTAGGAGATTGACGATGCAAAAGACGGTCGGGAAAGTGGCAGCCTTTGGTGGGGTTTGCTTCTTCACGGTCCTGTTCTGGATTCCGCTATTGTGGATTATTCTCTCTTCGGTCAAGAGGCCGTTGGACGTAACCTCCTATCCGCCAGCATTGATCTTTAGACCCAGCTTCGAGAACTACATTGCGTTGTTCACAACCGATCAGGCGGGGGCGGCGTTAGTCACGAGCCTGGTGGCAAGCCTGGGTGGTATGATTGCCAGCATGGTGCTTGGGACATTGGCCGGATATGGACTGGCGAAGCTTAGCGCGCAGGTCGGCCGACAGATAGGGTTCTATTTCTTAAGCACTCGGTTCGCTCCTCCCATCGCGCTTGCGCTTCCATTGTTTCTCTTGCTGGGGAAGATTCACTTAGTTGGTAGTCTTGACGCTCTCATCGTCGTCTATAGCCTATTCAACCTTCCACTCGTCGTTTGGCTCATGCGTCAGTTTTTCCGTGATCTACCAGGCGAGATCGAAGAGGCTGCGGTCGTTGACGGGTGCTCTGATGCTGGCGTTTTCTGGTATGTTGCGCTGCCACTTGTTGCTCCGGGACTAGTTGCCACCAGTGTCTTAGCGTTTCTCTTCGCTTGGAACGAATTCTTCTATGCACTGATCTTGGGAGGGGGGAACATCACAACACTACCTGTACTTGCTTCGACGTTCGCCACAGACCGCTTGATCCAATGGGGAGAATTGAGTGCAATTTGCGTCGTCGCCGGTGTCCCCATTGCGTTCTTTGCGACCCTATTTCAACGGTATCTTCTGCGCGGCCTGACGTTTGGCGCTGTTAAGTAGTTCAGGACATCTGCGCCGTGGGGAATGACAGACGGGCGCAGTAACGGGACTGGGGCGGTGGTAGTTGGCAGCATTCGGTTGCCTGCACGGCCGCGCTCCTTCCGTGGATGGGGGGAGTGCGCCACCAGTTTCGGACGCCAGGTCCGTGCGACCTGGAGGCAGAGATCCATGGGCCGATACTGGTCGCTTCGAACACGAACACTGGTACAGCACCAAAGGGGTTCAGCGAAGCGCTGCGTTTCCTCGATCAGCTAGAGGGCCGCGGTCAGCCCCGTCGTCGGGATGGTTCGCTGCAGCACAATCTGATCGTGGCCCGGGTAGGTGTAGGGTCACGACCTTCAGTCTGCTTCTTCGCGGGATCGAACTCCATGGGCAGGTACAGCCGATCGTCCAACCGCTCGCCGGCGGTGTCGCCAGTCCGGATCCTCCAGATCCTCAAAGGGGGGATCAAAGACTTTGGCGAACAACGGGCATGGGAGTCGCTACCCGGCGAGGAAGCGGGTCGCGGCACCGGGATAGGTGTAACGCGCACGTGTTCGAGGTCATCCTTCAGCACGTAGACTGCGGTGAGCCATCGGTTACCGCCAGCAGATCTCGGAGCCGTATCCGGTCCTCCGGTTTGACGTGCTCGGGGTTGCGCAAGAGGAGCTACCCGCCCCCTTTGATTGCCTTCCGGGCCTGCGGGTTGCGCCGCACCCGATTGGGTTCGTCCACGCGGACGCGGTCGATGACCTCCCGGCTGTATTTGACGACAACGTGGAACAGGTGCTGCCGTCATGTACATCACTACCGCCTCGAGGCGCTGGCACCCGTCGGTCCCGATCAGGGCGAAGAAGGGACGCATGTCCTTCCGGCTGCGGCGCTCACCGATCCAAAGGACGCGTTTGCGCGTGGGCTCGAACACCACCGTCGCATAGCGGCGGCCCTTCCGCAACGCGAATTCGTCCATGGCGATCGTCGTCACGCCGGAGAAATCCACTGGGGGCAACTGGTCCGCCAACGCTATCGCGTCCAAGGTTTTGACTGTGTCCTAGATGAACCTGATTTGCTGTCGGGGGACCGCCCGGGCCGGACAAACTCCTTTCTCCGCGATCAAGTCGCCAATGCGCGTGATGTCCTCCGCAGCAATCCCAACATGGACCGCGCAAGCCAAAGCTATCCACGACCCATCCAGGAAGGGAGGGAATCCTTGGTTACTGCCTCGGGAGTCCTCTCATAGCCCGAGTCAGTATACAAGGGACACATGAATGCGACGCCGTCCCGCGCGGTCATGCTGTGCGGCACCGAACACCAGGATCCGCCCACTCGCCGGTTGTGCGCCGGCCCGCTTTCCGTTGAATTCCAGAGTGGCGCCCTGCGCTACGTCCGCTTCGGCGGGATCGAAGTGCTACGCGGTGTCATGTTCCTGGTGCGCGACGAGAACTGGGGCACTTTTGCGCCCGCGGCCTCTGACCTGAAGATCGAGGAGGGCCCGGAGCATTTCTTGGCGTCCTACCGCGCCGTGTGCGAGGATGCGCAACGGTGCCTGACCTACGAGGCGACCATCGCCGGCAGGAGCGACGGCGCGCTCAGCTTCGAGGTGACCGCCGAGCCGAAGACCGATATCCTCACCAATCGCACCGGGTTTGTGGTGCTGCACCCTGCCGCGCTCGCGGGCCAGCCAGTGTGCGTCACCCATGTTGACGGCCGCCGTGAAATGGCGCGCTTCCCCGAGCTCATCAGCCCCGGACAGCCATTTTTCGACATCCGCGCGCTCGACCACGAGATCAGCCCCGGCGCCTGGGCCAGCGTTCTCATGGAGGGCGATGGCTTCGAGATGGAGGACCAGCGCAACTGGAGTGACGCCTCGTATAAGACCTACGTGGGATCGCTCCTCAAGCCGTGGCCCTATACGCTCGCCAAGGGCAGCCGGCACACGCAATCGATCCGGCTGTCGATCGCCGGCGCCGAGAGCGTCGCGTCCGCGGGCGCAGACGAAGCGCCCGTTACGGTTGCCCTGGGCGGCGAGACCGGGGGACGGCTACCGGTGGTCGGCATCGGCGTGCCGGCCGAGGAGGCCGAGCACGCCATCGCGACCCTCGACTTGGTGCGCCACCTGGCCCCGCGGTTTTTCATCTGTCACCTCGACCTGCGCGGTGACCTGGCACGGCACACGCTCGAGGCCTATGCGCGGCTCGGCGAGGCGACCGGCGCCGAAATCGACCTCGAGATCGTCATCCCGGATGGTACCAGTCCGACCGCGGAGCTCGGTCGCCTCGCTGCTGCCGCTGCAAAGGCTAGGCTCAAGCCGGCAGCGCTTGCGGTCTCGACCGTGGCGGATCTCTTGTCCTGGCAGCCCGGCCAGGACCGGCCCACTGAGCCGACACCGGAAGTCATTTGCGCGGCGGCGCGAGAGGTCTTTCCAGAGGTGAGGCTCGGCGGTGGCGTATTCTCCTATTTCACTGAGCTCAACCGCAAGCGCCCGCCGGCCGGGCTTTTCGACTATATCGGCCACACCACGTGTCCGACCGCGCACGCGGCCGACGATCGCTCCGTCATGGAGACGCTGGAGACGATGTCGGCGATCATTGCCTCGACCAGAGCCTTCATCGGCGGACGGCCTTATCGGATCGGACCGAGCGCGATCGGCTGCCGGGACAATCCCTACGGCGAGGCGCCATTCGAGAACCCGGACAATACCCGCGTGTGTCTCGCCCGGGTGGACCCGCGGCAGCGCGGCCTGTTCGGCTCTGCTTTCTTGCTCGGCTATGCGGCGGCGTGCGCGCGCGGCGGCCTCGACGCTATGGCCTTCGGTGCGCCTACGGGACCGTTCGGCTTCATCCACCGCCGGGCCGACTATGCGCAGCCTTATTTCGACACGCTCGAGGGCCCAGGCGTTTATCCGGCCTTTCACGTCCTTGCCGGTTTGACCCGCGGCTCGGGCCGGCCGCTTCTTGACGCCACGGTGTCACGGCCGGGTGTGACCGCAGCGCTGGCATGGCGCGAAAGCGGGCGCGACGTGCTGTGGCTGGCCAATCTGACTGCCTCGCCGGTGCAGATTATGCTTGAGGGCGTACCAGCCGGGACCGCCCGCATGGCTGTGCTCGATGCCGAAAGCTTTATCCAAGCCACTCGCGACCCGGATGCGCTCGACGCTGTTGCCGTAGCCGCTCCGGCCGGCGCCATTTGTCTCGACGCTTACGCGGTCGCGCGCATCGCCTGGGCATCGGTGTGAAACTTTCGACCGCCACACGAGGGCGCCATCGGCGATCAATCAACAAGCTCAACAATCAGAAACCAGCAGTCGAGGCGAGTGTGTGCTAGAGTTCGTTGAGAATGGGGGAAGCCACCTCGGCATGGTGGATGGTTCGTTTGGCGGCAACACCAGACACGATGGGGAGGAAGCCGCTTCCTAGACTATAGGCACGGTACTACGAGTTGGTGCCAAGGGCCTGCAATTTGTCGGGCCGGCTGTAGGTAGGCGCGTTAGCGGAGGATACGGTCAGCGCGTGCCCGTTGCGAGTGCCGCTTGGATGGCTACGATCCGGTGCTCTGTTGCTGAATGATAAGACCTTGCACGCGGGAGGACATCTCATGAAAACACTCGTTCTCGAACAGCCGGGTCAGTTGCGCCTGACCAACATGACGCCGCCCGAGGATCCGGGTCCCGACGAGGCGCTCGTTCGTGTCAAATGTGTGGGCATTTGCGGCACAGATCTCCACGCGTTTAGGGGTGAACAGCCGTTTTTCGAGTACCCGCGGATCCTCGGGCACGAATTGGGTGTCGAGATCATAGACCTCGGATCAAGCGCCCAACGGTCTACACTGGCGGCCGGTGATCGCTGCGCCGTGGAACCCTACTTGAACTGCAGGCGTTGTGGCGCTTGTCTCCGTGGCAAGCCTAACTGTTGCCAAAACCTCAAGGTCATCGGGGTGCATCTCGACGGTGGCATGCGGGAGTACACTACCTTGCCCATATCCAAGCTGCATAAATCACTCACGTTACCCTTCGAGAATCTAGCCCTTGTCGAGATGTTGTGCGTCGCCCGCCACGCGGTGTGCCGTGCAGAGTTGAGACCGGGTGAGCAGGTGCTCGTTATTGGCGCAGGTCCCATTGGCCTATCGGTAATCGAGTTCGCCTGCCTCGCGGATGCGAACGTCATCGTGATGGAAGTCAGTGACCATCGGTTGCAATTCTGTCGTGAACAACTGAAGATGCGCCGCGTCATTGATGCAAAGGTCGATCCGCTCCCACAGCTCCAGGCGTTTCTCTCGGACGACCTGCCCACGACGGTCTTCGAGGCTACCGGGAACCGCGCGTCGATGATCACGTCATTCCGCTATGTCGCCAGCGGAGGCAAGCTTATCTTCGTGGGATTCGTCCAGGGAGACATCACGTTCGACAGTGCGGAGTCCCACCGGCGCGAAATGACGCTACTGGACAGCCGCAATGCGACCGCCGAGGATTTCGCTCAGGTCCTCCGAACGCTGGAAGAGGAGAAGATTGATCTCGCCCCGTGGATCACACACCGCGCATCGCCTGAGGAGGCCGTCACGCAATTCCCACGATGGCTCGACCCCACGAACAACGTGATCAAAGCCATGCTGTATCTGTAGCGCTCTTCGTCCGTCAACGCAACCGGCGACCGGGCGGTCGGACTGTGGAGCTATTTCCATGGGGACCAGGGCTGGACCGAGGTAGTACGGGCCATGGCGTGCTGCCGGATCGTGGGCACGGCGACACCCTGGTTTGTCGCAGACCGTCATCCGCGTGCGCAAAGAGCAAAACCGTTCGCCGTTCCGGAGCGCGGCGTGTCGAAGCGATCGGTGGTACAAATCGGGGGACGCTACAAACCGCAAAGGGCAGGAGTGTGTGGTCAGGTAGCGAGGAGGCGCGCCGTCAGGGTGCCATCAAGAAACCTGATCACGTTTCCTCCTCGCCCCACTGCGACGGCGAGGGCTTTATCCTCGGAACTTTCATCGAGGTGATCACCGATCCCGACGTCCGAGCGCCAACGAGTATTTTGTCGGTGAGCGTGCCGCGGCGACGGCATAACCATCGTGGCGAAAGTCGTTGGGCAACTCATCCCGATATGCCAAAATCGGTGCCGGAGGTGAAACAACGAAGATGAAACCGCAGAATGTCGAGCTGCGAAACGCGAAGCTACGGGAGTTGTTTTTGCAGATGAAGGACGAGCACCCTGAAAGGCTCCGGCAGCGACTGAACGTCTCCTGGAGCAACTGGGGCTTTGGCATCGAATCCCTTGCCGAGTCTGCCGCACGTCTGCAGAGAGCCAGTATTGAGTTCATCGAGCTACACGGGAATCACTATGGCGCGGACCTCGGTTATAAGGTCGAAGAAACGTTGAAGACACTGGATGCGCATGGTATCAAAGCCGGCGGCGTGTGTGGAATGTTCTCGGCAGACAATGATCTGTCCAGCAACCACGGTTGGCAGAGACAGGCAGCGCTTGATTACCTCAAGCGAGAAATCGAGTTCACTGCGGCGGTCGGCGGCACGTACTTGCTTGTCGTGCCGGGAGCGGTGGGCAGGCCGCGTGCCTACGACGACACGGAGTTCGAGCGCAGTGTGGAGACGCTCCGGATCGTCGCCGACCTGTTCGTCACCCACGGTGTCAAAGCGGCGATTGAGCCCATTCGCTCGGCGGAGGTCAGCTTTGTCCACACGGTTGCCGATGCCCAGGCCTATATCAAAGCTGTAAATCATCCCGGCGTAGGCCATATCAACGGCGATGTGTATCACATGCAGACCGAAGAAGCGCACATCGGAGAAGCGATACTCCGGGCCGGCGATCAACTTGTGAATCTCCACCTGGCGGACAGCAATCGGTGCGCGCTCGGCGACGGGACACTCGATCTCGACACGATCATCATGGCGCTCTACATTATAGGCTTCAATACCGATGGAAAATACGTCACGCCCGAACCGCTGGGTCCGGGTGGTGATCCGTATCCTGCTATGAACGGCAAGCCGGACCAGCAAGTGCTCGATAGCCTGGTCATGAAGACGGTTACCTACTTCCGTGAGCGCGAAGAGGAGCTCCTCCAGTGAAAGAAGCACGGTTTCCTGAGCACCCCAGTGGCGGAGATCATCGCGACAATGGGAGACACCGGCCGTCTCATCGTGTGTGACGCGGGGATTCCCGTGCCGCGTGGCGTGCATCGCATCGACCTGGCCACCTGCTCCGGTTCATTTGCGAGCGAGGCTTCGAGCACCACGTCGCGATCAACCTCTCTCAGGTCGCCCGCACGGTGCACGAGGCGGCGACCGATGGCGCGTGTGCACGCCGGCGAGGGTGCGCGACGACGCGGCGACGGGGGAGGTGGGGCGAGATGGGCGAGTTTCTGCTCACGCTTGACGCCGGCACGGGCCGAAGTGGGCGATGGGCCCGGTCCCCGCCGCGCTCCGCGCTGGTGCTTTCTTACTGCCGGCCCGACCGGACTCGTGTGACACCACGCGCCGCCGGAGTTCTTGAGCGCATTTCGGGGGAGTGATTGTCCGAGGGTGACCGGATTCGCCGTATACGGCACGTGAGGCGGCCGCAGTCGCCCTCGAAGGAAACGCCCACGGGAAGGAGGGAGTCAGGTGGGCAATACACGTGCAAAGGTCACAATCGTTGGAGCCGGGAACGTCGGACACTGCCGCCCGACCCCTTCCACGCGTAACACGACCCCACCGATGAGGATGCAACGTAACCGACAGCGGGGCGACGCAGTCGACGAGGCAATGATGCCGGCAATGGTTAGCTGAGGCACTATTGTCCCTCTCACTCTGTAGAACCGCTCTGCCGGGCATGTGACCTGCTGTCGGCGTTCGATCCGGCAAGGCTTGCCGGTCAGGTACCCCCGCTGCCGCCGGAGTATGTGCTTGTCCCGGACGGGTTCGTGAACAAGCTGCCGGCGGCCAGCCTGATGTCCTGCGCTACCGTCGGGGTGGTCCCCGTCGACCGCGTGCTCGGGATCCGGAACGAGATCCCGCCGGACTTCAATCCGCGTCCGTCGACGACGCCTACCCAGTAATCGACGAGGGCGATCCCCGACCGCGGCGGGAGGGGCCCCTCGGGGGCGCTCGGGAGGTCTACACGGCGCGAACCTCGCGTGGCCATCCTGGCGCGGGCTGTCCCACAGGCTCGCTTAGCGAGGCTCGCTTAGCGGGTCTCGACCCCCCGTCGTGACGGTCCTCGTGCGGCTCGGCGTCTGAACCCGCAAGGGCTGTGCGCCTGAGAACGACAGGGGACCCCCGGGACGCTCACGTAAGTAGAAGGGGAGTCCAGGATTGCCGCCGGCAATCGCCTGGCAAGCCGGTTTCGATCCGTTTGGAGGGGAGCCATGTCGTCGCTTACGGTTTTTCTCAGCAGGCTGCTCGGGCTGTACTGTACTCTTGCCGCACTATCCATGATTCTTCACAAGCAAGCCACCGTGGAAACGGTAACAGCTCTTCTTCATGATTCCCCCGCGATGTTTGTCGTCGGCGTCATCACGCTCGCGGCTGGGCTGGCGATGGTTCTCGCGCACAACATCTGGTCGGGTGGCGCGCTCGTGGTGATTGTCACCCTCATCGGTTGGGTAACGCTGATCAAGGGTCTGCTGTTTCTGTTCCTGCCCCCGGATATCGAAGCGGGATTCTTCCTTGGGAATCTCCATTACCAGCAGCTTTTCTACATGTACTCGATCAGTGCGCTCGTCGTCGGCATCTACCTGACCTACGGCGGATTCACGTCGACCCCACATTCGTAGGGCGTTGCATTCGAAGGGCGCCCTGTGGTTGTTGAGACCCCGCGGACCAGCATCCGAGAAACGCATGTGACGTAGGCCGTGAGGCTGTGATGAATCTCCTAAGCGGCTCTCTCTGTTTTCTATCTGGCATATTCATAGACATGAGCATGGTTCATCTGTTCAATTTCTCAGAGACGGCGCACCACCCGATGATCACGAGATCAAAATCGTCCAAGCTGGCCGGTTCGGCTCGGGGCCTCCGGCATAGGGCGTACGATCGGCAACAGGAAACAACGCGGCATTGTGCTTCATGTCGTGCAGCGTCGCAGAGCAGTGCACTGGTCCTAGAGTTTTCCGAAGAAGGGGACGATCCATGGACTACCAAGGCGTCATCATTGAAGAAAGCTTGCGCAGCAAGAATGTATTGAAGGAAGTCCATATTGACTCAACAAGGGTGGAGCCGGTGACCGCCGCGCATAAGACACCCTGGCTCACGCAGTGGACACTCCATGCCGTTACCGTCGCGGAGAATGAAAGCGACAGGGTGGCCGAAGCCCTTAGCAAGGCGCTTGGAGCGGACTACTGGTACGCCGATTTCAAGAACGATGCCACGCATTACGTGATCTTTCCCAACAGGATTTTCAAGGTGGACCGGAGCAAGCCCGAGCAGTACCAGCAAGTGATCAACCACGGCCTGCGTCTGGGTATCCCGGAGTATCAGCTGGACTTCTCACCAGCCATGAAGCAGTGGGAGCGACCGCACGCATGAATGACGCTTCATGGGGGGCCGGATGCTCCCTGCCCGCCGGGGCCGCGATCGATCCGAGGGTTCCGAAGCGCGACTTCGACTATGAATCGGTTGTGCCAATTTGCGACCGGCGCGGCGCCCGCCGGGCGGGCAGGGTCACGCGGACGGTCGTACCCCGGTCTACCACGCTCTCGATCGTGAGCCGTCCGCCGTGCCGCTCCGCGACCGATCGGGCGATCGCAAGCCCGAGCCCGTACCGGCCGCGGGCCCGGCGGCCCTGGTAGAACGGGGCGGTCACCGACGACAGATCCTCCCGGGAGATCCCCGGGCCCTGATCCTCGACCTCGGCGACGGCGCGAGCGTTGCGGGCGTGGACGCGTGCGACCACGGTGCCTCCAAGCGGCGAGAACTGGATCGCATTCTCCACGATGGCCGTGATCATGTCCGCGGCGGCGTCCCGGTCCACGCGAACCCACGCCGGCTGACTATCGACGTGAACAGCGACGCCCTTCTGACGTGCGGCCGCACCGAGACCCTCGACCACGTCCCCGACGACCTCCGCCAGGTCGACCGTCGCGTCCTGGGACTTCGCGTCTGCCTCGGCACGGCCGAGCGCGGTCAGACGGGCCGCCAGCGCCTCTATTCGCTCGGTCTGTTGCACGATGGTCTCGAGCGCCTCATCCGGTGAGATGCCGCGCCCCGCCCTCGCCAGTTCGGCCGACGTCTTGATGACCGCGAGCGGCGTGCGCAACTGGTGGGATGCCAGCGCCACGAAGCCGCTCCGCTCGCGCACCGCGTCGTCGAGCGGCCGGAGCGCGAGACCCGCAAGCGCGTAGCCGACGGGCAGCGCGACGATACCGCCGGTGAGGGTCAGCGCCGCCAGGACGCGCAGGATCTCGCGGAGGACACCGATCTCCTCCTGGCACGGGGTTGCGATCACCTCCATGCCTCCGTCAGCCGCAGGCACATGGAGGATCGCGAACGTTCCGAGTTCCCGATCGGTGACGATGCGGAATCCTTGCCATGACGCCTGCCAGCCCTCCGGCCGCGGGATCCCCAGAAGCGGCTGCCCGCGTTCGTCGATCACCAGGGAGAAGGAGCCCGCCCCGATTCCTTCGAAGCGCATCGCCGCGAGCTCGAGCCGGTCGTACAGGCGCGCGTAGACGGCGTCCTTGAGCGTGATGTACGCGCCGGTCGCCAGAGTGCCGAGCACGCCCGTCACCACGAGCGTGCCCAGCACGGCCACCCGCCACCGGCTCCGGCGCAAGAGCCGCAGATAGAAGGTGGACGCCAGGCGGTTCAAGACACAGGGCGCTGATCCGGCATTGTGACCCGGTATCCGTGTCCCGGGACCGCCGCGATCTGTCCTTTCCACCCGCTGCTCCGGAGGCGGCGGCGCAACCGGGACACCGTAGCATCGACCACGTTCGCCCGGGGACCGTCGCCCGGTCCCCACACTCGCTCCAGGATGGCGTCGCGCGACAGTGCGCGGCCGGCGTGGCGCAGCAGGTATTCGAGGACGTCGAACTCCCTTGGAGGCACGTCGATCGGCCGTCCGTTCACCGTGACCTGGCGCTCGCCGGGTTGGAGGTGGAGCGCTCCGGCGACCAGGGTCTCCGGCACCAGCAAGTCCTGGGGACGCCGCAGCAGCGCGCGGAGCCGTGCCAGCAGCTCTTCGAACGCGAAGGGCTTCACCAGGTAGTCGTCGGCGCCCGCATCCAGCCCGGCCACACGGTCGCGGATCCCGCTACGGGCGGTTAGGCAGAGAACCGGCGTCCGGATACCCGCGTCGCGCAGGCCGCGGAGCAGCGTGAGGCCATCCAGGCCCGGGAGCATCAGATCGAGGACCAACGCGTCGAACGAGCCGGCGCTGGCGACGTCGTAAGCCACGCCTCCGTCGCGCACCCACTCGACGTGGTATCCGTAGCTCTCCAGGCCCCGGCGCACGACATTCCCGAGAGCATCATCGTCTTCGATTAGGAGGAGATGCATCGGCTGCACATGACCTTGTCGAGTGTATTCCAAGTATACCCATGTCCTCGCAGGAGCTGCAAATCGGCGTCATCGTGCCGTCATCTGCGCGTGCTAGCCTGATACGGTCACGCGTCCCCTGACGCGACCGCCGGTGCGACGGCGGCCGCCGGGCGATCGGCCGCCCGCCGGCGATGCGTGCCGGGTTCGCCCCCCCTTCGCCCGCGCAGGGGATCGCACGAAGAGCCGCTCGGGATCCTCCTGCAAAGCGCTCGGCGCGGGATGTGTGCGGGCCGGGGTTGCTACCCGGTCCCGCACACGTGGCTGCCCGCTCCCACAATGACCGCGCAAGGTCGATCCGGTTTTACAATCCCGAGATCACCGAGCCTGTCAAAGGATTCCTCCGGGCTCCCGTGGCCAAAGTGAGGGGAGCAAGGGTGGACAGCCGACGAGGGGCACGTCCCTGCCACTCGGCGCTACGCCCGAGACGTTCGAGGCGCTCCCCCAAAACTGCGAAACTCGCGAGATGATGACGAGCGGTCTGCGGCGAACCGTGAGTGCAACCGGATATCGCTCTGCGGAGGCGCGGCGGTGGCGGACTCGTTGCGTGGGACGGCGATCGAAACGCCGGTCGGACCCTTGATCGCAGTCGCAACAGAGCGCGGATTGTGCGCGCTGGAATTTCAGCGGGGCCGGCAGCTGTCGCCGCTCCCGGCGCACCTGCGCGGACGAGACCCGGCCGCCATGCGCACGGCGGGCGCCCGTTCCCACGTGGACCGCACGCGGGAGTGGTTGGAGCGCTACTTCGCCGGACGGTTCGACGACCTCGAGCCTCCTCCCCTCGACGTGCACGGAACGCCGTTCGAGCTCGCGGTATGGCGGGAGATGCGCAAAGTTGCGATCGGCTCGGTGAGTACCTACGCGGCACTCGCCGCACGCCTAGGCTGCCCTCGGGGTGCCCGCGCGGTAGGTGCGGCGTCCGGACGGAATCCCGTGTGCATCATTATCCCGTGTCACCGGATCGTGGGGTCCGATGGATCGCTCGTCGGCTACGGGGGAGGGCTCGAGACGAAGCGGTGGTTGCTGCAGCACGAAGGCGCAATCCCGTCGCTGCTGCCCCTCGCGCGAAAATCTCCGCCGGACGGGACGTCCTCGCGGGGAGGCCCGTGATGCTGGCGCGGGACCCTACCCGATCAGCCGGTCGATCACCATGGCCCCGAACAGCAGTGCCAGATAGAGAAGCGAGTACCCGAAGAGGTTCATCTCCGCGTGCGGTCCGCGCTTTGTGAGGACCATCCACGCCAGCAGCACAAAGACTCCGTCGAGGACGAGCGCGAGGGCGAGATAGAACAGGCCGAGCGTGTGCAGGGGCGCGTAGAGCACCAGCGTCGCCGCCGACAGCGCGAGCGAGTAGCGGAAGATCTGCCGCCGCGTCTCTTCCTCGCCCCGGACGACCGGCAGCATCGGGACCCCGGCCGCGCGGTAGTCGTCGGTCTTGCCAAGCGCCAGCGCCCAAAAATGGGGCGGCGTCCACAGGAAGACGATGGCGAACAGCGCCACCGCTGGAAGCCCGAGGTGTCCACTCGCAGCTGACCAGCCGACCAGCGGCGGCACAGCTCCGGCGGCCCCGCCGATGACGATGTTCTGCGGGGTCGTGCGCTTGAGCCAGAGCGTGTAGACCGCCACGTAGAAGATGATGCCGGCGGTCGAGAGCGCTGCGCTCAGTGCGTTGACACCCCACGCCATGACGACGATCGAGAGTAGACCGGTGACGACCCCGAAGCCGATCGCCTGAGCAGGCCGCAGCCGGCCTGACGGAACGGGCCGCAGACATGTGCGCTGCATGACCGCGTCGATGTCGCGGTCGACGTACATGTTGAACGCGTTTGCGGAGCCGGCGGCAAGCGTGCCCCCGAGGACGGTCAACGCGAGCACGGCGAGTGACAGGTGATGCGGTGCCGCCACCGCCATGGTCGTTACGGTCGTGACCAAGAGCAGGAGGATGATCCGGGGCTTCATGAGCTGGAGATAGTCCCGTGCCAGGGCCAGGGCGGAGTGAGTCGCAGACGGCGGCATCCAGGCGAGCGCTTCCGCTGGATCGTCCACGGCACCGCCCGCGATCGTGCGCAACGGTCTCGCTTGGGCCGGGATGCCTTCGCGCGCGGGCACCGGCCGCGGGTTGGCGAGCGTTGCGAGTACCACGAGCGTCCCGAACAAAGCCGCGGCGAGCCCGAGATGCACGCCCTGCACCGCGGGAGACAGGCGGGTGGCGACGTTGAGAACCCCGGCGGCGAACTGCGCGAGCACTAGCACGACGGCGAGGTTCGCGGTCACGGTCACGCCGCGGACGCGGGTGCGGGCCGCCGCAGCCCCGGTTACGAGGACGAGAAGCGTCACGACCACGGCCCAGGCGCGGTGCAACATGTGGACCTGGCCGGGCCAGTCTGGAGGGAGGAGGACGGTCCCGCGGCATGCCGGCAGAGAGGGGCAGGCCAGTGCGGCGCTGCTGGAGCCGAGAAAGCCGCCGATGAGGACCATGAGGTACGCCGCGGCGGCTGTCAGCACAGCGAGCCTGCGAAAACCCGCCGGAACCGGCGGGAATCCGACCGGAGCCCGAAGCGAAACCACCGCCTGAACGAGCAAGCCGGCCAGGAAGAACATCGCGACGCCCAGGTGAGTCGTGACGAGGGCGGGTGTCAGATCCATCTTGACGGTCGCACCGCCGAGCACCACCTGGACCGCCACGAGCGCGAGCACGACGATCGCCGTGATTCCGGCCCCCGGGACCGCCTTGCGCACCGCGATGGCCCCGGCGGTGGTGACGAGGACGAGCACGGTCACCGAGGCCGCCACCAGGCGGTGGGCGTACTCGATCAGGATGGGGCCCTCGAGCGGTGGGATCACCCGGCCGTGACACAGAGGCCAGTCCGGACAAGCCATCCCGGATCCGGTGATTCGGACGAGCCCGCCGAGGATGATGAGCAAGTACGCCGCGACGGCTGTCGCGACGGAGAGTCCCTGATAGCGGCGCACCGCAGACGAATCCATCGGTTTCACATGTGGCGATCTGGGCCGGTCTGTGTGAGACACCCTACCATACTAACGTCCCGGCTCTGCCCGCACAAGAGCGAGATCGCGTCGTTCCCGCCGGGCACGCCGAGGCGCCCGCGAGGCACATCACGCAGCAGCGTCACATGGCACAGGGCCTCGAGGAGGATCTTGCGGGTCCGCGACATTCGGCCGCGCGGGTCCCGTCGCTCTAGGAAGCGGACCGGCGCCCGTTAGGTGTGTCGGAATGTGACTCCGGGCGTTTTGTCTGTCCGGCTGCCAGGAGGTTGCGGTGGGCATAGGATATGTCATCATGGAGGTTCCACGATTCGTGCGAGCTCGCGTGCTCGTACGAGCGGGACGATCCCCGCTGCACGCCGCCGCGGTGCGGCCACCGCGAGCAGTAGGAATGGTGGCGCGGACCCGGAACAGTACATTCCGGCCATGGTCACGCACCGGTTGAAGCAAACCTTCGTATTTCTTGCGGCGGTTGTCCCCGTTCTGGCGGTCCTGGCCGCCGCCGGGGCCGAGCAAGAGATTCCGACATCCGAGCAGGTGATGAATCGTATCCTCAACGCCAACGCCGGCGGGCCTGTCTTGACCTCGGCGGACGCGCACTTCAAGTTCCGGATGCACAAGCCCGTCTCTCTCCCTCCCGATTGCGAGTTTTCGGGAGCGATCGTGCTGCGGGAAGGTCGCCAGCAGATCGAAATCGGGCGGCGAACCAGCGGCCTCCAGTGCTGGGCACTGAACCACTTCATCATTGGACGGCTGTTCCAGGGAACGGAGCCCCCCGCCCAGTTCCTGTCGCGGTTCACCTTCTGGGTGCTCGGATGGCGTCTGGTGGATGGCCACCCATTCTACCTGGTCGAGGGCACGGCCCGGAATCCGAAGAACAACCCATACGGGATGATCGGTTGGGTTGACTACGATCGCGGCCTCATCGTCGACGGCACCATCAAGTACTCATGGGGCGACATCGATGGCGTCCAGCGGTATGAGAAGCGATCCGGCGCCTGGGTGCTCGTGTACCAGTACCTCATGACCTCACGGTTCGGCGCATCGCTGGAGGTGGAATACAGCAACTTCCAGTTCCAGCCGCGCTGATGCCGCGGCGCGACCCTCCGCTCAACGTCTCCGCCAGTCCGCGATGTTCCTCGTCTCGTTGTCGAACGGGGTCATGTTAGGGCCGACGTCCAGGCTCGCGGCGCGGGCGGACACGATCTTCCGGTCGACGAGCGGGATCGACGCTCCCTGGGACACGACCAGGTCGTTCATTTGGATCCACAACTGCGCGTTCTTCTTCGGGTCGAGCTCCAACAGCGCCTGATCGTAGATCTTGTTGTAGTCGGCGTTCTGCCACCGCGGGTAGTTGTATCCCGACCAGCCGTTCTCTTTCTGAGGCAGGTCTTTCGCCGGGTCCCCGCTATAGTACCGCGCCATGTAGTAGCTCGGGAACGGGGACGTGGGCGTCGAGGTCAGCATCTCCACGTCGTTGTAGAAGTGCGCGTCGGTGTCGTTGTTGCCGGGATCGGTGCTGAAGTAGATGCCGGCATCCACGGCCTTGAGCGTCGTGGACACCCCGAGCTGCGCCCACCCCTGCTTGATGATCTCCTGTTCCTTTTGGCGCAGCGTGTTCACGGTCGTCGCGAACGTCATCTCGAGCTTGACGCCGCCCTTCGCCCGGATGCCGTCGGGGCCCCGGCGGTACCCGGCCTCGTCGAGGAGTTGGTTTGCTTTCGCGAGATCGTAGACGATCTTGATGTTCTTCGAGGCGAGGCTCGTCGGCGTCGTGAGCACGTTTGCGGTCGCGTCGCCTTCCACGCCGTAGAGCTGCTGGGCGATCGTCTGCCTGTCGATCGCCATTCCCAGCGCCTGGCGGACCTTCACATCCGACAGGAACGGATGCGGCGCCTTGACCGAGGAGCGCTGCCCGTCGAGCTCCTTGTTGGGGTCGGTTTGGTTGACGAGGATCATCTCGACCCCGCCGCCGGGGGAAGTGAGCACCGCGCCCCGGCCCTCCTGCAGCATGTGCTGCAGCACCGGCCACTCGACCTGCAGGTTCCACGCGTAGTCGTACTCGCCGGTTTCCAGGACCGCCCGCGCGGCGGACGTCGCGTCGCCTCCGCCCTTGAGCTGCACCTGGCTGAACGCGGGCTTGTCGGGCTCGCGGTAGTTCTCATTGATCGAGTACACGACGAGATCCCCCGGCCGGAACAGGTCCACCTTGTATGGGCCGGTGCCAAAGGCGTTCGTATTGAAGGGCGCATTCCGGGCGTTGGAACCGACGTACGCATCGAGCGCGTGGCGTGGGAGAATCACGCCGCCCGAGCCCGTGAAGGGGAGATACCAGGCCGGCGTCGGCGTCTTGAACGTGATCTTCACGGTGTAGGCGTCGACCGGCTCGACCTTCGCCACGTTGACGTAGTTGCCGTAGGTCGTCGCGGCGCTCTCCTTGTTCTCGATGAACTGGAAGGTGAATACGACGTCGTCCGCGGTGAACGGGCGGCCGTCGGCCCACTTGACCCCGCGCTTGAGCGTGTACACGACGGACTTGCCGTCCGCTGCGACCTGGCCGTTTGCGCGGGACGGCACGGTCGTGGCGAGGACCGGCGTGAAGCTGCCCGAGATGTCGACCGTGAGCAGCGGCTCACAGCAGATCCGTGCGGCGTGGAAGTCCTTGTCGCCGTGGGACAGGTGGGCATTTAGGATGGTAGGGGCCTGCCAGAACAGCAGCTTGAGCGTGCCCGCGCTCCCACGGGTTCCCGGGGCGGCGGCCCATGCGGGCCGCGTCGCTCCGCCGGAGAGAACGGCCGCGGCAGCGCCGCCGGAGAGTCCGAGCGCGGCCAGCCGCACGAGCGCCTCGCGGCGCGTGAGCCGGTTGGATCGGAGATCATGAAAGGGACGGCTTGCATCGTATCGGTGCATTACCTGCACCCCCCCGGGTCGGTGAGCGGTATGGCTCGCCGCGTCCCGCCGCCTACAAATTCGAGCCAGCCGGGCGAACGGTCCTGCCGCTATCCGCGCGCCGCCGGCCGCTCGTGCGCGTCCTGACGCCGTGACGCGTCCGCCCCCAGGGGCGCGTCCCTTCGCAATCGAATGTTCCCCACAGCAAAGGTCGAGCGACGGGATGCGCCCGCGCTCGCCGAGGTGAGGAGGGCATGGTGATCGATCTGAAAGCCGTCTCGCAGTCCGAGCTGATGGCGTTCAACCGCACGATCGCCCAGTGGACGCGCCTGTCCGGCACGGCCGACGAGCGCGCCGCCGCCGAGTACGTCGCGCAGCGACTCAGGGGATTCGGCTACTCGACCGAGATCATGACGCACGACGCCTACATCAGCCTCCCCGACGCGGCCACGTTGCACGTCCGGGCGCCGGAGACGAGAACGGTCCCGGCGATTACGCACTCGATGGGAAAGCCGACACCGCCAGAGGGCCTCACGGTGGAACTCGTCGACGCCGGAGAGGGCAGCGTGGAGGAACTCGTGCGGGCCGGCGCCGCCGACAGGCTCGCGCTCGTCGAGGGACGTGCGACCCCGGAGCTTGCGGTGAACGCCACGAAGGCGGGCGCTGCGGGGATCGTCTGTGTCAGCGGGCGGTACCCGCACGAAATGTGCTGCTCGCCCGTGTGGGGCAACCCGTCGCGGCGCACCGTGGACGAGTTGCCTCGCGTGGTGATACTCTCGGTCCCCCGCGCCGAGGGACAGGCGCTACGCGCGTTGTGTCGCGCCGGTCGCGTGGAGGTGCACGCCACGGCCGACGTGCAAACCGCTTGGACCACGACCCCGATTGTCATCGGCAATCTGGCCCCGGGTCACCCCGAAGCCGAAGATCGATTCGTCCTGTTCTCCGGACATCTCGACAGCTGGTACGTGGGCGCGATGGACAACGGCAGCGCCAACGCGACCATGCTGGAGGCTGCGAGGGTCTTGGCGTCGCACCGGAAGCGCCTGCGCCGCGGGCTCCGGCTGGCATTCTGGTCCGGTCACTCTCACGGGCGCTACTCGTCCTCGGCCTGGTACGCCGATACGCACTGGCTCGAATTGCACGAGCGGTGTCTGGCGCACGTCAACATCGACTCGGTGGGCGCGATCGACGCGGACGACTTCGGGACCAACTCGATGCCTCAGACCGCGGGCCTCGCCCAATGGGCGGTTCGCCGCGTTGCCGGCACCGAGCTCGACGCCCACCGCGTGGGGCGGAACTCCGATCAGTCGTTCCTCGGCGCAGGGGTGCCGTCGATTCTCGGCGCCGTCTCACGGCAGGCCGATGGCACGCTCGGGTGGTGGTGGCACACGCCGCACGACACGATGGACAAGATCGATCCGGCGCGGCTCCTCCGCGACGCGAAGATCTTCGTTCTCGTTCTGGACCGGATCTTGACGGACCCCGTGGTGCCATTCGACTATGGCGCGGCGGCGGCGGACCTCCGAGAGCAACTGGAGGCGCTCGGGGAAGCGGCCGGGCCCGCGCTCGACCTTTCGCCCGCCGTGGCCGCGGCCTCTCGTCTCGAGACGCTGTACGAGCGCCTGTCCCGCGCCGCGTCGCGCGCCCGAACGAACGGGAGCGCGTTAGCGGCGATCAACGCCTGCATTCACGCGTTGGGACGGCACCTGGTGCCGGCAACGTACACGTCCGCGGGCCCTTACGCACACGACCCCGCGCTCGAGACCGCGTTCCTGCCGGGACTCCAGGAGGCTCGTACGCTGCCCGCGCTCGGCGCGGACAGTGACGCGGCGAAGTTCCTGCGTGTAGATCTCGTGCGAGCGCGAAACGCGGTGACGGACGCGATCCAACAGGCGTGCCAGTCGGTCGAGGGCTGTCTTGCCGCGCTGGCCCAACCGGCGAAGGCGGCCGTCGCGAGGCCGAAGCGGAGGAAGGGGATCGAGGCAC
>Ga0187784_10001202_pt1 | contig 20401 bp, 21 predicted proteins | sample 1015_SJ02_MP15_2_FD_132964 | JGI IMG/M metagenome (GOLD analysis project Ga0187784, IMG submission 132964) | Tropical peat soil microbial communities from peatlands in Department of Meta, Colombia - 1015_SJ02_MP15_20_MG | ecosystem: Environmental > Terrestrial > Soil > Wetlands > Peat | place...
TCTCTGTGTGTTCCGGCCCAGAGGCGCAGCTTCTCCAGGGCATCCCCGGTGGCGTCGCCAAGCCCAGCGGAGAAGCAGTGAACTGCCGCACATGCTCCGCCGAGGTGGAGGAGATGCCATGAGCGAAGCTGCTTCAAGTCACCAACCTAACAATCCGCGTATATTTCTCGGCACATTGTTGATTGCCATCCTGGTTGCGATTCCGGTGATGCTTTTTGGCCAGGGCTACTTTGGGACGGTGAGCGGGGAAGTCACCGACCCAAGCGGGGCGGTAGTGCCGGGGGCCAAGGTCACGCTTCTCGACCAGCAAAAGGGCTATCGGTTTGCCACCACCTCGGACCAAAGCGGGCGGTACCTGTTTACATCTGTTCCGCCGGGATCGTATTCCGTGTCGGCAGAAATGCCCGGCTTTGAGAAAACGGTGCGCACCAGCATCACCTTGAACGTCAGCGAGAACGCGACGGCAAACCTGACTCTGAAGGTCGCCACCACGAAGCAAGCCGTCGAGGTCCAGGCCCAGGCGCAGAAATTGGCGACCGAGGATGCGGTGACGGGCCAGGTGGTCAACCGCCGGTTCATAAACGATCTGCCGCTGGTTGACCGTTATGTGCTGGACTTTATTGAACTCGGGCCGGGGATGAACAACCAGAGCGACCAGAATTTTGTCAGCGACACCGGAACGAACTTCATCTCCAATGGCAGCCGCGGCGCCAGCGCCGACATCCTCATGGATGGGGCTTCGATAACCAACTTCGAGCCCAATGGCGGCATTACCAACGTCACCTATACCCCGTCCGCTGACGCAGTAGAAGAGCTCAAAGTGCAGCAGACAAACTTCAGCGCCGAATATGGATTTTCCGGCGCCACGATCGTGAACATGGTCACGCGTTCGGGCAGCAACTCCTTTCATGGCAGCGCGTACGATTTCGTTCGCAACCAGATCACCGACGCCAACAACTGGTTCAACAATGCGACCCAAACTCCCATTCCTCCCGTCCACCGGCATAATTACGGCGGAACCGTTGGCGGACCAATCATCAAAAATAAAACCTTCTTCTTCTTTGACTGGGACGGCACCCGCTCTTCCAGTATGGGAACGTATATGGCGGGCGTCCCCAGTCCCGCCGAACGCAACGGCGACTTTGGCGAATTGTGCGCCGCCAACGGCGGCCAGTTCAATTCCTCCGGGCTCTGTAGCGTCATTGCGGGGCAACTCTATGATCCTTACACAGGGACGTTCCAAACCCCGGCGAATGAGCCGGCCGGCGCCTACCGCAGCGCCTATATTCCGTACAACAACCTCGCCAACTACACCAGCCCCGGGAATCCCAACCTGAGCGGCACGCCTTACCAGTTGACCCAGGCGGCTGGAAACCTGATCGATCCTGTTGCTCAGAAATTGATGAACCTGTTTCCCCAGGCAAATATCCCCGGAGGCACCATTTACGACAATTGGATCGCCTCAGGAGCGAGTTCCGGCGCCAACGACCAGTTCGACCTCAAGATCGACCACCGCTTCAGCGAAAAGGATTTGCTCAGCGCCAAGTACTCGCAAGACTGGAGCAGCGGTAATCCCTACAACTGCTTCAAAAACTTCGCGGACCCTTGCGGCAGCGGGCCGAACTGGTACAAGGCTCACGTGTTCGCCATCAATGACACGCATACCTTCAGTCCTACGCTTCTGCTAACCAGCACATTCGGCTTCACGCGAGGCTCGATGCGGATCCTTGCTTACAACAAAAGCCTGAATTCTGATCCCCTCGGCACCCTCGGTTTGCCGTCCTATCTCGAGACTAACGGCTTTCTCGGCGTTCCCGCCATATTCATCGGCCCCGGATACTATTCCGCCGCTTTCACGACCATCGGGCAGGATCCTTACGGCAACTACGTGCAGGGCCAGGACACGGGCCAGCTTTCGGAACTGCTCACGAAAATCCATGGCAAACACGAGCTGAAGTTCGGCTTCGAGGGGCGGCTGCACCAACAAAACTATATTCAGACGAACGCTCCGCTCGGCTACTTCTCTTTCAGCAGTCTGGGCAGTTCACAGTGCCCAAATCCTGACATTACGCAGTGCGGGGGCGACGGCATGGCCAGTTTCATGATGGGCCAGTTGATGGGCGGTGGCGCTTTCTACGAAATCCAGTTCGAGCCTGCGTCGGAAAACTATCAATATGCCGGATTCGCCCAGGACAACTGGAAGGTATCTCCCAAACTGACTTTGAATTTGGGACTTCGCTACGACGTGTCCTTGCCCAGAACGGAACGCCACAACCGCATGAACTGGTTTGATCCGAACGTCGTCTCCCCCCTGTCCGTGCCCGGCCTGGGTACGCTTTATGGGGGAGAGGTGTTCAATAGCGTCCGCGTGCGTAGCGACTGGCTGACGGACTGGAAAGACTTTCAGCCACGGCTCGGATTCGCTTATATGTTGAACAGCAAGACCGTGATTCGCGGAGGGTACGGCATCTACTTCAGCCAAACCCGATCTGGGGCCAACGGCTTGTTGAGCTACGGTTCCCAGGGCTTCAACCAGTACACGAGCGCAATCACCACCTATCAGAATGATGGCGCAACGCCCTGGCTGCACCTCAGCAATCCCTTCCCCACTGGATTGATCCAGCCGCCGGGAAGCTCCCTCGGTTTGCTGAACGACGTGGGCTACGGAGCCATCGGACCGCTCCGCACCGCCGCAGCCGCCCGGACTCCCTATGAGCAAAGCTGGAGCTTCGGGGTCGAGCGTCAACTGCCTTCCAGCATCGTGCTTAACGTGCAGTACATCGGCAAGAAAGGAACTCGACTGTATTTTGCCGGCGGCAACAATTTGGATGTTCTGGGGCCGCAGGTTGAGAACCTCAATCCGACTGCGATCGGCAACCTCGGCAACTATGTTAACAATCCCTTCGCGCCAGTCCTCACGAACTCGTACTATGCCGACAGCATTCTTTCCAGCCCGATGGTCCCGGCTTATCAACTGATGTTGCCGTATCCGCAGTTCACCGGCGTGACTACGGACGAGCCGCCGACTGCGAACTCCCTCTATAATGCGCTGCAAATTACCGTGGAAAAGCACTACTCCAACGGCTTGCAACTCTCGGCGAACTATACCTGGTCGAAATCTATCGACGATTCATCCATCGCCGACACCAACGTGGCCTGGCTGGCAAATTATGGCTACAACTCAGGGTGGGCTTTGGAGGACCCCAATCGACCAAGCCTCGAACGCAGCCTCTCGACCTTCGACATGCCCTCCCAACTGAAATTCAACTACACTTATGACCTTCCCTTCGGGCGAGGAAGAGCCTTCCTTAGCAGGCTGCCCCGGGCCCTTGATCTCATCCTGGGGGGCTGGAAAACTGCCGGCGTCTGGACCATTCACGACGGCTTCCCGTTTCAGTTTACGGTGACAGGTGGAGGAACTCCCATCTGGACTTATGGCCCCCAGCGGCCCAATATCCTCGGCACGCCCCAGCGCAGTGGCGGCTCTGAAACAAACTGGATTAACAACTATTTTGCGAACCCCGATGTCTTGCAGATTCCGGCCGCGTACACCGTGGGCAACGCAGCACGGGCTGTCGGAAGCGTGCGCACTCCCTTCACCTTCACTAACAACTTGTCAGTTATGAAGGAATTCGGACTCTCCCGCAGCCACGAAGCTATGAAGCTCGAAATGCGCCTGGAGGCATCGAATGCCTTCAACCATCCCGTATTTGGTACGCCGGATAGCTATGTCGGCGACCCCAACTTCGGCGTGATCAACTATACGGCTATCGGGCCCAGGGAGTGTCAGTTAGCCTTGAAATTCTACTTTTAGGCCCCCTCGGAACCATGGGTATGAACTGAGCAGCCGCAGGGCTTCTGCCCTCTGCGTCGAGCAGGTGGCTTGGGCCTCCGGTGGCGGCGCTTGGGCCCGCTCGCAGTCGCCCGCCCGTAAGGCTCCAAACGCGTTATCTCGATCTCTTCGTGACGTTTGGCAAACAACTACCGGGATTCCAGATGGAAGCCCCGACCCCCACACTGCCCCACTTCCCTTAGACTACCACCACCGCTCCCGGCTTCTCAGGGTTTACTGCCGGACAACCCGCCAGTGCAGCGGCGCGGCAAAGTCTCTGATCCGCAGTGATGAGCACCGTTATTTGTCCCGCCTGTTTCAAATGAAGCGCAATGGCCAACTGTAAGGCATCGAGCGTCCGAAGGCCCTCGTCCGCACCATACTTCGCAAGCAAAATTCTGGCGGTGTGAAGGTGGCTCGGTTTAATTGGAGGCCCGATCAGGAAGCGCCCTTGACTCAGGTCGGCCCGCAGGCATCGCCTTGCGATTTCGACCTGCTGTGCGTCAATTTCGCCCGTGCGCACTTTGATGGCGAGCACGGACTCCAGCTCTACGATTGAGAGACGCGAAATGACGCAGCGAGAGCCCGGCTCCTTCACAATCCGCTCCATGTATTCGGAGCCAGCCTCTTTGTGGTACAGCTTCGCCAAGGCACTCGTGTCGAGAAAATAGATTGGCAATTAGCGCTCTTGTCGTTGGGCGGTCACCGTGTCGGACAGACATCCGGAGATTTTCGATAGAGCCTGCTTCACATCCTCCCAGGTAACGGGGTCACGGGCGGCCTTAGCCCATTCCTCAGGGGTGAAGTAGCCGGAGAGGTCGTCATCGACGGCAGGTAGATCGCTGACCGTAACGACTACTTGCTGCATCTCCTTAAGTTGCAACGGCTCCTCAAGTCGCAGAACTCCCTCCGTGTATACAGCCTGAAGCTTCTTCTCCATGGGTATCTAGTTTAACCCATCTCGCCCAATCTCGCTACCTAATGCCAACTATGTGGCGCTATGAAGCGAAGCCGCTTCTCCAGCCACTGCGCCTCGTCCTCAAATCCCGCCTCCCGATGGAAGTTCAGAAGGCCTCGGTAGCGCTCAACCACATCAAACCCGATGCTCCATGTTATGCCCAACAGCGCGAAAGCGTCTTTGGGTAACCGCGCCTGAAGCGCGTTTAGGATATCGCCCGTGAGTAACTGTCTCTGGCCGGTCCAGGGGTTCTGGCGGCTGGTGATGCGGTTCTGGGCCCAGTCCGAGGGTGGCAGGACAACCACCTCCATCATGAAGAAGGCCGCAGTGAACCGCCGCAATTGGTCGAGCGAGGGCGCATCGCTATCACTGAATCTGCCCAATGGCTGGAGGTAGAGCTTATTCCGGTGATTATCCGGCCGGTTCGGCATCGAACGAGTGAATTGGTCAAATGTCTGTCCAGCCTCGGCGTGGTTGGCAAGCCAGTCGCTGGGCTCGGGCTCAGGGATGGACTGGAAATCCTCCCGAGGGTCCAGTGCCCGCTGGAGCGACTGGGGGAGCGCAGTCGTTGGACCGATGGCAGCAAGCTGCTGCGCGCGGATGGGAGGTGTAAATCGCGAGTCCGTTGCCGATAGCAACAGGATAGTTCCGGGCAGGATCAACATCAAGAAGGCACTCGAAGCAATTCGCATAACTCAAAGCATAACAGACCTGGTTCACGCCAAAGCGCAAAGGGCGCAAGGGACGCAAAGGAAATAAAGGACCTTCGTCTTGGCCTTCTTTGCGCCCTTTGCGTACTTTGTGCCTTGGCGTGAAGCCGGTCCTTCCTCCACGGATAATCTCACAGCGTCAGAGGGTTTCCGTATGCCGCGTGCGCGGGACGCAGAGCCGCTTCTCCTTCAAGTTTGACGCCATCTTTCGTCGGATAGCTTGCTCCCTCGACAGAGTAGAGGTATTGTTTGCCATGGAACTTCTGAGAACCTCGGTTGGCCACGCCGAAGCCGCAGAAGAAGCGGCCCGCGCCGCAGGCCTTACTAATGTTCGCATTGGCAACCGCCATTTGCTTTCGAGGGACTACTAACGAGGTGCCGCTATGAACCAAACCAAATCCAATTCTGCGGGTATCGTGCGACTTCCGCCGCCGGAGGAAAAGGGGAGTATGTCGCTCGAGGAAGCGCTGGCGCGCCGGCGGTCGGTCCGCGAATTCACATCTGAGGTGCCGACCGAACGGGAACTGTCCCAACTGCTTTGGGCCGCGCAAGGCATAACCCATGCGGAGGGCCTGCGCACTGCTCCCTCCGCGGGAGCGCTTTATCCGCTCGAGCTTTACGTCGCCACGGCCGGCGGGTTCTACCGGTACGAACCACGCCCCCATCAACTCATCCGGCTTTCCGAGCACGACCTGCGAGCGGCCATGCGCCGCACCGCGCTGGGCCAAGAGGCCATCACCCAGGCTCCTGCGGTGTTCGTGATTGCCGCGGTCTATGAGCGTATGTCGCGCAAGTACGGCGCCGCCCGGACTCCACGTTACGTCCACATGGAAGTGGGCCACGCGGCGCAGAACCTGCTTCTGGAAGCCGTAGCGCTTGGTTTGGGCGGGGTGTTAGTGGGAGCTTTTGAGGACGATGCCCTGCGGAAGGCTCTGGAGTTACCCGCGAACCACCCTCCGCTTTACCTGATTCCCGTGGGCCACCCGCGCTGATCCCCCCTCCCGTTCAAATCAAGGGCATGGAGGTTAAAGCCGACACTACGGCGTCTCCCAATCGAGAGCGTAGATGTCCTGGGAACCGGCGTCGCGGAGGACCATGGGCGAATCGTCCGGGGTGAGGCTGAACCAAAGACCGTAGAGACCAGTCGTGGGAAGGTTTTTCAGGTCGGCGACGCGCTCCACTTTGCGGTCGCTGATTCGTAGCCGGAGCACTGCCGGATTGTCCGGCGCGCTCAAAAAGTAAACATACCGCCCATCCGCTGACCAAGCCGGGAAGGCAATACCTGCTTTCAGCAGCTCCGACCACTTCTGGGTCTGGAAGTCGAAGAGGACCAAGCCCAGCGAGTTTATGGGCAGGGCGAGAACGTATCGGCCGTCCGGTGACCAGCGGGGCGAGAAGAGCCCTTCGGAGCCGGGCACCGTGGAAACCTGGTGGCTGCCGAGATCGAGGATATGGATCGTTGAATCGATATTCGGCGGGCTGCCTCCGAAGACGATCTTGCCACCATCCGGCGACCAGTTTGGGTCCATTTGAGGCTTCGGATCGTCCGGCATCAATTGCTGGGGGCTTCCGCCCTGGGGCGAAACGGTGTAAATCTTTAGGGGTTTCCCCGGGGTCGAGCTATAGAAGACGATCTGCTTGCCGTCGGGGGACCAGCGTGGCAGGACGGCACGTAACGGCGGGTAGGAAAGTTGCAGAGGCTCGCTTCCGTCCGCTTTGCTTCGCCAGAGGTCCCCATCGGGAAAAGTGACATAGGCCACAGACATGCCGTCCTTGGAAAAAGCGACGTTTTCCACCGAGATGCCCGAGAGGAAGGGCAGGAATTGGCCGGCCTTCGAGTCGTAGCGCACCAGCGTGCCACGAAAAGTCCGGCCGACCACGAACAGTTTCTTGCCATCTTTGCTGGGAAGGGGCGTGGACAAGCTGAGGGGGCTGGAAGTCAACTGGACGGGCGTGGCGCTGGACTTCCGAAGAAAACCAACCTTGCCCGGAAGAGCCCAGATTTGGCGCTGCGACTCGAACACGAAGTACCTTCCATCCGCAGTCCACTTGCCACAGCATTCGTCAGGTGGATTATGCCAGCCAGCCAGCAAGGGGTGCAAATTCGTCCCTTGGGCCGAAACTTCCCAAAGCGACTGCGCGTTGGTTTTGCGGTCCTGCACGGTCAACCGAAGGCCACTGCCATCCGGCGACCATGCCGGAGCAAGCGCGAAGCCCGCGATGGACACCAGCTCGTGGGACTCCGTCCCGTCACTCTTGGCCAGGAAGAGGCCGCTTGCATTAGTATAGGCAAGCGTCTGGCCGTTGGGAGACCAGGCTCCATCGCTTCCCACAATGTCTCCCAGGCGGCGCGGCGAACCACCGAGAACGGGAAGGGTCCATAGCGGCCCTGTGAAAGACGTGCCTTGCTGGTCCTCGGTAAGAAGATCAGAGCCATCCGGCGAGACGCTGAGTGGACTCATGGTTCCGGAAGGCATCGGAATCTGCGCCGGCTCGCCTCCCGAGACGGACACTTGGCCGATGCCCCAAAGGTTGCCTCGTTCCACGGCGAAATAGAGCCTCGAACCATCAGTGCCTACCAAACCCTTCCGCTGACCGTCGTGGGTAAGCTGGACGTAATTGGAGACTTTTGGCACGGGCACGGGACGAGTCAAGAGATACGCGGCAGCGATGAGCGCAATCCCCACCGCTCCCACCGGCCAGGGCCGTCGCGTGGGCTTCTCGCCCGCGGTCTGACGGGCGTCTGGTCCATAACCTTCCACTCTCTCGCTGGGGCGAGACGCCCCAGTCACAGCGGGCGAGACGCCCGCGGTCTGAGGGGCGTCTGGTCCATAACCTTCCACTCTCTCGCTGGGGCGAGACGCCCGCGCTACGTCCCGAGTCGGTATCTCGTTTCACACGCTTCAAGTCAGTGCGCAGCTCCGAGGCGTGCTGATAGCGCAGGTCGCGGTCCTTCTCCAGCGCCTTGTTAATGATCCGTTCCAATTCCGGGGCTAACTCGGGATTCAGTCGAACCGGCGGCGTGGGCGCGCGATTTAGGATGGCCTCAAAGGTGACCCCCGAGGTGTCTCCGCGAAAGGGCAACACCCCCGTCGCCATTTCATAAAGCACCACACCAAAAGAAAACAGGTCGCTGCGCGCATCCACTTCCTTGCCGCGAATCTGCTCCGGCGACATGTAGGCCACGGTCCCCAGCGCCACACCCGGGCTGGTGAGGTGCTCGAGATCGATGGCGGCAGTCGCCGTGTCTTGCAGGGGCGCCCCTTGCGGTGCCCTGGCCGGGGCTTGCCCCGCCCCTACGGCCACCTTGGCCAGACCGAAGTCCAGCACCTTGGCGTGCCCGCGCTTGGTCACGAAGATGTTCGCCGGCTTGATGTCACGGTGAATGATCCCCTCACCATGCGCTGCATCGAGAGCATCCGTAACCTCGATGGCAATTTCCAGCAGTCGCTCGAGCTCGAGCGGACGGCCCTGAATCGAGTGCTTCAGCGTCATGCCCTCCAGGTATTCCATGGCAATGAACGCCTGACCTTCGTATTCGCCGATGTCGTAAATCGTGCAGATGTTGGGATGATTCAAGGCTGAAGCGGATTGGGCTTCGCGCTGGAAACGAGCCAGGGCTTGAGGGTCCTGTGAGAGGGCATCGGGCAAGAACTTGAGGGCGACAAAGCGATGCAAGCGAGTGTCCTCGGCCTTGTACACCACACCCATTCCACCGCCGCCCAACTTCTCGAGGATCCGGTAATGAGATACGCTTTGACCCATCATGTTTATCGCCCTGTTTGTAGCTGAATGCCTCTAGTTTAACAGATTTGCACCGGAATTTACAGTTGGGTAGTGTCTTATTTTCTCTGCGATCTCTGTAGCCTCTTCGGCGAAATCCTTACCTCAGTTCCGGCTATGCCGCCATGCAACCGCGCCCTGACTCGTGCTGGGCCTTATTCCGGGGAGAAATGGAGACGCCGCTTGAGCCCACGAAAAACAGCCGACAACAACAGCCAACTCCACTTACCCGCTAAGCGCAGCGGGCGAAGGAAGTAATAAAGAAAGCTGAGAGAGGGGGGCAGAGGGAAGAAAATGTAATCCGAGAGTCTGGCCACAAAGATCATTTCCGCAAACCAACGCAGCCTCTCGGAAGGACGCTTCAAGAGCCATGGGCAGAAGACCGGAGCCTTCCACACTTCGGAAGCAGCCAGCGAGGCGGGGAAAAGCTGAACCCCCGCCGGAAGGGCTCGAGAAGGAAAGCCGGCGGGCGTTGGCGTGCCGAAGAGCAGCGAACACGCAGCGAGCGTGGGTCCGACGACCGACTCGAGTTCGAAGCGCTCGGTCTTCTCGCGCACCTGATACCAGTCGATGTGCGCCGAGATACAAAGCTCGTGAATGTCCGCAAGCCATTTGAGGGTGTGCCACTTATGATGAGCCACATGCCAAGCCAGGTAGAGGAATTCCCACTCGGGGGTCAGGCCATACGCGCGCACGCCGAAGAACTCCTTGGGGCGCGCCTGGAACCACAGATCCTGCATTGCTTCCTCATCCTTGCGCGAATGCTGCAAAAGCGACCAATGAAACTCCAACTGGTAGGGGAATGCCGTTTTCTCAGGGGTCAAAGGGCATTCGGCGCCGGCGCGGAACTGATGCTTGGCGAAGAAATCCTCCGTAAATGGGCTCGTATACCCATGCGCGACAAGGAGACGGTGGGCGAGGAGCGCTTCGCTGGGCGGAACCAGAATATCTATGTCTGAACATACACGGAAGGCCGAATCACCATAAAGCAACTCGGCCAGAGTTAAACCTTTCAGCGGAATCACGCGCACCCCGGCGTCGTTGAGGAGTTGAAGCACGCGAGCCAGTGCGCCTGCAAGAAACGCGTTTCGAAGCGCATTCATTCGGAAAGCGGCGCTTAGCTCCGCATGCGTTAAGTCGGGGACGCCGTGAAAATCCAATGCCTGGAGACTGCGATAAAGGAGTGGGACTACCTGGTGTTCACGGGCGCGCGCAACAAGAAGATCCCAGCGCAAGGGAGATTCGAGCAATCCCCACGCCCGCTCCCGCGCCGCGCTCGACAACTGCCCGTGAGACAGCAACAAGCACAGCTCATCTTCGGGCGTCATCATGATTCCTCAAGGCAGTTTTTCGGGCGTTTTTAAAGTGTTGGCGCCGAAGAGAGGATTCTGAATTCCTCGCCAAGCTAAGTCAATAGAAATTCACACAAAGCTTCCAAAACGGCATGAATGCTGGCCCCTGCCAAGGTCTATTAGGTCTTTTCACGCTTCTCCAATCTCGCCCGTACTACTATTGGCGAATCTCTTCGCGGCGTGCAAAGATTTCCGTGCCAGGATTAAGGCTGGTGATGCCTTCTTGAATTTGGAATCTTCAATCCTGAATTGCGGCTCTACCGCGCTGTGCCCTAAAGAAACAGACACCAAATTGACACCAAGATATTAGGCGCTTGGCAGTGGTGATTTGTATTTCAGTGTTAATGGTAGGGTAAAATGGAGTGATGGACGCGCACGTCTCCTTGCCTGCTTGGCTCCAAGTTGGCGTGAATCGGCATTCACCTGCCGAGGCCAAAATCGCTCTGTTCCGCTCTCTGTTTCGTGGGCGCGAAGATGTCTACCCGCGCCGCTTCGAAAGCCGCAAGACGGGCAGGGCTGGTCAGCTTAGGCTTGGGGGCTTGAGCCTCCAAGCCGATAGTTGCTTCAACGTGAACGGGAGAGGTCCATTTTACGCCGAACCAAGACAAGCGGTGAACAGATGAGCAGCGCCTTCAGATCGGCTATCAGAGTTCTTCGCGGGGCGGAAGCTGCCCGCCGGGACGGTTGCAGCAATGTTTGTAACTTTCTGCCAATCCCCCCGCCCCCAACGGTCAAAAGGATTTTGGTTGGCGGCGGTGAAGCCCTCGCACTGCAGCAGTTCGTGAACCTACTGGAAGGCGTCTCAAATACGCTTGCAGAGCATGGAATCCAGCGAACGATAAGAGACTGGCCTTTCGAGAATTTTTGGACAGATCCCGATGAGCCCCGGCATTCAAGGCTCCTTGGCTACTTCATCAACCCGCGACAAGATCATAACTGCGGGGAGTTCTTGCTGAAACATTTCCTTGAGGTTTTGAAGGGAGCGATTAAGCCGCCCAGCCTCAAGGGTCGACAGCCGCCGTCATTCCCCGCTAGTGGCTGTGAGGTCAATGTCGAAGCCGACCGCATTGACCTTTGCATCGAGCGAACATACGACGACGAAAAGTTCGCTATCATCGTCGAAAACAAGATTCACTTCGCAGTCGACCAACCCAAGCAGCTTGGAGGATACGTTCAAAAGGTTTATCAACGCGGGTTCGATTATCCTCAAATCTGGGTTTTTTACGCTCCGTTGACCGTAGAAAAGAGCCCTGATCCGGATGACCGTGCAGCCCTTGAACGGCTTGGCGTTTGCTACAACAGAATTACATTTCAAACTGAGGTTTTGGCGTGGTTGAACAATGTGCTCGCCAGATCACGTCAAGTGGATCTCCCCAGCGACATGGATGTGGGGATGCGTGACAACCTGCGCCACTATCGAGATTTGATTTCGTACCTGATCGAAAAACACAAGGAGTTCCATATGAAAGCCCAAATCCTCCAGCAATTGCATCAAGCAGAAGACGCTGGCACTCTGCCCAAGTTCTCGGAGTTGGATTCGATGAAACAATCCATCGCGTCGCTTCAAGAATGTCTGGAGCAAGTGTATCGGGCGAAATTGATGAGGGAAATCCATCGCATTTTGACGTCGAAGGGGAAGAAGGTCTCGTTTTGCTTGGAGGATGAACCGGCGGAGGAAATCCTAATCAACTCTGATTTCGACGACCGGTTCGACAAGAATGTCGATGTTTGCGTCGGCGTGGATGAAGGGGTGCGCGTCTGTTTCGGTGGAGGCGGAACCCTGGGAACCTGGATTGGCTACATGAGACAGGGCCCGCGCGAACGGCAAAAGAGGTTGGAAGCGCATGTGCGTTCAGAGGCAAAAGAACAACTGAAGCAGGTACGGAGCGACGATCCAAACTGGTTCGGATATGATAACATGCCGATCAGGTACACTGACAATTGCCTTACGACATTGCCGCAAGAAATAGCGAACAAGCTTTTGGAGATGAGCAACGGATTAACGGTCCGCCTGAAGTCCGTCAAATAACCGTGTTCGCCGTGCGGTGAGCATGGCGTTTTTAGTGAACACAACACTCAAGAGGTCACCTCTTGTATCGGCGAATGGGCCGGCGCAATCGGGGCACGGATCACACCAGACTGCCCGGTTGGACTGTGGTACAATCTATAAGCAGGTTTGCGATGAGTCAGATCACTTTTTCTATACCGGATGAGACCCTGCTGGCCTTGAAGGCTACACCGGAAGACCTAGCCTCCAGGATACGTTTTGCTGCGGCTGTCAAGCTCTACGAGGTGGGCCAGCTTTCGTCGGGGGCTGCCGCCCAGCTTGCCGGCGTGCCGAGGCCCTATTTCCTCAGCCACTTGGCCGATTATGGCGTCAACACTTTCGACCTTGGCGAAGAGGAGTTGACCCACGACCTCAAGAACGCATGAAGCGATCTGCGATGCTTCGCCGATCCAATACCTCCACCAAACTGGTTTCCTGCATTTACTGAACGAGTTTTACACGCGGATCGTGATTCCCCCCGCGGTAGTTGAGGAGTTGGAGCGCGGCAAAGCGATGGGCGTCGACTTGCCAGTGGTTCGCGGCCTGCCCTGGTTGGCGATTCAGGCGCCTGAGGGACTGGACAAGGTCCCCACGGTGGCCGACCTAGGCGCTGGGGAGAAGGAAGTGCTCGCGTTAGGAATGCAAATTCCGGGCGCCGTGGTGATTCTCGATGAACGACTTGCACGGTTGCACGCTCAGGCATTGAAGTTGACCTTCACGGGCACACTGGGCATCCTCCTGCGCGCGAAAGCGGAAGGCCGTCTCTTCCAGATCGAGCGTGTCCTGGCACATCTTGATCGTTTGGGATTTCGTCTATCGGCAAAAACTCGGACAGCCGTCCTGAGGCTGGCCGGAGAGATCGCTTAACGGCTTTCAATCTGCGAATCCGCCTGCCCGGAGTCACCTATTAGGGAAGTGGTCGAATCGGTTTTTGGCAAAAAGGAAAAATCCGCCAACAGCTGGAACCTTACGCCCCTGATGTTCCGTAGTGACCCGGAGGTTGCGAAATGCCGATCGTGTGAGGTTTCGAGTGAGTGCAAACAGCTCGGAAGCAGATCGGAAGTCAAGCGCTTCCGAGTTCAAACCAGCACTGTTGTGGACGCGTCAAAGATAGATTGAACCTAGCCGCCCAGCAGACTTGCCAATTCCCGGATTATCGCGTAGGGATTCCCACTCTTGTTTCTCGCAATGCGACGAAGCATCGCAAGAGACGCACGCCAATGCTTGAAATCCGCGGCCCGACACATGCTGAAATTCTTGGAGCCGGATGCCATATCAGGCTCCGTAAACCTGAGAACCTGATGAAATGTTCGGTTGTCCTGCCTCAAGGCCTTTTGATCGATGGTGTCTGTCTCCCGGGCGAAATAGACACCACCGATTAGGCTATAAAGGGAAGATAAACCAGTTATGTGATGGAACGGCCCGAACAAAATACTCGGAACAATATTTAAGCTTTTGAAAACAAAGGTGATATGCCGAAGAGAGGACTCGAACCTCCACGCCCTGACGGGCACTACACCCTGAATGTAGCGCGTCTGCCAATTCCGCCACTTCGGCACGCTTGGTATCAAGAATTCATGGTGCCATTCGCGCAAAGCGATGTCAAGTTTTGGCGCCTTCCGTTTTGGCGCTGTCCGAATTCGAATGTTGCGCCGACCTTTAGAGCCTGCCCTGCGCGTAGCGAAGGGTCGGCAAGTGCCGGCCTAAACAGGCTGCGGGAAAACGCTTTCAAGCTCTCATTCCGAGCGAAGCGAGGAATCTCGCCCTGGCTGTTTTCAAGGCAATGCGAGATTCCTCGTCGCCTGCGGCTCCTCGGAATGACAGGCCAGAGCGGCTTTCCCGCAGCCTGTAAAGGCCAGCGCTACGCGCAAACCAGGACACCGCCCGAGTTTTGGAGGTGGCACGTCACGGCTCGCTCCACATTGACCGGATCGGCAATTTGGACGATCATCTACACACGCCGGGAGGGCTGGGTTCGACTCGGCTGCCGGGGCCTTCCCGTAGCGAGTAACGGATATGAAGCGAATCTATTCTGCGGAAGAGCTAGGCATCCATCTATCCTCGAAAGAAGAACTTTCCGCTCGTTTGCAGGAGTTCAAGTATATTGGTCCAGTAACCGCACGAATCTTTTTGCGAGAGGTGCGGCCCGTGTGGTATCCATTGGACGCGTCCACGAACGGATGACAGGATGACAGTCCGAGAGGTCACTCGGCACCCTGGGAGTCCGGATCCCATCGGGAACTTGGGTATGAGGAAACTTCCCACCGCGCGCGAGATGGAGATTGCGGCAGCGGCCGACCGGCCGCCAAGGACTCAAGCAGCGCCGCCCCCTCTTGGAGAAGCGTTGGCCATGCTGGTTCGCCGGGGCTTTCGACCGACGAACGCCCGGCTCGACATACCGTTCCCGTGGGACCTTGAAGAAGAGACCGCGGCGCGGCTTTCGGAGCTGCTTGGCCATTATGCTTTCCGCCTCTTTTTGCGCGGCGCTATCCAGAAGGCGGAAGGATTTGCGCCCGAGGAGGCAACGCAATACCTGGCTCGAGCCCCGGCGAAGGCGTTTGCGGAATCCCTGGTGGGCCTAGGCTTGGCCGAGCAGCTACCGCGTGGCTGCTATCGGCTGCTCTGGGCCGCCAAGAGCTTTGGTGGAACGCTTGAATGGTATGTGGCGCGCGAGCTCCAGCGCCGCTTCGGATTCGATGTGGCGACAGGGGTGAGGCTTCATGCGCGGGGCGTAGGGGGTGACCTGGACGTGGTAGCGGCAGCGGAAGGCAAGCTGGCCTATCTCGAGTTGAAGTCCTCTCCGCCCAAAAACCTCTCCGTGCGGGAAGTAGCCGCCTTTTTCGACCGCGTGCAGTTGCTCCGGCCCGACCTGGCACTCTTCGTGGTTGACACTGCCCTGCGCCTCAGTGATAAGGTTCTTCCCATGCTTGTGGCGGAGTTGGAGCATCGCCGGGGTGAAACCAAGCTCGCCCCGCGTCGCCTCGTGCGAGAACTTTGGGCGGTGACACCCCGTCTCTATGCGGTGAATGGAAGACCAGACCTCATGGCCAACATCGGACGCGCCATCGCCCAAGGCCTGTCAGCGCTTTCTCCGTCGCTCTGAACCCGCGGGTGGCGCCGACATTCTGCGGGGGGTTTGGGGCGGCTGAGTTGTCAGGGAACCAACGGCTCAACCGCAAGCCGGGCGTCCAGTGCTGCGGCCACCCTCTTCAGCGTCCTGAACTCTACGTTATGGCCCCGCTCCAGTCGCGAAATCACCGCTGGACTGGTGTGGATTTTGGCGGCGAGTTCGGTTTGCGTCATCCCCCGCTGCTCCCGCAGTTCCGCCAAGCGCACCGCGATGCGCAGGTCCTCCAGACCCTCTTCGTAGGCCTTACGGACCCTGGGATCGCGCAAGGCTCGCGCCTTGAATTGCTGATATTGATTGGTCTTCTTCACGGATTCCTGCCTTTCCTGTCCTGATCTTTCCCCATCCGCTTCATTGCCACTCGAAGCTCGGCTTCCGGGAGCGCCTGAGATCGTTTTTCGAACGCGTGCAGCAATACAAAGGTCCGCTGCGGATCGGCGTAGTAGAGGACCTGATAGAGCGTGCGTCCATAGTGGACTCGTAGCTCGCGGAGGCGCCCCTCCACCTGGCTTGAATAGGGGAAAGGGAGGCGTGGCCCCCACTCCTCAAGCATCTGGAGCACCTGGAGTGTCAGTTTCTCGCGCGGCCCCTGGCATTGCCCATGATTTCCAAGTCGACGTCGTAATAGAGTGCCGACATCGGCCTGCCAGAAACCGGGTCGATGTTGTCGGCGCGGACGAGGGCGTGATAGAGGCCTTTCTTCAGCCCCGCCGTGGATACCGTGTTGGTCAGTGTCTGAGCCTTGCCGTTCCGCGTCACGGCCACCGACAACCAGGATGGGAGGCCCGGCCGCACCTTCCAGAGCGGCAGTTCGTGGCTTCCGTTGGTCTTGACGGTGATAGTTCCGGTGAGGTTTTGAGCGGTTGACCCAGCCGCGCGCAGCGACACCAAGTAGGAATCGGCCACGATGATGGGCGGCAGCGGGAAGGCGTTGCTCGTCGCGACGCGAAGCAGGGCCACGTCGTTGGGAGCCACCGTGAGGGAGATGCCCCCGCCGTGCGGCCCAGAGGTTTGATGCTTCCACAGATCCCGCACATACAGCGCCGCAGATTCTGCGAGCCCGATATCGGACCATGCCACCTGCACTTGGGCCGGGGCGGGTCCCTGGTTGAAGACCAGCAAGGCCTGGCTGCCGTCGAACAGGCGCTTGCCCGCCCAGATTTCGACCTTGCCACCTCTCCGCACTATGTGCCCCTGAATCCCCAGTGGATCCTGGTTGATCCCGATCGCTTCCAGGTTGGTCAGGATCTGGATGGTCGAGGCGGTCATCTTCCGCAAGTCGTTCCCGGCCATGAGGGGAGCAGCCATCATGCACCAAAGGCTGAAGAAGCTGCGGTTCTGGGCTTCGCTCAGCCCAGCCATGCCGGCGATCATCATGTCGGGATCGTTCCAGTGACCGGGGCCTGCCGCCTCGTAGAGTTTCTCGTTGGCGGCGGCAATCTTCATCGCGTTGTTCCAATCGGCGCGCCCCGGCGCGCAGATGTCGCCGGTCGTCCGCCAAAGGTTCCCCACGCCGGCGGCCCACTTCCACGGCTCCCCTTCACCCCACGAGCAGAGGCTGTAGACGATGGGCCGGCCTGCGGCGCGCAAAGCGTCCCGGAGCTTCGTGTAGGACTCGGCGACGTTCAGGCCCTGGGTATTGCACCAATCGACCTTCAGATAATCCGCGCGCCACTCGGCGAAAGCCGCCATGTCTTCGTACTCGTGGTCCTTGGTGCCCGGCATGGCCTTGCTACAGGTGTGCGTCCCGGCGTCAGTGTACAGCGCGTATTTCAACCCTTTCGCGTGGATATAGTCGCCGAGCCTGCGCAATCCGCTGGGATAGCGCGCGAGGTTGGAGGCAAGCTTGCCGCTCGCGCCGCGCGAGAAACAGATGCCCTCGTCTGGGCCGATGTACGTATAGCCCGCTTCTTTCAGGCCGCTACTGACCAGCGCGTCGACGATCTCCTTGATCAGTTTCTCGTTCTGCGGCTCCTGGCCGAACTCGTTCCAGGGATACCAGCCCATGGGCGGGGTGAGCGCCAGCCCGTTATCCGCGGCGTGGATCTCATTGGTTTGGCCGTGCGCTCTTGACTGTTGGGCGAAAATTAAAAAGGCAATAAGAACACTGAGGATGAATATTGAACTCTTTCTCAACTCATGCTCCTTTGCCGAAGTATCGAGCTCTGCGTGGGTACACAGGTAGCATGGCCGGATGTGAATTCGTGATTTATTGGACCCGTCGTTGACGTCCCATCCAATACTTCTCCCGAAGGACTCTCTTGAGAATTTTCCCAGTGCCACCTTTGGGGAGACTCTCCACAAACTCCACGGACTTGGGGACCTTGAACCCTGCCAGGTGCTGGCGGCAGAGCGCCATGATTTCAGCGTCGGTAGCTTGCTGGCCGGGCTTCAACGCGACGATGGCTTTTGCCACTTCCCCCCAAGCGTCGTCCGGGACGGCGATGACGGCGCATTCCATGACCGCCGGATGGCTATAGATGACGCGTTCGATTTCCGCCGAGGCAATGTTTTCTCCGCCGCTCAGGATCATGTCCTTGCCGCGGTCTACAATGAGGATATAGCCCTCTTCATCGACCGTTGCCAAATCGCCCGTATGAAACCAGCCATCGCGAATGACGTTGGCGGTAGCGTCCGGCTGCCGCCAATAGCCCTCCATGACCACATCGCCGCGCACCACCACCTCCCCAACTTCGAGGCCGTCCGGCTTGATGTCACAGCCCTCCGGCGTCACCACGCGGATTTCCGAGCCCGCAAGCGCGTATCCCGCGGTGGCCTGGCGACGCAAGTGCCATTCCTCCGGATCGCCTGCCCGGTGCGCCTTCCGATGCGCAATGGTGAGGACCGGCGAAGTTTCGGTCAGGCCATAACCGCCGACCGCCCGGCAGCCTGGCAGCCTCCGCTCGATCTCGCGCACCAGCGCCGTGCTTGTAGGTGCGCCGCCCATCATGATTTCCTTCACGCTGCTCAAGTCGTACTTCGAGAAATCCGGGTGATTGAGCATGGCGATGATCATCGTTGCCACGACCTGGAGACGCGTGACTCGCTCGCCTTGAATCAACTCCATCACTGTGACCGGATCGAACTTCTTGATCATCACATGCCGGCCACCGATGAGGGTGATGATGTGCGGCGCGCCCCAACTGTTCACGTGGAACAGCGGAACCGTGTAGAGATGGACGTCGCGGTCATCCCCGCGCAATCCCACGGCCGTATAGAAGGCGTGCAAATAGAGATTGCGATGTGTGAGCATCACCCCCTTGGGATAAGCCGTGGTTCCGCTAGTGTAAAAGAGTTCGGCCACCGAATTCTCATCAATGTTGCGGTAATTAATTTCCGCCGGCTCCGCCTCCGCCAGCAGCTCATCGTAAAACTTGGGGTAAGCCCAAGCTGGCTTGATGTCCCGCAATGGGACGTAATACTCGACTGCCTTCACTTGCGGCCTCAGCGCTTCCACCAGGGGAATGAATTCAGGATCGAAGAAGAGAACCCGAGGCTCCGCATCATTCAGGATGTAGGCAAGTTCTTCCGGGCTTAGCCTGATGTTCATAGGCAGGAGAATGGCGCCAAGCTGCGGCACGCCGAAGTACCCCTCCAGCAGCCGATGGCAATTGAAGCTCAGGTAGGCGAGGCGATCGCCCTTTTGGATTCCGAGCTTCCGCAGGGCGTTCGAGAGCCGATCACAACGTTCATTGAATTGCCGATATGTAAACCGTTGCTGACCGCATACGACGCCCTCTTTGCTGCCAAAAACCTGCGCCGCATACCGCTTCAGTCGCACCGGGGTGAGTGGAAGAATCATAGAAACCTCATCGCGGAATGCCCTGATTAGCCCTTCCAGGCCACTGTCACTTGTGCACGTCCCATTTGATATATCGCATCTATCATAGGCACTGAACCGTTGTTGAAGCAATAGAGATACTTTCTTCTCTACGGCGAAGGTCGCATTATTTGCCGCATCGGTTGCCTAAACCGAATGCACAAAATGCGACCCGCCGAACCTGAATGATTCAAACACCGATTACGGGAGGAGTTGGAAGGCGGTGATGTGAGCTGGGCGCACGCGGGCGAAATCGCGGCGGTCAGTGGTGACCAGGGCCCGGAGCTTCAGCCTCTCCGCAATTGCCACGACGGAGGCATCCACGAACCCCAGGAAATCGTAGATGTGAAGGAGTTCCGCGCAACGTGCGAGGTCTCGTGGGGTAAGGTTCTCGACGGCCATTTCGCCGGCAGCCAGCGATTCGGCAAAACGCGTCTCAGTAGCCGCACCAAGCCGCTTGCGCAGCAGATAGGCGACTTCGGGAATCACCGTGGCGGGCACTAGCAGCGATTGGCGTTCTACCTTCAGGAAATCGCGGACGCGAACATGCCAGTCGTCGTCGGCGTCGGCGAGCGCATAGAGGGCTCCGGTATCGAGAAGAAGGGGCACTACCTCCTCCCGCGTGCTCGCGTGCGCGCCCGAGGAGCCGTCGAGTGTGGCTGGAACTCGCCCCATAGAAGCTCTTCGGCACATTCGGCGGTGTCATGGTGGCCGCTTCGTCCGGCCGCGAGGAAGCGCAGCCTAAATTCTCTGCCTCGCCGGGCCTCGTCCA
>Ga0187784_10001203_pt1 | contig 20391 bp, 18 predicted proteins | sample 1015_SJ02_MP15_2_FD_132964 | JGI IMG/M metagenome (GOLD analysis project Ga0187784, IMG submission 132964) | Tropical peat soil microbial communities from peatlands in Department of Meta, Colombia - 1015_SJ02_MP15_20_MG | ecosystem: Environmental > Terrestrial > Soil > Wetlands > Peat | place...
ATTGCGGTCTCCACTTCCTTGCCTTGTTCGAGATGCCAGTTGATGTTCTCGATGGTCACCGTGGCTTCATCGACGAGAATGCCGACGGCGAGCGCGAGCCCGCCCAAGGTCATGATGTTGAGCGTCTCGCCGAGCGCCCAAAGCGTTGCGATCGAGCCGAGCACTGAAAGCGGAATGGATGTTGCAATAATCAGCGTCGAGCGGAAGCTGCCGAGGAACAACAAGATCATCAGGCTCGTCAGCGCGGCGGCGATAACACCCTCGCGCACGACCCCGCCGATCGCCGCCTTGATGAAGATCGATTGATCACCGATCGGCGTCAGCACCAGATTGCTTGGCAGAGTCTTCTTCAGCTCCTTAACCTTTTGTTTCACGCCCTCGATGATCGAGAGCGTCGACACCGCGCCATTCTTAAGCACGAACATCAGGACCGATCGGTTGCCGTCCACGTGAACGATGTTCTGCTGCGGCGGACTGCCATCACGCACGTGGGCAACGTCGCGCACGTAAACCATCGCCCCGTTGACGGCCTTGATCGGCAAATCCTCCATCTTTTTGATGACCGGAACGGCGTCATTGAGGTTAATCGCGTATTCGAATTGGCCGATCTTCTCGGTTCCGACCGGCGTGATCAGGTTTTGCGCTGCGAACGCGCTGGCGACGTCCTGGGCGGAGAGTCCGCGGGCGCGCAGAGCATCCGGATTGACGTCGACCTGCACCTCGCGGAATTTGCCGCCGAACGGATAGGGCATGGCCGCGCCCGGCACCGTGACGATGGGCACGCGCACGAAATTCAGGCCGAGGTCGAACAGGCTCTGTTCAGGCAGGCCTTTGCCCGACAGCGCGAGCTGGATGATCGGAACAGTCGATGCGTTGTAGTTGAGAATAAGCGGCGGCACTGACCCGGGCGGCATTTGCTTGAGCAACGTCTGCGAGATGGAGGTGACCTGCGCATTGGCAGTGCGAACATCCGCACCGGGCTGAAAGAAGATTTTGACGATGCCGATCCCGGTATAGTTGTTGGCCTCGATGTGTTCGATGTCGTTGACGGTGGTGGTCAGCGCGCGCTGGAACTGACTGACCATCCGGCCGGCCATCTCCTCCGGCGGCAGGCCGGTATACTGCCAGATGACCGCGATGACCGGGATGCGGATTTCGGGAAAGATGTCGACCGGCGTGCGCGACGCAGCGAGCGGCCCGATGATCAACAACAAGAGAGCCAATACGACGAACGTGTAGGGGCGCCGCAATGCGATGCGGACAATGGCGGTCATTTCTTTTACGGCCCCCCAATACCCTTCCATTTGCGGATGGCATGGAAGCTAAGTCGTCGCCCCGGCAGCAGTATGTTCGCGCTGTGCCGCGCAAAATAGCGAAATCGCCCGGCGACACAACTCACAAACGAGTCAGATCATGCGCAGTGGCTCGAGCCATGCGCTAAGGAAGGTCAGCCATGCATGGCATAGGGCGTGTTTCCTCCCTAAAAAGGTGCGGCCGGCTCCTGGGGGAGAGCCGGCCGCGCGAACCCGGTCTGGGGACGGGGAGGGGTGGGGACGTGACCGGGCTCGCAAACTCCTTTCGGATAGCTGGTGGGTTACCGCGAGGTCGCAGTCGCCGGCGCTGCGCGCGGTTCGCCGAGCGAGACCCATATGTTGGGATCGGCTTGCGACTGCCGCTTGACGAAACGATAACCGGTGTCCGACCAGAGCAAGATTTGATCGTTCTGGTTATCGAGGACGTATTCGCCCTTGTCGAACTTGACTGTCAGGATGGCGTGCCCGTCGCCGTGCTTGTCGCGCACTACGGTGATGAGCAGCGCTTCGCGCGGCCAGCCGGCTTGAATCAACATGCGCCGCTTGGCCAAAACATAGTCTTCACAATCGCCGTAGCCGTCGTCGGGATAGTTCCAGCGTTCAACCACGCCCCAATGCTCCAGGTCGGTCATCGGCTTGACGTGGCTATTGACGTAAAGGTTGACGCGTTCGAGGTCCTTCCAGGCTTGCGTCGAAAACACCACGTCGCGCGGCTGCGACGGCTTGGTCTTGCATTCCGGATCGTACTCGACGCAGAACTCGATCCAGCCGATCGGCGCCTTAGTCGTGTCGCCGAGCGAAATGAACAATGGCCGGTCGTCGGCGCGCCCCCTATTCGGCGCCGCCAGCAGCGCAAGCGCTACCGAGCTTGCGAGCGCGCAGCGCATGAGGATTGTTTTGGTGCCCGAACCCATGTGACCCCTCTCCCGTTTCTTGGGGCCACACTTGGCACAAAGCTTTTGCGCCGCCGCTAAGTTGGGCGTTTCAATTTGAACTAAAGACAGCTAAACAATCGGGAAAATCTCGCCACCATTCTCGTGAAGCTCAATTAAAATTTTAGTTGTTCAATTTCGACGTAAATTTTAGCGCAACCGCCCAAGCCAGGGCGCGAACTTGCTGGCGCCGGCGGCCGCCTGTTAGGCTTGAGACCAGATACAAGGGAGGGAAACACATTATGTCGCTCAGCAACTTCGTTACGCCACCCAAGTTTGAAGAGTACAAAGAGCGCTTCAAGGATTTCTACAAAATGGAGCGGCGCGCGGATGGCGTGATCCTCGTGCAGGCGCATACCAAGGGCGGCCCGATTCAGCTCAGCGTCGAGAACCACAGGTCGGTCGGACAAATGTTCAAGACGGTCGGCGCCGATCCCGAGAATGAAATTATGATCTTCACGGGCTCGGGCGATGAATTCATGATGGACGCGGATCCCGAGGGCTTCAAACTCGAGCAAGACGACTTGGCCTATTGGGCCTACGAGTACGCTTACAAGGACGGGCGCATTAACGTCAGTTCATTGGTCAACGATCTCGAAATACCGACCATTGGCCTCATCAACGGCCCCGGCTTTCACACCGAGATGTTCCTGATGTGCGACATCACGCTTGGCGCCGACGATGCGATTATCTACGATCTGCATTACGACATTGGCTCCGTGCCGGGCGACGGCATTCATAGCTGCTTTCAGGAAATACTCGGGGTGAAGCGCGCCGCCTATGCTCTTCTCACAGGCCAAGCGATCGACGCCAAGCTCGCGCTGGAATACGGTATGGTCAACGAGATCCTGCCGCGCGCCAAACTGATCGAGCGCGCCTACAAAATTGCCGATCACATCATGACCCAACCGCGCACGACGCGGCGCATGACGGCGCAGATCGTCCGGCGTCCGTGGCGACGGCAAATAACCGACAGCCTGGATGGCGGCTTTGCCATGCAGATGTTTGCGCATTTGGCCAAGGACAAACCGACACACGGCCGGCGCCATATCGCCGACTGCGTTGCTTATGTTCGCAAGGGAAAGCGCAACAACTTCGACTGAGCGCTACTGACGATAGCGGCGTGGGCGATCTAGCTTTCAGAGAGTTCGTTGTGGCGCCGTCCAAGCGCCACCACGCCGCCGCGTCAGCCGCCGCAGATGTTCTCCTCGATGAAATCCGGATGCTGCAATCGCGTGAACTCGATCGCAAATCCATCCTCGAGGTGGCGCACGACGCGTCCCTGCACCTTGCCAAGCGTGACCAACGCGCCGATGGGCGGCCGCTGATCGGTCGCAATGCCCGCGCCCGATTGCGAGACGTCGATAATCCGGCAACCGAGGTTGATCCCGTTGGGCATGATCAAGCGGCCCATCGGATTGCGCGGAACGAAACGGCCATGGCGCCGGTCTTCCGGCAAGCCGAGAATGTGGCGATTGGCAAGCCAAGTTAGTTGAGCGGCGAGCTTGTCCCGCTTGCGCGCCGTGGCGGCAATGGTCATGGCGAAGCCGTTCTCGAAGACGCGGGCGATTTGGCCCTCGAGTCGGCCCAAGTGATCGACATAGGCGATGACCCGATCGCCCAATTTCCCGCCGACCGGCGCGATCACCGCCATACCACCCGGTGACATGTTGATCACCTGGCAGGGAAATTCGCGCCGATCCGGCAGCATGTACCGACCCAGCAAGTCCACCTTGACGCGTTGAAAACGCCGGCGCTCCTCACTGAGCGCGCGCAGTGAAGGTTTTCGTTGAGGTACCGCCATGCGAAGATCTGCCGCCGCCGTCACTGATGCAGCCTAGCGATCCGGCGTTAACGGCTCGTTAATGCTTTTTTCAGCAAGCGGGTCGGAATGTGGCCTGTCCGCCTCGGTTGATAGGGCGAGCTGGCCGCCGTCATAGACCGTCAGCCCGCGGCGGGTCCGGGGCGCCATGAAGCGGGGCAGAAAACGTCGCTCCAGTTCCGCTCCGATGTGACGCCGTCCGCCGAGAGTAAGCCCGCCAATAGGACTAGCGCCCAGCCATTGCGGAACCTTTAGTGGTGCAAGCACGCCTATCGCACGAGCGAACATGGGGCGAGGGATGTCAAGCGGAAGCAACAGGAGTTCGAGTTCGAGGGGGGCTCCATCTGCGCTTTGAGCTGCAGCCGCGGCAACTGTGCCGATGCATTCATCGACCAGGATCGTCAGCAAGCTTGATACAATTGGCTTGCTTGCAACGGACCAAAGGCTGAGGAAGGATTCTCCCTTTATTTCCCGATCGAATAAGGCACAGACGCGCGTGCCGGCCAATCGGAAGGGGTATCCCGCCCCGCGGTTAAGCGCGATGATGAAAGTATCGCTCAGTACGCCGCGAATTGCTGCGGGGTCGATATCGGCGCGTTCAGGGGCGCAGCGGGTTCCACGCTTTCGTTCCCAGTACGCATGGAGCTCGCGGCTGGAGGCGTGTTTCATGAATGAGCATTGCTCCATCGCGCCTTGCCCGTGTGGCATGTTGTCCCGGTTTGGGACGCGCTTGTGGGCGTTAAGGGGTGTGCATAAGGCGTGCAGCAGGCCTCGTGCCGCTTCGAGGTGAACCTGCGGCGGTCCGATGGCGGGCCTCGATTAAACTTAACGAAACGTCGATATTGGCTCTCGCTCTGAGGCTGCTAGGGTGAACTTACCACCACGTGCGACCCGGTTTTTCCGGAGCGCAGTGAACCAGACGGGGGAGGCGAAGGGATGTGACCGGGGCTCGAATTCGGTGCCGGTTAGTCCTGCGCAAGCGCAAAGGGAGGGCTCTGGCCCTCCCTTTGTCTTTTTCCTGTGACGCGTCACATTTCTCAGCAGCGCTTGCCGCCGCGATAGTCGCGATCTATTCAACGGGACGCTAGTGGAGCGGATTTGACATTCGCTGCCAACCGAACCGCTAGTTCATGAAGCGAATGTCAAATCCAAAGCTCCACTAGCACTTATACTCGCCACTGGTCTTTTTGATTCTAACATTCGCATGAGAGCGTGCCGAGACCGGATGCGAATGTTAGAATCGGACCACTAGATGCGATCTGTGACGCAACGCTCGGAGCCGATTTTCAATATCCCACCGGTTGTGCTGGCGACGGTGGCCGTGCTTTTGCTGGTTCATGCCGTCCGCACGCTCGCATTGTCGGGCGCCGAGGATGAGCGGGTGCTTTTGACCTTCGCCTTCATTCCGGCCAGATACGACATTGCTTCCGGCGCTGTTGGTTCTCTGCCGGGCGGGTTTGGCGCGGAGCTGTGGAGTTTCTTTACTTACGCGTTTCTCCACGCTGACTTGCTGCATATCGGTCTTAATCTGGCGTGGCTCTTGCCCTTCGGCACGGCACTTGCGCGGCGCTTCGGTGCGTGGCGTTACACTGCTTTTATGCTCGTGGTCGCGGCCGCCGGCGCGTTTGCGCATCTCGTCACGCATCCGGGCGCGATGGTGCCGATGATCGGCGCGTCGGCGGCTATTTCCGGAGCCATGGCGGCCGCGTTGCGTTTTGTTTTTCAGCACGGCGGACCGTTGGCGCTGTGGCGAAGCGATGCCAACACTGAAGCTTATTCTGTTCCGTCTTCCTCGCTTGTTGCCACCTTGCGCGATCCTCGATTTCTGATTTTCTTCGGCGCTTGGATGGGACTAAATCTGGTTGTCGGTTTGGGGACCGTCTCTGTAGCCGAAGAGGGCCAAGAAATCGCTTGGCAGGCTCATGTTGGCGGCTTTGTTTCCGGCCTCCTATTGTTTAGCGCATTCGATCCGATCGTGCCCCGGCGCGCGTTCGATTCCACACCCAGCACTTAAAGCAACCGCGCTATCTCAATTTCGCGCTGCCCCGCCCCGCAATTGTGGTATCATTATTTTTAGAGTCAGCGCTGGTTGTATGGGCGATCCACGCAAGACTCGATGCTGCGCTGCAATATGCGCGGGCAGGCGAGGACGGAACGGCTAACTCGCGCGGTTCCGCCAATTAAAGCGCCCGCCGATGGAACTCGGCGCCGACCCAAAACATGATGACTTGCCGATTGCGGCCACGCTCGGGCCGCGTCAAACAAGCTAGGGAGGCTAACGATGACCGTCAGCATCATTCTCGCGCGCAAAGGCCGCGAGGTTGTCACCATCGAGCTGGGTGCGACACTTGGGGAAACGGTAGGGCTGCTCGCCGAAAAGCGCATTGGCGCTGCAATTATACTCGGTCCCGACCGCCGCATTGCCGGTATCATATCTGAACGCGACATCGTGCGTGCATTGGCTGCAGGCGGCGCGGCGGCGCTCGATCTGCCGGTGAGCGGGACGATGACGCGTAAAGTCGAGACATGCAACGAGGCAGAAGCCGTTTCCAGCATCATGGAACGCATGACCGTCGGCAAGTTTCGCCACATGCCGGTCGTTGATCAGGGTCGGCTTGTCGGCATTGTTTCGATCGGCGACATTGTCAAGCACCGCGTGCACGAAATGGAACATGAATCACGGGCGATGCGCGACTACATCACGACAGCGTAGGCCCGGGTGTTCATTTCGGAAATCGTCTTCACGCAGTGAGTTTTGGCGTTCCGCAACGAGTGAGGAGCGCCAGAGTTTTCATTTCGCGCGCCGCGCCTGACACGCTATGATCCTGCGCAACGGAGGCGGCTCATGCGCGGGTTGGTGGTATTTTGGCTATCGGGGACGGTCGCAGTATGGGCGACCTCAGCGATGGCAACTGGTAAGATTCGGCTGGCACAAAGCTCCGCGGCGACGAGCTGTATCATGGCATGCAATGCGCAGGCGGCAACTTGCCAAACTACCTGCCTCGTTCCAGCCACTCAGTTTCCGAATGCGTTCAACAACGTCTCCCCGCAGAACACCACGGCAAACACGACCTGTTTATCGACCTGCAGCACGGCCCAGCTGACGTGCCAAACGACCTGCGCTCGCTCGTCCCCGTCTCAGTAACCATCTGACAAGTGCGACTGCACATCGAATCCCGGGCTCAGCCGAGAGCGGCGATGGTCTCGAGGATTGGCTCAAGGGCTTTCTCGGTTGCCGCCTTGCCGGCTGCGATGGCCTCTGCCGCGCGATGAAATTCCAGCCAGCCGATATGCCCGATATGGGGCGTGATGTGCACGTCCGGTGGGTCGCCGGCAAGACGCATGCGGGTGAGGCGGTCTTGCATGATGTTGAATGCTTCGATCATGACCGTTGAAAAGCCGGGCCGCGCGTCGGCAAAGATTTGACGCTTCAGTGCGCGCTCCGCGCCAAACATGCCTCGCAGGCCGAAAAAGTTCTTGCGCGCGGGCGCCGGCACGGAATCGGGCGGCTCGTCGGTCGTGTCGGATCCGTGACTGGCAATGGTGGCACCGCGAGCGAAGCGATCGGCGTCGAGGTTAACTGCAATGACCACGCGGGCGCCAAATGCGCGCGCCGCCGTCACCGGAACCGGATTGACCAATGCCCCGTCCACCAGCCATCGCCCGCCAAGATATATTGGCGGAAACAGGCCCGGCAATGCGTATGAAGCGCGCATTGCTAGCGACAACGAGCCCCGAGTGAGCCAAATTTCATGCCCAGTGCCGACTTCGGTCGCGATTGCCGCAAAGCGGACGGGTAGGTCTTCAATGGCAGTCGGCCCCATGGCTTCGACCAACCGTTTGGCAAGTCGGCTTCCGCCAATAAGTCCGGAACTGCCGATACGTACGTCAAGGTAGCCAATGATACGCCGCAAAGTGAGCGAGCGCGCCCAGCTTTCCAATTCATCCAGTTGACTGTTGGCGTAACAGCCGCCGACCAAGGCGCCAATCGACGTGCCGACGACGATGTCGGGAACGATTCCTTGAGCGGTAAGCGCGTGAATGACGCCGATATGGGCAAAGCCACGGGCTGCGCCGCTGCCCAGGACAAGTCCGATCAAAGGGCGGCCGCGCTTGCCCTGGAGCGGTTTTGGTCCGACGTCGGTGACAGTCACTTTGTCCTCTTAACGTCTCGCGCGCAGACGAGCCGCCAGATGCATGATCCATTAAGCCGTTATCTGCAACAACTTGCTTAGTTCATTATGGTGAAGCGCCATCAGCGCATTGCCGATCTCTTTGACCCGGCCCAAGTCGGCATGAAATTGCCGTGATTGCCATTGAGAAAAATGCCATGGCGGAGTGGGGCAAAGCCGGGCGTAGGCGTCGCGTCCTCTGGGTGGCGATGCTTGCGTTTGCGGCTTTTCCGTCGATTGGGGCTTACGCGCAAACGAGCAGCCTTGTTTCCCCGGAAGCCTTGGGCCCGGGAATGACCACGCCAAGCAAGACCTCGCCCGGGACCGGGGCAATGCCCCCATCGGCCGCGGCCCCCTTCGCGCAGGCTGTGCCTCTGGTGCCGGCCGGGCACGTTGCGCTTGCCCTTTCCGCCCGGTATGGGCGTGATGCGCCAGCGATCGCAGGCGGGCTTGTCTGGCGAATTTATGCGGCAAAGCCCGACGCGTCAGGAATTTATCGCCTGATTAAAGAAGAAAAGGCGGCCGCGGCGACTTTCGTCCTGCCTCCGGGCAATTATGTCGTTCACGCAAGCCTGGGACTCGCCAGTGCCGCAAAGGCGGTGCAATTACGATCCGAGACAGTCCGCGAAGTCTTCGATATCCCGGCGGGGGGCATTCGGCTGGAGGGTCGCGTGGGCGATGTGCGCATCCCCACCGGACAAATTTCGTTCGAGATTTTCGCCGGTAGCCAGTTCGACACCACTGAACGGCGGCCGCTCGCACAGAATGTTATGACCGGCGACGTGGTCTTGCTTCCGCAAGGCACCTATTACATCGTCTCGAATTACGGCGACGGCAATTCGGTCGTGCGTTCGGATGTCCACGTGCAGGCGGCCAAACTCATCGACGTCGTAGTGAACCACCGGGCCGCAGTAATTACGCTCAAATTGGTCAACGAACCGGGTGCCGAAGCGCTCGCCAACACGCAGTGGACCGTCTTGACACCCGGCGGCGACGTGATCAAGGAATCCATCGGCGCCTTCCCGCGTGTCGTGCTTGCCGAGGGCGACTATCACGTCATCGCCCGCAACGCCGGCAAGATCTTTCAGCGCGACTTCAAGGTGATCGCCGGAGTTGACGGCGAGGTGCAGGTGTTGGCCCGCTAGCTCTCCGCACCCTAGTGCGGGAATTGCTAGGCTGCCTTGTCCAACCGCTTCATATCGGGCGGGACCGCCTCTTGCGCGAGCGCAGCGAGGGCGCCGTCGAGCGGCCTCATCTGCTGCTTGTCACTGCCGAGGCGGCGGATCGACACTGTGCGCTCGGCGGCTTCTTTTTTGCCGAGCACCAGCAGCACCGGCACTTTTGCCAGCGAGTGCTCGCGCACCTTGTAATTGATTTTCTCGTTGCGCAGATCACCCTCGACGCGCAGCCCGAGGCGTTGCGCGGCCGCTATCGTCTCCCGGGCATAGGCGTCCGCATCCGAGGTAATGGTAGCGACCACAATTTGCAGCGGCGAGAGCCATAACGGCAGGTGACCCGCATAGTGCTCGATCATGATGCCGGTAAAGCGTTCGAGCGAGCCAAACATCGCCCGGTGCAGCATCACCGGCGTCACTTTGTCGGAGTGTTCGTCGATGTAAAAGGCACCAAGCCGGCCCGGCATGTTGAGATCGACTTGCACCGTGCCGCACTGCCAGTCGCGGCCGATGGCATCGCGCAACACGTATTCCAGCTTAGGCCCATAAAATGCGCCTTCGCCTTTGTTCAGCGTCCACGGCCGCCCCGACGCTTTGAGCGCCTGCATGAGCGCCGCTTCCGCCTTGTCCCACACCGCGTCCTCGCCGATGCGTTTTTCCGGCCGATCGGAGAATTTAATGCGCACGTCGTCGAAGCCAAAGTCCTCATAGATCGAGAGGATCAAATTGTTGACCTCCAGGACTTCTTTGGCGATTTGCTGCTCGGTGACGAAGATGTGGGCGTCATCCTGGGTGAATGCGCGCACGCGCATGAGTCCGTGCAGCGCTCCGGACGGTTCGAACCGATGGACTTTGCCGAACTCGGCGATCTTAAACGGTAGATCGCGGTACGACTTCAGACCGTTTTTGAAAATCTGGACGTGGCCCGGACAATTCATCGGCTTGATGACGAGGGTACGCTCATCTTCCTCGCGCGGTTCGACCAGAAACATAACGTCGCGAAAAGTGGCCATGTGGCCGGAAGCGACCCATAGCGAAGAATCGATCAATTGCGGTGCGTTGACCTCGGCGTACCCCGCCGTCATCTGGCGACGGCGGATGTAGTTCTCCAACGTCTGAAACAACGTCCAGCCTTTGGGGTGCCAAAACACCGCGCCGGGCGCTTCCTCCTGAAAATGAAACAGGTCCATTTCCCGGCCGAGCCGGCGATGGTCGCGTTTTTCGGCTTCCTCGATCTGGTGCAAATAGGCCTCGAGCTCGGGCCGCTTGGCGAAGGCGGTGCCGTAGATGCGCGAGAGCATTTCGCGATTGGAATCGCCGCGCCAATAGGCGCCGGCGACCTTTTGGAGCTTAAAGGCGTCGCCCACTTTGCCGGTCGACGTCATGTGCGGACCACGGCAGAGATCGAACCAGTCGCCTTGCTTGTAGATCTTTATTTGCTGGTCTTCCGGTATGGCGTCGATCAGCTCGACCTTGAACATCTCGCCTTTATCGCGAAACACCTTCTTCGCCTGATCGCGCGACCAAATTTCCTTGGTGAAGGGTTTGTCGCGGGCGATGATCTCGTGCATCTTTTTTTCGATGGCGTCGAAGTCCTCGGGGGTGAACGGCTGATTGCGGTAAAAATCGTAATAGAAACCATTCTCGATCACCGGCCCGATGGTGACTTGCGTTCCGGGCCACAATGTCTGCACCGCTTCGGCGAGCACGTGCGCGGCGTCGTGGCGGATGAGCTCAAGCACGCGAGGGTCGTCGCGGCTTAAAAATTCAATTTTTGCGTCGTGTTCGATCGGGTCGGAGAGGTCGGCGAGCTTGCCGTCGAGCGCCATTGCCACTGTGCGCTTGGCGAGCGACGGCGAGATGCCTTTGGCGATGTCGAGGCCGGTTGTGTGGGGCGGATAGTCCCGCCGCGCGCCATCGGGAAAGGTCAGCGCGACCATTTTTAGCTCCTTCTGCTCACTCGCTGCCTACGAATGCAGGTAAGCGTCGATGGATATTTAGCTCATAAACTTACGAAAGCAAGCTGTGGATTACTTGGCCACTCGCCACAATTTGCCGATGGAAACAAATGCTTTTCCGCACGCTACGCAACATTGCGGCAACGGCGCCGCAGAATCATCAAATCAGGATCATACCGCCGCCCAAAAGGTTGCTGACGTTTCGAGTCAAGACCGCGGGGGGTCACGTGTCACAATCAAACGTGAGACTGGGTAACGCGGCGCGAGTGGGTGTCAGTATTGTTGTGGGTCTGCGACGCGTTTGTGTGTGTGGCGTAATGCGTAGGCCCGCTGCACGGGGTGCACATGGGGGGAGGCTCGCGGCGGCCACTTAGGCCTTATCAGGTATTGTGCGTATGGGTCGCGGTCGTGTTGACCGCAGCCTTTTCCCTACAAATCGCTTCCACCGACGGTGTCGGCGCGCGGCCGATGCCCGACAAGCCGAATCTCGGCACTATCGGTGAACGTTTGAATGCCAACACGATCGCGATCGTGTCCGGCAATCCGAACGGCACTTATTTGAGCATCGCCTACGACCTGTCCGCCGTCCTCGACAATGGCGATGACTTTCGAATTCTGCCGGTGATCGGCAAGGGCGGCGGCCAGAATATCCGCGACGTCCGCTTTCTCAAGGGCGTCGATCTCGGCATCACGCAATCGATCATTCTCAACGAATTTCGCGAAAGCAACGAGATCGGCAATATCGACGACAAGATCGTCTACATCGCCAAACTGTTCAACGAAGAAATGCATGTAGTGGTGCGCGCCGATTCCGGGATCGAAACGGTCGAGCAACTGGCCGGCAAAAAAGTGAATTTCAGCGATCCCGGGAGCGGCAGCCAGATTTCGACGCGCAATATTTTCAAGCGCCTCGGCATCAAGGCCGAAGAAGTCAACATGGGCCAGGCGGATGCGTTCGAAAAGATCAAATCCGGCGAACTCGCGGCGACCATTCTGATCGCCGGCAAAGCGGCTGGGTCAATGGTGAAGCTGAAAGCGGCCGACGGCTTCCGCTTTCTTCCGGTACCGTTCGCCAAACAACTGCAAAATGACTATTTACCGGCGGTGCTCGAGCATGACGATTATCCGAACATGATCGAGCCGGGCGCCAGCGTCGGCACGGTTGCCGTCGGCGCGGTCCTGATCGCCTTCAACTGGCCGCGGGATTCTGAACGTTACAGCCGCATCGCCAAGTTCGTCGACGTGTTCTTTCCAAGGCTCGCCGAAATGCAAAAACCGCCGCGCCATCCCAAATGGCGCGAGACCAATCTGGCCGCGGTGGTCCCCGGCTGGACCAGGTTTGCGCCGGCGGAAGAGTGGCTGGTTCACCATCGTCCGCAACAGTCGGCCGCCGCGACTACACCGCGCGAACAGTTTGATCAGTTCCTGGCGGCCCAACGGGCCGCCGGCAAGGTCGACAAAACCGGCGCCAACAACGAGCAATTGTTCCAGGAATTCGTGAAGTGGCAGGCGCGCCAGCGCCAGTGAGAAAGTAACTAAACTTCGGTTGTGACTATCGGAGCTTGAAAGCACAGGGGAGGCGATCATGAGTTCTCCGGTCAACCAGGCCTCAAATCTCGACGATGCAATCAAATACGCGCCACCATGGGTACGCGACGATGCGCGACTGGCTACACTCGTTCCTGATGGGGGAAAGATCGAGTGGCCGCCGCGCAACCGCCGTCCCGTCGCGGCGGGCCGCGTATTTAGCGGCGACTTCGCCGTGCGCGAGCTGCAGCGGCAGGTGGGCTTAAATCCGGAAAAAGTGCCGGAACCGATCAAGCTCGCCAACGAGCGAACCGGAGCACGATTGGCGCTGCGCATCTGTGCCGCAATCGGGGCTGCCGCCGTTGCCGCCGGGGCGATTGTAGCGCTGCCGTTGCTCCGTTCAGGCGCAAACACCGAAGCCATCGGCTCGGCAATTATGGCGCTCGTGGTCGGAGGTGGCAAACAGGACCAACTGACCGCCGCCGCAGAGCCGCACTTATTCTTGCGCAACGAACAAGGCGAAATAAATGAAACGCTTCCCGTTGGCATCGAGATTGAGGGGAATCGCGCAGGGGCCAGCATTGTCCTCTCCGGTCTGGCGGCCGATACGCAGCTCTCGGCGGGAAGCCCACTCGGGGCGAGCGGTTGGCGTCTCGACGCCGCCGAGCTCGAAGGGCTGCGGATACGAGCGCCGCGAGATTACGTCGGTGTGATGAATGTTGCGGTCGATCTGCGGCTGCCGGGTGATCGACTTGCTGATACCAAAGCGTTGCACCTCGAATGGGTTGCTCCGCCGGAAGTCCCACAGCCGGCCGCCGTGCCGTCGGCGCGGCCAGAGCCACAGCGGCAACCGGTTGCCTTACATCTCGACCCAGATGAGGTTGCGACGCTCATCAAACGCGGCCAGGACTTCCTAAAGAACGGCGATTTGGTCTCGGCCCGGCTTCTGCTGCGACGCGCGGCCGCCGCGGGCAGTGCGGACGGCGCCTTGGCGCTGGCGCAGACGTTCGATCCTGCCGTGATTGGGCGGCTTGGCGCCGTCGGCGTCAGCCCCGACGCGGCAAAGGCCCGCGAATGGTACCAAAAAGCCGCTCAGCTTGGTTCGAGTCTAGCTGCCCAGCAACTTGCCAATTTTGAACAAAAGACCGAGTGAGTGTGCTGCGCCGGAGCTAACGGTCAACTGCGCCGGCACCGCCGATGCGGTCAGGCGCGATCTTGTTTGCCGCGCCATTTTCCGTAGCGCCACGGCCTATACCAACAGGCGCCGGCCGGCGGGGATTCGCAAACAAAATCCAGTCCCGCTGTGCCCCAAGGATGGCAGCGGAGCAACCGCGCGAGGGTCATCCAACCACCGGCCCACAGGCCGTAACGCTCGATCGCCTGATCGGCATAGTCGGAGCAGGTCGGCAAATGGCGGCAGTTGAAACCAACGAGTGGCGAAAGCGTGTACCGATAAATCCTGATCATCCCGCGGCCGGCAAGCCGGGGAGCGCGGCTGGATTTTTCGAATAAACCGGCAAGTAGCATATCCGGACCAAATTCACTGCGCCGCCGCGGCATCCGATTTGCTCGCGCGCTTTGCTTCGATCTGGCTGATGGCGTCGACCACCGCGTCGAACGTGAGCAAGGTTGAGGCGTGCCGCGCTTTGTAGTCGCGCACCGGCTCGAGTACCGCAATGTCGGCCCATTTGCCAGCAGCCGGCGGCTTGCCATTTTCCTTGAGCATCTTGCGCACATCTTCCCGCAGGGCGCGCAGTTCGCCTGCCGACGAGCCGATGACGTGGCTCGCCATGATGGATGACGATGCCTGGCCGAGCGCACACGCCTTCACTTCGTGTGCGAAGTCGCTCACTTTGTCGCCGCTCATCTTCAGGTCGACCGTCACCGTCGAGCCGCACAATCTGGATACGGCGGTCGCGGTCGCATCGGGATCGGCAAGCCGTCCGATGCGCGGGATCGTTCCGGCGAGCTCGATGATCCGGCGATTATAGATATCATTGAGCATGGACGAAGGCAGTTTGGGCCAAGCTGGTGGCTTGCTGGCAACCTATATAGGGTTCATATCGACCGAACGCGAGCAGTAGGGTTTGACAGCCGCACGCTGTCCGTGCCTGAAACGAAGCTCTGAGGATGGCCGAGAACATTCAATTTGGGGCGCCCGGCGCGCCTAGAGAACTCGAAGAGGGCACGGCGCTTACTCCGAAGTTCGGCCCTGACGGGCTTATTACCTGCGTCGTCACGGACGCCGCATCCGGATCTGTGCTCATGGTCGCGCACATGAACGCTGGCGCGCTGGCCAAGACCATTGCCACCGGGGAGGCATGGTACTTCTCTAGGTCACGCGGCACACTTTGGCGAAAGGGCGAAAGCTCCGGCCACTTTCAACGCGTCGTCGAGATGCGCATTGACTGTGATCAAGACGCGGTCTGGCTCAAGGTCGAGCAGACAGGCGGTGCCTGTCACACCGGAAGGCGCTCGTGCTTCTATCGTGCCGTGCCGCTTGGAAAAGCTGGGACGGTTGCTCTCGAATTGCGCGACGCGCGTTTGTTCGATCCAGCGGACGTTTATCGCAAGCGAGATTGAAATTCTGCTGCGGGCGACGGGCGACTGCCCATTCGCCGGTCGTGACTTGCTCGCGTGACTTCTTCGCGCCGGCGCCGGCTTCGACTGTCTTGCCGACGGCGCGCGCCCTTTGCTAAAAAAACGGCGGCGACGGTGTCTTGCTGCAATCGGCGCGTAGCGGCGCTGCTCAATCAATAATCGGGAGGAAAAAATGGCCGATCGGATTCTAACGACGCATGTGGGAAGCTTGCCGCGTACGCCCAAGCTTCTCGAATTGAGCCAGAAAAAAACCCTCGGCGAAAAGTTCGACGAGGCGGCCTTCGAGAACGAACTCAAAAACGCGGTGGCGGAATGCGTGCGCAAGCAGAAGGACGCTGGCGTCGATCTTATAAATGACGGCGAGCTCGGCCACACAGTAGGCTGGGCGTACGATTACGGCGCCTGGTGGTCGTATATCATCCCGCGGCTCGGCGGCGTTGAGGTGGTCAACCAAGGTCTCTGGTTCACGAAACTGTCGGCGCATACCAAGACGCCGATGGCGCCCAAGGATTTCATCGTCGGCGACTGGGGCGAGCGCCGCGACATGTCCAAATTCCAGGAAGCCTATCTCGACCCGCAGTCCGGCTGCGGCTTGCCGGTGCAGTTCATGACCGAGCACAGCCCGCTGGTCAAAGGCCCGGTCACATACAAGGGCCAAAAGGTCATCGAGCGCGACATCGCCAACTTCAAAGCCGGCCTTAAGGCCGCCGGGCTGTCGACCGAGGGCGCCTGGATGAATGCGATCGCGCCGGCAAGCTGCGCGCGCATGCCGAACGAATATTACAAGAGCGAAGAGGAGCTGTTGTACGCCTGCGCCGATGCCATGCACCAGGAGTACAAGGCGATCATCGACGCCGGTTTGACCGTTCAGCTCGACGACCCGGCGATCGGCGAGAACTGGGATCAGCAGAAGAACGAGCCGAGCGTCCAAGGCTATCGGCGCTACACCAAAATGCAGATCGACGCTCTCAATCACTCGATCAAGGGACTGCCGCCGGACAAAATCCGCTTCCATCTGTGCTGGGGAAGCTGGCACGGCCCGCACACTACCGACATCCCGATGAAGCACCTCGTCGACCTGATGCTGGCGGTCAACTGCAACTTCTACTCGTTCGAGGCAGCCAATGTCCGCCACGAGCACGAGTGGAAGATCTGGAAGAACGTCAAGCTGCCCCCTGGCAAGAAGATCCTGCCCGGAGTCGTCAGCCACTCGACCAATCTGATCGAGGATCCCGAGCTGGTCGCCGATCGCATCATCCGCTTTGCCGAGGCGGTCGGCCGCGAGAACGTTATCGCCTCGACCGATTGCGGGCTCGGCGGACGCGTGCATCCGATGATCGCCTGGGCGAAGCTCAAGGCGCTTTCCGAAGGCGCTGCGCTCGCCTCGAAGCAGCTCTGGAAGCGCGCCGCCGCTTAAGAAGCCGCGCTAGCCATTTCGCGTCGCGGCGCGCGCCAGCACTCGCTTGGCGCGCGCCAGATGCGGGCGATCGACCATGACGCCGCCGACGGCGGTGACTCCGGCGTCCGGATTAGCGGCAAAGGCATCGACAATCGCCTGCGCGTGCGCGATTGTCTCCCGCGTTGGCGTGAACGCTTCATTGATGATCGGTATTTGCGTCGGGTGGATGGCCATTTTACCCGAAAAGCCGTCGCGGCGTGCAGCACCGCATTCGATCCGAAACGCTTCGCGGTCGCTGTCCCTGAACTCGGTAAAGACAGTGTCGATTGCCGGCACGCCGGCGCTGGCCGCGCCGGCAAGGCAAAGCACCCGAGCCAACCGATAAGGGTCGAGAAGCACGCCTTCCGAATCGCGGTTGGTTTCGGCGCCGAGCTCGGCGGAAAGGTCCTCCGCGCCCCAGGTCAGGGCGCTGAGCCGCTTGCTCGCGCCGGCATACGTGCCGGCGCGGAACAGGGCCGCCGCGGTTTCCGTGGCAATCGCGATGATCTTGATTTGACCGTCGTCGATGCCGTTGATCGCTTCCCGCACTGCGAGCTTGGCGTCGAGGTGAGCGATCGATCCGCCGCCCTCGGCCTTCGGCAGCATGACGGCGTCGGGTCGGGCCGCCGCGATAACGTCGAGATCCGCATCGATCAGGCCGGTCTCCAATCCGTTGATCCGCACGACCAGATATGGCCGGTCGGCGGCAGCGACGGTTGCATTGAGAAAAGCAGCCGCGCTTTGCCGTGCTCGTGCCTTTCGATCGAAGGCGATCGAATCCTCGAGGTCCACTATCAGCGCGTCGGCGCCACTCGTCATCGCCTTGTCGAGCTTCTTCGGACTATCGGCCGGGACGAACAGAAATGAGCGCATACGGTCTGCTGACATTCCTCAGAGGACTGCGCTTATCGTTGCTTTGGCAAGTGGTCTACGTCAATGAGAATGATGCTGCGTCTCGGGCACCGCCTGCGGATGTAAAGCCGGCGGCGGCGTCACGCCGAGCACAGCGACAACGACGATGATGATGGCGCCGAGTCCGGCTTCAATGGCGGCGTTGCGACGGAGCCGACTAAGCGCATCGCGACCTGCGCTTGCATCCTGCACGAGGCGAGGGGTCCAGACCTGCCGATTGACTACAGCAATCGCGACCATGACGAAAAACAAAGCGACCTTTATCAGCAGCAAACGGCCATAGTCCGTCTCGGCGAGCGCGGGGACGCTGCCCGCGAGATAGAGCGCATTGATCAAGCCGGTGAGCAGCAGCACCCCGACGGAGACAAGTCCGAAATTCGAAAAGCGCCGGGTGGCTGCGTGCGCCGCGTCGAACGATGCAACCTCGTGGGCCGCGGCGGCAAGCAGTAGCGCGAGAGGAAGGAGCATTCCCACCCACGCCGCAGCGGCGATAAGATGCGCGACATCGGCAGCCGGGTGGATAGTGCCTTCGATCCCGCGGCCGCCGACCGCATGTCCGGCGAACGCCAGCGTCCCGACAAGGCCACCCGCCAGGACCACCGTAACCGCGTCGACTGCAAGTGGCTTCTCGCCGCGAAGACGAAAGGGCAGTGCTAACGTTGCCGCCAGGAGACAAGCCAATATCAATCGCACCAGCCAAGCGCGGCCGAAGCCGGTTTGCAGGAGTACTGTCCAAAGCGCGCCTTCGGAGAAAAGATCGGCAAACGTGCTGTCGCTCATCGATTGGGCGACCAGAACGAACCAGGCCGCTCCCGAGACCGCCGCGACCAGAAGTCCAATCCAAGCGATCTGTGCGAGCTGGGTGCGCAAAGTGATAGGCCAGCGTGCGCCGGCTCCGGATTTGCAAAATGCCGGTCCGGCGATGAAGACGGAAAAGAAAATCGCGCCAGCAGCGGCGATGGCCGCAGCGAAATGGACGGCGCGAACGTAGATCAGCGGATCATTCACATGAGCCTCCAGTCACGCCGAAGTGGAGGCCGCGCTCACGAGCCGCCGACAGTGAAGGAAAAATTTCCCTCGGTCTTATGTGTGTCGACCGAAAGCGCATGCCAATGAACTTGGTAGGGTCCCGGCGTCAGCGGTTTCAGCCCAATGCGCATGGTGTTGCCGCTAATCTGCGGCTTGCCCTGATCGACGCGGGCGCCGTTGGCATCGGTCACTTGGACTGTGCTGAAAGCGGGCTCCAGGTTTTGTGTGAAAGTAAGTGCAATCTCGCGCGGCGCAGTGGCCACCGTGCTGCCGGCGACTGGAGTTGCGTGGTCAAGAACAGCATGCGCGTATGCTGCGCCTGTTGCCAGTGCGATGAGTAAAAGCGATGGAATAGCAAGGCGCATTCGCATGTGTTGCTTCTTTAGAGTGTAAGCTGGCCAGAGAATGCAAGTTGGCCGAACGGCTTGGACTGCCCGCCGAGCGGCGGCTGTCCGAATCGGCGCGAAGATGTACCGCCGTCGGCCGTTGTCGTGACAAGCTCGTCGGCTTTGTCCTCAGTGCTTATCCATTTGCATCATGCCGCCATGATCCATCATCATGCCGCCGCCGGCGGGAGCGCCGGGTGCGGCAGCGCCGATTGCGGCGATAGGAAATTCGACCTTGACCGTTCCGGCGTTTTCAAATTTCAGTGTGGCCTCAGCCGTCTTGCCCTGTTGGAGGGGTTGTTTGAGGTCGACGAGCATCAGGTGAAAGCCGGATGGTTTTAGCGTGACCGTCTCGCCCGGTTTGATTTGAAGGCCGCCTTCCACCGGCCGCATCTTCATCACACCATTGTCCATGGTCATGGAATGAATTTGGCATTGGGCGCTTATATCGCTTGACACACAGCTCACCCGATCCGGCGTGCTGCCCTTGTTGGTAATCGTCATGTAGGCCGCGCCCGATGATGCGCCTTTGGGCGTTGCGCGCGCCCACGGTTGGCTGATGTGGATGGATCCGACATCATAATCGGCGGCCAGCGCCGCCCCCGATGAGAATGGCGCCAAAGCGAGGGTCAGCGCCGCGAAGCTATAACAGGTGACTTTGACTGCGATGTTTGTCATGGCACTCCTCTTTCGTTTGTCTGACGTCGTTCGACTCGACCTAACGGCAGACCTTCACCCACACGCAGATCTTCTTGAAATTCTCCCAGTGGCATTGTTGCTCCATACGGCAGTTCTTTCGACTTTCGGGCTGTTGTGCCAACGCGGTTCCGGTATTGGTGATCAAGATCAACGCCGAAATTGCTAAAAAACAAATCGGAAACCATCGCATCTCTGTCTCCCTTATCGACATGCCGAGAGCGGCACGCCGATTGAAGCCCTGCGTGAACCTTGCAAGCATCCATCTTTCCAGTCACCACGGACACTTTCATTTCCAACTGTTAATGTGCCAAGGCCGTTCGGTTTTCCGTTACGGAATTCGCCCTCGTATCGCAGCTTTTGGATGGTCAAAATACCGCGACCATTTGGCTCACCTTCGGCTAATTCGCCTTCGTAGCGACCATTGGTC
>Ga0187784_10001204_pt1 | contig 20379 bp, 17 predicted proteins | sample 1015_SJ02_MP15_2_FD_132964 | JGI IMG/M metagenome (GOLD analysis project Ga0187784, IMG submission 132964) | Tropical peat soil microbial communities from peatlands in Department of Meta, Colombia - 1015_SJ02_MP15_20_MG | ecosystem: Environmental > Terrestrial > Soil > Wetlands > Peat | place...
CGGCGGCACCGCTGCACGGAGAAAACTTATGGCCGCAGGCTCGCTATCTACCGCCAAAACATACCACCCCCTCCTCAGCAGTTCGAGCGTATCTCGCCCGCCGCCGCAGCCCAAATCGATAGCAAACGTTCGCCTAGTCCCTGGAGTCAGCTTACTTTTCAGGGCGAGTGCTTTCGTTAGTGTGCTTGCGGCCTGCCACTTAGCCGTTGCCCGGTAATACTCTGACCACGGCGGCTTTTCTCTTTCCCCTCTCATAGACATGCTCGTAAACTGATTTTGTCTCTCAGATATTATGGCATTCAGTAGTCGACCATCTGCATAATATTTTTGGCGTAGACAGGAGACTGAAACAAGGTTCGAAACGATCACGTGGCTGATCTCTTGAAGAAGACCGTCCTCTTCGATTTGGGTGGAACGTTAGCTCAGTACTATGACCTGTCCGAGTTCCCGTCTATTCTTGAGGAAGCGATTCAGGGCGTTCAAGCATGAAAGGTTTGTTAACAGTGCAATCAGAAGTAATTTGCGCACGAGTAAAAGACGAGAATCATGAGTCTCTCGATTATGCTTCACGACCACTTGAGGCGCGGCTAATTCGGATCTTCGACATTGACGAGCGAACCGTATCAAATGACATCTTGATGGAGATGTGCACCCGCTTCATGAGCCCCATCTTCGAAAGGGGCAAGTGTTATGCGGACACTGTCCCCGCTCTCATGGAATTGAGATCGATGGGAGTCAAAATGGCGATCCTTTCCAACACATCGTGGGGCAGCCCTGCAGTTCTATGGAGGAAGGAAGTGAGACGACTTGGGCTTGACTCCTTGATGGATGCAGTTCTATTTGACAGAGACGTAGGTTGGAGAAAGCCCTCGGAACGAATCTATACGTATTCGCTGCAAACACTGGGAGCACACCCGAATGACTGCTTATTCGTCGGCGACCACCCGAAGTGGGATCTAGAAGGACCGCGGGCGGTTGGCGTCCGAGCCATTCTGATCGACCGGAAAACTACCACGCTTGGTCTAGAAGAGCAACGCATCCGGAACCTTCACGACCTGACGCGCAGACTGTAAGATACATCGATGATGTTGCCCGGTTTGAGCACAGCGACCAGTCGCTAATCTCGGCGAGTCCTCAACGACGCGGAAAGCTCAACATGAGTTTACGGAGTCGAGGAAACGGCCACTAATCCTTAATATGAGCTGCCAGCTAGCGCTCTCGTGCGTATAATTGGAACGCATAACAATTTCTAGAAGAAAAAGACAAGCAATCACAAAAACTACGACAGTAATAATCGTTGTTGCAATAATCGTTGTTGCAGCCGTGATCGGAGCTTACTCATACACTCTCGTGCCAACATCCACTACGTCTTCGACAACTCAAGCGGCCGCGCCTAGCACACTCGTCATAGATGACTTTACTTGGCCAGTCGGCAACCTGAACCAACTCTACGCTGTTCAATTTCTGCCTTGGCCTAATTGGATGTACGCCGCCATGTACCAGCCTGTTGTTGACGTTGATGTCGCCGCGCAGCAGGTCAATGGAACTATCAGCTTCCTTCCAGGGCTAGCCCAGAGTTGGGACACCAGCAGCGACGGAATGACTTGGACGTTCCATCTGCGTCAAGGTGTAACATTCTCCAACGGAGATCCATTCAACGCTTACCAACTCTGGACTCAGTTCTACGGCTTCTACTTGCTCTCGGGCAATGCCTCCACTTTCTTGGGTGGAGTGGACCTATTCGATGTTAGCCACGTGAACTTTGGCCCCCAGACTGTTCAAACACTGACGGAGGCCAACTTCAGCAACCCCTCACCCGACGTACTCGCAATGATGCAGAACACTTCCTGGCCAATCTACGTTACCGACCCCTACACCCTCGTCTTTCACTTGAAGTCGCCATTCAGCTTCGTTCTGGGACTTCTCGTTGGCTTTGAAGGCGAAGTGTTTGATGCGAAGTGGGTGCTTCAGAATGGAGGATTCGGCACCCCAGGCGCGATCAACCCCTACTTCAACGACCACCCGATCCCCGGAACCGGACCTTACGAAATAACGCAGGTCGTAGTCAATCAGTACGTGAAGTTTGAGAGAAACCCGAACTACTGGGGCAACAGTCTCACAACTGACGAAATCACAGCGAACCATTTGCTTGACCCAGGTCACGTATCGACGATTATCGTCTACGCAAAGACAGACGACACTACGCGGTACATTGACCTTACTACCGGCCAGGCACAGATTTCAGCGATAACCGAAAGCAGCTGGCCCCTAATTCTCGCCAACCCCAACTACGCGTACGCAACCTACAAGACACCAGCCATCCTAGTCTGGATTTACTTCAACATGTACAAGTATCCCACCAATATCGTCGATATTCGGCGCGCAATAGCCCACGCTATCAACTACACCGACATCATCCAGAAAGTCTTCTTCGGCCAAGCAGTAAGAATCATGGGGCCGGAGGCACCAATCTATGGAAAATACTACGATCCAGGAAACGTCCCACCATACCAATACAACCTGACGTTAGCTCAGCAATACATGAAGGCAGCGGGATTCCCGAACGGAGTGGCAGCAAACGGTACCTCTCTTCCGCCTTTCTCGTTCTACGTGGATAGCGACTATCCCTCACAGACCACGGCGGCGGAGATAGTTGAAGCCGACCTCGCCCAGATAGGCATCACCGTGCAAATCACTGTAAAGACCGATGCGCAATTCTACGCCCCCGAAGGTTCATTCCAAACCAACGTGAATAACGCTGCGCAAATAGCTAACATGCAATTCTGGTGGGGCTTCGCACCTGACTACCTGGCGCCCACCGACTTCTGGGGATCCTTCGTTACCAGCTTCTCGCTGTGGGGTAACGGCGGGGCCTACTCCAATCCCATCGTCGACAAAGACGTAAGGCTGCTTGGTGAGACCAATAACCAAACGGCAATCCTCGAGGCCCTAACCCAAGCTCAGGCAATAATAGCTAGCGACACTCCGATAGCATGGATCGCGGCCTGCAACCTCGCATTGCTCACCGGTTCCTATGCGTGGCCAGCAAACCTGATTTCACAAGCGTATCTGGATCCCAACCTCTCCGGCGTCACCGAACCACCAATTCTGAACACAATCGTGTTGACGGGCAGCAGTTAGCTGTCCCGTCCCCCCCTTCTTTTTGAGGACTTAGCATGGGACTAGGGTTCTTCGCTGCGCGCAGATTTGGAACCGCAATCTTTGTACTATTCGGCGTAAGCTTGATCACCTTCATCTTAGCACATTCCATTTCCGGCGACCCGATAACAGCTTGGCTGGGCAGGTCTGCCTCACTTCACCCCGAACTCGTAAAATTCTACGTCGAAAAATACCATTTGAACGCGCCGCTCTACGAGCAGTATGTGTTCTATGTATACGGGCTACTACAGGGAAACCTTGGTTACTCCCCCTTCTGGGATGAACCCGTCGCCGATTTGTTAGGGCGCACAGTTCCCTATACCCTGCAACTCATGTTCTTCACATTCTTGTTCACAATCATTATGGGGATTCTGATGGGCGTGTTAGGCGCAAAATTTGCTAACAGGTGGCCCGACGCACTCATCAGAGCATTCTATTTACTCGGAACGGCGGCCCCAGCATTCTTTCTCGCTCTGGCCTTGATAGTGGTGTTCTCATTCCTACTTCACATACTCCCAACCGGCGGAACAGTCGACCCTACAATCATCGTATCCCCACAGGTAACCGGGTTTCCAATGCTTGACAGCCTTATCAACGGAAACTGGGCCTCAGTGGGGAGCCAAGTCCAGCACATAATTCTCCCAAGCTTGGCCAATTCGATAGGAATCTTTGGTGTGATCACCCGCGTACTCAGGTCTTCGATACTCGATACCCTAAGCTCGAACTACATACGGACGGCAAGGGCGAAAGGAGCCTCCGAGAACGCAGTCTTCTTCAAACATGCGCTTAGAAACTCACTGATCCCAGTGGTTACTCTTCTCGCAGTGATGGTTAACGTTTGCATCGTCAGTTCGATCTTCGTTGAATACATTTTTGCGTACCCTGGCGTTGGAGATTACGCAGTGGAAGCGGTCCTCAACTACGATTACCCAAGCATACTTGGCACGACGCTCCTATTCGGACTGATGATTGTGATCGCGAATTTCGTTGCTGATGTCCTATACGCCGTCGTAGATCCACGAATAAGGCTCACATGAGCGGAAACAGATGCAGCAAACAACTCAACCTTCCGAAAGAAGGAAGAGACGTATCGTTTGGTTCATCCGGACGTACATTCTCGGAAACAAGGAGGCTGCGATCGGGTTCTTCCTGGTTCTAGCGTTTTATCTGATCTCGATTGCTGTTACAGCGACAAAGGGTAGGCTGCTTCCCTACGATCCGATTCAACAGGGAGTTGGGTCACCTTTCGCTCCCCCAAACGCGCACACGTGGTTTGGAACAGATCAACTGGGGAGAGACCTTTTCAGCAGAATCCTAGCGGCAACGCCAAATGATGCATTGATCAGCACATTCGTTATTCTCGTCGCAGGAATATTCGGCGGCTTCTTAGGAGCACTAAGTGGTTACAAGGGAGGCCTAATCGATGAAGCTTTAATGAGGGTTACGGACATATTCTTCGCATTCCCATCACTCGTTCTCGCTATGGTAATTGCAGTCGTCCTAGGCCCCGGATTAACTAACATGATGTATGCTCTCGCTATTGTTTGGTGGCCAACCTATGCGCGACTGAGTAGAGGTGAAGCATTGAAGGTCTCCCAGTACAATTACGTCGAATCGGCTAGAATCTCCGGCACTCCTACTCGAACTATTTTGCTGAAACACGTTCTTCCTAATGTGATAGGTTCCCTCCTTGTATATGCAACCCTAGACATTGGCACGGTTGTGCTTACTTATTCGGGCCTCAGCTACCTTGGACTCGCAATCCAGCCCCCGCAGCCCGATTGGGGAAGCATGGTGGCGATTTATCAGGAGTACTTGATCTATGCACCTTGGATGCCCCTCTTCCCCGGGTTGGTCATAACCTTGGTAGTCGTCAGCTTCAGTCTGTTCGGTGATGGGTTGAGGGCGGCACAACGACGCCACGGAGGATAACAGCACACAAGCCATCACGTACAGTATGGAGGCGCAGTAAGTGCAGAACGGTGAAGTGCTCCTTCGAGTAGAAGATCTCTCTGTCAATTACCACTCTGAAGATGCAGCAATTCACGCAGTCTCCCATGTGAATTTTGACATTCACAAAAAACAAGTCGTGGCTGTTGTGGGCGAATCGGGTTGTGGAAAAAGCACATTAGCATTATCACTAATCGGCCTTCTGCCAGCGCCCCCCGCCGAGGTAACCTCTGGGAAAGTCGTATTCGAAGATAAAGACGTCTTTTCGCTGCCCGCACGGGAAGTCCAAAGGATTCGAGGAACAGACATCGGGATGATATTCCAGGAGCCATTGAGCTCGCTTAATCCTGTTTTGAAGGTAAGCGACCAAATCGGCGAAGCAATAGCCATAAAGAGATCCAGACAAACGAAGCGTCGTGAACTAAAAGCCTACTCCTACAAACCTGGACGGCTTCCGCTGGAATCCCCGTATAGAAAACTTGTGAGTACTGGACGCATGGGGCACCTGAGGCGAAGAATGCCGCAAGAGATCGAGGAGCAAATGATCCGAGCGCTTAAACTAGTGAGAATCCCTGATCCCGAGAGAATTCTTGACCGATATCCATTCGAATTGTCGGGAGGTATGCGTCAGAGGGTCATGATCGCTATGGCGTTGTCGGAGGACCCTAAGCTACTGATCGCGGACGAACCTACGACTGCCCTCGATGTGACCACCCAAGCTCAGGTTCTTCGGCTTATGATGGAGCTTGTAAACGAACTGAACACCTCGCTCCTAATCATTACCCACGACCTCGGGGTAGCGGCACAAATCGCCGAACGTGTTCTAGTGATGTATGCAGGGGTGATCGTTGAAGATGCTGCGGTAAATGACTTATTCGCAAACCCGCGCCACCCTTACACAAAAGGGCTGCTCACGTGCTTACCCAAAGCTTCCAAGAAAGTTGGGAAGCTCGGTTCGATACCGGGGTCAGTTATCGACCTCCGACAAGACGTCAAATGGTGCCAGTTTGCCGACCGTTGCCCATACGTGATGAAACGTTGCAGAGAAGAATCGCCTAAGCTAGAAGGAGACGAAAATCGTGTTGCGTGCTTCCTCTACTCATAATGAATTAGTTTTGGAAACCAAGGACATCCGCGTCTATTTTCCCGTCGGACGCTCGCTTCTGAAAAGGAACCGACAGTACATTCACGCGGTAGATGGCGTATCCGTAAGCGTTAGGGAAGCTGAGACGTTAGCGGTGGTTGGGGAGAGTGGGTCCGGCAAGACAACACTTTGCCGGGCATTCGTCGGATTACTTCACCCGACCAGCGGCAGCATATATTACAAGGGCAAGCCCCTTGAATCATTTCTAACCGGAGACCGCATCAGGCTTGAAGGTAAAGTGCAGATGGTCTTTCAGGACCCCGAATCGTCTCTGAATCCCTACATGAAAGTCGGCGATATCCTCTCCGAGCCAATCAGTAGACGCGGATTCAGCAGAAAAGAAGTGGTCGACCAGTGTTCAAAGATCTTGGAGCTAGTTGGACTTCCAAGGGAATTTGCAGAGCGCAGACCCTCCGAACTGAGCGGCGGGCAGAAGCAGAGAGTAAGCATAGCCCGCGCAATGATCTCAAACCCCGAGTTGGTGCTCTTAGATGAACCGACGAGCGCACTGGACGTCGCCGTCCAGTCTCAGATCTTGAACCTCCTCGTGGAACTTCAAGGCGTGTACGGAATGGGGTACGTTCTTGTCACGCATAACATAGCGGTTGCACAATACCTCGCGGATATCATCGCCGTAATGTACGCAGGCAAATTCCAAGAGGTAGGACCGGCAGAGGAGGTAATGGCACGGCCCTTCCACCCGTACACCAAGACGCTCATCGACGCCACTCCTTCACCCGATCCAAAGATTCGAAACCTACTCCGAATCATAATCCGAGGCGAATCACCGAGCGCAATTAACCCCCCTACAGGCTGCAGATTTCACCCCCGCTGCCCATTCGCACAGGACAGGTGCAAGACAGAGGAACCCATCCTACGAGAAGTCATGCCTAATCGGTTCGTCTCCTGTCACTTCGCGGAAGAAATAGATACAGCGCTTCTAACGGAATCAAAGTAAATTCGTTAGCTTAGAGCACTCCCGCGCGACATAAATGAACACAAGTGATATGCCAACTCTGCCAAGTTGATAGGAAGGATTGAGACCAATGACGTCAAATAGCGAACCAATGTATCATGTTCGGCTAAGCAAGGTCATTGGAGGAAATTCAGCACGATCAGCGTCGAACCTATACGGTCTATGATTGTCGACCGTATGACCGTGCATGTTTTTGAATCTAACGAGAAACTTGGCCAACGAGCTGCCAATGATTTGGTGTCGCTACTCGCGCCGATCATAGCGAAACAAGGACGCGCTGCAATTATACTGGCCACGGGGAATTCGCAACTGACTTTTATCAACGCATTTCGAGTCCAGAAGATAGCATGGAACAAGATAATCGTGTTTCACATGGATGAGTACCTAGGTATGTCAGACCGGCACCCAGCTAGCTTTCCTCGCTGGATGCGCGAGAAACTTGTCGACTCAGTTCATCCTAGTGCTTTTTACCCAATTAGGGGCGACGCACCAGACGTGAAGTTCGAACTAACACGTTATGCGGACCTCATCCGAAGATACCCACCAGACGCATGTGTCCTAGGCATTGGTGAAAACGGCCACCTCGCCTTCAATGATCCGCCTGCTGATTTCGAAACAAGAGAGATTATTCACATCGTCGACCTAGATGCGAAGTGCCGAGCGCAACAGGTTAACGAAGGACATTTTTCGGGGTTGGATGATGTCCCTAAACAAGCTATTACACTCACTGTCCCCGCGCTACTCGCCGCCAAATATGTCCTTGCGATAGTTCCAGAAGCACGCAAAGCCGAGCCTGTCAAGGCTGCGTTGAAAGGACCCGTCACACCACAGTGTCCAGCGTCAATCCTACGCACTAAATCAAATGTCACTTTATACCTTGAGCGTGAGTCCGCATCGTTGTTGCAGTAGCCAACATCGATGCAAGTCGCTTTCATGGGTTGCAAGACTCATCGAACTCATCCGAAAACGAGGGGCGGCTGATCGATGCACCCGAGGGAACGAATGTTGACTCTATTGCGCGGACGCATGCCTGACAAGTTGCCATTCTTTCATACAGATCATCACCTTCTCCGTGGTGAGACCGAGAGGGAGGCGCGAAATAGGGGGCTGGGGGTTCTTGTTTATAGGCCCTGTTACGTTGAGTCCACGCCCAATGTGGAAGTTACCACAAAAGTTCAATCAAATAGTCTAATCAGAACATACACAACACCAGTTGGAAGCTTAACTGAAGTAACTTCCATCGGCGTCGGCTACGGCATGGCTGGTTACGCCTTTCGTGATTGGAAAGGGATCATTCCAGCAACCAGCGAATTCCTAGTGAAAAGACCCGACGATTATAGGACGTTAAAGTTCATCGTCGAAGATATTCATTATGAGCCGTACTGTTACGCAGTTGAGGATCAAATCAAGCACCTAGGGAATGATGGTATCGTTGTTGCAGACTTGCCATACGAACCCATGGAGAGATTACTCTTAGACTGGGTGGACTGGAAACGATTCTACCTTGATCTCTCAAGAAACCCGAGGGTAATCGACGAGATCATCCAAGTCCTTGAGAGAAAATATGAAGAGGAACTTTTCCCGATTGCTGCAAATTCCCCCGCGGAGATCGTAAGGTACGGAGGCAACGTGGATAGCATTCTCGTTAGCCCTCCCATGTTTCAGCGATACTATTCACCCTCATACTCTAAGTTTGCAGACACACTACATGAAAAAGGCAAGTTCCTAAACGTTCACATGGATGGCAGGCTAAGGGGCCTTGTCAACGAAATCGCCAATTCCAAGGTCGACATTGTGGAGGCGTTTACACCGCCACCGATGGGAGACCTTCCCATCGACGTTGCGATGTCCCTCTGGAAGAATAAGGTTGTCTGGATAAACTTCCCCTCGGCAATCTCCACCCTCCCCGTGCACCCTCCACGGGTCGTGAAGAAATATCTCATAGACTGCTTGGGATCACTGATTCCGGGTGAAAATGCAGCTCTCATTGTCTCCACTGAAAATCGCGTTCCTAACGAGAGCCTAATGGCAATGGTGGATGTGATGGAAAAAGCTACACTACCGCTCTCGAAAGAATTGATCAGAAACTTACAATCAGATGACTAATCAAGACGGCCAGCCTCACTGAGCCGGAGTTAACATCGCTAGGCAAGGTAACGAAGCAGATGATAAGATCGCTACTGACTTGTTACTTCACAATTCTGATTGAATAACTCCCAACCATGAATGCTAAGACAACAGTATCTCTTTATGATATCATGTAAGGACAAACGACCGGCGAAACACAGTTGTCCTTCGTTGATAAGCTAGTCTGCGACTCTTGTGGAGCCGAGTATGCGCCCTCTTCCAAATTGTTCAAGTGCAGCAAATGCGACGGTAGCCTATCAATCCAGTTCAACTACGAAGCTGTCGCCGAACAAATCTCTAAAGCGAGCCTGAGAAATCGAAGAGGAACAAGTCAGGAGAAGTACATTGAACTACTCCCCATAGAAAGGGAGTGTATAGTCAGCCTCGGCGAAGGCGGTACGAACTTAAGGAGATGCGAAAGAATCGGACAAATCCTTGGGCTTGAGAACCTGTTCGCAAAGGATGAGACATGAAATCCAAGCGGCTCCTTCAAAGATCGAGCGGCGGGAGTTGCAATCTCCAAGGCAGTGCAGTTTGAGGTTAATACGGTTGTTTGCTCTTCCTCAGGAAATGCCGGATGCGCTATTTCGGCTTTCTCCGCAAAAGCAGGAATCAGATCCTACGTATGTTGCCCGGCCGATATTCCACGTAGCAAGCTTAGACAAATCCAAATGTACGGTTCCAAAATGTTTCTTGCTGAAGAAGGGACACACAATCTCGATGGGTTCGTAGTATCCGCGAGCAAGAAATTCGGTTGGTACCCGTTCGCGACAATCAGATCCGTCAATCCCTACCAGTGGGAAGGGCCTAAGACAATTGCCTACGAGATTTGCGAGCAGCTTGACTGGAAAACACCCGATTGGGTTCTGATACCGTTAGGCGGTGGAGGAAATCTCTCTGCCGCCTGGAAAGGTTTTGTTGAATTAAAGACGCTTGGGCTAATCGACAGTACGCCTGCAATTTGTGCTATTCAACCGGAGGGATGCAAGTCCGTTGTGACAGCTTACGACACGGGAGAACAAATGAAACGACATGAAAATGCCAAAACCGTTGTGAAGTCTCTCGAGGTGCCCTACCCCCCGGACGGATTGTCGGCTCTCAACGCGATTAGAGAATCAAAGGGCTGCGCTGTCAGTGTGTCAGACGGTGATACCTTGGAAATGGAAAAGATGCTGGCGTCACGTGAAGGCCTATTAGTGGAACCGGCTGGCGCCATCTCTGCAGTAGGCGCGCGGGTGCTTAAAGATCGAGGAGTAGCGGATCGTGACGATATCATAGTATTCTATGCCACCGGAGTCGGCTTCAAACAACCAGAAGTTTTTGACCAGATCTGTCCTGAACCAGCGAGAATCCGCACCTTCCGTGACTTCGGGGAGGATATCGTGCAATGAAATGTTGCGCCGACCGCGCACCAATTAATAAGTGTATCAGAAAGGAAAACCCCGGCCGGGAGTTGCGTCCTGCATGAAAGTTGCAATTGGCGGCATACATCATGAGACCAACACGTTCAACGTCAAGCGAACCGAACTCGAATCCTTCAAGAGCGGCCTTATGGCATCTCATGAAGCTATTGTTTCACAACTCCAAAATACTGGCACAGTCATGGGCGGGTTCATTGGAGCTGCATCCAAGTACGGATTGGAGTTAATCCCAACTTTCTACGCTCAGGCTGGGTACGACACGGGCATGGTGACACAAGAAGCTTTTGACTTTCTGGAAGACAAGCTTCTGACTGCACTATCAGGAGCGCACGCGGATGGTATCCTGCTTCACCTTCATGGCGCTATGGTCACGGAGAAGTGCAATGATCCCGAAGCCGACGTTCTTAAGAAGGCTAGGGAATCTGTCGGAGACAAAATTCCAATAGTGCTCGTCCATGATCTTCATGGCAACGTATCGGACTCATGGTTAGAGTACGCGGATGTAATAATTGGTTACAAGACCGCGCCCCACACCGACGAGTTCGAGCGCGGTGTTGAGGGCGGTAAGGTGATGATGCAGATGCTGAGAGGGCTTGTAAAACCAACGATGGCGTTGAGGAAGCCTCGGATCCTGATTGGAGGCGGATTGATGACAGTCGTTGACCAGCCTCTAGCAATGGTCAAACCGCCCATGCACAAGTTGATGACTTTAGCGCGAAAGATGGAGCAGGAGAATCGAATCGTCAACGTTACGGTGGCCGGAGGATTTGGACATGCAGATGTGCCCCGCGCTGGAATGGGAATAGTTGTCACTACAAACAACGATCAGGAATTGGCGGAAGCAACAGCCACCCGACTAGCAGACCTAGCTTGGAATCTCAGGGAAGACTTTCTTCCAAGCAAAGTCCTCATCTCCGTGGAAGCTGGAATGAAGGATGCATTAGCCAGCGCTGAACAGCCCGTAATCATGGCCGACGAAGGTGACAACGTCGCAGGAGGAGGACCCGGTGACGGAACTCACCTACTCAATGCGCTAAAGGAAGCGAACTGGCCTGATGCCACACTTATCATACGAGACGCCGCTGCCGTGCATGAAACACTCAAGGCGGGAATAGGGTCCGAAGTTAAGTTGCAAGTTGGCGGAAAGAGCGGGGAAATACACGGCAAACCAGTGGAACTAAAAGGAATTGTCAAGACTCTCTCAGACGGAACCTACACTGAACCACGCCAAAAAACCATTGTAAACATGGGAAATACCAGCGTGTTGCGCTGTGGCAAAACCGACCTTGTATTGACCGAGCGAACGCCCTTGCAAACAAATTCTGGTCCGTTCCAGAGTGTGGGAATAGATCCAGTACAGAAGAGGATTGTTGTCGTGAAGTCGGCTCATGCCTTCAGGAGCGATTTCGAACGGTTTGCGAAACTTATACTTGAAATTGACACTCCCGGTGTGACGACTCCAAATGTTTCTAGGTTCAACTATCGAAACTTGACTCATCCAATTTACCCAATTGATTCGATGTAACCAGATCTGCATCAGTGGTTGAAGAAAACCGCCTGAGCAGCATTCACCATTGCTCCTGGCGTTACGGCGGATCCTACTTCACTGAGAGCCGACTCGATTCTACTGAGGCATGGAAGCAGATAATCAGGGGATGCAGTGTTTCCCATGTGACCAATACGGAAGATTCGTTTCCCTTCTAGCGCGTGAAGTGACTGTTCAGGAGGATTACCGACCATAAGGTCGTACTTGTCATAGAGGGTTCTCCAGAACTTGGCATAGTCGTATCCTTCTGGCCAAACAATGGCGGTCACAGTGTTCGAAGCGTATCTGTCGTCTTCGACGAAGAGCTTCAATCCGGCCGCCCTGATCCCTGCTCTCAGGGCGTTTCTTGCAATGAGGTGTCTACGAAAAACATGCTCCAATCCTTCCGTATGGATCTTCTTCAAGGACTCGTTTAACGCCCTGATTAGCGTGGTCGCGGGTGTACTCGGAGTGGGATGCCACTTCCAGTCAGGATCGGGAGGAGGTTTCCGGTAGTGGAGGAAGTTCATGTATTCGCTTCTAATTGGTTCTTTCCTATGCTCAATCTTTTCCCATGCTTTCTTCCCCACCGCTACAGGAGCTATTCCGGGCGGGACAGCCAATGCCTTTTGTGAACCCGAGCCGACGACGTCAATATGCCAATCGTCCATCCTGACCTCAATCCCGCCAATCGAAGAGACCGCATCGACGACGAAGACTGCTCCCTCCTTTTCCGCGATTTCACCAATTTCGTCAATTGGATGCGTGACCCCTGTCCACGTGACATTATGTAGAACAGCAACGACTTTCACATCCCTCTCTTCCCGAAGTTTCTTCTGGATTACTGCTGGCACCAAAGCATGGCCCGGGGTAGGTGTAACGTCAATGACATGCCCACCTTGCAGCCTAGCGGAGTTTGCGAAGACTTCATCAGCGACCACCTTGTCACCTGGCTCAACGAGGCTGCACATAGCCCCTTCAAGGGCAATCGAGCTAGAACCCGTCATTATGAAAGCATCGTTCTTCGTGTAAAGAAGATCGCGAAGCATCTGAAGCGTATCGCTGTACACTGCTATCCAATGCTCCATGTAATGCGCGGGGACTTGAACACTCATTCCCCGAAGAACATCCGGCGCGACCTCAGTCGGTCCGGGTATCATCAGCACTTTGTCGCGGCTCATTCTGTTCAGCGTTTTCGCAGCCGTGAGATATTTGAGCATGATGAGTGGAATTCATGGCTGAACCTATTCGAGCCTCTGAGTTTTCTTCCTGAATGGATCTTGGAACAAATACGATACCGCGGCTCTAGATACAATTCGCGCTTGGGAAGAAGGAACCATGTCTCGGAGCAAAAGCCTGGATAGTATCGCTCGGACCAATCGATTGATCAACCGTATTAGTCGGTGAACAAGAACCTATCAGTCATTCAACGTAGAGCGCATTAACGTGCCTTTTTACGTGGGTCAAGACGCAGCTTCGTGCCACCAGTGCATTGTGCAAGAAGAAAGGAGAAGAGAATGAAACCCGACCTCGGCATCTACTATGGGATGCTAGATCAAATCGCTAGCGTCGAACCATCCCTCTCGTTCCGGTCGAAGCCGTGGCCAAGTGTTGAGGAGTGGCGGAGACGGGCACGATCGAAGGCGGATGAATTGCTCGCCTTTGCCCCCCCAAACGTTCCGCTCAATGCGTTACTGGAGTCAAAGGAAGAAGAAGACGGGCTGGTGCGTGAAGAGATATCATATGACATGCCATATGGTCCACGAACGCATGCATTCTTCATCTATCCGCAAGAACACCACGGAAAACTTCCTGCCGTCATAGGGCTGCACGATCACGGCTCCTTCTTCTACTTTGGGAAAGAGAAGATAGTCACCCGACATAATGAACCCCAAATCGTGACCGAATTCAAGCAGAAGTATTATGGTTCAAGAGGCTGGGCGAGCGAACTTGCCAAACGTGGATTCGCAGTGTTAGTTACAGATGTCTTTCTATGGGGGAGCCGAAGAATTCCCATGGAGTCAGTAAACGAGGAATTCCAGAAACCGTTCCGTGATTTGGAACCTGGATCCGAGGAGTATATTCGCAGATACAATGACTTTTGGGAGCTCAACGAATGCCTAATGGTCGTAGACACGATCTTGCAGGCGGGCACGAGCTGGCCTGGCATCTACTTTTATGAGGATCGACGTAGCGTCGACTACATTCTAACGCGACGAGAGGTAGACCAGGAAAGGATTGCATGTGGTGGCCTATCAGGAGGCGGTCTGAGATCAGTTTTCTTAACCGGACTGGACAGTCGTATCCGATGCGGATTCTGCGTGGGATTTATGACAAATCTCCGCGGAATCTTGCGCAATCATATCAGATGCCCTCCGGGCCACGGTCTGCTCAGCTATGCACCCCAACTAATCCGATTTCTGGATCTACCTGACATCATTTCACTCCACGCACCATCACCACTCATGATACAATTCGACGAAGAAGACGAGCTCTTCACCTTAGAGGGGCAACGCGTAGCCGACGAGAAGATCGCCGCGGTCTATTCCGCGCAGGGAGATCCGAGTAACTACGTTAGCAAATACTATCCAGGAGGTCACAAGTTCGACACAACGATGCAGGAAGACGCGTTCCACTGGCTAGAGCAACATCTAGGTCAGTAGTCACCAAGTGCAGAAACGACAGAGACTCGTTGAATGGCGACTTCGGTGGCAATGACAGGAATCGTGCAGAACGCATTCATACGCGCCAATGAGGTACTTGACAATATTCGTGGCTTGAACCTTCAGCCGGCCGCACATCACACCACAATATCAGCTGGGGCAACGCTGAATGCCATAGATGGAAGAAAAGATATGAATTTGTACATCTTTGTTCCAGGGAATCCACTGAACTCAAGCGCATAGGAGGACGGAAGGTTTCATCTATCTGCTCTACCTCTGTAGTTCGGGTCGGAATTGGTTTGATTCTGTCCGAAATCTATCGGACTATCAAGAAAGTAGTTGACAATCTTGAAATCGTCGATACGCATGAACACCTAACATCTGAAACAGATAGGCTTGCTGATGATCCAGACCCACTCTCAGTCTTTCTCAAACTCTACACGGCCTCGGATCTGGTCTCCTCAGGAATGCACCCTGACAAATTACGCTACATTCGTGACACTCGTGTTCCGCTAGCCGACAGGTGGAAAGTATTTGCTCCACATTGGGAGAATGTCCGGCACACAGGTTATGGCAGAGTCTTAGAGATTGCGGCCAAACAAATTTACCAGGTGGATGGAATAACTGAGAAAACCTACCTGGAACTCTCGAGACGTATGAAGCAAGCCAACACACCAGGCCTCTACAAACGCATACTACGTGATAAAGCGAGAATCTGCAAATGCATCCTCGACCCGCTCGATGATTTGACGCGGCCAATCGCAAGACTAGACGTTGACACTGAACTGTTCGTTCCTGTCCAACAGTTCCGCGAGTTCATGATGGTAAACAACATTCTGGACCTAAGAAGGCTTTCAGCTAAGCTGGGAGTTCCAATACATTCTTTGTCCGACCTTGTCGCAGCTATGGAAATGGAATTCGAGAGAGTTGCTCCCGCGATTTGCGGAATCAAAACATCGATAGCCTACTACAGAACGATACGATTTGAAAACGTTGAACAAGGCGAAGCAGAACGGGCATTCAATCGCATCTTCAAAGAGCAACCTCTGGATTGGGAGCCCAACTCGATCATCGGTTCAGTGTTGTTATACGGGCCATCAATGGAAGAAGCAAAGCCACTTCAGGATTACATGATGCATCGCATTATCCGTCTGGCAGCCAAGCATCATCTACCCATCCAAGTTCACACGGGCCTGCAAGACGGCTTCGGCAACATTCTGTCAAACGCAGATCCCCTAAACCTCACCAACCTATTCGTGCAATACCCAGAAGTCAACTTCGCGATATTTCACGGAGGATACCCCTACACAGGCGAAGTTGCCGCACTTGCCAAAAACTTCCGGAACGTGTACGTCGATATGTGCTGGTTACACATAATCTCACCAACACGAGCCAGAGAGGCGCTAGCCGAGTATCTCGACACGGTCCCATCTAACAAGATACTGGCGTTTGGCGGAGACTACACCTTCGTTGAAGGAGTGTACGGCCATTCGGTAATCGCACGCGAGAACGTTGCAAGATCATTATCAGACCTCGTGGACCAGGGAGCTCTGACCGTTGAAGACGCGCAGAACCTGGCCCGCCAAATATTGAGAGACAATGCCCTCAACTTGTTTCATCTCCAGCCCAATACTGCTAAGTAACCAAAATTACCTACGGACTATGACGAAACAATTAATGAACAAACCGCGTCCAACATAATCGCAGTTGTACAACTATTTGGAAGTCGTTGTCCCGCAAGACTGCTAGATTCTGGTCTTAGTTGAAAACCGCATGCGCTACGACGTTCGAAAATCAGCCTGAAGGTCTTTTACGCCGGTGTCGGAGGAGATGCCATCAACTGGAGCGAATCTGTGTGCCTAAGCTGGAATTTCACCTAGACCTAGGTGAAAGCTACCATGATCCTTTGGAATTCGTTGACGCCGCAATTGAGGCAGAAAGCCTTGGGTTTAGGACTGCGTGGTTCGGCGACCATTTCGTTCCCTGGGGTCATTCCGGAGCCAAATCGGCATTCGTTTGGCCGGTGTTGGGAGTCGCATTGGAGAAAACTAAGGAGATGCGAATGGGACCATTGGTTACAACCCCAATCGGGGGCAGATATCACCCTGCGTTGATTGCCCAGGCATCTGCCACCCTAGATAACATGTACCCCGGCAGATTTCTTCTCGGCGTGGGCAGTGGAGAAGCCGTAAATGAACTTCCATTTATGAGCGGCCGATGGCCACCTTGGCGGGAGAGAATGGATAGGCTGATCGAAGGTCTATCGTTAATTCGTGAACTCTGGAGCAGCGCCGAACCCTTTAGCCACGAAGGCAAGTACTTTCCCTCAGATTTCTACTATCTCTACACCAAACCGAAAACGCGCATACCGATATACTTCTCTGCCGTGGGAAAACGGGCGGCCTATATGGCCGGAAAGTTCGGTGACCATCTTGCGACGTTGACTAGAGAAACAAGTGGCAGAAAATTAAGGGAAGAGGTCATACCTGCCTACAGGAACGGTTGTAAGGACGCTAAGAGAGACGAAGGCCAGATTGTCTTGAGCGTCACTTTCACAACCAAGCAACCTCAAGAACTCTGGGAATCTCGACAATCCTTCGGCTATGCGATCAAGGATTCCTGGAGCATAGATACCCCAGTAGAAGTAGATCGATGCGCAGACACTTTAACGCCCGCAGACCTCAAGAACATTGTGCACTTTTGCAAGGGTTGGAATGACGTAGTTAGCGTGATGGAAGATTACAGGAAAATGGGCGCGGGCGCAATCGTCTTGGGAACTGGATTGGATACAGCGCTTATGAAACAGTACGCAAACAACCTCTTGGCAGTCTTCTAGGCTAAGAAGCTTGGATCATGAAACCGGAGCTCCGCTTAGCGTCCATTGATGGATAGACTGAAAGGAGATTTCTTCCGGACAAGTTTAGGTTGTCTTACCTCGCCCTAGAACAGAAAGCACTTTTTCCAGTCGACCGTTTCTCGTAAGGTATATTCTGTCGTGCAAGTTCACGCATGGGCCCGCCCTGTAGGGAACGAATTCGAGTATATCTCCGATCTTTACTCCCATCCCACCCTTACCCAACTTAAGAATCCCATGCTCTTCAGAAAGTCTCGTAACGCGGGCATGCAGGGACTCATCCTTCACATGCGGAAACTTCGCGTCCGCGAAACCGAAAGTCTTCAGTCCGCCGTCTGTGACGGCGCGATCCGGTACTGGTCTGCTCATCACCGTGCTTCTAACGGACAAGGCGCAGTCGTCTACAGGTACAAGTCCCTGAGTGACGTTCGCGTAATCGTAGAATATGTATTCGCCGGGAGTTATCTCCGTAATTCCTGGATATCGCCCCGAGATTTTGGCGGAAGGTGTACCTCCTACCACAACGTCCTCTGCGGAAAGACCGTTTTGTTCGATCTCTCGCTTTGCTTTCAAGGTCATATTCATAGCATGCTTGACGACCCTGGGCCGTTGTCTAAGAGGATACGAGCCCACTTGTCCCTCGTAACCATGAACACCTTGTAGGATCAAGTTCTTTGTCTCTGTGATTTGCTTCGCAAGTTGTGCAGCAACGGCCGCAGTCACACCGGTGCGGAGATATCCACATTCAACGTCAATTAGGCACTTGATATGTACATCCGCCTCCTTCGCCGCTAAGGAGAGTTGGTTGATACCATCCGGGCTGTCGACGCAGACTCTAAGATCAACCCTCTTGGACAGATTTGCAAGTCTTCGAAGTTTCTCTAACCCGATTATTTCGTTGCTGATCAGAATGCGCTTTATCCCATTCTCTGCCATTACTTCTGCTTCGCTGACCTTCTGTGTGCAGATGCCTGCGGCGCCATAGCTAATCTGCATTAGAGCCAAGTCTGGGCACTTGTGGGTTTTTGAATGTGGCGTCAACTTCACCGAAGCATCCTTAGCAAAGGAGGCCATATCGCGGAGGTTTCTCTCGATCTTTTCAGCATCCACGACCAAGCACGGGGTATCTAGAGTGGCGGTGGTCGGTGACGACATGTGCTCAACATCGCCAGGAAGGATTAGATATCTATATCGTGTCAGTTTCGATTTCGACTTGCCGGTTCCCGAATCGAGCTTTCCTCGGATCTAACAGAGTTTCGGATGGCGAGCTCACACATTCAGCGACGAAGGCCCGGAAGTATTTTTTTCCTCAATTATACCTGTTGGCATTTCTTGATTGGTCCGCCGACCTCCTTAGACTCTGATGGTCAGGGACTTCCTGCGTAGGTCCGAAAGTGTTTGGTGAGCCAAAGGTAACCTCCAGACCATTGCGATTCAACCAACGTTCGGTCACCGTACTTTTTTTGAAAATTGTGAGAAGGATTAATACCACTTGCAGACGGCCTACTAACTACCTCGACAAAGACGTTGTCCATAAGCAGATGTGAACTTGTATGGATACCTCTTGGGATAACATTTTGCGGCTCAGTATTGTTCATGGTATGGCTTATCCAAACGCACAATCCGGCGATAGCTCGTACTTCTTGCAGACGTTGAATCGGCTCGCAGAGGATGATTTCTTCTCGGTCTTAGAGATTACTTGGATCAAGGATCACGCATTGCGAAGGAGTGTTCGTGAGGTCGCCGAGAACTCTCATGTTGCGCTCACTTACGCTGCGCAACCTGCACTGTTGAACCAGAGACTTGACCTGAGCTCACCAGTTGAATCAGAAAGGCGAAGAGCGGTTGATCAGATAAAGACCTGTGTTGATGAGGCAGTAGAACTCGGAGCCGAGCGCATGAGTCTGCTGAGTGGCTTTGACCGAGGGGAGACTAATCGTAAGGAGGCGATGCGGCTGATGGTGGAGTCCACGCTGGAAATCTGCGCTTATGGCGAAGAACGACGCGTGCCGATCACCTTAGAAGCATTCGACCGGGAGGTCGAGAAGAAGTGCCTCATCGGGCCGGCAGAGGATGCCGCTACTCTGACTCGAACCATCAGGAAAGATTACGGCAACTTTGGCATTATGTACGACATGGCACACGGCCCGCTCCTCAACGAGGATCCCAGGCATGCCCTGACTGTGCTAAAGGATTGCTTGGTTCATATTCATTTGGGCAATTGCGTGAAGATAGGCACCAGTCATCCGGCCTACGGCGATAAGCACCCTAGATTTGGCGTTGAAGGAGGTGAGCACGACGTAGCCGAATTGACGAAGTTCATGCAGATCCTTTTCGACATCGACTACCTTAGCGTGAAAAAGAAGCTTGACGGACGTTTACCCATCGTCGGGTTCGAGGTAAAGCCGATGCCGGATGAGAGCCCGGAAGGGGTCATTGCTGGCTCAAAGCGTGTCTGGAGACAGGCGTGGGCACGACTCTAGTTGAGGCTTTTATGCAAATTGATTATGTCGCTGAAAAGAACAACGTCGTGTACTAAGAGCTGTTGTCTATTAGACTC
>Ga0187784_10001205_pt1 | contig 20378 bp, 16 predicted proteins | sample 1015_SJ02_MP15_2_FD_132964 | JGI IMG/M metagenome (GOLD analysis project Ga0187784, IMG submission 132964) | Tropical peat soil microbial communities from peatlands in Department of Meta, Colombia - 1015_SJ02_MP15_20_MG | ecosystem: Environmental > Terrestrial > Soil > Wetlands > Peat | place...
AAATAGAGCGTGTGCGGAATTTGCGGCTTCGCGTACGGTTCCTCGCCGAACGGAGCCGAAAAACGCGTGCGCGCGATGACCGCGGCGATGGTGCACCGCGGACCGGATGAAGACGGCTTGTTGATCAACGATCCGCGTGCCCCGGGAACCGCGCTGGGCATGCGGCGGTTGAGCATCATCGATCTGTCCGGAGGCCATCAGCCGCTCTGGAACGAAAAGCAAAACGTGGCCGTTGTCTTCAACGGCGAACTGTATAACTACCGCGAACTGCGCGAGCGTTTGAAGCTCGCGGGACACCAATTCCGCACACAATCGGACACGGAAATCCTGGTCCACGGCTGGGAAGAGTGGGGCGAGGATTTGCTGAATGAGCTGCGGGGCATGTTCGCCTTCGCGTTGCTGGATTTGCGGAGACATTTCGCCACCGTGCCGGTGCTGTTTCTGGCGCGCGACCCGCTGGGGATCAAGCCGTTGTATTACGCGCAGACGGTGCACGGGTTTGCGTTTGCGTCGGAGCTGCGGGCGCTGTTGGAGTGCGGAGCGATCGAGAAGAACTTGTCCGAGGATGCGCTGACCGCGTACCTGCTGTTCGGGAGCGTGTCCGAACCGGTCACGTTGATTGACGAAGTATTTTCGTTGCCGCCTGGGCATCGCTTGCTGCTGCACATACCGGAGCGGCGGCAGGCGCCGCGGGCACGGCCGTGGTGGGACCCAGCGAGTAGCAGCGCGGCGCGAGATCCGAGACGTCCGCGGAATTTTGGCGCGGCCTCGGCAAGGTTAAGGACACTCCTGGAAGATGCCGTGAAGGCCCATCTGATCGCGGATGTGCCGGTGGGGCTGTTCCTTTCGAGCGGATTGGATTCGAGCGCGATTGCCGCACTGGCGGGTCGCGAGCAGCGAGGTATTCAAAGCTTCACGTTGACGTTCCCAGACACGGGATACGACGAAGGACCGCTGGCGCGCCTGGTGGCGCAGCGCACTGGAACGAAACACACCGAGGTACCGCTGCACGGGCAAGAAGTGCTGGGAAGGCTGGACGAAGCGATTGCGGCGTTGGACCAGCCGACCATGGATGGAATCAACACATATTTTGTTTCGTGGGCCGCGCGACAGGTGGGATTGAAGGTGGCGCTGTCCGGATTGGGCGGGGACGAGCTTTTCGCGGGATACCCGACATTCGTGGATACGCCCAAGCTGGTAAAGCTGGAGATGGTGTCGCGATTCGTGCCGGGAGCGTTTCGGCGGCTGAGCGCGCCGCTGGTGAACTCGTTGTTGGCGCGAAATGGGTCGGTGGATGCGGCGCGGAAAGCGAGCGACGCGTGGCTGGTGCCAGATGCGTTGCCGCATCCCTATTTCTTTACGAGATTGCTTTTCCCGCTGACGGACTTGATGCGACTGATGGAGCCGCGTTTCCGGAACAGCGCAGTGGCGAATGACGGCGTGTCGCTGGAGCCGACCTGGATGGGCTGGCTGGAGCAGGCCGCGGACCAGGCACAAGGGAAGGAAGCGGTGGGGGCGATTTCGTGGTTGGAGATGCGCACGTACATGACGAGCACGCTGTTGCGCGACACGGACTCAGTGAGCATGGCGCAATCGTTGGAGGTGCGCGTGCCCTTGCTGGATACGCCGCTGGTGGAGTTTGCGTGTGCGCTGCCGGACGCGGCACGGATACAGCCGGGCGTGCACAAAGGATTGCTACGGGCGGCGCTTGCCGGGCTTATTCCGGCGGAGATTCTCGAGCAGAAGAAGAGGACGTTCACATTGCCGTGGGAAGAGTGGTTGAGGAAGGCGTTGAAGCCTCGAGTGGAAGGAAGCCTGAAGGAGTTGGCGCCGGAACTACGGAGACATCTGCACACGGCGGGTGTCGAGATGGTGTGGGATAATTTTGAGCATGGGCGGACGACATGGTCGCGGCCGTGGTCGCTGTACGTGTTGAACGAGTGGTGTCGGCGGCATCTGTAGGAGGTTTTCAGTTTTAAGTTTTCAGTAATAAGTGAAACCCAGTGGTTGTGAAAATAGAAATTGGAAAATAGAAAATGGAAAGCGGGGAGCGAGAAGGGGCCGAGGCCTGGAGTCTCGCACCTATGGCGCTTAACGTTCCAGGGGTGGGTACCCAGCCACGGGCTAGGCTAACTTATGCCGCGCCACGGGTGCTGGACTTAGAAACTAGAACTTAGAACCTAAAACTTAAAACTTAGAACTCGATCGCGAATGAATATCCTGGGAATCAACGCGTATCACGGGAATGCGTCGGCGGCAGTGGTGTGCGATGGCAAGCTGGTCGCCGCAGTGGAAGAGGAACGTTTCAACCGTGTGAAGTATGCGGCGGGCTTTCCGGCGGAGGCGATTCGTTATTGCCTGAAGGAAGCGGGGATCACGCTGGCAGAGGTGGATCACGTGGCGGTGCCGCGGAATCCGTACGCGCGGCTGGCCACGAAGCTTTTTTATGCGATTCGCATGCCCTCGTTTGCGCGGGAGCGGGCGAAGGTGTTGATGAAGTTTACGGGGATACCGGAGGCGCTGGCGGGCGCGTTCGATGGCGATCCCGGCAAGATCAAGGCGAAGTTTCATCGTGTGGAGCACCACCAGGCGCACCTGGCCAGCAGCTTTTTTGTGTCGCCGTTTGACGAAGCGGCGTTGCTTTCGGCGGACGGACTCGGAGATTTCGCGAGTTCGATGTGGGGAGTGGGCCGCGGGAATCGCATGGAGATCGACGGCGCGATTGCGTTTCCCCATTCGCTGGGGCTGTATTACACGGCGGTGACGCAGTACTTGGGGTTTTTGAGGTTCGGCGACGAGTACAAAGTGATGGGGCTCGCGGCTTATGGTGAGCCGGAGCAGATGGAGGCGTTCCGCGACATCGTGAGATTCCATCCGAATGGCGGGGAGTTCGGATTTCGACTGGGGCTGGACTATTTCACGCACCACCGCACTGGGCCGGAGATGTCCTGGGCGGAATCGGACAAGACGCCGGTGCTCGGAAAAATGTTTTCGGACGCAATGGGGAAGCTGCTAGGGGGACGTGCGCGGCAGCCGGAAGAGCCGCTGGAACAGCGGCACCGCAACCTGGCAGCAGCGCTGCAAGCAAGGCTTGAGGAAGTGTACCTCGGGATGCTGAGGAAGTTGGCAGCTAAAACGAAAGCGAAGGCCGTGTGCCTCTCGGGAGGCGTAGCGTTTAATTGCGTGGCGAATGGAAAGATTTTTGATCGCACCCCGTTCGAACAGGTGTACGTGCATCCAGCCGCGGGGGATGGCGGCCTCGCGGTAGGGGCAGCGTATTACGTGTGGAACCAGATGCTGAAGAAGCCGCGGGCGTTTGTGATGGATCACGCCTATTGGGGGCCGAGTTACACGGCGGGAGAGATTCGCCGCGCCATCGAGGCCAGCGATGTGGCCAAGGGCGGGTACAGTCTGGCGGAACTCCCTGAGCCGGAATTGGTGCGGCAGACAGCGGCAATTATTGCCGAAGGAAAAATATTGGGATGGTATCAGGGACGGGCGGAGTGGGGGCCGCGAGCGCTGGGGAACCGTAGCATCGTGGCGGACCCTCGGCGGCCGGATATGAAAGAGGTTTTAAACCGCCGCATCAAGCACCGGGAGATCTTCCGGCCGTTCGCCCCTTCGATTCTGGCGGAGAAGACAGGCGAATGGTTTGAAAAGGCCTATCCGTCCCCGTTCATGACGCTGGCGTATGCGGTGCGGCCGGAGAGGCGGGATAAAATCCCTGCGCCCACGCATGTGGATGGAACGGGACGCTTGCAGACGGTTACGCGCGAGGCGAATGCGAAGTACCACGCGCTGATCAGCGAATTTGAGCGCCAGACGGGCGTGCCGGTGGTGTTGAACACGTCGTTCAACGACAACGAGCCGATCGTGTGCCGTCCGGAAGAGGCGCTAGATTGCTTTTTGCGGACGCAGATGGATGCGTTGGTGCTGGGGGATTATTTGATTGAGAAAAAGTCTGGAGTCGGTAGTCAGTAGTCGGCGGCCCGAAGAGGCGACCGATGATCGGCTGCGACTGTGTTTTTCCACGCTTAAGTGGTGGCGTGGGCGGGAGTTTCGACTTTTAGGGTGTTTTCGGGGTGTGAAGCAGGGTGTTGTGGACGAGGCAGTGCTCGACGGCTTCGCGGATGCCTTTGCGATGGGCGTCGCTGACATCGATGAGCGCGTCCACTTCGATGACGAAATTGGTGAGGCGCGGGGCGGGGGTTTTCACCTTGTCGCACGTGACACGGACGCGCGTGCCTTCGCCGGCAAGCTTATGTTTGCGGAGGTATTGCGCAGCATAGAAGGCGGCGCAGGACCCCAGGGACGCGAGAAGCAATTCCGGAGGAGTGACACCCTCGTCGAATCCGCCGTTGTCCAGCGGTTGGTCGCAAATGATGGAATGGTTGCGGGCTTTGATTTCAAATTGCACGGATCCCAGATGTTCGACGCTGACTTCCATGTCGCCTCCGTCCTGGAGCGAACCTTGGCGTCCGGGAAAGTCGGAGCCTGGCAGCATTCCATCGAGCTATAGCAAAAAGAGGTGTGGCTGCCAAGGATGGGTGAACGCGGCGAGCGTGAGGGCAGCGGGATGAGAAACACAATCAGCGAGCGCGAATCTGAACACAGGTCGCGTTGGACTTCGCAAACCGCCTCAGAGGGGGGTCCCTACAGTACAATCCTGATGTGCGCATTCTGCTGCTGAACCTTTACTATCCTCCAGATACGTCTGCGACCGCAAAGATGGCAGAGACCGTCGTGGACGCGCTTGCTGCGAAGCACTGCGTTACGGTGCTCTGTGGGCGCCCATCGTACGACCCTACGGAGCGCCGCGCTTGGCGGTTCTTCCAGACAGAAGAGAACGGCAAGGTACGCGTGATTCGCGTTGGATCGACGGATTATCCGCGCGCGCAAATGAAACGCCGGGTGGCGAATTATCTGAGCTATGTGCTGCTGGCGGTGCCGCGGGCGCTGGTTCTGCCGTGCGACGTGGTGCTGGCGATGACCGATCCGCCGTTCGAAGGAATTGTCGGCGCATTTGTGGCCATGCTGAAAAACAAGCCATATGTGTACAACATTCGCGACCTCTATCCGGACATGGCCGTGGGCGGATCGATCGTCGAGCCGGAAATGCTGGCGCGCATCTGGGAGAAACTGCACCGGTGGGCGTTGCGGCGAGCGACTCGGGTGGTCGTGCTGGGAGAAGACATGCGCAAGCGGATCCTGTCGAAGGGAGTGGATCCGAACCGAGTGGTGGTGGTGCGCGACGGGGCGGAGATCCGTGGAGAAGGAGTGCCTCCGCCAGAGTTGGACGTGGGGGTGGTGCGAAAGATACGGGAGGGCTTTTCGTTCGTGCTGGTGCATGCCGGTAACCTGGGCTTTTACGGTGCATGGGAGACGCTGCTCGAGGGCGCGCGGAGACTCGCCGGAGAAGGCGTGGGATTGGTGTTTGTGGGAGACGGAGCCCAGAAGGAAAAGCTCAGAGCCGCAGCTTCGGACATCGCTAACGTACGCTTCCTGCCGTTTTTCCCAAGCAACAAAGTCTCATCGGTGTTGGCGGCGGGCGATGCGCACGTGATTACGGTGAAGCGGGGGCTGGAAGGGGTTGTAGTGCCGAGCAAGGTCTACGGCATTTTGGCGGCAGGAAAACCAATTGTGGCGTTGGCGCCGGGAGAGTGCGATGTCGTGTCATTGGGGAAAGAGAAAGGCTTTGGCGTCTCGGCGAATCCCAATGACGCAGAGGAGTTTGCAAAGTGCGTAAGCGATTTGAGGCGAGACCCAGGACGGCTGCGAGAGATGGCCTGCGCGGCAGCAAAGGCAGCTCCGGAATTTGAGCGCGGAAGAGAACTCGAGAAACTCGTGGCGGTAATCGAAGCGGCAAAGTCGTAAGTAATTACGATTACCGGATTCAACGCCAGGGCGCCAAAACCGGGGTCATTTTGCTGGAACTGGGCAAAAAATCGCGCTAAGGTACTAGTGCGTGTGGGGTTTGTTCTCTCGGCTTTTCGCAAGACCCACCAAGCTGAACTTGGGATCCGGTTCCTGAAACCGGAAGGCGTATCTGTCGCTGGCACTGTCGCCCAGGCCAGTTTCTTCAGAACGAGTAATGAGGGGCGAAATGGGTGCAGGGCTACTGGCGTTTTTAATCGCGCTGTCAGCCTCGCTGGTCCTGACGGTACCGGTGCGCGCGCTGGCGATCCGCGTGGGCATGGTGGACCTCCCCGGGCCGCGCAAAGTCCATCTAAAACCGATTCCTTTGTTAGGCGGGCTGGCAATCTACGGTGCGGTGATACTGGCCATACTGCTGGCCTTCGATGGAGCAGCGCGAGCGCAGAGTTTCGGTATTGTCACCGGGGCGACGCTGGTCGCGATTGTAGGATTTCTTGATGACCGCGGGCTGCTGCACCACCAGATCAAGTTGTTCCTGGGAATGCCGCTCGCGGCCGCGATTCTGCTGGCGAGCGGCGTTCGAGCGAATGTGTTCACGGTGCTAGCAGGCAACGGAATTGGATACTGGCTGGATGCGGGATTGACGATCTTGTGGGTGGTGGGAATCACGGCGTCGTTCAGCATTCTGGACCACATGGACGGGTTGTGCACCGGCGTAGCCGCGATGGCGTCAGCCTTTTTCGCCGTGCTGGCGTACTTGAACGGGCAAACCGTGGTGACCATGCTTGCAGCGGCAACATTGGGAGCGGCGACGGGATTTCTGAGGTGGAATTTCAAGCCGGCGAAGATTTTCATGGGCGACGGCGGAGCGATGTTCCTGGGATTCCTAATGGCTACGCTGGGATTGAAGCTCCGCGTGGAGCACAGCACGAACCTGGCGGGCTGGCTGGCGCCGGTGCTGATCCTCAGCGCGACGATTTTTGACACGACGCTCGTGACGATTTCGAGATCGCGGCGCGGGCTGCTGCCGTTTGCCACTCCCGGGAAAGATCATTCCGCACACCGTTTGGCGAATCTTGGTTTGGGGCAAAGGGGAGCGGTGCTGGTGATGTACTTGGCAGGGGCGCTTGGCGGGTCGGCGGGCGTGCTGGTCACCTATCTGTCGACACGCAAGGCTGCCTTGGTTGCGGCGGCGCTGGTGATGCTGATAGTGGCAGCGATCGTGTGGTTGGAACGCGCGCCTTACGAGCGGCAGAAGAATTCCACTGAAAACGCAGACGACCAGACGGAGGGAGTGGCCGCAGACTAAACCAGAGGTTGAGGAAGTCGAGGAGGTGAAGGAGGTAAAGGAACCTTGTCCTGCCGCTCTCCTTGTCCATCGTCCATGTCGGTTGCCGAGTTACGTGTGAAGAAAGCTTTCCGATCCTTTACTTCCCTCTATTTCCTCTACCTCTTTAACCTCCTCGGCGTTTGGTCCGCTCCTTCGGATTCGCTATACTCGATTGGCCGCAAAAAGGGCTGTGGCGGGTGCAGGTCGAGTTCAGAATTGGACGGCAGAGGCCCCGAAAAGCGAGCCGAAACGCCGTCCGTAGACGGGAATCCTCGAAGACTGTGAAAGAAGCCCAAACGGATCCCGGGCCGGGCCGGGAAGCAAGAGAAATTGTGGTTGTAGGCGGATCGGCAGCGGGCCTCTTTACCGCCGCGAAAGTGGCGAGCGGAGGCCGTCCGGTACGTGTGTTGGAATCGCTGCCGACGCTGGATCCCTCACCGCGAACGCTCATCGTCACAAATCATTTCCGGCAACAGGTAAATGGCGCGGCCGGAGCCAGCATCCGAAATGAGATTCGCAAGTTTGAGCTCTATACCAATGGGCGCTCCGCTACGGTTTCCCTGAGGGAGCCGGACCTAATTATCGAACGCTCGCGGCTGATTCGAGCGCTGGCGGAAGAGGCGGGACACGCAGGCGCTCGGCTTGATTATGACACGCGATTCTTGGGGCTCTCGCCAAACGCGCGTGGATTGCACGTCCAAGTGGATCGCGGCGGGCAGCGGGAAGAGTTGTACGCGGAGAGTGTTGTCGGGGCCGATGGAGCGGTAAGCCGGGTAGCGAAGGCTGCAGGCTGGCCTCCGGTCGAAACCGTGCCGTTGGTGCAGGCGGTGGTAAAACTCCCAAAAGATTTTCCCGCAGACACGACGCGAGTGTGGTTTGTGCCGGATGACACGCCTTATTTTTACTGGCTGATTCCGGAATCGCCCGAGCGTGGGGCTCTCGGAGTCATCGGAGAACAAGGCCGGGACACAAAGAAATCGTTCGACCGGTTTCTTGAGAAGAAAGGACTCGAACCGCTGGAGTGGCAAGGAGCGCGCATCCCGGTCTACCGGAACTGGGTGCCGGTGCGGCGGACGGTGGGGGACAGCGATGTATACCTGGTGGGTGACGCGGCCGCGCAAGTGAAGGTATCCACCGTGGGCGGCATCGTGACTGGCTTTCGGGGCGCGCAAGGCGTAGCGGATGCTATTCTGAGGAAAGGACGTAGGGAGCTGCGTGCGCTGCGGCGGGAATTGAGCACGCACTGGCTCATCCGGCGAGCTCTGCATCATTTTCAGCAGGAAGATTATTGCCAACTTGTGGACATGCTGAATGACTCGGCGCGCGAATCGCTCGGAGCGATCAGCCGGGACGAGTCCACGAGGCTGCTGTGGAATGTGGTGCGGCGCCAGCCGCGCTTGGCGCTATTGGGCCTCCGAAGTCTGCTTTTAGGCCGGCGATAGCGCGCGGCGTCCTGCGTAAGCATCTTCCTCAGGTCAAAAGGAGAACGACAGTGCGTCTGACGGTGATCGGGTGTGGGTACGTGGGGTTGGTGACAGGGGCTTGCCTGGCTGCCGCCGGACATGAAGTGTACTGCACGGACATCGACGATAAGCGAATAGCCCTGCTGAACGCGGGTAAGGTGCCCATCTATGAAGAGCACCTGGACGAGGTCTTGAAGAGAGCGACCGCGAAGAAAAGGATTTCGTTCGACGCGAACAGCGGGGAAGCCATTCGCGCGGGCGAAGTGATTTTCATCTGCGTGGGGACGCCTCCAAAGGACTCGGGAGAGGCAGACCTCTCGGCCATCGACCATGTGGCGCGGCAAATTGCGACAGAGGCGCGGACGCCGAAACTGGTGGTTGAAAAGAGCACCGTGCCCGCGTTGACCGGTGTGCAACTGCAGAAGGCGCTGGCGGCTTACTCGCGTAGCGGCCCGCTGAAATTTCAGGTGGCGTCGAACCCGGAATTCCTGCGCGAAGGAACCGCGGTGGAAGACTTTTTCCATCCGGATCGCATTGTCGTGGGAGTGGAGAACGAAAGCAGCGCGGCGGTCATGCGGGAAATCTACGCTCCGATCCTGGAGCGGAAATTCTATTGCCCCGTTCACACGGGCACATGTCCCAAGGAAACCGCCGGGGAATTGCTGTTCACCACCATCAGCAGCGCGGAATTAATCAAGCATGCCTCGAATTCGTTTCTGGCGTTGAAGATCAGCTACGCCAACGTGATTTCCGATTTGTGCGAGCGAATCGGCGCCGACGTGGAGGAAGTTACGCACGCGATGGGGCTCGATCCGCGCATTGGCACGCAGTTTCTCAAGGCGGGCTTGGGATTTGGGGGCTTCTGTTTCCCGAAGGATATTCAAGCATTCATCCATCTGGCGGGAACCATCGGCGTGGAATTCGACTTGCTCAAGGCGGCAGAGCGTGTGAATAAAGAGCGCATCGAGCGCTTCTTCGAGAAGATCCACAAAGCTTTATGGGTGGTTAAAGGAAAGAAAGTGGCGGTGCTGGGACTGGCCTTCAAGGCCAATACCGACGATATCCGCTTCGCGCCGGCGCTAGAGGTGATTCGCAAACTGCTAGAAGAAGGTGCGGAAGTGCATGCCAGCGATCCGCAGGCGATCGCTAGGGCCAGGGAATTGCTGCCTTGCGTGACCTATCACGAGGATCCGTATGAAGCGCTCAAAGGCGTGGACGCGGCGCTGGTTTGCACGGAGTGGAAGGCGTTTCGGACGCTGGACTGGGAAAAGGCCGGGCACAGCATGGCGCGGCGCCTGGTGATTGACGGAAGGAATTTGTACTCGCCCAAAAAGATGCAGGAGATGGGGTTTGACTACTATTCGTTTGGAAGAGCGTGATGCTGTGCGGGTCGAAAGCCCCCCGCTTGACTAGGAAGTTACAGTGACCTTCGCGAATTGCTGCTTGAAGTAGTCGATCGTCAACCTCAAGCCTTCTTCTAGAGCAACCTTAGGCTCCCAGCCCAGCAAGCGCTTGGCCTTGGAGATGTCCGGACGGCGCTGCTTGGGGTCATCCTCCGGCAGCGGACGAAAAATGATTTTTGGCGCATTGGGAAAGTGGCTGCGAACGCGTTCTGCAAATTCCAGAATGGTAAGCTCGTTGGGATTGCCAATGTTCGTGGGGAAATGTTCGTTGGACTGGCTTAGCTTATAAATCCCGTCGATGAGATCAGAAACGTAGCAGAAGCTGCGGGTCTGCTTGCCTTCGCCATATACGGTAATGGGTTGAGAGCTGAGAGCTTGAAAAACGAAATTGGGGAGAGCCCGGCCGTCGTTCAGGCGCATGCGCGGGCCGTAGGTGTTGAAGATGCGGACGATGTGTGAGTCAACGTTGTGATGGCGGTAGTACGCCATGGTGATGGCTTCTGCGAAACGCTTGGCTTCGTCATAGACGCTGCGAGGACCCACGGGATTGACGTGGCCCCAGTACGCTTCGCTCTGCGGTGAGACGTCGGGGTCGCCGTAACATTCACTGGTGGAAGCCAGAAGGAACTTGGCGTTTTTGGCCTTGGCGAGGTCGAGCGTGTACATCGTGGCAATGGAGCCCACCTTGAGGGTCTCAATGGGGAACTTGAGGTAGTCGGGCGGACTAGCCGGCGAGGCAAAGTGAAAGACATAACCGACCTCACCAGCAACGCGGAAAGGCTCGTTCACGTCGGTGCGCTCGAAGTGGAACTTTGGATTCGTGCGCAAGTGCGCTAGGTTGGATTCGTCGCCGGTGATGAGGTTGTCGAGCGCCAAAACGTCCCAACCTTCGGCCAACAACCGGTCGCAAAGATGCGATCCCAGAAAGCCAGCTCCACCGGTAACGACTGCCCTCATGCGTCCTCCCAAGTGACCCCAAAACCTTATATTTTATATGCACAGAACCACTTTTGCTAACACTGAAAGATAGCAAGGGGAAAACGCAAGGAATTCATGGGGTTTGACGGAACCCGCGGCGCGCGTTAGGATGCGCGGCAATGCCCGGATTTTTCGTAGGAAGCATCCTGCCAAACTCACGAGTCCGGCGGACACCACTGTGGGTGCCCGTACTTGGGATCATTGTGATTGCGGGATTGTTCGTATTTGAGAACGTCGGACGCTGGCTGGTAGTGGAAGACCCGCTGCGAAATGCAGCAGCGATCGCGGTGTTAAGCGGGCACCTGCCCGACCGGGCGCTGGAGGCGGCGCGAATTTATCAGCAAGGGTATGCGCCGCGGGTATGGCTGACACACTCGACGGAACCCGGTGCGGCGCTGGAAAAACTCTCCGTACGCTATGTGGGTGAGGAACAGTACAACAAGGAAGTACTCATGCGTGGAGGTGTGCCCGAAAGCGCGATCGAAGTGTTGGATCCGCCGATCCTGAACACCGCGGATGAGATGAGAACAGTCGGCGAGGCACTAAGAAAACGCAAGCAAGGCACGATAATCTTGGTGACCTCCAAGGTACATACTCGGCGCGCCAGAGCCTTATGGAACCGATTATCCAGGCAGGATGGCGCTGCCGTGGTTCGTGGTGTTTCAGATGACGCTTTCGATGCCGCGCATTGGTGGCGAAACACGAAGGATGCTTTGGACGTGGTTCGCGAAGTGCTGGGGTTGATGAACGTGTGGGCGGGATTGCCGTTGCAGCCGGGCGGGAAAAGCTGAACGCTCGGCACGGTGGCCGCCCTAGTGGTCGGCCACTACACTTGTCGGCTCAAAAAAAGAGAAAGCGCTTGCGCCTTTTGGGTTCCTCGGCGGACACGACATCGGGAACATAGCGGAGGGGGCGACCCTCAAAAGCGGCGCGGGGATTTTCGATGAGCAAAGCCCTTGCGCGCTCTTCGCCAAACTGTGCCGCGATTTCATCGAAAGCGAATTTCAGCTTAAGCGGGCGGCGGTCGGTGTTGTGCGCATCGCTGGAAATGAAATGGACCCAACCCTTCGCCAGCCAGAGCCAGGAAACCTCCTGAGCAACCGGACCAAAAACGCCGGTGAGCGAGCCTGCGGTTATTTGGACGTAGCTGCCGTGTGCGATCCAAGTCTGAAGGCGCTCAGGGCGAGTGCGAAGGATTACGTTTCTTTCGGGGTGAGTGACGATGGGATGGAGACCCGCGAGTTGCAGTTCGTGGAGCGTTTGGTCCATCGAAGGCGGAATGGAAAATTCGTTGAACTCCACGAGCAAATAATCTTTCTGGTTAATGCAGAACGGATGCGGATCACGACGAACGGCGTTCAGGTTCTCGAGATTCACATGGAAATCGCAGCCAGTAGCGAGTGTCAGGCGACTGCCGAGCTTGGCGCTCAGCTCGTCGCAAGCGGCGCGGACACAGTGGTAATCGAAACTATAGTCGGAACTGGCGTGAGGCGTGCCGACCACATGAGTGATGCCGTCAGCAATGGCATCTTCGGCCATCGCCAAAGAATCGTCTAAGGTTTTCGCTCCGTCATCCAAGCCAGGCAAGATGTGGCAGTGAAGGTCAACCATCCCCACCAGTATGCGGCAAAACGTAGTGGATAGAGGATAGAACTTCTAGGCTGGAAGTCAGGTACGCTGGCGCGGCGCTATGCCCAATGGCGTTACGGGGACGCACCGAATCCTTGAAATTCTCGTGAAAAGAGACACCCGGCTTTAGGGGGCAGGCGTGAAACTGCTATAGTGAGAGCGTATCTGTCCCGATTGGCCCAAGGGCCAACATAACCCCTCATTGCGGTGGAGGAGCAATCTTCAGCACATGGCTACGGAGAAAAAACCGGAATTTTTCAAGGGAGCTCAACTAAGAGTCGGCATCATCGGATGCGGGTACGTAGGACTTCCCCTGGCGTTGCGCTTCGCCGAGGCAGGCCACCGAGTCACGGGTTTCGACACCGATCCCCCAAAAGTGCAGATGCTGAATGCCGGGAAATCCTATATCGAGCATATCCAGCAAGCAAAGATTCAGCAGTACGTAAACAGCCGTCATTTCGGAGCGACCGCGGATTTTTCGAGGCTGGCGGAAAATGATGCCATCATTATCTGCGTGCCCACGCCGCTGAACGAGTACCGCGAACCGGATTTGAGCTACGTGGAAAACACCGCGAAATCCATCCAGCCACACCTGCAAAAGGGGCAGTTGATAGTGCTGGAGTCGACGACTTATCCGGGCACGACGGAAGAGCTGGTGCTGCCGATTCTGGAAAAGAGCGGACTGCGCTGCCCGATCGTTTCTGGGCCGGAAAACGAAAATGTGCCGGTGGACTTCTTTCTGGCGTTTTCGCCGGAGCGGGAAGACCCAGGCAACAAGCAGTATGGCTTGGCGCAGATTCCGAAGGTGGTGGGAGGAGTGAATCCGCCGAGCGGCCGCGCGGCACAGGCTTTGTACGGTCAGGTGGTGGCCCGCGTAGTGCCGGTGAGCTCGACGAGAGCCGCCGAAATGACCAAGCTGCTGGAAAATATTTTTCGCTGCGTGAATATCGCGTTGGTGAACGAACTGAAGCTGCTGTGCCAGCGCATAGGCATGGACGTATGGGAAGTGATCGATGCGGCGGCCTCGAAGCCGTTTGGATTTATGCCGTTTTATCCCGGGCCGGGGCTAGGCGGGCACTGTATTCCAGTGGACCCGTTTTATCTTTCCTGGAAGGCGCGGGAATACGATTTTTCGACGCGTTTCATCGAGTTGGCGGGAGAGGTAAATACCGCCATGCCCTACCATGTGGTGGAATCGGTGGCTGAAGCTTTGAACCAATACAGGAAAAGTCTGAAGGGGGCAAAGCTGCTCGTGCTGGGTGTGGCCTACAAAAAGGATGTGGACGATTTGCGGGAATCGCCGACACTGAAAATCATGGAGATTCTGCAGAAGCGCGGGGCGGAGTTCGATTACAATGACCCGTACTTCCCGCACTTGCACAAGATGCGGCACTACGATTATTCGCACATGAAATCGGTGCCGCTGAGTGCGGAAACGCTGGGGAAGTACGATGCCGTGATCATCGCCACGGACCATTCGAGCTACGATTACGCGGCCATCGTGGATGCCGCCAAGCTGGTCATCGACACGCGCAACGCCACCCGAAGGGTGATCCGCCACCGGGAAAGAATTTTCGCCTGCTAAGACGCGATGCGACCTCACAGCGAAGAGATTCGGCGGCAACTCGCGGAAAGTGCGCGTGTCAAACAAAGTTTTTCCGACAAGCTGATTGCTGGCATCGAAGAGTTTGCGCAACGAGGAGCGGAGGCCCTTCGCGGCGGAGGCAAGCTGGTTTTCTTTGGCAACGGCGGCAGCGCGGCGGATGCCCAGCATTTGGCGGCGGAGCTGGTGGTGCGCTTGCGGGAAGACCGCGCGGGGATGGCGGCGCTGGCGCTGACGACTAACGCCTCGATCTTGACGGCCGCTGGAAACGATTACGGATTCGAGCGCGTGTTTGCCAGGCAAATCGAGTCGCTGGTGGGATCTCAGGACGTGCTGGTGGCGTTGTCCACGAGCGGGACCAGTGCCAATGTGATCGCCGGGGCGGAAGCTGGGCGGAAACGGGGTGCGTTTTTGGTGGGGATGACCGGCGAGACCGGCGGCAAGCTGAAAGGCAAGGTGGATTTACTGCTGAATGTGCCGTCAACGGACCCGCAGCGCATTCAGGAGGCGCACATCACGATCGGGCACATCGCTTGCTCGATTATCGAGAAGTTGATCGCAGAGGAGGGGGGTCGGTAATTTGTAGTCGGCAGTCAGTAGCGGGCTAGAAACTACGGACTGCAGACTACCGACTATCTGTTGGTTTGGTCAGTTCGACGCGGGCGGTGGCTACGGGAAGAACGGCTTCCATTAGGACCGGAAGGCGCGTGGAATCGCTCGTGAGATACAAAAGGAAGTGGGCGTCCTTCATTTCCTGACCGTTATCGAATACGTGGATTTCGATTTTGGCGGTGTTAAAGGTTCCGGCAGGAACCTGAATGCCGGGAGCCTTCCCGAGGTAGGCTGCTCGCACGTCATAGAGTTTGCGGCCGTCAAAAGCGGGGCTGTGCACTTCCGGAGTGTGGCTCCAATCCACACCGCGCAAATATTCCAGCATGCCAAGCGGATCGCGGGTACCCGGCGGTACGCGCACGGCGCTTCCGGCGGTGGGAACGGGATCCTGCATGGAGGTGAGCATACGCTGCACGCTCTCGACTTTCTGGCCGCGCTCGCTGAGATGCATTTCGTATTGGACACTGGTCATGCTGTCGGCGTCGCTGTACGAGTCAAACTGGTCATCCAGCTCAAAGACCATGCGATAGGGATTCTCCGTGTGCGCGAATGCCTGCAAATGCCAAATGCCATTGCCGGCGGAAGCGCCGCGCTTTTCAACCGCGGAGATCTTGAGGTGAGCGACCGTGCTGTTCAGCTTGGTGACATTCGCGTCGTAGTCCAGGGTTTCGCCTTGCCGCAAGACAAACCTAGGCTGGACGGAAGGCGGCTCTTTTTTGATTTCCGCAGGTGCGGCAGCATTTGGCGCATGCGACAGTGGCGAGGCGGAAGGAGTGGGTAGCTCGGGACGCCCAGGAGTAGGCCACTGGGAAGCAACCGGACGGGGTGGCGGAGAGAGGCGAGCCATTCTCCGATAAATAAGCCATCCGGCGAGAAGCGCCAGGATAGCTATCAATAGAAGCCAAAGTAGCTTTTTGCTCATAGCGTTTGGGTGACGCCCCCAAGAATGCAGCAGGGTGGTCACCCTCATCCCATCGTACAATAAGACGGAGGATGGTAACGGAGGGGGAAGATGCGTTACGTGGTTACCGGGGGGGCCGGGTTTATCGGCTCCAACACGGTGGATGAACTGGTTAAGCGGGGCCACGGGGTCGTGGTCCTGGATGATCTTTCCGCCGGCAAAGAGGAAAACCTGGCGGAGGTCCGCAACAAGATTACCTTCATGAAAGGTTCGATCACCGACCTGGAGACCGTGCAGAAGGCGATGCAGCAGGCGGATTACGTTATCCACTTGGCCGCCAGGACATCCGTGCCCAGGTCCGTCAAGGATCCTCTCGAAACAAACCGCGCGAACGTGGACGGAACGCTGAATGTTCTGGTGGCTGCCCGGGACAACAAAGTGAAACGGGTAGTGTATGCCGCGTCGTCTTCGGCCTACGGCGAAACGCCCACACTGCCCAAAAGCGAAACGATGCAACCCGTGCCGATCTCGCCATACGGCGTTTCGAAGTATGTCGGCGAGGTCTATGCCTACGCCTTCGGGCGGTGCTATGGGTTGGAGACCGTATGCCTGCGGTACTTCAATATTTTCGGGCCCCGCCAGGATCCGGATTCCCCGTATTCGGGGGTGCTGTCGCGATTCGCCACTGCGTTTTTGGATGGGGAGCCGCCGGTGGTGTTCGGAGATGGCGAACAGACGCGGGACTTCACCTACGTAGAGAATGCGGTGCAGGCTAACGTGCTGGCCTGCGAGGCTCCCGGGATATCGGGAAGAGTGTTCAACGTGGGAACGGGGAGTCGCGTCTCGCTGAACCAGACGTTGGGGCTCCTCCGGGACATTTCGGGGAAAAATCTGCAAGCTAAATACGAGTCGGCCCGAGAGGGCGACATCCGGGATTCGCAGGCGGACATCGCGCAAGCTCGTGAAGGCCTTGGCTATGAACCGACCGTGGAGTTTGCGGAGGGCCTGCAAAGAACGTTCGAGTGGTATCGATTGCACCACGCGAAGAGCGCGGCGACCTAGAAGAACCTCACATCCAAAAACGCCGTAGGTGGCGCCCATGCCGCGAAGGGAAGCCTCTGAACAGACAAATCCTGCATCTATGGTGAGTGCGGGTGTGTGACAAGCTACAAATTCGGAGAGGTGCGTGCTAGGCTACCTCTTCATCTGCATCCTTCAGCCGAATCACATGATCGCGTGACCAACACTCTTGCCCAATTCCGCCGAGGCCGACTACGCCGAGTGCTTGTCTTTTTCCTTCTGGGAATCTTCCCAGGCCCTCCGCTTGTGGCTCAACAGCCCGGACCCAGCAAAACCGCTGGAGGAATCGCGGAAATTACGGCGAGTGGTCCGCAAAGGCGTGAAGGCGAGGTGTACATCGCGGACAAAGACGTGAGCGTGGTGTACCAAGGCATGCACCTGCAAGCAGACCACGTCGAATACAACAATGACACCAACGACGCACTGGCGCGCGGACACGTAGTGTTTGACTACGAAAACCAGCACTTGGAGGGAGACGAAGCACAATTAAATGTCGGAACAGGCAAAGGTGTTTTCCGCAACGTGCGGGGAAACATACGCCTCGAGCGGCGCGCGAACCCTCTTGTGCTGGTGAGCGACAATCCTCTGTATTTCGAAGCGAAGCAAGTGGACCGGATTTCCGAGGATGTGTACGACGTGCACCATGGGTGGTTTACGATCTGCGATCCGCGGAGTCCGACCTGGCAGTTCTACGCACCGGAAGCACATGTGACGCTGGAAAAATCGGTGGCCATGGTGAACGCGAATTTCCGGCTCTACAGGGTGCCGCTCCTCTGGACGCCGTTTGCGACGGCTCCGGCGGGCACACACGTCCGCCAGTCCGGATTCATGCTGCCGATACTCGGAAACAGCAACACCTACGGATTCACCTTTGGAGATGCTTTTTACTGGGCACCGAAGCCCTGGTTGGATGCCACCGCTGGATTCGAGTATTTCAGCAGAAGAGGCCCGGGCGAACGAGGCGTGTTCCGGGCCCAGCCGTTTGAGAATACGGTTATCAAATACAGCTATCGTGGCGTGCAGGACCGCGGAATCGTGGTTGGAACGCCAACGGGAACCGAACTCGAGAAACAAGGTGGATACGAGCAGCAGCTGGAGGTGCAGTCGTTATGGAAAGATGGCTGGCGTTTTGTAACCGACTTTAACCAGCTATCGTCGCCGATTTTTCGGTTGGCGTTTGCGGGCACGTATTCAGAAGCCATCAATTCGGAAATCCGGAGTTCCGTCTTTCTGACGAAGAACTTCGGTGCGTACAGTTTCAACTTGTCGAGCCTCGATGACCGGAGTTACCTGGAACTCATTCCGGCGAACAGCGTGCTGCTGCGGTCGGTGCCGCAGGCGGATTTCAGTTCCGTGGAACAAGCACCGTGGCGCAACGTACCGGTGTACTTTTCGTTTTCCACATTTGCGGGCGCGGTGTACCGCGATGATGAGTTCGTCAGCACCCCGGGCTTTGTGCCGCGGGCGGAATTTGCCCCCAAGGTGACCCTTCCGATTCACTTAGGCGCGTGGCTGGGCGTGACCACTTCGGCTACCTTCCGCAGCACCTATTACGGCGACTCCTTCGATGTGAATGGAAACGTTGTCGGCCAGTCCATTACGCGGAATACCGGGGAGTTCGAGGCGGAAATCCGCCCGCCCACGCTCGAGCGGTACTTCGACCGCCCGACAACGCGCCACCGTTACAAACACACCATCGAGCCTGTGTTCACCTATCGGTTCGTTACCGGGGTGAACGACTTTGCGCGCTTCATCCGTTACGACAGCGACGCCACTCTGACGAACACCAATGAGGTGGAATACGGCATCAATCAGCATTTGTACTGGAAGGAGGGGGACGATCAGCCGCTGGATTTCTTGTCGTGGAAACTGGTGCAGAAGCACTATTTCGATCCCACTTTTGGCGGGGCCTTGGTGCCGGATCAGCGCAACGTGTTTGAGGCGCTGGATTCCATCACGCCATTTGCGTTCGCTGCCACGCCGCGAAACTGGTCGCCGATTGTGAGTGACCTGACACTGACGCCGGGAGGCAGGTACGACGCGGAATCCATCATCGAATATGACCCGCAACTCGACAAAATCAGCACTATCGGCACGTTGCTGAAAGTGAAGCCCTTCAGCGAGTTTTACGCTACGGTAGCGGACTTCCGCCTACAAGGGAATCCGATCGTGCAGCCTCCTTCACACCAGATCCGCGGGATCATTGGGTATGGCGACCTAGTGCGGAAGGGCTTCAACATGTCGGCAGGAGTGAGCTACGACATACTGACACAGACATTGTTGAACCAGTTTGTACAGGTCAGCTACAACGGCGGGTGCTGCGGGCTGTCGGTGGAATACGGGCGGTTCAACTTGGCGACGGTGCGGTCGGAGAATCAGTTTCGCGTGGGTCTGATCCTCGCGAATATCGGCACATTCGGGAATTTGCGGCGTCAGGAGAAAATTTTCTGAGTTCCGCGGACGAACAAATCGCCTTTGCAACCATCAGAGAAATTGGCAGGCTGTTCCGCGCACGGACACTTTCGCCGGTCGAATTGACGCGCCTGCTGTTGAATCGCATCGAAGCGCTGAATCCCACTTTGAATGCTTACATTACGGTCTGCGGAGACGGCGCGCTTGCCCAGGCGAAACAGGCGGAAGCGGAATTGTTTACCAAGGGTCGCGGAAAGAAGCGCGATCGCGGGTCGCTTCATGGCATACCGATTTCCCTCAAGGACAACATCTACACCAAGGATGTCCGAACGACAGGCGGATCGCCGATCCTTCGCGAGTTTGTGCCGTTGCATGATGCGCCAGTGGTCGCGGCGCTGAAAAAAGCCGGGGTGATCATTCTCGGGAAAACCAACATGCACGAATTCGCCTACGGCGTGACCACCGACAATCCGCATTTCGGCCCGGCCCGCAATCCCTGGGACCTCGAGCGCATCCCGGGAGGGTCGAGCGGAGGCTCGGCGGCGGCGCTGGTGGCAGGATTGTGCTACGGAAGCGTCGGGACGGATACAGGTGGATCGATTCGGATTCCGGCGGCGTTGTGTGGCGTCGTGGGACTGAAGCTCGGACTGGGCCGGGTGAGCGCCGAAGATGTCATTCCGTTGTCGCAGACTCTCGATTTTGTGGGGCCGCTGGCGCGCACCGTGGACGACGCGGCGCTGCTGCTGGAGCCGATTTTTGTTAGGGGGAAGAACGAACGCAAATTGCTGCCAGGTCGAGTTTCGTCTTCAAGGGGCCGACGGCCATGTTTTGGAATTCCCAAGGAGTTTTTTCTGGAGGTGTTGGACGCGGAAGTGGAGGCGGCCTTTCAGACCGCCTTGCGGATTCTGGAGAAGAGGGGCGCCCGGCTGAAAGAGGTCTCGCTCCCGCAAATGAAGGAAACGGAGGACGCGGGAAACCAAATCGCGTGGGCGGAAGCGACGCTCTATCACGAGAACGCAGGCTGGTATCCGCAGCGGTCGGAGGAATACAGCGAAGACGTGCGCAAGCGACTGGAAATGGGCACGAAGGTGAC
>Ga0187784_10001206_pt1 | contig 20376 bp, 19 predicted proteins | sample 1015_SJ02_MP15_2_FD_132964 | JGI IMG/M metagenome (GOLD analysis project Ga0187784, IMG submission 132964) | Tropical peat soil microbial communities from peatlands in Department of Meta, Colombia - 1015_SJ02_MP15_20_MG | ecosystem: Environmental > Terrestrial > Soil > Wetlands > Peat | place...
GTACCGGATCCAGGACGCATTGCCGGAACCCGAGCTGCCGGACGCGGCGGCGCTCCGGCGCGCCCGGGAATTCGGCATGCCGCCGCTCGAGCGCAGCCGCTTCACCGTCGACGCCGCCTACGAGGCGACGCTGGAGCGGCTCCTCGCGCTTGCCGCAACGATCGAGATGCCGCCGGTCGCCGCCGCGGCGCTCGCGCGCGTCGCCGCGGCAGATGCCGCCACGCGCGACGCCATGATGCGCGCGCTGCTCGCGGATGAGGTGCCGGTCGAGACGCTGGCCGAGCACGTGTTCGTTGCCGCGGCACTGCAGGTCCACTTTGCGCGGCTCGCCGCGCGCCTCGACGCGGATGCGCTCGTTGCGGTCGGCGACGGCGTCTGTCCGGCCTGCGGCGGCCCGCCGGTCGCCTCGATGGTGGTCGGCTGGAAGGGCGCGCACGGCACGCGCTTCTGCGGCTGCGCGCTCTGCGGCACGCTGTGGAACGTGGTGCGCATCAAGTGCACGCTGTGCGGCTCCACCAAGGGCATCGGCTATCAGGAGATCGAAGGCTCCGGCGGCATCGTGAAGGCCGAGACCTGCGATGAATGCCGCGGCTACGTGAAGATCCTCCATCAGCACAAGCAGGTCGACGTCGATCCGATCGCCGACGACGTCGCAAGCCTCGGCCTCGATCTGAAGGTGCGCGAGCAGGGTTACCGCCGCGGCGCGTTCAATCCGTTCCTGATCGGGTATTAGGCATGGACGCCAAGGCGAACACCGCGCTGCGCAAGCTCCCCTCGGTCGACGAGGTGATGCGCGCGTCGAGCGAGGCCGTCGCGCGATACGGCCGCGCGGCGGTCGTGAGCGCGGTGCGCGCGACGCTGGCCGAAGCGCGCGCGGCACGCCGCGCGATCGCCCTCCCCGACGTGACGGCTGCCGCCCTCGCGCGCCTCGACGCGCTGGCGCAGCCCAGCATGAAAGGCGTGTTCAATCTCACCGGCACGGTGTTGCATACCAATCTCGGCCGCGCGCTGATCGCCGAGGAGGCGGTCGCGGCGGCGGTCGCCGCCATGCGCAACGCCGTTTCGCTCGAGTTCGATCTTGCGAGCGGCAAGCGCGGCGAGCGCGACGATCATCTGCGCGCGCTGCTGTGCGAGTTGACCGGCGCCGAGGATGCAACGATCGTCAACAACAATGCCGCCGCCGTGCTGATCGCGCTCAATACCTTGGCGAAAGGCCGCGACGCGATCGTCTCGCGCGGGGAGCTGATCGAGATCGGCGGCGCCTTCCGCATGCCCGACATCATGGCGCGCGCCGGCGCGAAACTTGTCGAGGTCGGCACCACCAACCGCACCCACGCAAAGGATTATGTGGCGGCGATCGGCGAACGCACCGGCCTGATCCTGAAGGTGCACACCTCGAACTATCGGATCGAGGGCTTCACCAAGGAGGTGCGCGCCGGCGAGCTTGCCACGATTGCGCGCAAGCGCGACGTGCCGCTGGTGCACGATCTCGGCTCCGGCACGCTGATCGACCTTGCGCGCTTCGGCCTCAGGCACGAGCCGACGGTGCGCGAGGCGATCGCGGATGGTGCCGATCTCGTAACGTTTTCCGGCGACAAGCTGCTCGGCGGGCCGCAGGCGGGCTTTATCGTCGGCCGCAAGGCGCTGATCGAGAAGATCAACCGCAATCCGATGAAGCGCGCGCTGCGCGTCGACAAGATGCGCATCGCGATGCTCGAGGCGACATTGCGACTCTATCGCGACCCGGATCGGCTCGCCGCGCGGCTCCCGACCTTGCGGCTGCTCGCGCGGAAACGGCGCGAGATCGCGGCGCTCGCCACGCGGCTCGTGCCGGCGGTCGTCGCTGCGGTCGGCGATGCGTTTGTGGTCCGATTGACCGATTGCGCCAGCCAGATCGGCTCGGGCGCGCTGCCGACCGAGACGTTGCCGAGCGCGGGGCTTGCGATCCATCCGAAAGCCGCGCGCGGTGGCGGCACGATGCTTGCGGCACTCGCGGCCGCGCTGCGCAAACTGCCGGTGCCGGTGATCGGCCGCATCGAGGACGGCGCGCTGATCCTCGATCTGCGCTGCCTCGAGGACCGCGACGCGTTCCTCGCCAATCTTGCCAAGCTCGATCGCGGAGCCGCCGATGCGCTGGCTTGATCGCCTCGCCCGCCGGCCGCAACCCGCCGCGCCCGACATCGCGGCGCAGATGGCGGCCGCCTACGAGGCGGCGAGCCGCAACGACTACGCGACCGCGCTCGCGATCTGGACGCCGCTCGCCCATGCGGGCGTCGCCCGCGCGCAGAACAATATCGGCGCGTGCTTTGCCGAGGGGCTCGGGGTGGAGCGTGACTCGGGACTCGCCGTGAAATGGCTCGGCGTCGCGGCGCAAGGCGACGATCCGGTCGCCCAGCGCAACCTTGCGGCGGCCTATTTCAAGGGTGAGGGCGTCGCGCAGGACTATGTGCGCGCCGCCGCGCTCTACCGCGCCGCCGCCGACCAGGGCGACGCGGCAGCGCAAGACATGCTGAGCTGGATGCTGCTCGAGGGCGAGGTGATCGCGCCGGATCACGCCGAGGCGCGCCGCCTCGCCATGCTCGCCGCCGCGCAGGGCCATGCCGCCGCAATGACGCGGCTCGGCATGATCTTCCACAATGCGCTCGGCGTCCCGCGTGACGCGGTGCGCGCGGCCGATTGGTGGCGCAAGGCCGCGACGCGCCAGGATGCCGACGGCCAGGCGATGCTCGGTGCCGCCTATCATCTCGGCGCCGGCGTCGCGCGCGACGGCATTGAGGCTTTCGCCTGGCTCCTGCGTGCGCGTGCCGGCGGCAGCCCGCTTGCGGGTCAATTCTTCGAAGCGGTGCGGCAGACGCTTACCCCCGACGAGGTCGCCGCGGCGCAGCGCCGCACCGCCGCGCCGCTTACGCCCGCGCCTTTGGAGCCGGCGCCATGATCATCGGGACCGCCGGGCATATCGACCACGGCAAGACCGCGCTCACCCGCGCGCTCACCGGCGTCGACACCGACCGGCTGAAGGAGGAGAAGGCGCGCGGCATCTCGATCGACCTCGGCTTTGCGTATCTCCCCGCCCCGGATGGCGGCGTGCTCGGCTTCGTCGACGTGCCGGGGCACGAGAAATTCGTGCACAACATGCTCGCCGGCGCGACCGGCATCGATTTCGTGCTGCTCGCGATCGCGGCCGATGACGGCGTGATGCCGCAGACGCGCGAGCATCTCGCGATCGTCGACCTGCTCGGCATCACGCACGGCATCGTGGCGCTGACCAAGGCCGACCTCGCGAGCGAGGAGCGGCGCGCACAGCTCGAAAGCGAGATCGCCAACACGTTGATCGGCACTGCGCTGGCGGGCAGCGACATCGTGCCGGTCTCGGTGGTGACCGGGGAAGGCATCGAGGAGCTGCGCGCGCGCCTGTTCGCGGCGGCCCGCGTGACCAAAGCGCGCGCCGCGCCGGGGCGGTTCCGGCTCGCGGTCGATCGCTCGTTCACGCTCGCCGGCGCCGGCACGGTGGTGACCGGGACCGTGCTGTCCGGCGCCGTCGCGGTCGACGACCGCGTCACCATCAGCCCGTCGGGACTGGTGGCACGCGTGCGCTCGATCCATGCGCAGAACCGCGCGACCGAGCGCGGCGAAGCCGGGCAGCGCTGCGCGCTCAACCTCGCCGGCGACGGCGTCACCAAGGACGCGATCGCGCGCGGCGACGTCGTGCTCGACGCCGCCCTGCATGCGCCGAGCGGGCGCATCGACGCGCTCTTGCGCGTGCTGTCCGGCGAAGCGAGGCCGATCACGCAGTGGCTGCCGGTGCGGCTGCACCATGCGGCGGCGGACGTGGCGGCGCGCATCGTGCTGCTCGGCGCGCCGGTCGCGCCGGGTACTGAAGGCGCTGTGCAGCTGGTGCTCGACCGGCCGATCGCCGCCGCGGTGGGCGACCGCTTCGTCATCCGCGACACGACCGCGCAGCGCACCATCGGCGGCGGCCGCTTCCTCGATCTGCGCGCGCCCGCGCGCAAGCGCAGCACGGCGCAGCGGCTCGCGCAGCTCGAGGCCTGCGCGCTCACCGACCCCGCGGCGGCGCTTGCCGCCCTGCTTGGGCGCGCGCCGTTCCAGGTCGATCTCGATGCCTTCGCGCGCGACCGCGCGCTCGCGCCCTCCGCGATCGACGAGCTCGTCGCAGGCGGTCACGTCGTGCGCGTCACCGGAACGACGCTCGGGCTCTCGCCCGCGGTCTGGGCGCAGCTGAAGCGCGCGCTCATCGACGCGCTGAAGCAATTCCACGGCGAGCATCCGGACCTGCAAGGCATCGGGCTCGAGCGGTTGCGCCTGCAACTCGAGCCGCGCCTCCCCGCACCGTCGTTCCTTGCCATGCTGCAATCGCTCGCGCGCGCGCGCGAGGTCGCGCTCGACGGCGCCTGGGTGCGGCTGCCGGGCCACGCGGTGCGCCTGAGCGGCGCCGACGAGAAGCTCTGGTCGCGCATCCGTCCCTTGCTCGGCGGCGCCGAACGCTTCCGCCCGCCGCGCGTGCGCGACATCGCCAACGCGCTGCACGCCGGCGAAGCCGACGTGCGGCGGCTGCTCAAGCTGCTCGGCCGCATGGGCAAGGTCGACGAGGTCGCGCACGATCACTTCTTCCTGCGCGGCACCGTCGCGGAGATCGTCGAAATCTCGACCGACATCGCCACGCGCGCGGAAGCGAATCAGTTTTCGGCCGCACAGTTGCGCGACCGGCTCGACAATGGCCGCAAGGTCGCGATCCAGATCCTGGAATTCCTCGACCGCCACGGCGTCACGCTGCGCCGCGGCGATCTGCGCCGCATCAACAAGCATCGAGTCGACCTGTTCCGCCGTGCGGCGGACGAGGCTCAACCGAATGGAAGAGAAGCGTCCCCGGTGGGGCGTCCGGACTTCAAATCCGGGAGGGGCCGCGAGCCGGTCCTTGGTGGGTTCGACTCCCTCTCTCTTCCGCCAGCCACGCGAGAAGCGCGATGACGTCGTTTCTCGACGCGCTGGTGCGCGCCGCCGAGGGCGCCGAGCAGGCCGAGGCGGCCTTCCGCCGCGACGTCGCGGCGCGCGCCAAGGCGCTCGAGCAGGAGCGTGCCTTCGCGTATCGCCGGCTCAACTTCATGCGCGCGATCGCGGCCGCGATCGCCGCGGCCGAGAACGAGGAGGTCGCGGTCGCGAGCGCCCGCGAAGTGATGCGCGAGCGGCTCGGTTGGGCGAGCGAGAGCGAAGCGCGCGGCGAAGTGCTGGCGCACTTCGCCATGGTGGCGCGCGCCGCCTTCGCGAGCCTTGCGCCACCCGAGGCCGAGGCGGAGGAAGCCGACGTCGGCGCGGCGCTGGTGAATTTCGAAGCCTGGTACGCGGCGACGCATCCGCAGCCGTTCTGGGTGCTGTTCGAGACCTACATGCCGGAGACCCCGCGTGTCGACTTCTGACCGCGCGACCGATTTCGATCGGTGGATCGTCGAAGAGTTCGCCCGCACCGGCGCGTTCACGGCCCTCGCCGTGCTGGTCGCGATCGGCGAGACGACCGTGACGCCGCTCGCCTCGACCTATTTCAACGTGATCGGCGACGAAACCGGCTGGGGCGAGATCACCGTGATGTTCGCCGGCGCCGGACGCGACTGGGATGGCGCCTCGTTCTATCCCGCAACCGCCGCCGGCGGCGGCCCGCTCGACAATCCGAATGCGCGGCTGAAATTGCGCGCGCTCGAGGCGCGGCTCGATGACGACCGACTCGTGCTCAACGAAGGGTACTTCTTCGACAAACGGGGCCGGCGCATGCAGGTCGAGGAAGCGCCATCCCAATGACCAGCCGCCGCCTGCTGATCGTGCTGATGAACACCGACCCGCGCAATGCCGAGGAACTCGGCGCGCCGTTCTACTATGCGGCGGTCGCCGCCGCGATGGACCATCAGGTCGACGTCATCTGCACCGCGGCGGCCGGCAAGCTGATGTTGAAAGACGTCGCGCAGGGGTTGCACGTGAAGCCGGGCGACCCGAAGACCGTCTACGACTGGATCAAGGAGGCGCACGATCACGGCGCGCGCTTCTGGGCCTGTCCGGCCAATCTCGAGCTCGCCGACAAGTCGGAGGCCGATCTGATCCCGGAATGCAGTGGCCTGATGGGCGCCGCCGCCATGATCCAGGACATCATGGACGGCGAATGCAAGGTGCTGACGTTTTGAAATGGCCACGCGGGATCGTAGGGCGGGCAAAGGAGCGAAGCGCCGTGCCCGCCAGCCGCGCGGCGGCGGGCACGGCGCTGTAAGACGTCGCGCGGCGCGCTCGTCCCACTGGTCCGCGCCTTTGCCCGCCCTACGAAAGTCGCCGATCGACGGGGGTGCGCTTTAGCGCAGCGTGCCATGGTCACCCTCGACAACAGCGAGTTCCCGCAAGCTCTGCTCTACGACATCGAGAACCAGATCTGGTACGCGCCCCTCCCCGACGGCACCATTCGCGCAGGCTTCACGGCCTGGGCCGCGCGGCTGATGGGCGACGTGCTGGTGTTCACGCCGAAGCGCATCGGGCGCGACTTCGAGCGCGGCCGCTCGTTCGCGGTCGTCGAGGGCGGCAAGTGGGTCGGCTCGGCGCGCGCCGCCTTCGACGGAGTAGTTGTCGCCCACAACGATGCGCTCGTCCGCAAACCGGAGCTGATGAACCGCGATCCGTTCGGCGAAGGCTGGATGCTGATCGTGCGGCCCGCGCGCGCGGACTGGCGCGCCGGGTTGGTCACGGGCGCGGCGATCGCGCCGGCCTTCGAGGCGTGGCTTGCCACCGAAGCGTACAAGGGGCGCACTTCGTAGCCTGCATGGAGCGCAGCGGAATGCGGGTCGACGCCATCCGGCGGCGCGATCGGTCCCGGATTGCGCTGCGCTCCATCCGGCTACGGCATTGTCTCCCGGGCGCCGGCCGGCCACACCCTAAAAATTCCCCGCCATTTTCCGCCTCCCCCGCCCGGCCACCGCTTGCGCGCAAATCCGCCGTCATGGAGAGTGGGGAAACTGGGCCTGGGGAACGAATCGAGGGCCTTTCCGGGGTTCGGATATGGGGCGCCTGAGCGCCGTCTTGTTCGTGGTCTGCATGGCGCTGATCGCCGGCTCGGTCGGCGCGATCGCGTATCTGTCGTTTGCCTTCACGGGCGGCGAGGCCGCGGTGGTGGCGATCGCCGTGATGACCGCGCTGGTGGCGGTCAACGCGGTCACCAGCCGCGAGCGCGACCGCTACGATATCGGCGCGCAGATCGCGGACCTCTCCCGCGGCACCGCCGACATCGCCCGCCAGGTCTCCGAGCTCGACCGGCGCATGGTGGCGCTGGAGAATGAGGTCGCCGCGGCGGCGCTGCGCACGCATGCCGCAACCGCGCCGCTCGCGACCGAGCTCGGCGAGCTCGGCGGCCTGGTCAAGGATCTCGCCGACGCTGTCGCGGCGCACGACCAGATGCTGGAAAGCGCCGTCGCGAGCGCGCCGCCGCGCCATACGGCACCGCCGCCATTCCCCGCCGCGCCGATCCCGGCGCCGGCCTACGCGGCGCAGCGCGCGGCCGCCGAGGAGGTGGGCGAGCCGGCCGCCCCCGATCTCATCGAGCCGCAGCCCGTCCCGGGCGTGGTGCAGAGCGGGCCGTTCCGCGGGCTCGAGCCGGCCGAGATCTTCACGCGAATCGGACGCGCGATCGAGGCCAATCGCATCGAGCTGTTCCTCCAGCCGATCGTGACGCTGCCGCAGCGCAAGGTGCGCTACTACGAGGCGCTCGCGCGGCTGCGCCATGATGACGGTTCGCTGCTCACGCCGGACGAGTTCCTCGGCCATGCCGAGGCCGGCGGCTTGCTGCCCGCGATCGACAATCTGATGGTGTTCCGCTGCGTGCAGGTGGTGCGGCGGCTTTCGACCAAGAATCGCGAGGTCGGGATCTTCTGCAACGTGTCGGCCGGGACGCTCGCCGACGCACGCGTGTTCAAGGAGCTGACCGATTTCCTCGACGCGAACCGCGCGCTCGCGCCCTATCTGGTGTTCGAGTTCGCGCAAGCGGCGATCCGCGCGATCGGACCGATCGAGGAGGAATGCATCGCCTCGCTCGCCGATCTCGGCTTCCGTTTCTCGATCGATCATGTGGCGGACCTGCGCATGGAGCCGCGCGAGCTCGCCGAGCGCGGCTTCCGCTTCATCAAGGTCCCGGCGACGTTGCTGCTGAGCCGCACTGGCACGCCGCAAGGCGATATCCATCCGGCCGACTTCTCCGACCTGCTCGGCCGCTATGGCATCGACCTGATCGCCGAGAAGATCGAAAGCGAAGGCACGGTCGTCGACCTGCTCGACTACGACGTGCGCTTCGGCCAGGGCTTCCTGTTCTCGCCACCCCGCCCGGTGCGCACCGAAGTGCTGCAGGGCATCGCCGACCGGCCGACCCCGCCGGCCCGGGCGGGAGAGCGTCCCGCGCCGCCGCAAACTGCCGAGGCAGCGCCGGCCGCCCCCGCCGAGCCGCGCCCGGGCACCTCGCGCACCACCGCGATCGCGCAGCTTGCGCGCGGCATCGCGGCACGCCGCGCGCAGGGCGGCTGACGACGGGGTGACGGCGTCTCCAGGATCGGCTAGATAGCGGCCCCTCCCCGTTCAGGCCGCCCATGCCCGCGCCCCCGCTGACCGACCATTTCGCGACGCTCGCGCCGCATTATGACGCCGTGCTCTCCGATGTCTGGGGGGTGATCCATAACGGCGTCACGGCGTTTCCGGCCGCCTGCGATGCGCTGGCGCGCTTCCGGCAGAACGGCGGCAGCGTCGTGCTGATCTCGAACGCGCCGCGGCCGGGTGCGCAGGTGATCCGCCTGCTCGACCACCTGCACGTGCCGCGCGAAACCTATGACGGCATCACGACATCGGGCGACGTGACGCGGACGATGGTCGAGCAGCGCTCCGGCCAGCGCGTCTTTCTCATCGGCCCGGAACGCGATCATACGATCTTCACCGGGCTCGATGCGCCGTTCTCGGGCGCCGCGGAAGCCGAATATGTCGTCTGCACCGGGCTGTTCGACGACGAGGTCGAGACCCCGGAGGATTACGCTCCTCTGCTCGGGGAGCTACGCGAACGCAACCTGTTCATGGTGTGCGCCAACCCCGACATCGTGGTGGAGCGTGGCCACCGGCTGGTCTACTGCGCGGGCGCGCTCGCCGACGCCTATGCGGCGCTCGGTGGCGAGGTCTACTATGCCGGCAAGCCGCACCGTCCGCTCTACGATCTCGCGCTGCGCGAAACCGCGCGCGCCCGCGCGGCGCGGTCACTGGGGAGCGATGTGACGAAAAGTCGCGTGCTCGCGATCGGCGACTCGGTCCGCACCGACCTAAAGGGCGCGCAGGATCTCGGCGTCGACTGCCTGTTCGTCACCGCCGGCATCCACGCCGAGGAGCTCGGCCACCGCGATGATCCGGATCTCTCCGCGCTCGGCGAGATGTTTGCGGCGGCGGGTCACGCGCCGAAGGCCGTGACCCGAAAGCTGATCTGGTAGCGCGAAAGCGGCGTATAGCGAATGGCGAATGGCGGGCGAATCTATTCGCTATTCGCCACTCACTATTCGCTACTCACTACGCGCCGCTCAGGCGAACATCTTGTCGACGTCGGACTGATCCACGCCCGCGCCGGCGAGCTGCGGCCCGTTGAGCAGCAGCTTCTCCTTGCGCTCGGCGCGCTCGCGCTCGGCCTCGTTGACGAAGCCGTCGAGGTCCTTCGCCTTCATCACGTCGGCGAAGCGCACGACGCGCTGCTCGATGTGCTGCAAGGTCTCGACCACCTTCGAGACGCGCTGGCCGGTGATGTCCTGGAACGAGCAGGCCTCGAAGATGATCATCATCTTCTCGTCGACCAGCGCCTTGTAGGCGGCGTGATCGCTGTCGTCGGCGCCCATCAGCGTCTCGGCGCATTCCATGATCGTGTTGGTCGCCTGCTCGGTCGCCTTGACGATCGCGCCGAGCTCCTCGCCGGCGGACGGGATGCGGCTGTTCTTGAGCTCGTTGACCTGCAGCGCGCCGATCTCCGTGCGCATCGAATCGATGTAGCCGGCGATCTCGCGCAACTCGCGATAGACCTTCGCGTCCATCGCCTGGAAGAAGCCTTGCAACGATTGCGCGGCAACCTCGGCAAGCGAGATGATGTCGTGGAAGGTGACGTTCTCGCGCTTTTGCTTGAGAAAATCCACGAGCCGATCGAAATGGCTCGCATCCGCCAATGCCATGGCGCAACTCCTGCCGTTTCCTCCCCCGCACGGCGCGGGACGCCCCCACCGCTCCTCCAGCCGCCGTCTGTGAATTCCGGCCGGACTCCGGCGCGGGCCTTACGCCCGCGCGGACTTTACTGATCGGCGAACACCGCCTCGATCTTGGTCTTGAGCGTCTGCGCGTTGAACGGCTTGACGATGTAGTTGTTCACGCCCGCCTTCTTGGCGGCGATGACGTTCTCGGTCTTCGACTCGGCCGTCACCATGATGAACGGCGTCTTGTTGAGACCGGGGTCGGAGCGCACTTCCTTGAGCAGCTCGTAGCCGGTCATCGGCTCCATGTTCCAGTCCGAGATCACGAGCCCGTATCTCTTTTCCCGCATCTTGGCGAGCGCGGCCGAGCCGTCCGATGCGTCGTCGACGTCCTCGAAGCCGAGTTGCTTCAAGAGATTGCGGATGATGCGAATCATCGTGTTGTAGTCGTCAACCACGAGGACCGGCATCGACATATCGATCGCCATTGCTCCTGCTCCCGTACGCCATTGCGGGCGCGTCCGGCGCGCCCTCATTGCTCATGCGAATGGAGGGCATCCCAACCCCAGCGCCCCAGTCTCGGCGAACCTAGCAAGCGCGATTGAACATCCGGTTAATCCACTTGTTTTCCGGGGGATACCGTTCGCGCGGTGGTATCGCGGAGCGCGCCGCCTCGATCGAAAAGCCAATTGCGCGAGGCGCGGGAAACGGGCTTGCCTGCATTAAGCTTTGTTCAAGAGATCAGTCATGCCCGACAAGCGCGCCAAGCCGATGGTCGATCCGCGCATGCTGCGCATCCTGGCCTTCGAGGATCTCCATGTCGGCATGCGCGAGAGCCTGATGAAGACCGTGATGGACCATGACGTGGTCGGCTTCGCCCGCTTGTCGGGCGACGATAACCCATTGCATCTGTGCGATGTTTACGCGTCCGCGACGCGCTTTCGCGAGCGCATCGCGCACGGCCTCTATACCGCGAGCCTGATCTCGGCGGTGCTCGGGACGCGGCTGCCCGGACCGGGTGCGGTCTACCGCTCGCAGACCCTCAACTTCCATGCGCCGGTGAAGATCGGTGACGTCGTGGAGGTCGTCGTCGAGGTGGCCGAGCTGACCCCTCGGGGGCGCATCGCCCGCCTGCATTGCGAGGCGACGGTCGACGGTAAATTGGTGCTCGATGGCGAGGCGCTCGTGTCGGTCCCGGGTCGGGCGAAAAGCGCGGCCGGCAATACGTAGTCATCCGGATACCGAACCGTTGGCGGCGGCGCTGTTGCGGTGCGGCAGCCGACGCTACGATCCGGCAAAGATTCGTATGATGCGGCCGGCACCGGCGCGTTCCGGCCTCCTCCCGAGACTGACCATGACGACGGGAGACATGGCATCCCTGGAGCAAGCCAGCGGATCGGACCGGCTTCGCGGCTGGGTGCGCATTCTTTTGGTTGTTGTCTACGCGCTGGTCGCATCCTCGCTTGCAATCGCGCTGCTGATCAATCGCAACGAGGCGGTGCGCGAGGGTCAACGCCGCGCCGAAACGCTCGCGTTCATCCTCGGCGACCATCTTACCCGCACCATCAGCGCGATCGACACGACGCTAAACCAGCTTGCGTTCGTGGGCAGCCGGGTCAGCGGACCGGGCGCGGAAAGCGCCGGATGGGAGCCGGTCCTGGCGGCGGCCAAATCGGGCGTGTCCGGGATCGCCGTCCTCGCCGTCCTGGATCAGGCCGGCGTCATCCGCCACGCGACGTTGCCGCAGCTGATCGGACAGTCGCGCGCCGGGCATTCGCTGTTCCAGAAGCTTTCGACCGACCCGATGGCCGGCCTGGTGGCCGAGCAGCCCATGCGCGGCAGCATCAGCGGTCAGCCGCTCATCCCATTCGGCCGCAGGTTGCTCGACGCGGACGGCAAGTTCGCCGGCATCGTGGTGGCGACGTTCGAGCCTGAGCGCCTGCGCCAGTTCTATCGCACGATCGATATCGGTGTGGGCGGATTCATCTCGGTGCTGCATCCGGATCAGTCGGTGCTGTTCCGCGAGCCGTCGCTCGACGACGCAACCGGCACGGCGCAGGACAGTCCGCTGCTCGCGCTGCAGAAGAACGGCTCCCCGTCGGGCTTCCTGCGCGCGCCCGTGACGCGCGACGGTCCGGTCTATTTCACCGCGTATCGCCTTCTCGCCGACCCGCCGCTGATGATCGCGGTCTCGCTGGCGGGGAGCGACGTGCTCGCCGGCTGGTGGGCCGGCGCGATCACGTCCGGCGTGATCGTCGCGGCGTTCGGCATTCTGCTGCTGATCGCCTGGCGCATGATCGTGCGCGAGATCCGCGCGCGCAGCGCGGTCGAGCAGCGCCTGCAGGTGCAGGCGAGCGAGCTGACGTCCACGCTGGAGCGCCACGAGCGGTCGGAGGAGACGTTGCGCGCGACCCAAGCCCAGTTCAAGTCGATCATGGCTCAGGCGCCGATGATGGTGTCGGTGCGCGATCTCGCCGGCCGCTTCACCTTCATCAACCGCGCATATCTCGAATTCGCCGGGCTGGAAGAAGCGGCCGTTCTTGGCCACACGATCGCCGAGCTGCGGTCGCAGGACTATGCCGAAAGTGTTCCGGTGCAGGACGCGGACGTGATCGAGCAGCGGCGCGCGACGCAGTGGGAGATGGAAATTCCCAGGCCAGCCGGCGCGAAGCGCGCGTTGATCACCAAGTTCCCGATCTATGATCATGCCGGGTCGGTGGTTGCCGTCGGATCGATTTTGTTCGACGTCACCGAGCAACGGCGCGCCGAAGCGCAGATCGCCCAGGCGCAGCGCATCGAATCGCTCGGTCAGCTCACCGGCGGCATCGCGCATGACTTCAACAATCTCCTGACCTCGATCCTGCTCAATGCCGACGTCCTGGCCAGCCTGCTCGACGACAAGCTGCGGCCGCTGGCCGAGTCGATGCGGCTCGCCGCCGAGCGCGGCGCCGACCTGACACGGCGGCTGCTCGCCTTCGGCCGCCGCCAGATGCTGGAGCCGCGTCCGACCGACATCCGCGAGCTGCTTGCCAGCATGGAGCCGCTGATGCATCGCACCCTCGGCGAGCACATCGAGATCAAGACCGTGCATGCCGGCGGCCTGTGGCACGCGACCATCGATCCCGGGCAGCTCGAGAACGCCGTCCTCAATCTCGCGGTCAACGCGCGCGACGCGATGCCGAATGGCGGCCGCCTGACGATCGAGACCACCAATGCCGAGCTCGAGGCGGCGCAGATGAGCGCCTTCCCGGAGGCGAAGCCCGGACACTATGTAACGATCGCGGTCACCGACACCGGCTGCGGAATGACGCCGGAGGTCGCCGCGCGCGCATTCGAGCCGTTCTTCACCACCAAGGACGTCGGCAAAGGCACCGGCCTCGGGCTGAGCATGGTGTACGGCTTCGTGAAGCAGAGCGGCGGCCACGTGCGCATCACCTCCGAGGTCGGGGTCGGAACCGTCGTGCGCCTCTATCTGCCGCGTTCGGCGCAGCTCGCGGCCGCGGCCGGCGCTCCGCCTGCGGCCGCACGCGACCTGCCGCGCGGGAGCGAAACGATCCTGTTCGTCGAGGACGACCCGATGGTGCGCGAGCACACCGGCAAGCAGATTGTCGGGCTCGGCTATGCGCTGATCACGGCCGAGAATGCGATCGAGGCGCTGAAGCTTGCCAATGACGGATACGCGCCCGACCTCCTGTTCACCGATGTGGTGATGCCGGGCGGCATGAACGGGCGCGAGCTTGCGCTCAAGCTGCGCGAGCGCTGGCCCCGTCTGCGCGTGCTCTATACGTCGGGCTACGCGCACGGCCAGCTGACGATCGACGGGGAATCGGTGCCGTCGAAATACGTGCTCGGCAAGCCGTACCGGCGCGCCGATCTCGCGAGCAAATTGCGCGAAGTCCTCGATGAGCCGGGCGAGGAACGACGGCGCGCGTGATGGAGCCGCAGGAACTCACTTGACTTCGCGGCCGCGACGGCGGCACGGTCCCGCCCGTTCGCAAGCCTGATGCATCCCGCCACATGGGTGACCTTGCCAGATCGACGAAGCCTTTTCGCGTCGTCCACGACGACGCGTCGCGTGCCGCCGCGTTCAAGGGCGCGGTCGCGGCGATCGGCAATTTCGACGGGGTGCACCGCGGCCATCGCGCCGTCATCGACGCGGCGGTCGCGCGCGCGGCCGCGCTCGGCGGCCCGGCGATCGCGGTGACGTTCGAGCCGCATCCGCGCAACGTGCTGCGCCCTTCCGAGCCGATGTTTCGGCTGACCGATGCGCGCGCCAAGCTGCGCCTGCTCGCCGCCACCGGGCTCGACGGCGCGCTGGTGCTGACCTTCGATCAGGCCTTCGCGCAACTCTCCGCGGAGGATTTCGTTGCGCGCATTCTGGTCGACGAGCTCGCGATCCGCGGCGCGACGATCGGCTTCGACTTCCACTTCGGGCACCAGCGGCGCGGCTCGCCGGCGTTCCTCGCCGAGCAAGGCCGGCGCTACGGCTTCTCGGTCGAGACCGCGCCGCCATTGGAGGACGAGGGGCGGCCGGTGTCTTCCTCCTCGATCCGTGCCGCGCTGATCGATGGCCGCGTCGTCGAGGCCGCCGAGCTGCTCGGCTATCCTTGGTTTGCCGCCGGCAGGGTGATCAAGGGCGACCAGCGCGGCCGCGACCTCGGATTTCCGACCGCAAACCTTGCGCTCGATCCGAGCTGCGCGCTCAAGCACGGCATCTATGCGGTGCGGGTGGGGATCGCCGGGGTGATCTACGACGGCGTCGCAAGCTTCGGCACCCGCCCGACCTTCGATGATGGCGCACCGCTGCTCGAGACCTACATCTTCGACTTCCGCGGCGATCTCTACGGGAGCGCGATCGATGTCGCGTTCATCGGCTGGATCAGGCCGGAGCTGAAATTCGATTCGATCGACGCGCTGATCACCCGGATGAACGACGACGCCCGCCGCGCGCGGCTAGCGCTGGCGCGCGCCGGCAATGTGTTTCCGCCGCTCGGCAAGGTCGCGGAGTGAGATTCAGCGCCGCACCAGCAGAAAGCAGGCGAGCGACAGCGCCGCGAACCCCGCCGTGGCGCCGAGCGCGGCGGCGTCCGAAACACGCTCGGCCATGAAGGCGACGACCATCGGCGCGATCGCGATGACGATCAAAGACGGCGCGGCAATGCGTCCGACGATGCGGCCGTAACCGGCCGCGCCGAACAGCGCGAGCGGGACGGCGCCGCGCGCGATCGTGCTCAGACCGTTGGCGACGCCGAACATCACGGCAAACAGGATCGCAACCGGCGCCGAAAAGCCGAGCAGCGCGAGCAGCAGGAACGCGGTCAACAGCAGCGCGACGGCAAAGCGCGCCACGACCAGCGGATGGACGTTGCGTGCGAAGACGAGCTCGCACAGCCGCGCGCCGACCTGCGCCGGCCCGAACAGCGCGCCGATGAAGACCACGGTGGCGGGATCGATCCCGGCGCGCCGCAGGATCGCGAGCAGGTGCGCCGAGAGGCCCGACGGCACGAACGCGTAGGCTGCGAACGCCGCGATCACCAGCAGGAACACCGCGCCGCGCGCGGGTCGCGTCGATCCGGCCGTCGACGCGGCTGCGCCTGCCCCGCCGCCGGTTTCGGCGCGCGTGCGCGGCAGCGCGAAGGCGTGAAGCGGCGCCGCGACCAGAGCGAGCAAGGCCGCATAGGCGAGATAGGTGCCTTTCCAGCCGAGGTGCTGCAGCAGCAGGTAGGTGAGCGGCCAGCTCACCGTCGAGGCGAAGCCGCCGATCAAGGTCAGCGCGGTGATCGGCGAACGGGCTTGGCCGCCGAAGATGCGCCCGAGCGTCGCGAAGGCCGGATCATAGAGCGAGGCCGCCATCGCGGCGCCGAGCAGCATCCAGGTCGCGTAATAGGCGACGACATGGCTCGCATGCGTGAGGGCGAACAGCCCGACCGCGCCGGCGAGCGAGCCGAACGGCATCACGCGGTGACCGCCGTGACGGTCGATCAGGCCGCCAACCGTCGGCGCCAGCAGGCTCGCGGTGAGCAACCCGGCCGAGAAGCCGCCCATCCCGAGCGTGAACGAGAAGCCGCGCTCCGCCGTGATCAGCGGCACCATCAGGACCGGCGTGTAGTAGATCGTGCCCCAGGCGATGATCTGCGTGAGCCCGAGCACCGGAACGGCGCGCCATGCGCCGAAGAGGAAGTCGCGCGCGACGGGCATCAGGCCGGGCGCGAGGCGCCGGGATCGCCCGACGGGACGGCGCTCGCTCCGAGGCCGAGCGGCCGCTGCATCAGCACCGTGTCGTGCCAGCGGCCGAACTTCAGCCCGACCGCCTGCAGCGTCCCGACGTGGCGAAAGCCGAGCGCCGCGTGCAGGCCGATGGAAGCGGCATGGCCGCTTCCCCCGATGATCGCGATCATCTGGCGCCAGGGGCCGCGCTCGCAGCGCGCGATCAGCTCGGTCAGGAGCGCGCGCCCGATGCCGGCGCGATGGCGCGTCTGGTCCACATAGACCGAGTTCTCGATCGCGAAGCGATAGGCCGAGCGCGCCCGGTACGGCGTCGCATAGCTGTAGCCGGCGATGCCGCCGCCGATCTCCGCCACCAGATACGGCAGGCCGCGCGCGCAAACGTCGGCGCGGCGCCGCTGCATCTCGGCGAGCGCGGGCGGCTCCTCCTCGAACGAGGCCGTGCCGTGCAGGACGTGATGCGCGTAGATCGCCTGCACTGCGGCCATGTCGTCGTCGCGCGCGTCGCGCACCAGCATCCGGCTCCTCCATTGTGCCGAAGCTAAGTTGACGCGACGCGTCCTATAAGTAAAGCTTGGGTGAATTATCAATTGCATAAGGAAAACGCATGCGCGGCCTCAACCTCGAGCAGCTGCGCGCCTTCGCGGCGGTGGTCGAGGCGAAGAGCTTTTCCGGCGCTGCGGCCAGGCTCGGCGTGACGCAGCCCGCCGTGAGCCAGAAGCTGCGGCAACTCGAGCAGCGCTTCGGCGTCAAGCTGATCGAGCGCCTCGGCCGCAACGCGACGCCGACCGCGGCGGGAGCCGCGCTGCTCGGCCACGCGCGCAGCATCGAAACCGCGCTCGCCGCCGCGACCGACGCGATGGCGCCGCACGCGCGCGGGGCGGTGGGGCGGGTGCGGCTCGGCAGCGGGGCGACCGCCTGCATCTATCTGCTGCCGGCGGCGCTGCGCGAGCTGCGTCGGCGCTTTCCGGCGCTCGAGATCGTGGTCTCGACCGGCAATACCCCCGAGATGCTGCGTGCGGTCGAGGAGAACCGCATCGACCTCGCGCTGATCACGCTGCCGGCGGCCGGCCGCATGCTGGATGTCAGGCCGGTGCTCGATGACGAGTTCGTGCTGGTCGCGCCGCGCGACATGACGTTGCCGCGGGAGATCACCGCCGCGGAGCTCGCGCGGCTGCCGCTGGTGCAATACGAGCCGGGCGCGAACACGCGCCGCGTGGTCGACGAATGGGCGCTGCGCGCCGGCGTCCCGCTCAAGCCGATCATGGAGCTCGGCAGCGTCGAGGCGATGAAGGAATTGACCGGCGCCGGGCTCGGCTGCAGCGTGCTGCCGCGCATGGCGCTGCGCGGCCGGCAGAAGTCTTTCGTGATACGCTCGCTCGAGCCGCCGCTCTACCGCACGCTCGCACTGGTGCTGCGGCGCGACAAGCCGTTGACCAAGGGGTTGCGCGAGGTGGTGCGCGCCGTCAGCGCGCTGAAATCCCCGCGACGCTAGAGCGCATCCCGATTGGAAGGAATCGGAATGCGCTCTAGATTCTTGCGTTGGCGCATATCCTTTTCGGAAAACCGGTATCCACTTTTCCGGGATATGCGCTGACCTACTGCTGCTGTGGCGGCGGCGGCGCCTTCGGCGCGGCGGCCTTGGCGACCTTCTTCTTTTTCTTCGGCGGCGCGGTCTCGGCGCCGCAGCGCACATAGACGCTGGTGCCGTAGCGGCCCGCGACCTCCTGGTCGACAAAGCGGGTGATCAGCACGCGTCCATCGAACGACACGATCTCGCGGTCGCGCTGGCCGGCGGCCGGATCCTCGGCCGGCCCGATGTAGTTCTTCCCGTCCGGCCCGCCCTTGAGCATCAGCTCGGTCGGCTGCGACTGGTCGGCGAGGTGCATGATCACGCCGCCGCCGGGACCGCGGGTGATGTTGTAGGGCTGGCGGCACTGGCCGCGCGCCGCAGTCTCGGTGCGCGCCCGGTCCTCGTCCTTGTGGTAGGCGGCAAGACCCCAGCGCCCGACCAGGTCCTGTGCCGGAATGCTCGCGGGAAGCGGCGCGCCCGACGGCGCGGCCGCGACCTGCGGACCGTTATTGACCGCCATTTCGGATGCGCAGCCCGCGAGCAGCAGCACGCCAGCGGTTGCAAGCGCCGCACCGGATAAAAGACGCAGTACGGACATGGGTGGGCCTCCTCGGGTCGACGCGACGTCAGCTACGCGCGATGGACGCGGACGGTTCCACGCCATCCACGTCGTTCGTCGCCCCCGTTAACCTAAACCCAGCGCAATAAAGAGACGTAAACGCGGCGGGAGTGCAACCCACCGCCTCGAAACGGTTAATCGGCATACCGCGGCTTGACAGGCGCCCGCGCGGCCTCTTATCTGCGGCCCGGCCTTTGGCAGTCATTGATCGCGAGTGCTAAGGCCTTCCTGCAACGAGATTTTTCAGCGCGCGGCGTGCCTCGCGCGGCCCCATCGCCAGAGAGAGGAAACCCATGGCCAAGCTCAAGTTTCGCCCGCTCCATGACCGCGTGGTCGTCCGCCGCGTCGAGGCGGATCAGAAGACCAAGGGCGGCATCATCATCCCCGACACCGCGAAGGAGAAGCCGTCCGAGGGCGAGGTGATCGCGGTCGGCCCGGGCGGCCGGGACGAGAACGGCAAGCTGATCCCGATCGACCTCAAGGCCGGCGACCGCGTGTTGTTCGGCAAGTGGTCGGGCACCGAGGTGAAAATCGACGGCGAGGATCTCCTGATCATGAAGGAGTCCGACATCATGGGCGTCGTCGCCTGAGCATCACGGCGTTTCTCCCTCACAGCAACCCATCAAACCGGAGTCACTCTCAATGGCCGCCAAAGAGGTAAAGTTCGGAGCCAGCGCGCGCGAGCGCATGCTGCGCGGCGTCGATATTCTCGCCGATGCCGTCAAGGTCACGCTCGGTCCGAAGGGCCGCAACGTCGTGCTCGACAAGTCGTTCGGCGCGCCCCGCATCACCAAGGACGGTGTCACGGTCGCAAAGGACATCGAGCTCGAGGACAAGTTCGAGAACATGGGCGCGCAGATGGTGCGCGAGGTCGCCTCCAAGACCAATGATGTCGCCGGCGACGGCACCACCACGGCGACCGTGCTGGCGCAGGCGATCGTGCGCGAGGGCGCCAAGTCGGTCGCTGCCGGCATGAACCCGATGGACTTGAGACGCGGCATCGATATCGCGGTGTCGGCGGTGCTGAAGGACATCGAAAAACGCGCCAAGCGGGTCGGCTCGAGCGCCGAGGTCGCGCAGGTCGGCACCATCTCGTCGAACGGCGACGCGACCGTCGGCAAGATGATCGCGCAGGCGATGCAGAAGGTCGGCAACGAGGGCGTGATCACGGTCGAGGAGGCAAAGAGCCTCGACACCGAGGTCGAGATCGTCGAGGGCATGCAGTTCGACCGCGGCTACATCTCGCCCTACTTCATCACCAATGCCGAGAAGATGATCGCCGAGCAGGAGGACGTTTTCATCCTGCTGCACGAGAAGAAGCTGTCGGGCCTGCAGGCGATGCTGCCGCTGCTCGAGGCGGTGGTGCAGAGCGGCAAGCCGCTGCTCGTCATCTCGGAGGACGTCGAGGGCGAGGCGATCGCGACGCTCGTCGTCAACAAGTTGCGCGGCGGCCTGAAGGTCGCGGCGGTGAAAGCGCCGGGCTTCGGCGATCGCCGCAAGGCGATGCTGGAGGATATCGCGATCCTCACCGGCGGCCAGCTGATCGCCGAGGACCTCGGCATCAAGCTCGAGACCGTGACGCCGGCGATGCTCGGCCGCGCCAAGAAGGTCGTGATCGAGAAGGAGAAGACCACGATCGTCGGCGGCGCCGGCAAGCGCAAGGACATCGAGGCGCGGGTGGCGCAGATCAAGGCGCAGATCGAGGAGACCACCTCGGACTACGA
>Ga0187784_10001207_pt1 | contig 20366 bp, 26 predicted proteins | sample 1015_SJ02_MP15_2_FD_132964 | JGI IMG/M metagenome (GOLD analysis project Ga0187784, IMG submission 132964) | Tropical peat soil microbial communities from peatlands in Department of Meta, Colombia - 1015_SJ02_MP15_20_MG | ecosystem: Environmental > Terrestrial > Soil > Wetlands > Peat | place...
CGAGATTGCGTTGGCGCTTGAGGAGTTAAGGCGCGCTTATGATCCGCGGCTTCGATCGTATGTTCTCAAATACAGCCCCGACCAGCCGCGCGTGCCCGCCGGCAATCCCGATGGTGGGCAGTGGACCAATGAGATTGCAGTCGCTTTCAACGAAGAATCCGAGGTTCTGTCCGATGCGCCTGATGCCACGGCAGCGCCGTGGGCTCAATCCGCTCAGGCGCGCGGCGGCGGTAGGCGCGGCGGTCCGATTGCGGAAGGATCTGCCGGACAGGAAGCCCGCGAGCAAGCGGCCTTCGTCCGTTGGCAGCAACTCAAGCAAACTGTCCGGGAGGTCGATCCTGATTGGAAGCCTGCTCCATATGTCACGACTTTCCCCTCGACGGCGGAAAGCAACGCCATTCTCTATGAGAGCTGGGCTAGGGAGGCGGAGCAGCGTCTATCCGAAATTCGTGCTTCAAGTATCCGGCGCCCCGGATACCCGATTGACTTGCTGGAACAAGATTCACTGGGCGGTCACATTTATGAAGAACATGTCGGCAAGAGCGATCAATATTTGCGAAACCGCGTTCGCTCAAAGGAACTCCCCGCTGCGGGGTCGTTCACGTCCGTTGAGGCGGCCAACAAGTTGATAAATTCAACGGTGTCTGCAATAGAAAATCAAACCGCGGTCGATTCGGTGGCTAGGGGAGCGTTATCACGCAAGACGCTGGACTATGATTTTTCACGCCCAACGGGGTATGAAGCTTTTGCCAGGTCGCCGCGGTCAGAACCAGAGATGCGAGCAACTTATGGTGTCCGTGTTGTCATTGAGCATGATGCGTGTTCGCTATCAGGATTCCGGGTGGTAACAGCGTTTCCGAGGAACAGCCGATGACGAAAATCCCAGACTACGAAACACGAGACTACAAAATGAGTATCTACGATCCGACCATCGGCATGACTGGCGTGCAGTATTGGATCAGCGCGGAAGAATATCGCCGAGCCGAGGAGTTCCTGACGAAAATCGGGGCGAGTCGCGTTCCGTCAGCCAACGCACTCGAAGATAACGCCGACTATTATTTGGAAACACCGGAACAGGCGCGAGCCTTTGGACGCTTTGTCTATGACGTCAAGACGCACAGGCCGAGGATCGGCCCCCCACGTCTCGACATGGACATTTACGTTCAGGGGATCGGCGGCGAAGTGAGAATCGCCTGGGACAACGAAGAAGAATATCAGCTTGGCAAGAAGTTCATGGCCGACATGGGACAGCCTGCCTGCTCTGCGGTTGGGGAACGCTACGAGCAGCCCGAGTCCTTCTTTCTGGAAAGCAGGCAGCAATACCATGCGCTGCTGAACTACAAAAAGGAGCTGGAGAAAAAGCGCGGCGCTTGATTGCGCGTTCACCCCGCACATGATGAGGTTTCAGGCAAAATCCCGAGGTCTTACGTGAGTCTAAAAGAAATCAGCCTGGGCGACGAAGGTCTAGACTACGTCGCTTCCTGTTTAAGAGGAGAAACGGGATTATCCTCAAAAATTCCGAGGGAATTGGAGCGGGGCGGATACGTGTTTACGCCGTTGCCTGCGGAGACGTCGCGGGAACGGGCTTTGCAGTTCGAAGTGGGCGGATTAACGTCAATGCGCGAGACGTACGCATGGTTTGCACGTCACCTCGAACAATTAAGCAGCCGTAGTGGTAACGGCAGTCTCGTGTTCCAGGATGTTTGGTTGAAACAGCGTGATGTTTTGGACTACCCGCATAATTTTGCCGAAGCGGGAAACACTTTGTTCTTTGATCAGTCCAGCGTTTACTACGTCCTCGACCTCGACAAGATTGACGCCGTGACGATCTCGCTGGCGGTAGGCCGAATAACGAGCTTTCAGTTTGTTGCTGTCTTTAGCAATTTTAATTTCCGTGCAGCGGACATTCCGCCAACACGCGTTGTAGCGGAGACGCTCATCGACGAAATAGCGCATGGCGCACAAGAGGTTTTCGTAAGCGCCTATGATCAAGAGGGTCTAGTGGTGTGGCGCCGACAGGTCGCCGAAGGCTGAGGCGGCGCTGGGAACAAGCGATGACGAAAATACCAGACTACAAAACAGTGGACTACAAAATGAATATCTACGATCCGACCATCGGGTTGACTGTCGTGTAGTATTGGATCAGCGCGGAAGAATATCGCCGAGCCGAGGAGTTCCTGACGAAAATCGGGGCGAGCCGCGTTCCGCCAGTCGGCGCGCTGGAAAAGAACGCCGACTATTATTTGGAAACGCCGGAACAGGCGCGAGCGTTTGGACGCTTTATCTGGGACGTCGAGACGCACCGGCCGAGGATCGGTCCCCCACGTCTCGACATGGACATTTACGTTCAGGAGATCGGCGGTCAGGCGAATATCACCTGGGCCAATGAGGAAGAGTATCAGCTCGGAAAGAAATTCATGGCCGACATGGGAGAACCAGCCCTCTTTTTGAGGGGAGCACGGTATGAAAAGCCAGAATTTTTCTTTCTGGAAAGCAGGCAGGAATACCATGCGCTGCTGAACTATAAAAAGGAGCTGGAGAAGAAGCGCGGTTCTTGATTGCGCGTTCGCCGGAACGGCTCAGTCATGATCGACATCGACAACGTGAACGATATCGCGAGGATGTATCCGCCCCCGGAGCCGGCCAACGAAACGCCTGTACCCGAAAATTCTGCATTCGTTCGCGTCTGCATGTCGATAGCGGCCGCCGATGCAGAGAAGCTCGGCTGGCGTCTTGGTGAGTCCGTGCTCACCCGCAGCGATGTTTGGGGATTTGTGCTTCGTATCGATGTCCAATCAAAACACTGGCATCAAACATCAAAGTCCGTCATGCGTCTCATTTATTGGAGCGGGGATGCACACGACACGGTCGCCGGTACCGCATTCGTCCCATGCCGGTTTGGGCTTTGACGGCTAGGCGAACAGCATGCAAATGCCGAGCGAGGATCGAATTGTCTTCTGGCCGTCGATATTGGCGGCCTTTTGGGCCGCGCTCATCTTCACGCACCTTCACGAGCCGGGGGGAGGTCCAACACCAGCTTTGAGTTTCTTGTGTTGGCTGGTGTCGGCGCTCATTGGCGCCATGATCTGCATGGCGTGGGTTTGGGCGCGCGCGTGGCGGCGGCTCGTTTCCACTCTGATTTTGCCGCTGAGTTTTCTCGTCATGGTTTTTGTTTTTGCGCCGTGCGTCGGCTTGGCAGGGCCGCCATTTGTTTGCTGGCTCACGCCGCAGTTCATCGATTTGATCGGCGCAAGCGACGAGTTGGACGGCAATAAATAATCGTTCTTGCGCGACGTGTGCGTGCGCGCTGTGTGGCTTGACAGTCGTTCATGATATGTTCTAAATGCCAGCGCGGGCGCGAACGAGCAATGCAAGGCGTGATTTGGCGAAGAATCGTGTTGTTGAAGCTCCTCCGGCATTTCGTTCGTTTGCGCTCGGATTCGCTCTGTGCAGTCCGGTAAATTGCGCAAACGAGCGCGAGTGGATTGCGAGCGTGCTTTTGGACCTCGGTCGTTCGTGCAAAGTCGAGCTCAAGAAATTCTTGACTGATCTGTTGAGCAAAAACCCGACCGAAGCGGAACTGCAAGAGCTTTGGAACGCGGCACAAGACCAATACTACATTGCTGGCAAGAACGCGATGCGGATATTTTTGACGCTCACGCTGGAGCAACTCGAATACGATCTCTCGTCCGCGAGCAGCAAGACCAAGGCGCCGTCGGCGCACGACAAGACGCGGCGGTAGCCGCCGCGACGCCAGGCTATCTGCCGGGCTCTTTCACGTAAAAAATCAAGCTTTGATTGAGGGCCGAGGCGGGTCGCGCCTTGGCTTGGCGCCTGCGTGCGCCCATGCCAACGCAAAAAGGAGTGCGCGATGGATGACATAAAAATCTTCGTTCCGATCACCAAGATCGACACGGCGCGGCGCCTGGTCTACGGCGTCGTCACCGCGGAGAAGCCGGACGCCTCCGGCGAGGTGTGCGATTACGCCTCGACCAAGCCGCTTTATCAGAAGTGGTCGCGGGCATTCGCCGACGCCACCGACGGCAGAAGCCTCGGCAATCTGCGCGCCATGCACGGCAACGTCGCCGCCGGCAAGCTCGTCGAGATCGCCTTCAACGACGAGGCAAGGCAGGTGGAAATCTGCGGCAAGGTGGTCGACGACGCCGAATGGCAGAAGGTGGAGGAGGGGGTCTACACCGGCTTCTCCCACGGCGGGCGCTACCTCAAGCGCTGGCCCGATCCGAACCGGCCCGCACTGATGCGCTACACGGCGGAGCCGTTGGAGGTGTCGCTGGTCGATCATCCCTGCTTGCCGGAAGCGACCTTTACCGTGATCAAGCTGGACGGTTCGAGCGAGCTGCGCAAGTTCAAGGGCGGTGCACCGGGAGACGCATTCCCCGAAATGTCATTGCGAGCGCAGCGAAGCAATCCCGGCCTCCATGCGGGCGAAACTGGATTGCTTCGTCGCCCCGTTGGGGCTCCGCGCAATGACGGCGGCGGAAGCCTCGCCAAGATCGGCGCGCGGCATTCCAAGGTCGACAAGGAACGCATCCAAAAGATCCACGACCTCCTGGTCGGTCTCGATCCCGATTGTTGCGCCGGCGCCCACATTCCGGGCGCGAATGTCGAAGCCAATCCGCAATTTTCGCCGCAGGCGGGCGAGCACGGGGACGAAGCCGGCGACGGCGCGGAGAAATTCGCCGGTGTTTTGGAGCGGGGCGTCGAGCGGCCCTTGGCCAAGGTGCTGCAAGCTGTGGCCACGCGCCTCGACGAGGTCACGGCGCGCGTGAAGAAGATCGAAGAGCAGCCGCTGCCGCTCGGCTCGAGCTCGGTGCGCGTCGCCGAGAAGAGCGACGACTCGCAACTTGCCGCGCCGGAGCAGCTTCTCGAACGCCCCGGCACGCTTGAGGCGCTGGCGGACCTCGCCATCCGCAAGGCGCAATCAAGTCCGATGCGCGCCATGCCAGGCTTGCGGCCGCGGCAAGGCTAAGAGCATGATTCGGAAAACCGGTGCCTACTTTTCCGGATTATGCTTTAGCCGCCGCGTCGTTCGGCTCTCGGCCGGGTTCTTTCACGTAAAAAAACCAAGCTTCGATTGAAGGTCGAGGTGGGTCGCGCCTTGGCCCCGGCGCCTGCATGCGCTGCGGCGGCGCGGCGCGGGTGCTCAGTGCACGGCTGCCGTTCGTTCCGATCCAGTCAAAAGGTAACGCGAAATGATACGCGCCCACGCGCCGCGCCGGAAAACCTCGTTGATGTGGTAAGTGTGGCGAGCGGTTTAATTCGGAAGAATACGCTTATTACCCACAAGTTTGGTTTCGCGACCGGCCGCGAACTCGATCGGCCTGATCTTGATGCCGAGCCGTATATGCGGGCGACAGATGGCGTCGGTGTCGTAATTCGATATGATCCAAATTCGCCCCGTGGTTTCAGAGTGATCACCGCGTATCCTCGGAACGATTGACTGCAACGGCTACATCAACAATACGCCACGGTCCAAACGCCGCACCAAGAGGCTCGGAATACGGTGATGCCAATGACAAGCTCGAGGTTGATCGTGTACACCGCCTTCGACGGTGCCGAAACAAGGCTGACGTGGAAGAATGAGGATAATTATCAGAAAGTCAGAAAATTTCTGAATGAATCCGGGCTCGGCGTGACGCCCATTCGGTCTGGGACAGCGACCGGCGACGAATTTGTCTATATTGAGACGGAGCAGCAATACGAGTCCTTCTTGGACTTCGTGCAAACATTAAACGACAAGGCAAGCAGCGCGCCCAACGGGATATGAGGCATTTGCCGGGTCGCCGCGGTCAGATCCAGAGATTCGAGACACTTATAGTGTCCGTGTTGTCATCAGACATGATCCGTTTTTGACACCGGGATTTCTAATTATAACAGCGTGCGTGGAACGCAGGCGAAGTCGTTAGTTCCGAAAGCGAGCCCCGACGATCCAAAGCATCCCGGCCCGCTGGTACTCCGGACGGTCGAGGCGGCAAGTTTCGGCCTAAGGACGGCGACGAGATTGCTTTCCACCAATTATGTGTCGCGCTAAATGTGTTGAAGTTGTGGACCGCGTCGGAATAGACCAAGCAACGCTTAGCCGACGTTGGATCGTTTATGACCAGCGGATGGAGAAGATCGTGCTCAGCTTTCAGATTACAAGACAGGGACGAGTGATTCAGATCGACTGTGATGAAGAAGGAATGGCTACGTTGATCGCGGCCGTGAAGAAGGCGCAGTTGGATGGCGATCACTTGCATCTCCGTACGCCATCAAATGGCGGCCGCGAACTCAGCGAGAAAACGAAGTGGGGAGAGGATGCGGTTTGGGAGGTTATTATCAATTGGGTCGGCGAGTGACATAAGCTGAGGTATTTGGTCAAGACTTTCAAGACTTTGTCCTGTGATGGCCGACATCGATAATACGAACAATATCGACAGGACGTATCCACGCCCTGACCCTGACGGCGGGACGACGCAGGACAAAGCGCCGCGATAGCTACCGCGCGGCGCGGCTATTGGTCGGGCTTTTCACATAAAAATCAAATGCGGTTGAAGCCGGAGGTGGATTGCGCCTTGGCTTGGCGATCGCATGCGTTGCCGCAGCGGTGCGCGCCCGTCATTTGTTCCAATCCAGTCAAAAGGTGACGTGTATGATACGCGCCCACTCGTCGCGCCAGACTGCCGTACCGCAAATATGGCAGGCGCGGCTGGAAATCCTGCGCGCCGTCGAGACGCTGCGCGAGCAATGTCAGGACGACCACATGCGCCGGCGGGTGGAGATTGCTGGCCTGCGCCGCGATTGCGGCCTGCTGGCGCAAACGCTGCGCGACGTATCCCGCGAATGGGAGCGGTTGACCAAAGCTTACGATCCCGATGAGCCGCGCATTCCGAAATACCATCCCGGAGGAGGAAGGTGGACTAGCGAAGATGAAGCGAATACGGACGTAACCGAGCCGCGCATCCATTATGCCCAGTATTATCCGCCCCCCTTGCCAGGCTATGATCCAAATACTTGGAAACAGGGCCAATGGCCAAATACTGGCGCACTTTGGGTTGAGGATCCGGACGGGAGGAGATATTTGGCGCATCCGGAGGACGGCGGGCACTGGCGTCATTGGGATGACGACAATAATAACCGCATTCCTCCGAATTCAAAAAAGCCTTGGCCTGGACAGAAGAAACTCAAAGAAGACCAGTCATGGTCTGACCCGAATGGTGACGCACCGCCGTGGGAACCAACTGATGACCCAACACGAAACACCGATCCGTTCGTTCCGGTTGTGCCGATCGATCCTACGCCGTTAATTATTCCGTCGCCGATTCCGACTTTTCCCCCAGTGTTCGTTCCCGGGTAGAAAGTCGCCGACGATGGCCGTACAGGAAACAAGACTGGAAACCGGCGCTTGATTGCCAACGCATAATGGAGAGTTTGTTGCTTAGTTTTGAGATCGGCAATGCAGGTCGCCAAATTCAGATCGCTTGCGATGAGCAAGGAATGGCTGTCCTGATCCAAGCTTTGGAAAAAATTCGCGCCGTTGGCGGGGACGTGGATCTGCTTAGCCCATCGAACGGTGGACGGGAACTCATGGATCAGACCCTTTGGGGGCAAGAAGCGGTCGGCAAGGTCGTTATCATTCGGGCTGGTGAATGGCCGGCATAGGCCGGCAATTTGTCTGATACTTAAACGGCCTTTTTTTGGAGTAAAATAGCTTGAGTAAAGGTAAATTGTTGAGCCAAATCATTGATGCTTTCGTTGCCGAATTCATCGCTCAATCGAGCCGCGCGTGGAGGAGCAAATGCTGAGTTTTCACATTTCGAATGAAGGCCGTGAAATCCAGATTTATTGCGACGAGGATGGAATCGCCGCCTTGATCAAGATGTTGGAGAGGGTGCGAGCCGACGGCAACCATTTGCACTTTCGCACGCCATCCAACGGCGGACGCGACCTCAGCGAGACAACGCCATGGGGGCAGCAAGCGATCGGCGAGGTTATTATCAACTGGGTTGGTGAATAACGACGGGAGAAGCGCGGAATGCATCGGGGCTTGGCGGAGGTTTTCGTGCGGAGCTTCGGACACGTGCATGAACGCCATGTGATTTAAGAATTCCCGTTGATCGGGCGGGGCGGTCAGCCTTCAATTATTCCTTCTATTGATCTTCTGAAACGGCCCTCCCGGAAGCGGGAGAGGCACGATAGAGCGCAATCGCTTCAGATTGAATCGATTGTCGCTCTAACATTTTTGTGGAGCATGATCTTTTCGGAAAACCGGCTTCCACATTTCCGGATCATGCTCTAGTCGGCTGCGCTCGTAGCGCACCAAAAACTGATCTGCGCGCTTGCTTAAATTTAGCGTGGTGCGGGGCTTTCGCCGCGCCGAAAGCGGCTTTGGCGGTGCCCGGTCAAGCCGGGGCGGGCGCCGTCTTTATAAAAGTCATATCCGAGTCAGCAACCAAACAAGGGAAACGACATTATGTATCAACCCAACCTTCCGCATGTGCTGGCAAAATCGTCCATGCCGCGCACCGTTCAGGACTATCAGGCGGCGTTGGCGAGCGCCGGCGGCTTTCTCCAGGAGATTGAGAAGGCGCACGCCAACCCGCTGCCGGGCGATCCGCTCGCCAAGAGCACGTTTTCGCAATCGACGTCGCCGACGTCGGGGCTTACTTATTACGATCTCGAGCTCGGCGCTAAATTCATCTATCCGCTGCTCACCCCGCTGCGCAACGAAATCCCGCGCGTGTCCGGCAAGGGCGGCATCCAGGCCAACTGGCGCGCGGTGACCGGCATCAACACCACGGGCTTGCGCATCGGCGTGTCCGGCGGCAATCGCGGCGGCGTGCAGGCGGTCGCAACGCAGGACTACAGCGCCGCCTACAAGGGCATCGGCATCGAAACCTCGGTCGATTTCGAAGCGCAGTATGCCGGCATGGGCTTCGACGACGTGAAGGCCATCGGCGCCAAAACCGGCCTCGAAGCCTGCATGCTCGGCGAGGAGCTGCTCATCCTTGGCGGCAACACCTCGGTCAATCTCGGCACCACGCCGACGCCCTCGCTCGTGCCCTCGACCAGCGGCGGCACGCTCACTGCCGCGGCGAGCCCCTATAGCGTCATCTGTGTCGCGCTCTCGCTCGACGCCATGGTCAACGGCAGCGTCGCCGGCGGCATTCAGGGCGCCATCACGCGCAGCAACGCCGACGGCTCGTCCGACACCTTCGGCGGCGGCGCCGCGGGCAAATCGGCAAACGCCACCGCCTCGATCGCCTCGGGCACCACCGGCTCGATCGCGGCAACGGTGGCGCCGGTGACTGGTGCGCTCGGCTACGCCTGGTTCTGGGGCGCGGCCGGCTCCGAAGTGCTCGGCGCCATCACCACCATCAACTCGATCGTGATCACCGCCAACGCCAGCGGCACGCAGACCGCGGCCTCGCTCGGTTCGAGCGACAATTCGACCAACGCGCTGGTGTTCGACGGCCTGCTTTATCAGGCGTTCAAATCGGGCTCCAACGCCTATGTGAGTTATCTCGCGACCGGCACCGCCGGCACCGGCTCGACGCTTACCGGCGACGGCGCCGGCGGCATCGTCGAGATCGACGCGGCGCTAAAAAACCGCTGGGACAATTACCGGCTGTCGCCCGATACCATGTGGGTGTCGTCACAGGTTGCCAACAACCTCTCCGCCAAGATCCTCACCGGCGGCGTCAACGCCGCGCAGCGCTTCGTGTTCGATGCCGACCAGGGCGCGCTCGGCGGCGGCGTGATGGTGCGTACCTATCTCAACAAGTTCTCCATGGCCGGGCCGAAGACGCTCGACATCCGCGTGCATCCCAACATGCCCGCCGGCACCATCTTGATGACCTCGCGCACCTTGCCATATCCGCTGTCCAACGTCGGCAACGTCATGCAGATCCGCACGCGGCAAGACTATTACCAGATCGAGTGGCCGCCGCGCGCCCGCCGCTACGAAAGCGGCGTCTATGCCGACGAGGTGTTGCAGCACTACTTCCCGCCGTCGATGGCGGTGATCTCCAACATCGCCGCGGGTTAGTCGGGCGCCTCCCGTCTTTCCTCGCTCCTTCGTCGTCTTTTCGATTTTTCTCGTCATCACCGGGCCGGCGCCAAACGCCGAGCCCGGTGAATCATTTTCCAGCGTGATCAAACCGATTGCGGACGCGCCTTCGGCGATAACCGGCGGTCAGGAGCAAACAAATGACGCTGCCGCACTTTCGTGGCCGTGCGGCTGTACCGCAACATTGGCCGGTACGGCTGGAGATCATCAAGGCCATCCGCACACTGGCAGCTCAGGAACGGCAAGACCAGGAGGTCAGGAAACAGCAACGCCAAGTGCACGATCTCGTTTTGCGCCGCGACTGTGAGCTTGCGCTGGAAGCGTTGCACGGGGCTTGGCGAGAATGCGCGCGGCTGCTGGGTCAAGCACAGCTGCGCAAGGCCGGTTTCAATCCCAACGAACCGCGTGTGCCGGCGGGCAATCCCGATGGCGGGCGATGGACCAGGGCGGGCGGCGATGCGGCTTCAGGTCCTTCGATGCCGGCCAACAAGCCGGCAGCGGACGTCCGCGTTGCGAGCGACACGCCGGGTATCGGCCACAACCAGGGTCCGCCGCTTGAGGAGCCGCCGAAGATTCCGCCGGAGCTGCCAGCGACGAAGCAAGCCATCAACAGTTTTCTCAAGACCGCGGCTTATTGGTTGGTCTCCGCGGCCGCACGCGCGGATAAGCGTATAGCTTTGTTTCTTGCCGCATTGCAGGCGGTACAATGGCTGAGCCAGTATCGCCACCAGATCGACGCTTATCTCGATCCGCCCAAGACACTGGAGGAGTTGCAGGAGGCTGCAATAAATGCAAAGCCGGGTTATGATGTTCACCACATTGTCGAGCAGACTCCAGCTGCCCAAGACGGGTTTCCTGAGAGCGCAATCGAAGCGCCGGAAAACAAGGTAGGTATCCCAAGGCTGAGGCACCGGCAAATTACAGCTTGGTTTCAGACCAAGAATCCGGATTTCGATGATCTATCGCCGAGGGATTACCTGCGAGGCAAAAGTTGGGATGAGCGCGTGCGTGTTGGAAAGTACGCATTAATTCTGTTTGGGGTTCTGAAACCATGAAGCATTCTAAGCTACCTGACTTGACAGTGGCTGAATTGGTCGATCGGTTTGCCGCTATTTGCGTCGAGCAAAATAAAGCGTTGTTTGAGGATAATATTGCCAAGTTCAATCGTCTCTATGATCAGATGGCTAAAGTTAGGGATGAGCTAAAGGTCCGCCCAGGCGATCAAAGGAGTGCTTTACTTGCGCTCTTCGATCACAGCGACATACAAGTTCGTCTGCAGGCAGCACGGGCGACGCTGGCGGTCGCCCTGGAGGAATCGCGGCGAATGATCGAGACGATCGCTGCATCGCCTCAGCAACCGCAAGCGGGCGATGCAGGCATGACACTTTGGAATCTCGATAGGGGAGTATTTGTACCGAAGTAGTTGCCCCCCCCCCCACGCGCGTTGCAGCACTACTTCACGCCATCGATGGCGGTGATCTCCAACATCGCCGCGGGTTCGGCAGTAGGTACGTGCAAATCCACCCTTTTCGGTGGCGGCTTGCGCGAGAAATGCAGAACCACCTTGCCCTTTTTGCGGTTATATTAAAAAAATATCCCCGAGGGACTATCTCAAGGGAAAGACTTGGGAGGAGCGTTGGCGCGTCGGCCTCGATGCTTTGAAGAGATTCGGGATACTCAAACCATGAGAAACCTGAAGCTGGACACTTTTACAGTTGATCAATTGGTTGAGCGTTTTGTCACGATCGGAATCGCGCAAGCCGAGGCGACTTTTCACGGGGACAACCGTAAATACAGAAAGCTTTTCAGCCAAATGAAAGATGTAACGAACGAGTTGAGATCGAGACCTGGTGACCAGCGCCGCGCGCTCGTAGCGCTTTACAACCATCCGAATACCCAGGTTCGCCTTAGGGCGGCCAAAACGACTTTGGCCGTATCTCCCAAGGAGGCGAGGCAAGTAATTGAATCGATCGCCGCATCCCATGAACTTTTCTACGCGGGCGATGCCGGCATGTGCCTTTTTATGCTAGACAGCGGCGACTTTGTTCCGGACTAGCTGGCTGAACTAGTCGCCGCCAATATCGGTTGATCGCGATAGGGTGGGTCGCATCCGGGCGTATCGGGCCAACGTCCTTTGGCGTCGGGTATCAGCACCTGTAGCACTTCGACCGTATCGCTATTGTAGTAGATGCACGCGAAAGAGGCATATTGGCGACGGCCCAGCTCGCCGGCGTCGACGATGCGCAATGGAAATTTGCCGCCGATGCTGACCAGCTCCTCATGACCAAAGGCTTTGCCGCGATCGCGCTGAATGTCACTCAGCACGTTGAGGATGCTGCTCAATTTGGTGGTGCCGACAACCAGTAACTCGGGAAGACCAAGAGCATGGTTCCCGACGGTATAGCTGAAAGGTTGCGTTCCCGGCACGTCGCTTTCGTCCTCGCCTACGGCCTGAATCGAGCGCCCGTGCCTGGCAATATGGGCGCGAATGACCTCGCGGATTTGCTGCCATTCTTGTTCGATTGTCATCGCTGGTTCCCCTCCACCAACTCTGCCGTAGATTGAGGCGGTGGCGCAACAATAAACCATCCCGAGTCCGTACAAATAGTGAGGACATCCATGAAGCTCAAAGCGCCGCAAGGCGCCGGCGACCCGTGCGTCGCCGGCGTCACGATTGTGCCGCGCGACGGCGTCTACGAGGTCGAGCCGGAGATCGGCGTGCATTTGATCGAGTGTTTCGGCTTCGTCGAATTTATCGAGGCCGAAACCGCCGCGCCAGCGAGGGCGGAAAGCGCGCCGCGCCGCCGCAAGCCCGCCGCGCGCAAGGTCTGAACGCAAAAGGGAATGGAAGGTCATGGCCGCATCCGATCTCGCCGTGCTCGCCGACGTGAAGACCTGGCTCTCGGGTTCGAGCGGCATCGGTACCACGGATGATACTCTGCTCGGGCGCTTGATCACCGATATCTCCGGCGCGATCTACGCCTATCTCGGCCGGCCGTCACTCATCCCGCGCAGCGTGACCGAGCGCCGCGACGGCAACGGCAAGCAGCGGATTTATCTGCGGCAGTTTCCGGCAGTCTCGATCGTTTCGCTCCTGATCAACGACATAGCGGTGCCGGCGGCGCCGCTGCCGCAAGCGGGAAGCGCGTGGCCGCAGGCCGGTTATCTGCTCGAGCCGTGGGACGGCGCGCCTCCCGGCCGCATCCAGGCGCTCGATTTGTTCGGCCATTGGAGCTTGGGACAGGCTTGCGAACTCTTTCACGTCGGCCGGCAGAACGTGGTGGTGACTTATACGAGCGGCTATCAGATTTCCGCAGAAGCGGCGATCGTGCCGGCCGCGCCGGGGCCTTACACCGTGAGCGCGCAAGCACCGTTCGGACCGTGGGCGAGCGATGCCGGCGTCGTTTACGCCAACGGCAACACGCTGACGAAAGTCGCAAGCGCGCCGGGCGCCGGACAATACGCGGTCGCCGGCGGCGTCTATACCTTCAGCGCCGCGGATGCCGGCGCCAGCGTGCTGGTGTCCTACGGCTTTATTCCGGCGGCGATCAACAACGCCTGCATCGAGTGGGTGGCCGAGCGCTATCGCTACCGCACCCGCATCGGGCAAAGCGCGCAGACCGTCGCCGGCCAGCAGACGGCTTCGTACAGCCTCAAGGACATGCCGGATTTCATCCGCGCGTCGCTTGATCCTTACCGCAGCGTGGTGGGGGTGTGATGCTCACGCTCTCCCTGCGCGATGGCGCTTCCGCGGCGCTGGCGGAGATGCCCGAGCGCCTACGCGCGGCGCTTGCCGAAAAAGCAAACGCGCTTGCGACCGAATTGCAAGCCAAGATCCAACAGAAACTTGCCGGCGAGGTGCTCAATACGCGCAGCGGCGCGCTCGCCCGCTCGATCGTCGCCACCATCGAGGATGTGTCCGGCAACGTTGCTGTGAGCATCGCCTCAAACGGCGACGTGAAATACGCGGCGATCCACGAGTTCGGCGGCACCATCCCGCCGCACGAGATCGTACCCGACAAGGCGAAAGCGCTCGCCTTTGCGGTCGGCGGCAAGGAAGTGTTCGCCGCGCGCGTGAACCTGCCGGCGGTGACCATGCCGGAGCGCTCCTACATGCGCTCATCGCTTGCCGAAATGGCGGACGCGATCGGCGACAAACTGACCGAGGCGGTCGTTGAGGCGATGGAGTGACGAGTAGCAAGTGAAAAGGAGAAGGCCCTTTTGTTCAGGCCGAAGAATCCCCGCACGGCGCGATAAAGGCGCGGGCACACATTATTATAGGACGTAGGACTTGACGTATTGTTCCTGATATGTTCTGTTTTATGCAGCGAATGGTGGTGCGACGTAGGATTTCGCGCTAAAGTTCATGCCGAAAGGTGTGGGGCATTAGGGGGTTATCATGCGTTTGTTCGCAGCGGTTAGCTGCCTGTTTGTTGCGTTGTCCACTTCGACTTCCGCTTTCGCGGCAGACTTGCCACCGCCGATGCCGGCACCGGCGCCGCCTCCCATTTACACGCCGGTGCCTGTGGCTCCGTTCAGTTGGACTGGCTTTTATCTCGGTGCCAACGCCGGCTACGGATTTGCAAACGCGAGTGCAACGCTGACCGCGCCGGGGTTGAGCGGCAGCAGCAGCGAAACATTGTCCGGGTTCATCGGCGGCGGCCAGCTTGGCGTGAATTATCAATACGGTATCGGCGTGTTCGGTATCGAAACCGACTTCGAAGGTTCGACTCAGAGCAATGTGACGACGTCGGGCTTCGTCACCGAGACGGACAAGATCACATATATCGGCACCGTACGGGGGCGGATCGGAGCGGCATTCGATCGTATCCTCCTTTACGCCACCGCCGGCGGCGGATACGGAACGTTTAGCGCCGCCGTTACGGCGACTAACGGCACGTCGGTCAGTGCCGCGCTATCACACTTCGCGTGGGTTGCCGGAGCCGGCCTTGAGTTTGCGTTCACCAATAATCTCAGCGCGCGCATCGAATACCTTTATCTCGATACGGGCAGCTTCCCGATGCTGACCGTCAGTCTGACAAGCGGTACGTTAGCGATTAACGGCCGCGTGCAAGACAGTCTCATCCGTGCCGGATTGAATTGGCGATTTACGCTTTAGGTTCGATACGCCGGCTACGACGAATTCTTCAGTCGTAAAGCGAACCTCTGCCGAGGTTCGCTTCTTTTTTACGCACTCCACCTTTGCATGAGGCTCGCGATGACCGTCGTCACGCGTGAACAGATTTCCGTAGCCTTCTTCGATCTCGTCGCAGGTGCGGCGAATTTCACGGCGACCAGCCGGCGCTTCGTGCATTGGGATCAGGTAAACGAAACGCAGATGCCGTTCCTGACCATGCTCAAGACCGGCGAAGTGCGCGGCCGGCAAACGGAAGGCTTGCCGACGCTTACCATCAACGCCCATGTCTTTATCTATATGTCCGCCGGCATGGACCCGAAGGACACGCCCGATACCGCCATGAATGCGCTTCTCGATGCCGTCGATGCGGCGGTGGTGCCGAGCGGCCTTGATGCGCTTAACGGCAACAAGCAGACGCTGGGCGGACTGGTGTCGCATTGCTACCCGGTCGGACCGGTGTTCATCGATACCGGCGATATCGACGGCAAGGCCGTCGCCGCGATCCCGTTCCAGATTCTCGTGCCCTAACACAAGGCCGGCAGCAAGTTGAGAGTGGCGAATGGCGAGGTGGCTCTCCACTTCCGCGGTTCGCTGCGCGCTAATCGCTCTTTGCTCTTTTCATCAAATCCAGGAGACCCGATCATGACGCAATTTGCTTTCGGCAGCGGTACGCTCATCGGCAAGCGCACTGACGTAACCGGAACGCCGCCGTGCCTTCTTGGTACCCTTCAGGACGTTTCGCTCGATTTCGACCGCAAGATCGAAACGCTGCTCGGCCAGTACAACATGCCCGTCGCTGCCGGCGGCGGTGAATTCAAGATCGTCGGTAAAGCAAAGTTCGCACGCCTGCAGGCGACGCAGATCAACAACTTGTTCCTCGGGCAGACGCTGACCGCCAACAGCATGCTGGAAATGACGACCGGCGAAACCGACACCGTTGCCTCCGGCGCAGTGACGGTGGCCAACAGCGCGACTTTCGTTGAGGATTACGGAGTCTTCTATACAACGACCGGCGTGCAGCTGACGCCGGTAACGTCATCGCCCACGCAGGGGCAATACAGCGTCGCCGGCGGCGTATACAGCTTCAATTCCGCCGATAACGGCGCCTCCGTGCTGATCTATTACAACTACACGACAGCCTCGGGAAACAAGATCAGCCTGGCCAACCAGCTCACCGGTCCGCTGCCGATGTTCGAAATCTCGCTGAAGGAGACGTTCAACTACTTCGGAACGAGCAAGGACTTGCTCGTGAAGCTCAACGCGTGCGTCTCCCCGAAGCTGTCACTGCCCTTCGCCAATCAGAAATTCACCGTTGCCGAATTCGACTTTCAGGCAATCGCGGATTCCTCCAACAACATCGGCACCATCAGCCTCAGCGAGTAGCGAAGGGTTTGGCAAGCGTCAATTAGGGGCGGCGTTCGCATTGGATCTGCCCTCGAAGAGTGGGTGATCAGGCAGGAGGAGACGCGTGAGTCTCGATCGTGACGAAAAGGTTGATTCTTCCGACGCGCGTGCCGTTCATCTTGGCGGTCGCGAGTTTACCGTGCTGCCATTAACGCTTCGGCAAATCATCGCCATCGCCGATTTCGTTCCCAAGCTGTCGGGCCTGACGGCGGAAAATCTCAGCAGCGAGCGGCTGCAACCGTTGGCCGAGGTCCTGTGGCACGGCCTGCGGCGAGCGCATCCGCAGATGACCCGCGACGAGTTTTTCGATCTGCCGATCACGGTAGCCGAGATGGTCCGGGCGCTGCCCGTCGTGGTCGAACAGGCCGGCGGCAAGAAAGCGGATACTGCCGCGGGGGAAGTGCAGGCGACGAGCGTTTCGACGCAGCCGACTGGCGAAAGCTCGTCGCCGAACTCTGCATAGAGCTGCACTGGACGCGCGACCAAGTCCTCGACCAGATCGACGCCCAGTTCCTGGAAGACCTCGGTCGCGCCTGGGCGGATTACCCGCCGTTGCGCCGCATGGTTGCCGCGTACCTTGGTATCAAGCCAAAACCGAAACCTTCGACGAATTACCACGAGCTGATCGCCATGTTTCCGGGCGGCACGATTAAATAGCTGAAAAGGCGGGTTATGGCAGACAACACGGTTGAAATACGCTTTGGCGCCGCGACCGACGATGCGTTGGCTGGCATCGAGCAGATTCGCGATGCGTTGAGCGGGTTGACGGCGCCCATTAACAGCGTCGACGGAAGCCTCAATCGATTGACCGCGGCGTTCGGAAATGCATTGCCTGCGGATGCGGTTGCGCAGCTCGTCAGCGATTTCAGCCAGCTCGGCACGCAGGCTCAACGCACTGCGTTGCAAGTGAGTGAAATTGGCACGGAGATCAAGCTCCTGCACCAAGGTCTTGCACAGCAGAAAATCGTCCTCGATGCGGAGGTGAGGCAGTATAAGATAACGCAGGACGAAAAATATGCTTTTCTCAAGGATGCGACGCAAAAAGAATACGAAGCGGAATTGGCGCTGTTGCAGCAGAAGTTGGCGCTCGACGGCCTCTCTGTTCAGGCAAAGGCGAAGATTTTAAATCAGATCGCCGAGCTGCAAGCCAAGCACGATACGGAGATGATCAAGCTCGACGAGCAGGCACGCACGCAGGAGCAGCAGGCATGGGTTTCGACGCTCAGCCCCATCGAAACAGCGTTCAATTCACAGCTGCGCGGACTTCTCTCCGGCACCACGAGCTGGGCGACTGCGATGAAGAAGATTTTCGGCGATCTCGTTATCGATATCATCGAGTATTTCGAGAAAATCGCCGTTGAGAAGGCAGCCCTTGGCCTTACCAACCTTTTCGGAGCAAGCCCGCAAGGCTTGCTCAGCGGTCTTTTGGGCGGCGGTCTCTCAGGTGGCGGCGACAGTCAGGGCGGCGGTACGGGTGCGGCAACCGCGACGGGACTGACTTCGTCGATGAAAGCATTGACGGCGGTGTTTACCGGCGGCCAAGCGGTCACGGCGGCACAAACGGCCGCAACCACGGCGCAGACGACGGCGACCGCCGCGCAGACCACCGCGACGGTTGCGGAGACCAGTGCGACGACGGCGGAAACCGCGGCGCAATCCGCGGGCGGCGGCGCGGGTATTATCGACGGATTGCTGCCGGTGGCCCTTGCCTCCGGCACGGATTACGTCATGCGCGGGGGTCTCGCCATCATCCACCAAGGCGAGGCGGTTGTGCCGGCGGCGGCGCGCGTGTCCGGCCCTTTTACCGGCGCGGGCATGGGTACGCAGGTCCACGCACCCGTAAACATCAGCCTGTCGGCGCTCGACCGCCAAAGCGTGGCACGCTTCTTCAGCGACAACAAGGCGGAGCTGATGAAGGCGATCCGCGACTCGGTCAGATCCGGCGCTCATCTTGGGCTGCGGCAAAGCGGCCGCGCTTTCTGACAAGCAATAAAGCGTCAATCAATGACAATACCACCCTCGCTGCCGAGTGTGGCCGGACTCTCGTGGTCGCGGCACAAGAAGCCAGCCTTCTCGACGCGGGTGGCTTCGCACGTGTCCGGGCGCGAGGTCCGTGTCGCACTGATGCAGTACCCGCTTTACGAATTCGAGGCGGTCTATACCGGGTTGACGTCGGCGGCAAACCCGGCCGGCGCGCAAGCCGGCCTCGGCGCCGCGAGCCTGCAAAGCCTGATGGGCTTTTTCCTGCAATTGCAGGGACAGTTCGGCACGTTCCTCTATACCGATCCGGACGACAACACGGTCAGCGGCCAGGGCGTCGGCATCGGCGACGGTTCGACCGTGTCCTTCATCATGGTGCGGTCGCTGGGCGGCTTTGCCGAACCGGTCAGTTGGGTGACGTCGATTACAAATGTCTACTTCGACGGGATCGCGCAGTCATCGGCTACTTACAGCGTCGTAGTGCCGAACACCCTCGTGTTTGATTCGGCGCCGGAGAGCGGCGTGGTGATCACTGCCGATTTCTCCTATGCGTTCCAGTGCCGTTTTCTCGAGGATCAGATGGATTTCGAAGAATTCCTTTCGAGTCTGTGGAAGCTCGACAGCATGAAATTCCGGAGCGTGAAGCAGAATACGCTCCCTGCGTCCGCACCTGTGTTCACGCAGTCCACCGCTCAACCGCTGGGGATGCCCTGATGTACTTGCGCAATATCCTTATTCTCGCCGCCGCCCTTGTGCTCGGCATGCCGTTGGCCGCGGCGCTGGCCGATTACGTCTACACCGACACTAACGGTAACCATACGGTTTTTTCTTTCGTCTGCCAGACGACCAAGCTGTGCACCGGCTTTGTCATCATGGATTCGACCGGGACGGAGAAAGCAACATCCGCGAATCCGGTGATCGTCGGCGGCGCCGGCCAGCAGGCGCCGGGCGCGTCGATGTCGACGGTGCAGGCGCAGGATACGCGGCCGTCGGCCGGCTCGATCACCGTCGTCGATTCCGGGTCGAGCTCGACCACGGGCCAGAACGGCGCGCCGATCATCACCGGCACGCCGACTTCAGGGTCAGCGGTGCCGCAGACGGTCAACGGGCTTGCAGTCGCCCGCTTCCAGTTGAGCGGGACGTGGACCGGCACCATCGAATTCGAGCAATCGATCGACGGCGGCACGACCTGGGGATTGCTCGGCTGCCACGTCAACGGCTCCTCCGGCGGCCAGACCGGATCGTCGTTCACCGCCAACGGCATCTTCGATTGCGAAGCCGCCGGCGCCACCAACGTGCGGGCGCGGGCCACCGCAGCGATCACCGGCACCGCGACCGTGACCGTCGTGATGACGGTCAATGCCGGCGTCGGCAAGGTTTCCAATCCGATCGCGATCAAGGACAACGCCAGCGGCAACCAGGCGACGATCAAGAGCGCTTCGACCGCGGCGGTCGCCAGCGACCCTTCCGTCGTGGTGCAGACGTCGCCGAACGACGCCAATATCGGCGCGCCCGGTGCGACCGCATGCGCAAGCGATACCGGATCGTGCAGCCTCAACGCGCTGCTGCAACGCATCGCGCAGCGGCTGACGACGATGATTACGGGGCCGCTGCAATCGGTCAACCAGCCATCATCATCTTCGGCAAACGGTTTGTCGCCGACTTCGACCTCCGCACTCGCCACCAGCCAAGTCATCAAAGGTAGCGCCGGCAACCTCTATTCATTTGAGGTGAGCGCCGACTCCACGCTCTCCGCCTCGGCGTGGTGGATCATGA
>Ga0187784_10001208_pt1 | contig 20345 bp, 18 predicted proteins | sample 1015_SJ02_MP15_2_FD_132964 | JGI IMG/M metagenome (GOLD analysis project Ga0187784, IMG submission 132964) | Tropical peat soil microbial communities from peatlands in Department of Meta, Colombia - 1015_SJ02_MP15_20_MG | ecosystem: Environmental > Terrestrial > Soil > Wetlands > Peat | place...
CTTCAACGGCTCGATCGCCTCGCGATCGAAGCTTGCGCCGAAGCGCGCCGCGTCGTGCAAAAGTCCGAGGAACACGGTTTCGTGCGCGCCGCCGAACGCGCGCGCTTCGCCGGGCGAAAATAAGGGGTCGAGGTCGGCGCCGCGTTTTTTCAGCACCACGACGTCGCCGGCGATGGCGTAGAAACCGGTATCTTCATGCGCGGCGAACGCCGCAAGGAAAGCCTCGTCGCCGCGCCGCACGGCGGCGCGCTCGAGAAGGCTGCCGGAGTAGCCCTGGCGCGGCGGCACATGAAAATCGGGCGCTTTCGACACGACGATCCGCGTTGCCCTTTATTATTTCGCGGCGGATTGAAGCCGCACCGATCAGCGGGGTCAAGCTGCGCGCAAGGCGGCGAAGGTGTCGAATGCCTCATCGAGGCGCCCCAGCACGATCGCGGGATCGGTCGCGGTCAGCACGCGGCTCCGGTAGTTCTTAAGGAGATGCGCCGGCGCATCCGCGATGGCGGCGGCGGCATCGAGCGCCCAGCCGAGATGTTTGCGTGCATGCCGCAATCCGACGGCGAGGCCGTAATGGCTCAAGATTTCGTCATAGAGCGTGCGCGCGAGCGCAAGCTGCCCGCCGAGCGCCGGCGGCGTTTCACGTCTGCCGGTGGCGAGATAGCGCGCAAGCTGGCCGGGAAACCACGGCCGCCCCTGCGCGCCGCGCCCGACCATCACGGCGTCCGCCTGCGACGCCGCAAGCGCCGCATCGGCGTCGTCGAAGCTCTCGATGTCGCCGTTGACGACGACGGGGATCGACACGGCTACCTTCACCGCGCGCACCGCCGCCCAATCGGCGCGCCCGTTGTAGAACTGGCAGCGCGTGCGGCCGTGCACGGTGACGAGCCGCACGCCGGCGCCTTCCGCGCGTCGCGCGAGCGCGGCGGCGTTGCGACTGCGGTCGTCCCAGCCGAGCCGCATCTTCAGCGTCACCGGCACGTCGACCGCTTGCACCACCGCCTCGATCAACGTGAGCGCATGATCGGGGTCGCGCATCAGCGCCGAGCCGGACGCACCGTTGGTGACGTGCTTGGCCGGACAGCCCATGTTGATGTCGATGATGGCGGCGCCGAGCCCCGCGGCGATGCGCGCGCCCTCCGCCATCCAGCGCGCCTGGCAGCCGGCAAGCTGCACCACGTGCAGCCCCGCGCCGTGATCGGCCAAGCGCCGCCTGGCGTTGCGCTTGCCTTCGGCGAGCGCCGCGCAGGCGGTCATCTCCGAGATGACGAGGCCGGCGCCTTGCGCCGCCACCAGGCGGCGGAACGGCGCGTCGGTGATCCCGGACATCGGCGCGAGCAGAACCGGATTCGGCAGCGTCACCGGGCCGACGGCGATCGGGCGCGCGGGCTTGTCGTCGCGCGTGGCCATCGCTTGATCTTTGCGGCCGACCAGCATGCGATCAACCGCGGCGCCCAGGCGGTCCGGCGAGCACCAGCGCCCAGAACACTTTATACTTCGAGCGCGGCGCATAGACCGCCGCGATGCCCATGCGGGTGGCGCTGGCGTTGAGCATGTTGGCGCGATGCGGCGGCGAGTCGCGCCAGCCGGAAAAAGCTTCGGCCAGCGTGTGATAGCCCGCCGAGATATTCTCGACCGCAACGCTGCCGCCGAGCCCGGCCCTGCGGATGCGTTCGGCGAAGGGACGCGCGGCGTCGTGATCCATCCTGTCGCGCGCCGCCATGGCCTGCGCCTGTTCGCTCGCGAGCTGCATCAGCTCGGGATCGATGCTGACCGGCGCAAGCCCGTTGTTGCTGCGAAAGCCCGAGATCATCGAGGCTGCGGCGGCCGCGTCGAGCGTCACGTCCGCCTGCGCAAGGTCTTGATAGAATGTCGGTTGGCCCTGTGGCGGCGCGCTGTCGCCCGCGCAGCCGGCCAGCGTCGCGATGCTGAGCGCAACAGCACAGGATACGAGCGCGGCGGATGGCCGGATCATTGCGGTTCCTCAAAGCCGAAGGCGACGGTCGAACGGTCGTGCCCGAGAACGTCGGGACATACGCGACGGGCGTTGATAATTTCCTCACCGGCGCCGCGCAAGGGTCTCCGTCACCGCGCCGTTCACCGGGGCGGGAGCGCCGCTACAGTCCCGCCAGCGAGGAGATGGCGACGCGCACGCTGCCTTTGGCGTCGGCGACGATGCGCAACGTAGCGTCGTCGTAGGCGATGCCGAGAAGGCGCAACTCGTCGACGGTGACGTTGGCGGAAAGCCCCCCGGTCGCACTTGCGAAATCGCCGACCGCAGTCGCAAGCCGTTTCCTGGCGTCTGCGGCAAACGGCTTGAGATCGATCACCGCCTGCTCGGCGAGCGTACGTTGCAGATAGGGCGCCGCCGCCTGCGCCGCTTCGCCGAGGAGCCCGAAGGCGGCCTTCGACTGCACGTCGAGCGCCACGTCGGTAAAGCGCAGGATCTGCTGCGCCTGATCGAGCACCGGCCGTCCCCACACATGCACGGTGGCGTCGGCGCCGAGCGCGAAGAAGCCGCGCTTCTTGACGTTGACCAGGAGCGAGATCAACAGCCGATCGCCGGACGCGGCGACGGCGGCCTGCTTGATCGTGGTCGCGAACGAGCCGGAGCCGTCCTCGGGAAAGGTCTTGCCCTTGAGCTGCGCTTCGATCAGGCGGCTCACCTCGGTGAACGGCACGTCGATCGGCACGGCGATGTCGATTGAGCCTTCGTTCGCCTGCGGCACGAGATCAAGCTCGCGCGGGAACGGACAATCGGGCTTGGTTTCGCTCGGCACGATGCGCGTTTGCGCCTGCACGCCGACGAGCAGCGTGACCGCGTTGGCGTCGATCTTCGGCTGCGCGGCGACGGCGCGCGTCGGGCGGATTTCGAGCCAGAGGTTCGGCATGTTCTGCCCGGCGGCGCCGAGCGGGATGGCGCGGCAGAGCTTGCTCCATTCGCTGCGCGCGGCCGTCTCGATGAAGGGATCGTTGCGCAGCCGCGTTTCCAAAGCGTTCGCTTGCGTCTTCACCTCGTTGTCGAGGAGCGGCTTGACCTCGCTGGCGACGCTGAGCTTGACGCCGGCGATCGGCAACGCGACGTCGACGACGCTGACCTGCGCCGTAAGGTTCGGCGAAAGCCGCCAGTTCGGCGCGATGGTCGGCCGCGAGGTCGCCGTCACGGTGCCGCTGATGTCGGCATGCTGGTCGAACACCTTGCCGGTGAGCGATTGCACCTGCGAGCCGAGCCCGCCGCCGAGGATGTTGCCGATGGCGCCGCCGATCGCATTGGCGGCGCCGGTGATCTCGCCGCGGGCCTGGAACGTGCCGGAAAGCGGCGTCGCGATGACCAGCGCATCCGGCCGCCCGGAGACGGCGAGCGGCCCGCGGTTGACGGTGAAGTTGAGGTCGGCGTTGGACAACAGCTGCGAAACCGGGTTTTGCGGCCGGCCGGAAAGGTTGCGCGGCGCCTGCGCGTCGAGCGCGTCGCGGATCGCCGACATGGCGATGGCGGCCGGCGCCAGCACCGTCGAGGTGCCGGCGAGCGGCTGCAACGGCGGCATCGCCGCGAGCGCCGGCCGTCCCTGTTGCAGCGAGGCCGAGGTCGGCCACAGCGCATTCATGACCAACGTCGCGCCGACAAAAGCCGCAACGACAATGACGGCGCCAAGAATGATCGTGCGCTTGGTCATGACGGGAGCCGCAAACTGCAAAAGCTGAGCATGGCGCGACATCCGAGGTGGCCGAGTCGACGCGTGATTGAACCGCATCGATTCCTTGCACGCAAGCGTGCTCGGTGGACGGCCCGCCGCGGTCCTTCGCGCCAGGCACGATGCTCGCCTAAGCTTTTAGCCGCCGCTTGCTTTCTCCCCGGCCGCGGTCGATATAGGAGCCGGGAGGTTGGCGGTGGACGAGCCACTCGCCAACCGGGTCAGGTCCGGAAGGAAGCAGCCCTAACGAGCGCGGTTCGGGTCGCTCGTCAGCCTCCCACCCTTGACAGATGTAGCCCGGATTGAGCGCAGCGAAATCCGGGACCGGTCGAGAGGCTCAAACCGCCGCTCTCCGGGTTTCGCTTCGCTCAACCCGGGCTACCCGGCCAACGCACAATGAACGACGCTACGGCCTCGACCGCATCCTACCGCGTGCTCGCGCGCAAGTACCGGCCGTCGACCTTCGCCGACCTGATCGGCCAGGACGCCATGGTGCGCACGATCTCGAACGCGTTCGAGACCGGGCGCATTCCGCAGGCCTGGATTCTCACCGGCGTACGCGGGGTGGGGAAAACCACGACGGCGCGCATCCTCGCCCGCGCGCTCAATTACGAGCTTGCCGACGGCTCGGTCACCGCGCCGCGGATCGACATGCCCGTACTCGGCGTGCACTGCCAGGCGATCATGGAAAGCCGTCACCTCGACGTCATCGAGATGGATGCGGCCTCCCACAACAGCGTCGAGGACGTGCGCGCCATCAACGACGCGATCCGCTACGCGCCGGTGTCCGCCCGCTACAAGGTCTATATCCTCGACGAAGTGCACATGCTCTCCGGCGCCGCCTTCAATGCGCTGCTCAAGACGCTGGAGGAGCCGCCGCCGCACGCCAAATTCGTGTTCGCGACCACCGAGATCCGCAAGGTGCCGATCACGGTGCTGTCGCGCTGCCAGCGCTTCGACCTGCGCCGGGTCGATGCCGCGCTGTTGGTCAAGCACCTGCAAGGCATCGCCGCCAAGGAGGCGATCGCCGCCGAGCCGGAAGCGCTCGGCCTGATCGCGCGCGCCGCCGAAGGCTCGGTGCGCGACGCGCTCTCGCTGTTCGACCAGGCGATCGCGCATTCTGGCGCCTCCGGCGCCGGCACTTCAACGACTTTGGCCGGACCCGTGCGCGCCGAAGACGTGCGCGGCATGCTCGGGCTCGCCGACCGCGCCCGCATCATCGACCTGTTCGAGGCGCTGATGCGCGCCGACCTTGCCCGCGCGCTCGCCGAAGTGCGCGACCAATACGACGCCGGCGCCGATCCCGCCATGGTGCTCGGCGACCTTGCCGAGTTCACCCATTTCGTCACGCGGGTGAAGATCGTGCCGGCGCTGGCCGACGACGTATCGCTGACCGAAGTCGAGCGTACGCGCGGCCGCGCCTTCGCCGCCAAGCTCTCGATGCGCGTCTTGGCGCGCACCTGGCAGATGCTGCTCAAGGGCATCGAGGAGGTCGCCGCCTCGGGACGGCCGCTCGCCGCCGCCGAGATGGTGCTCGTGCGCATCGCCTACGCCGCCGACCTGCCGACGCCCGACGAGGTGGTCCGCGCGCTCGGCGAGGGCGCGCGTGGCAACGGCGGCGCGTCGCTGCCGTCCGGCACGCCGGCCCCCCGCGCGGAAATCGCTTCGCGCGCCGACACAGCACGCACGGAAGGCCCGCGCGGCGCGCTGCGCGCCGCGCTTGCGGCGGCGGCGCCGGTCGAGCAATCCGTGCCCGAACCGGCCGGCGCGCCGGCGCGCGCGCTCGCAAGCTTCGTCGACCTCGTGGCGCTTGCCGCCGAAAAGCGCGACCTCACCATCAAGAGCGCGCTCGAACGCGACGTGCGGCTGGTGCGTTTCGAGGACGGCAGGCTCGAAATCGGACTCGAACCGAGCGCGCCGAGAGCGCTCACCGGGGAGCTTTCGAAAAAGCTCGCCGACTGGACCGGGCGGCGCTGGATGGTGATCGTGTCGGCGGATGCGGGCATGCCGAGCCTTTATGCGCAGGCGCAGACGCGCAAGGCGGAGCTCAAAGACGGCGTGCGCGGCGATCCGCTGGTGCAGGCGGTGCTCGCGCGCTTTCCCGGCGCCGAGATCGTCGACGTGCGCGCGTCGGCCGGCAGCGCCGCGACCGAGGAGCTGCCGCTCGAAGCGCCCACCGAGGCCGTCCGCGACGACGAAGCATAAAACGCAACAGGTGCCGCGATGGCCGATTTCCTGGGCCTGATGAAACAGGCTGCCGAACTCAAATCGAAGATGGAGGCGATGCAGGCCGAGCTTGACCAGATCGAGGTCGAAGGCTCCGCCGGCGGCGGCCTTTTGTCGGTGAAGGTCTCCGGCAAGGGCGAAGTGCGCGCCGCGCAGGTCGACGCTTCGCTGCTCAAGCCTGACCAGCAAGAGATTCTGCAAGACCTCATCGTCGCCGCACACGCCGACGCCCGCCGCAAGCTGGAAGCGCTGCTGGCCGAGCGCATGCAGGCGCTCACCGGCGGCCTGCCGCTGCCGCCCGGACTGAAATTATTTTGATCAATGCCTGCGATCGCCGCCGGTCCCGAGATCGAACGCCTGATCCAGCTGCTCGCGCGCCTGCCGGGCTTGGGCCCGCGCTCGGCGCGGCGCGCGGCGCTGTTCCTCATCAAGAAGCGCGAAGCCCTGATGGCGCCGCTTGCCGCCGCGTTGCAGACGGCGATGGAAAAGATCGCGGTGTGCCGGATCTGCGGCAACATCGACACGCAGAACCCGTGCACGGTCTGCATCGACGCGCGGCGCGACGCCTCCGTCATCGTCGTCGTCGCCGACGTCGCCGACCTCTGGGCGCTCGAGCGCGCGCACGCCATCAACGCGCGCTACCACGTGCTTGGCGGCACGCTCTCGCCGCTCGACGGCGTCGGACCCGACGACCTCGCCATCGACGCGTTGGTCAAGCGCGCGCACGATCCGGCGGTGCACGAAATCATTCTCGCGCTCAACGCCACCGTCGACGGCCAGAGCACCGCGCATTACATCACCGACCTCCTGCACGACGCCAAGGTGAAGGTCACGCGGCTCGCTCACGGCGTGCCGGTCGGCGGCGAGCTCGATTATCTCGACGAAGGCACGCTGGCGGCGGCGATGCGCAGCCGCACGCCCTTTTAACGCAGGGCTTTCGAGCGCGGGCGAAGTGGCTTCCGCGACGACGGCGGCGTGATGCAAAATTGGGCGATTTATTTTTTGCCTCTAAATTAGCCAAACAGCCGGTCGGCACGGCCAATCCGGCGGCAAAACAAGACTTTTAAGCCCGCGTAACGGGCCGAAATCAGTTGCGAATCCCACTAATTCCGCGGCGACCGAGCCTTGGTTGGAATTGGCCCACCCCTTGCATAACAGTCCATGCGATCTCGATCTCACAACTCGTGTTGAATGAGATTGCTTGGGGCCCCGGCGATCCCGGCACCGGGGCCCCATCCTTTTCGCGCCAACCCCACCCACGCGCCGAAAGTCGGCTTGCGTTTGCGGCCTCGGCTGCGCACATGGGTAACGGCATCGGCCACGCGGCGACCCCGCGGCCATGGCGCAACCTGTGCTTCGATCCGCATGAGCGACGACATTGCCTACAACAAGACGTTCGATCTCGTCCCCGGCCGGGCCGCCGAGGTGGCGCCGGGCGTGCGCGCCGTCGTCGCCAACAACCCGGGGCCGTTCACCTTCACGGGCACCGTGAGCTACATCATCGGGCGCGGCAAGGTCGCAATCCTCGATCCCGGGCCCGACGACGAGCGCCACATCGCCGCGCTCCTTGACGCCGTGCGCGGCGAAACCGTCACCGACATTTTCGTCACCCACACCCATCGCGACCATTCGCCGGCCGTGCCCAGGATCAAGGCCGCGACCGGCGCCACCGTCTACGCCGAAGGGCCGCACCGCTCGGCGCGGCCGCTGCACACCGGCGAGGCGGGCCGGCTCGACGCTTCCGGCGACATGGAGTTCCGCCCCGACATTGCGCTCGCCGACGGCGACGTCGTCACCGGCGACGGCTGGACCGTCGAAGCGCTGACGACGCCCGGACACACCGCCAATCACATGGCCTATGCGTTCCGCGAAGCGGACCTGATCTTCTCCGGCGATCATGTGATGGCGTGGTCGACCTCGATCGTGGCGCCGCCCGACGGCGCCATGAGCGATTACATGGCCTCGCTCGAAAAGCTCGTGCGACGAAGCGAGCCGATCTACCTGCCGGGCCACGGCGGACCCGTGCGCGAGGCGCCGCGTTTCGTGCAAAGCTACATCCGCCATCGGCAGGGGCGCGAAGCCTCGATCCTGCGCCGGCTCGGCAAAAGCGCGGCCGATATTCCCAGCCTCGTGCGCGCGATCTATATCGGACTCGATCGCCGCCTCGTCGGCGCCGCATCGTTGTCCGTGCTCGCGCATCTTGAGGATCTCGTCGCACGCGGCGTTGTCGCCACCGACGGCGCGCCCTCGATCGGCGCCACCTATCGCCTCGCCGAGCTTCCCTTGCCGGCCGGCTGAGGCGGACTGGGCGGCGGCTGTTTCTTCTCCGCGGCCGGCGACGCCAACGCCTCGTCGATGTCGTCGATGAGCGCGCGCACGCGCGTGGCGTTGCTGCCGAGGTCGTGACGACCGTAGCGCGAGGCCGAACGCACGTCGATGCGGGCGCCGTCGGCGGTCGCGCGCACGCGCACCGCCACGTCATCGCGGAAGCCGAGGATCGGCGTGCGCGCAATCGCCTCGATAAGGCCGTCGCGCGGCGCCACCCTCTGCGGCGGCCGCGCATCGACGATGTGCCACCTGCGCTTGGTGATGACCTTGAGCGCAGCGTCATAGGCTTCCTGCGGCGAGGCGTTGGTCAGGTCTGGCTCGATGTCGGAATAGGCCTTGCGCTGCAGCTCGGCGGTGTAAAGGCCGGCATAGGCGACCGGATTGGCGTCGCGCGGCCGCAGCCGCGCGATCGCTTCGAAACGCGGCGGGTCGATCGGGTCGGTGGTTATGTCATAGATCGCCGGCAGTCGGTACGCCTTGACGCCGAGATAAAGCGGATAGGCGATGAGCGCGAGCCCGATGATGAAGGCCATCGCGGTTTCGCGCAGGCCGCCGATGCCTTCGACCCAGATCGCAATCGCCGCTCCGAAGGCGAGCAGGATCGCCACCAGCGCCAACACCAAGGCGCCGGCGAGCGTCGAGAGCGCCGGCACGATGTCGAGCGCGCCCGAGCGCACGACGATGATGGCAATGAATGTCGCCGCCAGCGAAAACAGCGCAAGCCGCCGCGCCCAGATGGCAAGCCGGGACGTCGGCGGTTCGGAGACGCGGCGTCGCACCATCGCTGTTCACCCCTTGGAGCATGATCCGGAAAAAGCCTGCCCCCGGACTTGATCCGGGGGTGGAAACCGGTTTTCCGAAAAGATCATGCTCCACCAAAATGTTCGAGCGACAATCGATTCAATCTGAAACGACCGCGCTCTGGGTTTCTGTGCGTCTGTGCCGGAACATCGCGGAGGGATAATGGCTTGGAGGACGGCCGGCAACGGGTAGCATCTTACTGCCGCTTCCGGCAGCCACCCTTCTTCTGGCGGCGCTTGATGCCCGCCATCGCTTCGAGCACGGCGCAGGTTGCGGCGGTGTCCTCTTCGCCGCGGCCGGCCGCCATGACGGCGGCATAGATCGGCAGCGTCGCCGAAAACAGCGGCGTCGGCGCGCCGAGCGCCTGCGCAAAGCTGCGGATCACGTCCATATCCTTCTGCCAGATGGCATTCTTCATCGTCGGGGGGTCGTAGCTGCCCTTCACCATCATCGGTGCGCGCAGCTCGAACACCCGTGAATTGCCGATGCCGATCCTGATCTGGTCATAGACGAGCTGCGGCGGCAGCCCTGCCTTCATGCCGAGCACCAGGGCTTCCGCCGCGGCGACGTTGTGGATGGCGACGAGGAGATTGGCGACATATTTCATGCGGCTGCCGTTGCCGAATGCGCCGAGGTCGTGCACCGCGCGCGTGAAGTCGGCGAACAGCGGGCGCAGCCTTCTGATCTCGGCGGCGCCGCCCGAGGCGTAGATCGCGAGGTCTTTCGTCCTCGCCTGCGCACCGGTGCCGCTCACCGGGCAGTCGAGCAGCACGTGGCCTTCCTTGCGCAGCGCCGCCTCGGCGGCGATCTTGTCGTCGAGCGCAAACGTCGAGGTCTCGACGATCACGCGGCGCGGCACGCGCGCCGCCGCGATCGCGGCGACGGTCGAGGAAAGCGCTGCCGGCGCGGGAAGGCTGAGGATGATAATCGGCGCCTTGCGCGCGAGTTCGGCGGCACCCGTCGCGATCTCGACGCCGTTGCGCGCCAAGGCGCGCCGGCGTGCCGCGTCGATATCGCAGCCGATGACGCGCCAACCTGCGGCGCAAAGATTCTTGGCGAACGCGCCGCCCATGATGCCGAGACCGACGACACCGACGACGCCTTTCTTTTTCACAGTCACGTTTTTCCAACCCCGCATTCGCGCAACGACGATGCCACGCGCAAGCCTTCTACAGCGAACTTTCCAGAAACCGCATCAGCCGCGGGATCGCCAGCGCGCTGTAACCGTGCGGCTCGCTTTCGAACGGCTCCGACGCCCAAAAATGCCCGGCGCCGGGAAGGACGATGCGGCGCACGAAAAATCCGGCCTGCGTGAGCGCGGTCAGGAACGCGCCCGACTGGCTCGCCGGATCGGCGATCTCGTCGTCGGTGCCGTAAATGAGCAGAAAGCGCACCTTGTTGTGATCGAGCGTGGCGTAGCTGAGCGGCGACGCGTCGAAATAGAGGCGCCTGTTCTGCATCGGCGAGGCGCCGAGAAATTTTTCCACGAGATTATCGCTCGGCCGCATCACGAGATCGTGCGTCCATTGCGCCGCCACGTCGTAGACGCCGTAGAAGCCGACCACGGCCTTGACGTTCGCCGGGACGGCTGCGTTGGCGTCGTCGCGATAGGCCGAATTGAACTGATCGGCCGCAAGCCCGATCAGCGCCGCAAGCTGCGCGCCCGCCGCATCGCCGACAAGGCCGATGCGATCGGGATCGAGATCGAACTCGGCGGCCTTGGCGCGAATGAACTGCACCGCCGCCTTGGCGTCGTAGACCGCGGCGGGAAAGGTGCCCGCTTTGCCGAGCCGGTAATCGATGGCAAAAACCGCGTAGCCGGCGCGAGCGAGGAACAGGCCCCAGTAGCGGTAGAACTGCCGGCTGCCGGCGATCCAACCGCCGCCGTGGATCGCCACCAGCACCGGCGCCTTGGCGCGGCCCTTGGGCAGATAGAGGTCGCCGAGAAGCTTGCTGCCGCCATGCTCGGCGTAGACGAGGTCGGGCCGGTTGGCGATCTCATATTCGGCGGCGGCGCGGGCGCCGTCCGCCGCGAGCAGCACGAGCGTCGCCAGCGCCGCTCCTGCAATCAGTCGAGAGACAAGCCTGGAGCGCATGGATGCGGTCTCCATGGTTTTTCCCGATAGGCGATATTGAGCGGTAGCAACTTTGGCCAGCGCCCGGAAGCCTACCACCAGGCGTGAAAGTGATGCAGTGGGCCGCGACCCCGACCAACCGCAAGGCGCGCCGCCGCGGCGATGGCGGCGCTCACATAGGCCTTGGCCTCGCGCACCGCCGCTTCGAGCGAAAGCCCTTTAGCGAGTCCAGCGGCAATCGCGGACGCGAGCGTGCAGCCGGTGCCGTGCGTGTTCTTGGTCGCAATGCGCGGCGCCGCCAAACGCAGACAACCGCCGGCTTCGACCAAAAAGTCGACGCTTTCCGGCCCGCTGCCGTGGCCGCCCTTGATCAGTACCGCACCGGCTCCGTGCGACAAAAGCTTCTGCGCTTGCGCGCGCATCTCGTCCTCGTCGCGCGCGGGCGCCACGTCGAGCAGCACGGCCGCCTCCGCCAGATTGGGCGTGACCACATCGACGCGCGAGATCAGGTCGCGCAACCGGCCGAGCGCGTTCCCGCGCAACAGCCGTTCGCCGGAGCTTGCGGCCAGGACCGGATCGAGCACGACGTGGCGCATGCGATAGCGATCGAAGGCGGCGGCGACCGCCTCGATCGTCGGCGCATTGGCGAGCATGCCGATCTTCACCGCGCCGACCTCGAGATCGCCGAACACAGCATCGAGCTGCGCGGTCACGAACCCGGCGGGCACATCGTGGATGGCGAACACACCCTTGGTATTCTGCGCGGTCAGCGCGGTAATGACGGCCGCGCCATAAACGCCGAGCGCGGAAAAAGTCTTTAGGTCCGCCTCGATACCGGCGCCCCCGCTCGAATCCGAGCCGGCGATGGTCAACGCAATCGGAATGTTCATCGCTTCAATCCCACGCCGCTTCTTTCGTTACTGCACAGCGATTTGCTGCATCGCAATCATTGCCGAAATTTAACGACCGACGCCAGAAACCTCCACTCGCATGGGACGTTGGATTTGGGGACCGTTTTAACGCAGGAGGGACATGTCATGTCGTGCAGAATTGTGATCGCGCTGCTGGCCAGCGTCGCTGTTGCCGTTGCAGGCATCACGACCGACGCGGCGGCAGCAAACCGCAGTGCTGGAAGGGGCGGAGGCCATGGTGGAGGCCATGGTGGAGGCCATGGCGGCGGCTTCCACGGCGGCGGCGTTCATGCGGGGGGATTTCACGGCGCCCGCGGCGGCGGCCATGGCTTTAGCCGAAGCTTCGCCAGTCATCGGTTCGCAGGCCATGCGTCGGCCGGTCATGTCGGGCGGTTGTCCGCAAGCCGCGGTGCTCGTAGCGCGCTGGCCGCGCAACACCAAGTCGGCGCCGCCAGTGCTCTGAACGCGCGCAGTCAATTCGCGCACAGCCGGTTGGCCGCCCGGAACTTCCACGGCCTGAACAATTTCAATCGCACCGGCTTCAACCGCAACGCTTTCGGCAATCCGCGCGGCTGGAACCACTGGGGCGGCCGCTTCTGGGGAGCCGGATGGAATCGGTGGGGCGGCGGATGGGGCGGCTGGGCCGGACCGGTCTTCTGGCCGTTCCTTTATGGCGACGTCTTCTCCTTCGCGTTCTGGCCCTATGACTATTACGATCCGTTCTGGGCTTACGGCCCTGATTTCCTGCTCGGCAGCATCTTCGCGCCCGGGCCCTATCTCGGCTTCGACTACGGTTACGGGCCGGACTATTCCGGATATGCCGGCTCTCCCGATCTCTACTACGGCACGACCCGGTCGCAACGTCGGGCATTGGCGCAAACCACCGCGGCCGCCGCACAGAGCTGCGGCCAACTCGCCCCGGGCGTGAGCGATCTGCCGATCGCGCAAATCCGCAAGACGGTAGGTCCCACGCCCGATCAGGGTGCCGCTCTCGACCAATTGGCCGCCGCGGCTTCGAAAGCCAATGACATCGTCAAGTCGTCTTGCCCGACCGCGATCCCGCTTACGCCGGTGGCGCGGCTCGAAGCCGCCGAGGCGCGGCTTACGTCAATGGTCCAAGCCGTGCAGATCGTGCGCGGGCCGCTCGATACGTTTTACGGCTCGCTCAGTGACAAGCAGAAACAACGTTTCGATACGATGAGCAGCGCCAACGGCGCCGCGGCGGGCGGCGACCTCGCGGCACTGTGCAGTCAGAAGTCGGGCGACGTCGCCAAGCTGCCGGTACAGCGCATCGAGCAGGTGGTGCAGCCGAACGCGCAGCAACAGCGCGCGTTCGAAGCGCTCAAGGCGGCCTCGGAAGACATGGCGAGCCGGTTGCAATCATCCTGCCCGGCACAAATGCCGCAAACGCCGGTGGCGCGGATCGACGCCGTCAAGGCGCGGCTCGAGGCCATGGTCGCGGCGTTGAAGACCGTCCGCCCGAAGCTTGAAAGCTTCTATGCATCGCTGAGCGACGAGCAGAAAGCGAAGTTCAACATCATGGCGCCGACGGAGAATGCCGCTTCATCGTCCCAGGACCAGAGCGACAGCCAATAGCGGCGCCCTCGCAGGGCAGGAGCCGGCAGGAAGCGGGCACCGCTTGGAGCACGATGCGAAAAAAGCCCGCCCCGGACTCGTTCTGGGCGGGCACCGGTTTTCCGAAAAAGATCATGCTCCACCAAACATACGAGAGCGATCATCGTTTCGATCTGGAGCGACTTATGCGCTAGGTGCCGCGTTTCGCCAGCATGCCATCGACGATGTCGCGCAACGCCTTCGCCGCGGCCGCGGGATCGTCCGTGAGCGACAGTGCCGAGATCACGGCGACGCCGTCGGCGCCCGCGGCGATGACCGCGCCGGCATTGCCGGCATCGATGCCGGCGATGCCGCAGAGCGGCAGCCTCGGCGCGCGCCGGCGCAACACCGCCGCGATGCGCGCGAACCCCTCCGGCCCGATCGGCGCGCTCGTTTGCTCCTTCGAGAGCGTCGCATAGACCCCGCCGATGCCCGCATAGTCGATCAGTTCGACCGGCGCCGCTTCCGCGGCGGCGACCGTCTTGATTGAAAGGCCGATGATCGCGTCGGGCCCGAGCAGACGGCGCGCGTCTTCCACCGTCATGTCGTCGGGCCCGATATGCACGCCGTCGGCACGCGCCGCGAGCGCCACATCGACGCGATCATTGACGACGAACGGCACCGGAAACGGCGCCAGCGCCGCCTTGATCGCCCGCGCCTCCTCGACCATCGCCCGGGTTTCGCTGTCCTTGTCGCGCAGCTGCACCAGCGTCGCCCCGCCCGCGGCGACACGACGGGCAAGCTCGACCAGATCATGCCCGCCGGCGCGTGCGGGATCGACGATGGCGTTCAGGCGCAGATCGACCGGCGCACGCATGGCGGTTACTGGACCTCATCGGACAGCCGAAGCCGTCCTCATTTTCGTAAATCCCGGCTCTTATCACGGCGGCCGGTTTGGCCTAGCATTTAATCTAGTGGTCCGATTCTAACATTCGCATCCCGGTTCGGTGGACCATCATGCGAATGTTAGAATCAAAGGACCGCCGGCAACGATTAGTGCCAGTGGAGCTTTTGGATTTGACATTCGCTTTGCGAGCTTGCGGCCAAGGGGGTAGCGACCAAGGGCGTAGCGAATGTCAAATCCGCTCCACTGGGGGCGGAGGTGCGCATGGTTCCCTTTTTCGTGCAGATCAAGTGCCAGCTCGGCAAGTCCTATGAAGTGGCCAACCGGCTCGCCGACGCCGAGATCGCTTCGGAAATCTACTCCACCGCCGGCGACTTCGACCTGCTGGTCAAGTTCTACGTCGATCAAGGCACCGACATCGGCCATTTCATCGCCCAGAAGGTGCAGACCATTCCCGGCGTGCAGGACACGCGCACCATCATCACGTTTAAGGCCTTCGGCGGCTCGTAACGCCGGGGAGCGGACCAGCCCGACTATGGCTTCGGCGGCGGCTTCGGGCCCTGCCGCGGCGGCAGCGAATAAATGTAAGCGGCGATGGCGGCGCGGTCGGCATCGCCAAGCTGCGACGTATTGCGAATGACCTCGGCCATGGCGCCGCCGGCAAAGTCGCCGGACGGGTCCATGCCGTCGCGCAGATAAGTGGCGATATCCTTTGCGGTCCAGGCGGCATTGTCCGCTCCACCCTGCCCCAAGCCTGCCGGCGTGATGTTGGGCACGAAGCCCTTGCCGTCGGCGGCGGGGCCGCCGGCGAAGCGTCGGCTCTCGACGATGGCGCCGAGGAAGTTACGCGGGCTATGGCATTCGGCGCAGTGTCCGGGACCATTGACCAGATAGGCGCCGCGGTTGATTTGCGCCGATAGCGCGGGATCGGCCGCGTATGGTCCTTCATGGAAAAAGAGCAGCTTCCACACGCCGACCAGGCGGCGGATGTTGAAGGGAAACGCCAGCTCGTGCCGGCGCGCCTTGCCCGCCACCGGCGGCAGCGTCTTCAGATAGGCAAACAGATCGCGGATGTCGGCAAGCTGCATGCGCGCATAGGAGGTATAGGGGAACGCGGGAAAAAGATGCCGGCCGCGCGGCGAGGTGCCCTTCCACAGTGCGGTGACGAAATCCGCTTCGCTCCACGCCCCGATGCCGTCGGCGGGATCGGGCGAAATATTCGGCGCATAGAACGTGCCGAAGGGCGACTTGAGCGCAAGTCCGCCGCCGAGCCGCGTGCGTTCCACCTTCGCTGCGTCCTTGTTCGGCGTGGCGTGACAGGAGGCGCAGCCGCCGATGTCGAACATCGTGCGGCCGTTGTCGAGGTCCGGCGTGTGCGGCGGCAGCGCCGAAGCGGGCACCGTCGCCGGCATGGTCAGGAACCACAGCAGTACGCAAGCGGCGGCGATCGCCGCAGCGGCGAGCATGAGCCGCCGCATGGCCGCGCCGTTTCTGTGCAGGCGGCTTCGTCCGCTCAGCTCTTCTTGATGCGATATTGTTCGTGGCAGCCGCCGCAATCGTTCTTGCCGATGCTGCCGAAGGCGGCCTTGAAGCTGTCGAGATCGGTCACCTGCGCGCTCGCCGCCTTGGCGTCGCTGCCGAACTTGGCGAGCCTGGCTTTGAAGTCTTCCATGTTCTGCCAGATCTTCGGATCGGCCGCGGTTTCGCCGCCGGTCTTCGAATTGTCGGGGAACAAGGCAGGCGCTTTCGCCGCCGCATCCTCGAAGGTGGCGAAGATCTTGCGCGCCTTGTCGAGATCGAACGGCGCCTCGCCCTTGATCATGGCGGCGCCGATCTTGGCCTGGTCGCCGTTGGCCTTCATCAGCGCCTTGCGCGCGGCGATCGGATCCTGTTGGGCAACGGCGACGCTCACGCCGAGCGCGATCGCGGCAACGGCAAATACGGAACGAATCATAGGATGGCTCTCCCTTTCAATGACACGGCTTCGATGACACGGCGCAAGTTCCCGCCGATCGACGGCATCCAGGCGCCGACAAGATACGGGCAAAACGCTGATGGCAGAAATCACGAAAGCGGAAGTATTCACGACGCCGGCCAAGTTGCGGCGGGCGGAGCCGTCGATGGCGGCTGCAACTGTCGCCCTTCCCGGCCCCGACCGGCGTTCCCATATATGCGTCCGGCTCTGCGCTCCGGCGGCGCCGGCCCAAACGCAACAGTTTTCTTGGCAGTTTTTCTGGCGATACCGTGAAGATCATACCCTTGAGTGACTCCGGCCTGGGCGGCGGCCAACCCGCAGCCGACTCGTTCGCGGTGCCGCCCGACGATCGGGCGCTGCTTGACGCCTATTCGCGCGCCGTCATCGACGTGGTCGACCGTGTCGGTCCGGCGGTGGTCGGCCTTGCCGTCCGCGCCGAGAAATCGCGCGGCGGCGCCGGCTCCGGCGTCGTCGTCGCGCCGGACGGATTGATCCTGACCAACAGCCACGTCGCGGGTGCTGCCGGCGGCCCCGGCGCGGCCGCGCGCATCGCCGTCACCACCGCCGACGGTCAGGATCTGCGCGCCCGCCTCGTCGGCGACGACCCCGATACCGACCTCGCGCTGTTGCGCGTCGACGAAGCGGTGACGCTGCCGGCGGCGCCGCTCGGCGATTCGCGGCGGCTCAAGCGCGGCCAGTTGGTGATCGCCATCGGCAATCCGCTCGGTTTTGAATCGACGGTGACCACCGGCGTGGTCTCCGCGCTCGGCCGTTCGCTGCGCGCGCGCAGCGGTCGCCTGATCGACGACGTGATCCAGACCGACGCCGCGCTCAATCCGGGAAATTCCGGCGGCCCGCTCGTGTCCTCGCACGGCGAGGTCGTCGGCATCAACACCGCGGTGATCATGGGCGCGCAGGGCATCTGTTTTGCGGTCGCCGCCAATACCGCAAGCTTCGTGCTCGGCGAACTGGTGCGCCACGGCCGCGTGCGCCGCGCTTTCATCGGCATTTCCGCGCAACAGACGGCGATTCCGCCGCGGCGGCGGCGCGCCGCCGCGCTCACGCAAGGCAGCGCGGTGATGGTCGCCGCTGTCGAGACGGCAAGCGCCGCCGAGCGCGCCGGACTGAAAGCCGGCGATATTCTGCTCGGCCTCGACGGCACGGCGATCACCGGCGCCGACGACCTCGTGCGCGCGCTCACCGGCGACAGGATCGGACGCAGCGTCGCGTTCGATGTCTTGCGCGGCACCGAGCGGCTCACCGTTTCGCTGGTGCCGCAGGAACGAAAGCGCGCGCGGTAATCAGCTTTCGATTTCAGCTTTTGATTCTAGAGCGCAGTCGTTTCAGATTGAATCGATTGTCGCCTCTGACATTTTAGTGGAGCACGATCTTTTCGGAAAACCGGCTTCCACATTTCCGATCATGCTCTGGCGCGTACGAGCATCGGCCCGTAGGCGACGACGAAACCGCCGAACGCGACGACCCAGGCGACCGCGGCGGCAACGAGCATCTGCTCGTACAGCGACGGCAAGAACGGCGCCGCTACGCGTGTGAGCGTCGCGATCACGATCGCACCGTAAATGACGATCGTTGCCGGCGTCGCCGCCACGTCGCGGCCGGTGTGCCCGAGGCTCGCGCGCGTCATCACCGCGAGCGTCATCGTCCCGATCCCCCCGGTCGTCCAGGCATGCAGCGCGCTGCTCGGCGGGATGAGCGCGGGCCAAAGGATGGCGCTGCCGAGCACGAGCGCGCCCAGCGGTACGAAGCCATAGCCGACATGCAGGATGAGCACGATCGGCTCGCGCCAAGTGCGTTCGCCGGCCCAGCGCGTGAGCCGCGCCGCCTGCGCCAGCGCCGCGAGCAGCAGCAGCACGCCCGTGCCGCGCCAGTTCGGCGCCGCCACCCACGACAGCAGCGCGGCGCCGGCGACCGCAAGCGACGCCACGTCGAAGCGGCCGAGCGGCGCCGGCAGCCTGCTCGATTGCCGCCGCATGAGCCAGTTATGGGTGAAGCTCGGCGTGATGCGGCCGCCGATCAGGATGATGAGGCCGATGATCGCGGCGCAGCCGAGCCGCAGCCCGTAACCAGCCGCGCCAAAGCGCGCGACTTCGGCGTGGAACACGATATTGGCGAGCGCCATGGCCACGACCAGGATCGTCACCTTCAGATTGCGCCAGTTTCCGCCGGCGACGATCTCGCGCAGGATGGTAAGCGCAAGGATCGGCAGATAGACGCCGTCGATCGCCATCGCTGCGACAACGCCGATACGGCCGGCCGCCAGCATGGCGATGCGGCCCGCCAACCACAACAAAAACAGCGCGAGCAGCGGCGGCCCCTGCAACGGCAGCCGGCCGGTCCAGTTCGGTATCGCGGTGAGCAAAAAACCGGTGAGCACCGCCGACACGTAGCCGAACAGGAACTCGTGCACGTGCCAGCCCACCGCGCCGTAAGCGCGCGCGAAGCTCCAATCGTCGGACAAGAACCCGATCCAGAGCGCCATCGCCGCAACGGCCCAGAGCGCGGCGCCGAGGAAGAAGGGTCGAAAACCGTAGCGCAAAAGCGCAATGGACTGCAGCCGCAGCCGCGGAATGCCGCCAGGAACGCGCGAGCCGTTCATCGTTTCCTCGCGCCTCGACGAGACACTGAACGATGACGATCTAATGCCCCATCCCCGGCATCGTCTGGCCGTTGTAGATTTCGGGATTGGGCGCGCCGTCGACGTGCAGGATGCCGAGCAGCCCGCGCTCGGCGCGCGCCAGCGCATGATCGACCAGCGTGTAATTGCCCGGCACCTTGGTCTTGAACTCGGTAATGACCGCGCCGCCCGGCGCCACGCTCACGGTCTGGATGCCTTGCAGCGGCGCCGATTCCAAGCCGCCCAGCGCATAGACCTTGTCGAAGATTTCACCGATGACGTGGAACGACGAGGTGAAATTGGGACCGCCGACGCCGAAAAAGATGCGCACGGTGTCGCCGACCTTGGCTTGCAGCGGATGCAGCTTGGTCAGCGCGCCAACCGAGCCGTTGAAGACGAAATATTCGGGACGCTCGTTCAATAGTTTCTCGACGCTGAATTCGGCGCTGCCATGCTGCCCGTAGGGAACGTCGGTGTAGATTTCTCCCTGCATGACGTAGAACTCGCGGTCGACGCGCGGCAAGCCCTCTTCCGGCTCGACCAGGATGAGCCCGTACATGCCATTGGCGATGTGCTCGGAAACCATCGGCGTGGCGCAGTGATAGACGTAAAGGCCCGGCACCAGCGCCTTCCAGGTCATCGACATCTCGTGGCCCGGATCGACTTGCAGCACGGCGGCGCCACCGCCCGGTCCGGTGACGGCGTGGAAGTCGACCGAATGCATCATCGCGCTGTCGGCGGAATTCTTCAGATGAATGTCGATGGTGTCGCCGACCCGCACGCGGATGAACGGTCCCGGCACCTTGCCGTTGAACGTCCAGTAGCCGAAGGTGGTGCCTTCGGCGAGCCGCCCCTCGACTTCTACGGCAAGCAGATCGACGCGCACGGTTTGCGCATCGCGCTTGGCAAGCGGCGGCGGCAGATCGGCGGGCTCGCGGGAAATATCGGCCTCGACGACCGTTTGCGGCGCAAGCCGCGGGGTGACGACGAACTGGCCCTGCATGCCGGCAAGCTGATGCCCGGGGACGCTGCAGAAATAGATAAAGTCGCCGGACTTTGTCGCGCGAAACGCGATGGTGGTGCTGGCGCCTTTGCCGGTCACGCGCGGCGACTTGGCGTCCTGATCGGGAAAGACGATGTCGTGCTCGGCGCCTTCGCCGTTGATCAAGGTCAGTTGCACAACCTGGCCTTCGGCCGCGGTCAACACCGGATTGACCTTGCCGTCGATCGCGCCGCCAACGCCGATA
>Ga0187784_10001209_pt1 | contig 20334 bp, 14 predicted proteins | sample 1015_SJ02_MP15_2_FD_132964 | JGI IMG/M metagenome (GOLD analysis project Ga0187784, IMG submission 132964) | Tropical peat soil microbial communities from peatlands in Department of Meta, Colombia - 1015_SJ02_MP15_20_MG | ecosystem: Environmental > Terrestrial > Soil > Wetlands > Peat | place...
CCGAAAGCACACCGCATCAAACCCAATGGGCTCAAGGGCAGCTTTCAGAATCCGGCAGATCGAGCCGAAATCGTTGCACTCTCGCAGCCTTTCTGTGGCGTGCCGGAGGGCCACATGATTGGCTACGATTTGGCGCCTGCGCGTCGCCCGTTGAAGGATCGAGAGCATCTCGCCAAATTCGCCGTATCGCAGTTGTTGGACACCAATGAGCACGGCCGTGCCGGTTAACGCAAGGATGAGAGCGACCGCGGTAGCCCGGTGAAGAAGGACAAGACTGATGAAGCCGAAGCTGGCTGTAACCCCATACAAAAGGAGGACCGCTTCGCGTTGTGGCAAGCCCCGTTTGAGCAGTTTGTGGTGAATATGATCCCGGTCTCCTTGGAAGAGAGGTTTGCCGCCAAGAAACCTGCGTCCGACAGCAAGAACAACATCAAGGATGGGAAACCCGAGGCATACCAATGGAATCGAAACGGCAACAATGGTGGGTGCCTTTTGGGAGCCAACCATAGCCAGCGCGCTGATCAGGAACCCAATGAATAAACTGCCGGAGTCCCCCAAGAAAATAGAGGCAGGATAAAAGTTGAAACGCAAGAAACCCAGAATGACACCCGCAAGAACTATGGCGAGGAAACTGACCACAGGATTGGGGGTAAACAACGACAGGAGAAGGATGACGAACGTTGAGAAGAGGGCGGAACCCGCGGCCAGTCCGTCAAGACCGTCGATCAGGTTGAAGGCATTGGTGATCAGCAGGACCCAGAAAATGGTCAGGGGCAGTCCAATGAAGGTTTGGAGAGGGTGTCCAGAGGAGACGAGGTCGAAGTGATGAACGCCGTAACCATCCAAATACAAAAGTGCGGCCGCGAATGCCTGAACCAGGAATTTCCCCGTGGGACTGACGCGACGCAGGTCGTCGTAGAGTCCCAAGGCGAAGATAATTGTCGCGGGGCCCAAAAGCTTCAGGATCGGAAGCAACGGCAATGACGAAAGTAACCCTCGCGCGACCAGAAGAGAGCCGATGACAACGATGGTGAACGAGGCAAAAATGGCGACACCACCGATTCTGGGCAGAGGAGTCGTGTGCACGTGGCGATCGAGAGCTGGAGTTTCCAACCAGCCGTGGACCTGAGCTAAATCACGTACAAATCTGGTCAAAACTAAGGAGAAAAGAAGCGCAAGACAGAATGACAGTACGAGAAAAGTGGACACGAGGTCTTTCCTCTCTTCACCTACTCAGTGAAACAGCGACTCCAGCTGCTGAAGGCATGGACTGAAAGCTTGTGCTCATCCGGGAGTTGTTTGTCTGACACGCAAAGCGATGGACGGAGGATCTAGAAAAACTGGTGAAGAGTTTTGCTATACTATTCGGTTGGAAAACTCGCGCCTGGCACCAGAGTCCCCACAACTTCGACGGCCGCTCCTTCGATTGGCTTCACGGTTTCCGGCTGAAAGTGCATCAGTATCTGTGCTGCTGCTGCTTTCACGGAAAACTGCCGCTCCAACAGTTTTCTCGAGTTCCAGCCCATCCGTTTACGTAGCTCCGGATCATTTGCTAGGCGCAACGCAGCACTACAGAGACCATCGTCGTCACCATTTACAAGGCAGAACCCCGCCTGATTTTGAATGAGAATTTCGCGTAGGTCGTTGCCGGCATTAACGCTTGCCAGTGTCGGCATGGCACAATGCATATAGCTTAGTAATTTCCCTGGCAGATTGTGTGTTCTCAGTCTCCGGTCCAGAGAGATCAAGCCCACATCGGATTCAGTTAGCATCGCGAGATATTCTGGATGGGGAACTTCCGGCAAGATCTGAATGTTGGATAGCCCTTTTCCCCGAATAATCCGGTCCAGACGTGATGCTTCACTGCCACCGCCGACCAACAGAAAATATGCTTTTTCGCAAGAGGAAAGCCGCTCGGCAAGACGCACGATGTTATCCATATCCTGAGCGACGCCAAGGTTGCCCCCGTATAAAAAGATAACTTTGTCCTGCAGCCCGAACCGCCGCCGCAGATTGGTCGGTACAAGCGGCGGGCCGTCCAAGCTCGCCCAGTTGTAAAGAACCTCCAGCGGGAAGCGCCGTGTTGGGAACTGCGACACGAAGTATTCCACGTTGGCAGGTGACTGCACCCCGATGCGATTTGCGGTCTCGTACTGCTCCACTTCCTTCTTTCGAAAGTACTTCCAGATGAACCCTTTTCTCAAAATCCCTGTATCAACGGCCCACTGCGGAAAGATGTCCCGCAATATAAGATAGGCAGGACAACCCCACCGCCGCTTCAGAAGGCGAACCAGTTCCCCGAAAAAGATGGTCGGCGAATAGAAGAGGATCAGGTCGGCCGGGTTCGTCAAAAGGAAGTGCCGAGCGCACCTCCAGATAGAGGGGGAAAGCCTTACCTCGCGAATAGCCCGGATCACTTTTGCCGTGCCCTTGATCCTGCCGCTCTTGACCCGCACGATACGGAGGCCATCTTCGGTGCTTACGTAAAAAGTTACGGGAATTGTGTCACTCGGAGTAAGTATGGTCACCTCATGGCCCTGACGCCGGAATTCCACTCCCAGATCATGGATCAGCATGGCGCCAGATTTAGAGCTGGGCAAATAGCAGTCAACGGTGATTAAGATTCGCATACTGTGTCCACTGGGATTGAGATCGAAGAATCAAAGGCTTCCCTCACGGGGATCAATGGGCGAGAAGGCGGCGCATCCGTACACTCCAGGCGAACAATTACTTCGGAGACCGCGCACCCTTCGCCACGAACTGGGCTAGTCAGCAAGCACACTTGAGGCCTGCAAATTACACACGCTTCGCAACCATTCCGCGGTTAGACGCCTGCCTTCCTCAAGGCAGTGGATGTTCTCATGTTTCAGGTCGCGCACTGACTCGGAGATATCGACTCTCTTGCCCCGTATCGTCAAAATCCTGGAGTCACGGTACCGGGCCACGTTGGGCGAGGAGCACCTAACAGCGGGCTCATGGACGAACTTAGCCGTCAATGTAAGTGCCGACAGATAAGCCTAGACTGGGAGCGGAACTCGCATCGTGCCAGACATATAGCTCCAACCCCGATTCTTCTGGCATAAGTTTGGAGCAGTGGGCGAAACCATCCTCAAGCGAGAATCTCGGTTGAGGAGAGTTTCCAATCCTGGACCATGAGGTGGCGCCGCTTCAGCAGCTGAATCGTCTCGTCCAAGCTCATAACGTTCTCTGCCGAGCTAAACTCCTTCACGAGAACGGCAAGTCTGTTCCGACGGTCCTGGAGTTCTGGAAGCATGGGTAGGATCACATAGTGCCTGTCACGCTCGATCGTGCGATGAGCTTCCTCTTCGCTGACGAGTATCTCGTGAATCTTCTCGCCTGGCCGGATGCCAACAATCTTTACTTCAATTGGCATGTCTCCGATCAGGGCTTGAGCGACGTTCACTAGGCGCGCAGACGGAACCCTGGGTATATAGGTCTCGCCTGGTAGTGCCTCCCGAGCAGCGGCAAAAACGGTATCAACTGCATCATCCAGGGACAGGAGGAATCGAGTCATTTCTGGATCCGTGATCGTAACTGGACCTCCATTTCGTATCTGCTCATGAAACAGAGGGATCACCGATCCACGCGAGGCAAGCACGTTGCCATACCGGGCACAGACGAAGCGCGTACTAGGGCAGCGCAAGTTTGCTTGGATGAACACGCGCTCTTGCAACGCCTTGGTCATCCCCATGACGTTGACAGGCTTGCATGCTTTGTCGGTTGAAATACCCACCACTGAATTTACGCCCAGTTTGTGCTCCTGAATTGCCCGAACGATGTTTTCCGGACCCGCGACGTTGGTTTGCACGGCTTCAAATGGGAAATACTCACAGGTCGGAACCTGTTTCAAAGCTGCCGCGTTGAAGACAACATCCGCTTCAAGGAGAACGGACGTTACGCTGTGAAAGTCGCGAACGTCTCCAATACGGAAATCCAGCTTCTGCTGGAAATTGTCGTATATGACTTCATCCGTTGCAGCTGGCGTTCGTTGGAATGCCAGCCGCATATCGTGCTGCTTAGCCTCGTCGCGAGAAAACACGATCACCTTTGCCGGATTTCCCATCTCTCCTTCGAGCAATCGGCGCACAAGCACTTGCCCGAGCGAACCAGTGCCTCCCGTTACTACAATCCGCTTACCTTCAAGTGGTTTCATTTTCGGAGTATTCCTTGATCAAGATATTGTTTGTTGTCCGCGCATGCCGGTGTCGAGCTGCTCGAACGCTCTTGTTTGTGCCATACAAAACGGTTTACATAATCGATGTAGCTAAGCACAATTCGTAGAACTCTGTGCGAAACATTCGGTGCGTCGTAGTCTCGCACCAGGCGTAGCAACCGATCATCTCCGCGGGGCTGCGAAGCAAGGATGGTCAGGCCTTGTAGCACACGATCGACTTCCAGGCCCGTCATCATTACTGCCCCTTCCTCCATCCCCTCTGGACGTTCATGCGCCTCTCGTATGTTCAGCGCGGGAAAGTTCAGGATTGATGCCTCTTCTGTAATGGTCCCACTGTCGGACAAAACAGCGCATGCGTTCTGCTGAAGGCACACGTAGTCAAGAAATCCAAGCGGCTTAATTAGTTGCACCTTCTGGTGAACCGCTAGTCCGGTTACCTCCAGGCGTTTTCGAGTCCTGGGATGCGTGGAGACAATCACCTGTTGTCCGTAGAGTTCGGCAATCATGTTCAATACGGCCACAATTTTCCGCAGATTGTCATCCGTATCGACGTTTTCCTCTCGGTGCGTGCTGACCACAAAATACTGGCGTGGCCGTAGGTCCAATTGTGACAGAATCTGCGATTGCTCTATTTGCGGCAGGTAAAAATGTAGCACTTCGTACATCGGGCTACCGGTCTTGATAATCCGGTCCGGCGGGATACCTTCTCGCAGAAGGTATTGCCGTGCAATGTCGCTGTAGGGAAGATTGATGTCGCTCAGGTGATCGACCAATTTCCGGTTTGCCTCCTCTGGGACCCTCTGGTCGAAACAACGATTGCCCGCCTCCATGTGAAAGATCGGGATTCTCCGTTTCTTGGCCGCAATTACGGACAGGCAACTATTGGTGTCACCCAGGACGAGAAGCGCGTCCGGCTGCTCTTTTTGAAGTACGCGATCGATTTTACCGATGATATTGCCGATACTCTCGGCGGGTGTGTCACCAGCTGCATCGAGATAGTAGTCCGGTGCCCGTAGTGCGAGCTGCTTGAAGAAGATTTCATTGAGCTCGTAATCATAATTCTGGCCCGTGTGGACAAGGATGTGGTGAACATGCTCATCGAGTAATGCGATCACACGCGACAGCCGGATGATCTCCGGCCGTGTTCCCACGACGGTGATGACTTTTATCTTTTCGCTCATCGAGTTAAGGCCCGAGATCCTGTACCTCCTACACAAGCTCAGGAACGGTATCGGGACGCGCGGGATCAAAAATCTCCTGTGCCCAAAACAGGGTAATTAGATCCGAATCTCCACTGTTGCTAATATTGTGCGTGTGCATCGTAGGCATATCAACAAACTGCGGAGCTTCGCCGCGAACTTCAAAGCATGTTACCACAGAGTCAAACATCCTCCGGATGCAAATCTTGGCGCTCCCTTGCAGCACAAGGAACCGTTCAAACTTTCTCGTGTGGTAATGGTTCCCCCGGGTGACTCCCGGCCTTGTGCTGGAGATGAAACACTGCCCGCCATTGAAAGTCTTGACAGCTTCGAAGAGATTGCCCCTATCATCCGCGTGAACCTTCATTGTCACGAGATAGTGTTGGGGAGGCAAATATGAACGGTACGTATTAAACAGGTCGAGGCTGAGGTCATCTCTAAGATCAGGGATAACTTGATCCCGGTATTGCTTCGCCTGAAGTGCCAGCTTGGAGAGGAGTCCGCTAACCGTCATCGGGACACCCTGGACTCTGACCTTGCCGCCCTTTCCCCGGCATGCAATCTCGAGGATCTCTCGCGCAACCTTCTGGGCATGCAGGAGTTCCAGTTCGACATCTACGTGTATCTCTGGCTGCAGGCCATTAGCGAGCTGGTAGCAGAAGGTCGATACCACGGAGTTGTAAAATGGCCTGCCCGATTCGCCGAACACTTGCGGCAAAACGAGGTCGGTGAAAACGGCTCCAGCGCGATCGGCCCATCGCTGCAGCCGTTGCGCAGCGCACCGCTTTGATCGACCGTACCCATCGTCCCGCACCGAGTGTATCGAGTTGGAGAAGACTACGTGAGGAGCAGCTCCAGTGCGCTCACATGCCGCAACCAGCGCCTCCGCTAACGCCACATTTGTTGCCTCCACGTCGTGGTCGTTGCCGCGATTCATTCCCGCCAGGTGCACAAGGACATCGCATTCGGAGACCAGCGTGTCGAGCTCCTCTGCGATGGCAAACTGGGATCGCGTGGCGAGGATCACTCGCAGGTTGGGATCGGTCCGTAGGAAAGCTCGCAAGTGCCAGCCCAGCAAACCGGTGGCCCCAGTAATGCCAATGGTCTTCGTGTAGATAGATGTGCCCATTGTTCGAAGGCAATGACCCTCATTGAGGCGAGAAAGCAGCCGTGAAACAATAATCTACTGTCAAATCAGAACCTGACAAAATACTGCTTAAGATAGGCGTGGTTTACCCTCTTACTTTTTTGGATTTGCGCTCGTTTACGCAGCAACACCGGCAAGTGTCGCGCAACCTGCCACCAAGCCGCGACAAGCGCCAATAAACTCCTGGGGGATCTGAGCAAAAAATAAGGGATGATCGCAACTTCGGTAGCAGTCAGGTAAGGGAGCAGCCACAACAGAGTCCTTCCCGGAATGTCTTTGATAATCGTAAAATGCCGATTGCGCAGCACCCGTAACTGGTAGTCAATAGTCTTTGAAAAAAAGGTGGCCCGTCCACCCACAGAACCTGAACTGACATGCCAGCCTACCGCCGATGGAAGAAACAAGCATTTCCAACCCCGAAGGTGCATTCGGAACCACAAGTCGCAATCTTCCCACCCTGTCTCGTAAGACTCGTCGTAATAGCAGCCTGACGTTTCCCTCAAATCATCCAACATGCTTCGCCGAAGGAAAGGGAAACTTCCACACGGGGCGAAAGTCAATGTGGGCTCATTTGTAAAGTGCCCTCCATCTCCTTGGAAGCGCTTCTTTATGAAGTGTTTCTCGCCCTCCCCCTTCCGGAGTCGATTCGTCAACTCGTCCCGCATCCAGGAGAACACACGGCCGCCAATTACGCCCAGTGTAGAATCCTCAAGCATTTTGGCAACACAGTGGATTACAAACGCGTGGTCGAGGCATACATCCTGATTCAGCGGAACAACGAAATCTCCGTGAGAGGCTTCGATTCCCTGGTTCATGCCCGCCGCATACCCTTTGTTGTATTGATTTTCTATGTAAACGAAATCGCGATAAGCTGACTTAATCCGCGTCAGAGACCCATCGGCTGAGTCGTTATCTACGACGATAACCTCGATTGGGCGGTAGTCTTGGGTAACAACATGCTCCAAGCACCGGTGTACATGCGCCTCTCCGTTCCAATTGAGCACGACTATACTTACCAAGGGAGAAGAATCCAACGCTTTTCTCCCCGCGATTGTTGCTTCCATCGGAATCCGTAAGAGTTAAGCATCCATGTTTCCGGCAACTGGTGACCTCAGGAGAGAAACACCGTTTTCAATCAGTCGGGCGAATCGTACTTCCCAGCCTGCCCTGAATTCCATCCCTAAGGCCGCGCCACATAAAATGAATGTGTTTGATCTTCTCAGTGTCGTAGAGCAGGCTGCCGATCATCTGCTTTAGGAGTTGCCATATTACAAATGCCTTGGCCCGAAGGCTTGGCAGTTGGTGCCAAACGACGAAAGCGCGGTTGCGCACCTTATAGTAATCGCGCCATGGACTGTGGGCGATCCAGCTAATAGGTTTCCCAAAGAAACTGACAAGGCGTGGTTGCCCAATGGTATGCGGCATCACGCACTGATTTACAACCGCGATGAGGAATCCGCTTCGTCGCAGCCTGAGGCAGTGTTCGTGATCCACGAAATCGATGAAAAAATCCCTGCGTGGCAGCCCAGCTTTCCTGACTGCCTCACTACGAATCAGGCTGCCTGAAGAAATGACCATGTCCACCAGGGAAAGGCCTTCCCTTTCGGGCGAAACGGACTGTTCCACTTGGCCATCTCTCCACAAAAATATTGGGTACGGCACCCCGGTCGCTGCATTGATCGGCAAAGGGGCTACGAGTCCAAGCTTTTCGCGGTCAGGAAAAGCGTCATAAGCAGCCAGTAGATTTGCAACTGTACTTGTGAGAGGCCGGCTATCTTGATCGAGCATCCAAATCCAATCATAGTTACGACTAAGGGCGTACTCCAAGCCAGCGGAGTAGCCTCCCGAGACGCCCTCGTTGTTCGCAAGTCGGATTACCTTAACGGTTGGAAAATGCTCGGTGAGGAGCTCTATCGTTCCGTCCGTACTTGCGTTATCGACAACAACGACTTCGCTCAAAGGCCGGCTTTGGTTCAGCAGCAATTGCAAATGCTCGGACAAAAGTGCTCTTCCGTTTCGGCTCACGGTTAAACTGGCAATACTCGCTTCCATTAATTCCCCTCGCCACGGACTATTTCAACGCATTCATCCAACTTGGGTTGCGCTGTTACGCAGGTTGTTGTTGGGCATGAACCCCAGGGCTAACTGGGCCCGGACTACTTTCAGCAACCGGGAATACCTTGGACAGGACGATGGCCAAAACCAGCATTCCGCTCGATGAGATTAGTAAGGGGTTGGAAACACAGATGATTAAGTATGAGACATAAGCCACAATTAAGTAGTGGTCTTTCCTATACTTTTGGTCTCGAAGTATTGCAAGCGGGTAGAGCAATAAAACGTAGTAGATGGTGGCGAAGACCAAGCCGAAGTTTCTTATGTACTCAAGATAAGTGAGCTCCGTGATTGAGGTCTCGGTCCCGAAACCTGACGAATAGAAGGAAGAGCCTAGACCTTGCCCAAAAAGAAGCGTCTTTGGATCACTAAACAGCACGCCATAGTCTCTCAGATGGGTGAGCTTTATGGCGTTCGATTCATTCTCAGGGTCAAACATTGCCTGAATAATCTCGCTACCATAACTGCCGACGATCGCCACCCCCACCAACAAAACGGCAAAGAGCGCCAGCTTCCGGTTCTTGCTGGAGTACCAGAGTAATACCAAAAGCGGTGTGAGCAGGCCCAAAATCATATCATTCCGCGTGCCAGAGCTAAGCATGGCAACAAGATTTACGAGCAAAAGCGCGATGTTGAGATAGCGAGCTCTCGACTTCGAAGTGACAGATCGATACGTAAAGTAAGCGAGCGAAAGGACCAATAGCGGTGCCGTCTGAAAGTAAACTAAAAAGTAGGATAGGTCCGCATAGCTTCTTTCACCGATTGCAAATGTGCCGGAGGCATCTCCTATTACCCCGAGAACCTGGATTAGACCGGGGTCGTTATAGGTGAGGATTGTGCTTACCACTGTGATAACAGAGAGGAACGTAAGAACGATGCTCAGTGGCCGGATGGCATCAATCTTTTTGATGACAAGTACTGCAGCCAGGGTAAGGAACAAATAACTCTTGAAATACTGAAATCCATCGTACGAAGCGGGATGCCCCCCACGCAAGAAATACCAGAGAATTGACGTGAGCGGCAGAACGACCGCAAACACCAAGATATAAATCAGCAATGAATCGGCAATCGGCGCCATTCGCTCCTTCGACACAAGCATGTCAATAATGAATATGATCCACAGGCTGACGAATAAAGGCACCTTTAGGTGTGTCACTTGGTCGGCGGGATCGAATACCGCGACAAGGAAAAGCAAGAAGAGATTCGCGCGTAACACTGTGTTCATAGGGCTCTAGCCATCAATTCAAATCGTTCCAGCTTCGATCAGGTGTTATCTTGCCCGTCCACAATGGGTTACGGTGGACTCAGAAGATTTTAGCGGGACATTAGAAGCTGTTGCACAACCCACTTTTCGTTCAATAGAATCAGTAACTTAGCTAGGTTGTGCAATAGGCTCTAGTGTCCGCAGCCCATGTCGCATTCGGGCGTATGCCCATTCAGACGCTAGGGCTTTAGCGAAGGAAATCTTGCACAGGCCTTTTGATTCGCGCCACTTCATTCGCACGCTATCAGTTGGATCCGAACCAGGATGCGAAGCGAGAGTCGTAACGAGGTAAACGACTCCAAACGCAAGAACGATAAGGATTCCTGCCTTTGACCACCTCATCGCAATGGCCAAGAAAACAGCTCCAGCGCGTAACATTTTGCCAATGAATAAGTAATAGATGCAAGTGGGGTCGAGGAAGAGAGTAGTACTGAAGTAAAAGGACGGCACATCTACATCACCCCAAGTCCTCGTGCCAAAGTATCCCTCTTGCTCGTGCAAGCTCGTGAGCGCTTCGAAGACCCTTTGACTAAGGGCGTTGTTGGGGAATAGAAAGACGAGTGCAAAGGAAACAATTACCAAAAATGCCAGGGAAGAAGTGCATATATAGAAAATCCGCAAAGGCGTCTTCTTGTCGAAGGAGGGGAGCAGCGATGCAAGAAGCAGAACGAAAAGAAATGGCGTGACTTGGCTCAAGCCAATTGGCAGGTTTCCACCCCGCCCGGCGCCGTAGAGCAATGACCATGTGGGCCAAGCCAGAAAAAGAGACAAGCCAACCACGATCTCATGGGTGGTCAGATCCAGGTACTTCAACTTCCAAGACGAGAAAAGACAGGCCACGAAAAAGGCCACGTACTTTACACGAAAAGTCCCGGTCGGATCGCAAATGTTCGCCATGAACAGAAAAACCAAAACCGTCGCTGGTAGAACACCTGCAGGCGTGGCGTCGTGCCTCAGCAAGTCGTGTGATTGTCGAGCCATGAAAGGTGAAGATGAGGCCATGTTCTGCAATCTGACGAATCGATTTTGCTTCAGGAAATGAATGCTTCAGTGTTGGTTACTCGCAACAGCGAAGAGGCTTTGCCTCATCGCTGTTGCGAAGTTCGGCTCGTTCGACAAACTTAGGTCAAAGCCAGGGGTGCAGCCTCTCAAGAACCCCAGGTCTTCCCTTCCCGCTGCTACGGAACCCGAAGCGAGCAGACGCTGGACCTCATCGCAAGCGCCATTTCGGTAGGCGAGCAAAGCTTGCGCCAGAGGCAGATCGGCGGCGGATACATTTCTCAAGGGAACCATGGTGGGTTTCTTGGCGCGTTGCGAGAGGAATCCGCCGATCAACACTTCCTGTTTGTCCAAGGCATTGCCACGCGGAGTCGCATACTCCAGATAAGGAAACAGGTCGGAATCGACAACATGGCGCGCCAACATCTTAGCGAAGGGGAGTCTCGACACGCCGCGATCGAGTATGGCATCCAACCCCGCAGGACTGAGAAACTCTTGCATACCCGAGTCATCCAGAATTATTTGATAAGGGATCTGATAAATCTCCTGAGGAGTAATGAAACCTGCGTTGCGATGGAAGAGCGCCAATGATTGGATTCGGCGCCAATCCAGACTCAGCGGCTCATCGCTGGCCAAGAGTTGTCCCTGGCCACCTGAAGACCACAAAGCGACGTGCTTGAACCTGGAAGAGACCGTATTCAACAAAACCCACAGGTCTGGCAACCGCATATGGTGGAATTGCACCCATTGTTGGAAGATCCCGCCCGGTGCGAGTTTCTGATGAACGATGGAATAAAAATCCCTTGAATAGAGGTTGGCCGCGCCAGCAAACCAAATGCTGGTCAGCTCAACCGAGATCACATCGTACTGCTCCTTCGAGAGAGCCAGGGCATTGCGGCCATCATCGTGAATCAGCGTAACCCGCGGATCTTCCAAAACGCCACCGTTGGCCTCGTGAAAAAATGTTCTGGCACCATACAGAATGGGTTTAGAGAGTTCCGCGAGCTGGATCTGCCGGAAGCCAAGATCCGCGAGGGCACGGACGGTAACGCCAGTTCCGCAACCAATCACAAAGGCCTTTTCGTTCCTGGGGGCAGCAAGAGCAGGAAGGTAACCGAAAGAGAACTGGGCGCTCATTTCCGTTGTGTTGTTGCCTTGGAACTTACCATTTGTCCGCAATTCGAGTGTGCCATCGGCCCTGCGAGACACCGTTACAAAACCGCTTTCCGCATCCTCGCCCAGGTAGAGCAAAGGTCTGTATTGCCCTTCGGAGCTCAGGTTAAACCAAGTACTGCGGTTGGAAAGCAGCAAGGAGGGAGGCCATGAGGGGACAACCAGAGCCAGCAGAGCGAGTACTGATATGGCGATCGCGAATCGGGATAGTAAGAGTGCTGGCGCCGGTGCATTGCGTGGGGTACGACGATAGACGATCCCGGCAACAAGGCCGAGAAAGACCGCCAGGCCCTTAAGCGCGAATTCGCTGCCCACCAGAGGAATTAGAACGAAATTGCCAAGGAAGAGTCCCAACAAACAACCGAAAGTGTTGATGGACAACAAGAAACCCACACCGCGCCCTTCACGCTGTGGCGAAACTCCGACTGCGAGCAACCGAGGAAAGATGCGCGAAAGCAGGAACCCGACTGGGACGATCAGAAAGCAAGCGACTACCACACGTGCAATCTCGCGGACAAAAAATCCAGGTGAAACGAGCCCGAGGGCGCTGAACAAGAGAGGAGACAGGGCATAGAAAGGGACAGAAAGAGCAAGCAACACGCTTCCCCAAAGAACTAACCAGGACAGGGGCGTTCTGGAATCGGAAATCAGGCGTTCCTCGCGCTTTGCGGCCACGTAGAGTGCCAAGAGCACCGCAAACAGCATATTGGCGAACGCGTAGATGCTCGTACCGATTACCGCGGCCAATAGATGAGTCCAGATGATCTCCAGTGCAAAAATAATCAGACCCGAAATAAAGGCAAGAAAGCAAACCATAGCAAAGGAAGAAGAGTTCTCAAAATCCATGGAGTCGATCTTGTGGAGCGTTACGTGCGTCTCAGGAAGTGTCTGCGTCTCGTTGCGGGCCAGATCGGAGTGCCGGAAACGGACTACGAGCCCGGCGATGAAAAGGTTGGCGACGCATGCCAAGATTGTAGCTCCCCACAGGCCGAAGAAAGGCAATATCAGGTAGGCGGACATCAGGACTCCCGCCATGGCTCCGAGCAGGTTGGCGGAGTAGAGTTCGGAGATTGTGATAACCGCAGCAGGACAATCATCGCTGAGCCGGGCAGTGGTTGCACGAACGCAGCAGACCAAAACCGGTAGCGTCGCTCCCATCAAAGTGGTCATTGGGAGAAGGGCGACCAGGGCAATGGTCGCTCGAAAAGCAATCGAGGATAGAAGTGCAACCAGAGCCGGGCTAGTAATCACCCTGCTCAGCAGCGATAGATAAGCCATGTAAGCGATGAGGCTGGAGACTCCACAGACACCGATGCCGACCTCCAGGGAGATATATAGATACTGGTTTCTTTGAGTTGTTAGCCGATCACAGAACAATCCGGCAAGGAGTCCGCCCAAGGCCAGACCTGACATGTACGCAGCGACCACAATCGTCGTGGACAGGAGTGCACCTCCGAGCACGTAGGAGAACATCTTCTGGAGGACCACCTGATAGATCAGAGCGGCCATGCCGGACAAAATGGCCCAGTAGATGGAGGGGTGGGTTGACTTGAAACGAGATAGGGCGGGCATTCGGGGAGAAGGATTCATCCAGTCAGTTTTGACCGCTACTTGATGCACGGAGTACACCGCCTTCGAGGTGCAAGCGAATGGCGTGTTCGACGGAAATCATGCGCATGAGCGTTGAGCGAATCTCTGCCGCTTTGGGGCTCTTCGGTGGCAAGACACTGCTGGCTGGAAAGTGGTCCGTATCGCTCTCGAACACAGCTCCCGAGTCGTTCTGCTCCATGTAGTACTTGCCATTTGCGCAGTAGCCATCGGCCCCAAACAGCATATCTGCCAGCATGAACACACGGCGGCGATCGAGAGAGGGGTCCCATATGGGACTTCCTTCTTCCCATTCTCGTCCGGTCTGGACGCCCAGCAGATCGAGTACTGTGGGTTGAATGTCGATATGTGATGTTGGCCAGTCTATACGCTCCGTAGAGTTCAATAGGCCAGGGACGTAAACCACCAGCGGGACATGGAACGACATGTCGTCAATCTTTCCTAGTGGGAAGTCCGGATGCTCTGCCTTGAACCTGATACCGTGGTCGGCAGTCACGACAATAATCGTCTTGTCGAGAATGTGCGCTTCTTCAAGAGCGCTGATAATCTCGCCTAACCACGCATCTTGGTATACGACAAGGGCGTGGCCCCGTTCGTCCATGCTCGCGGTTGGTTTGCCGTTGATCAGGGGCCATGGGCCGTGCCCCAATTCCGGGGAGAACTGCACAGCAAATTTCTGGCCTCGGACGGCCCAGGAGCGAATATCACTCTCCATTCCGTGCAATGGGGCGGCATCGCGTTTGACACGTTCCGCCCAGGGAAGGCCCAACTCCATATCAGGCAAAAAGACAATACTTCCAAGCTCAGAGTTCACGAACCGCTTAAACCCGAGGTCCTTATACATTGTTACGTCGCCGCCGGCCTCCCACGAATACCCGTAGAAGGCAGTCTGATAGCCTGCTTCCCCCAAGCTACGGACCATGCTGGGAACGGCGACATCTCCAGCCGACCATCCAAAATCCACCGACATGTAAACTGAAGTGAGAATGCTGAATGTAGCTCGGTTTGTAGCTGGAAACGTAGAATAGTGACGCGCGGCTACAAATGCGTGTTCACGCAAACGGCGCAAATTAGGCATGTCCTGGAGGTCGTCAACGGCCGGATCGAGGATCCGCGTGGGTGCAGTCTCCAGCACAAGCAACACAACGTTGTAGTCCCGTGCTTTACCAAAATACTTGGGTAGTTGACCGTCAATCGGGGTACGAGCCGTCTCTCGGTAGAGTTGCCGCAGCTCCGGCACGCTCAGCTTGAGAATAGCGGGGTCCACGGTCGTGGAATCGGTGAAGGACGCCCGAACCACCGCGCTGAGCAGATCCGTGTGGAATATTTCCGCGTTCCCCCTCGGGACCCAGGCCACTACCACCCCTAGAGTGACAGCAATCCCGCCGGCCATTGTTGCTCGCCGAATCCACGCGGCAATCCTGCCTTCAGCTTTACGGGCGAGGTATGACGCTACTGTAGTCAAAACGATCACTAACATTGCCGCGATGACAAGTTCCATAACCAGTCTTTTGGCCGGGGTTCCGCTAGCGGATTCGGGGTGCGCATACCACCACCTGATGCCCTCCCAGACAATTTCGAGATTGGCAAAGCGACCGATGGACAAGAACGTCCCATATTGTGCAAACAGAACAACTTCCGCCACGAAGGCGAGTAGGGCCAGACACCACATCCCTAGCCGGCGTAAACCGGCGGGCAAGAAGTAGGCAAGGAAGAGGATTATGGTCGGGATGAGCAGGCAACTCACCAATAAGTCGCCACGCAAGAAAGCAATTCGCTCGACAAACGTGAAGCTCTCACCGGACCTGCCCATCGCTGTTGCTGCCTTATCCAATCCGCCATTCTTGAGCACGCGGGTCTTCAGAAAGACATCCGTAGCGGCCACGACAGCCCACGAAGCAAGGTAAAACACAGAAGAGTTCCAACGGGATCGCGAAGTCCTGACGACTGTCGATGCCGCATGGTTCATGACGTTTTGCTTGCGACCTCTCGCAACAGCCGCACATCACCCCGGCAGAGGAGGGCCAAGACAACACCGAGCAAGGAGTAGTAGAGCAAGACGGCCGCCGCGACATCACGTCCTGCCCAGTGGGTCGCCATCCAATAGCTTGCAGACGCGAGACCATAAATCCCCAGGAATTTCAGCCAACCCCCAGCCATCTCCCCGGTCAACTCCCGCAGTGTCCACTCATTGAAGAGCCACCACGCACCCAGGATGGCCATCTGCACGCCGGCAACAATCCGCAGCGAACCTGTGTGCAACGCTGCGAACGATGTCACTCCAAGAGACACGGCCAATACGGTTGCCGTCCGACCCAGAAAATGCCTCTGCAGTCCATTCAGGTAGGCATAGCTCATCTGCAGAATCAGAATCGAAGCCAGGAACGGTATCCCCAGCAGCAAAATCCGTGCATATGGGAGGCTCGTCGCGTATTTCGGCAGAAAGTGCCGAACAAAAACGTCCAGAGCGAAGTAGTACGGCAGCAAAATGGCCCACGCGATAAGAAGCGTTCGCGAGGAAATCCCGTAAATCCGTTTTCTCCCGTCCTGTGTGACGCCCGCCAGGTGCGAGAAAAAAACTTTGCTGCACGCCTGGATCACCGTGATCGGCACCGCCATTGCGCTTGCTGCCAGGCTGTATTGCGCGAAGTTCTGGATCGTCGCTGCCCAGCTCACGGCCAGCCGGTCCGCGGACACGATCAGTGCCACACCTATGTTGGCCAACACGATCGGCCAGCCACTCTGGACACAATCCTTCGCCAGCCTCTTCACCTCTATTGTGTTGCGCGGGCCGCTCCATGGCTTCGTCCAGGCCAGTAAGAACACCAGCACGGTGAGCCAGCCCGTCGCGTAGAAGCTGGTCACCTCGCGGAAATCGCTGTGCCAATGGTAGTGCCACAGCAGTACGAGCCCCAAGAAAAGTGCCGGGGCCGCCACCGTCGAAATCGCCACCGGCCGGAACATCTTTGCGCTCTGTAATCCGAACTGTAACAGCGTCACCAAGTTGAAAACCAAAGCGAATAGCGCGATCGCAGCTCCAACAAATTTCAGTGGCCCCGGCAACACTAGCACCGCAAGCGCACACAGTGGCGCAAGCACGATTACCTGTTGCCAGAACAGGTACGTCAGCGCCGGTCCAATTTCGTGATGAAACTCCTCCATCGGGCGACTCGCCCACCGCAGCAGTGCTCCGTCCGCGAATCCGAAATGGAGGAATCCCACGTATCCCGCGTACAGCCCGAAAATCCTCCAGTAGCCGTAGTCCTCCACACTGACGAGTTTCGGCAGCACGAAGACCAGGGTCACGTTGAAGAGTCCGCCCAGCAGAGTTCCCGTCCCCAGAGTGGCCACGTCGGCTGCGATTGAGGATGGTTTCCATGCTCGGGTCTCCCCCAATTCCGGGCTCGCGCCCCCAGCCGCCTTTTCCAGAACGGGTGTTGTTGTCTCCAGGCTCGCCATCAAATTGTTCTGTCATTCCTTCTATCGAACGGATTGAGGTGGCCCACTATGTTCAAGGTCCCATGCCACCTTCTGCCGCATTGGCTCCACGTCGGCCTCATCAATCTCCACTGCCGCGGCGCGCTGGATCAAATCAAGCGAAATGACCAATCGCAGACCGTTTTTCCTGCGAATGACAAATCCCTCGAAGCCCTCGAGGGGCCCCTTTGTGACCCGCACGCGCCGGCCCGCCGTCAAAAAGGGATGTGGTTCGGCGTGCAACTGTGCGGCCAACCCGGCACGCAAGCCTTCCACTTGTTCGTCGGGGAGCGCGGCCGGCAAACCGCCAAATCCGACCAGCTTGGCCACTCCGGGCACCTGGAGAACTCTCAAGCGATCGCGCAACGCCAGATGTACGAAAACGTATCCGGGAAAGAGCGGCATCTTGAGCTCAACTCGCCGATCACTCCAACGCCGGACGGCACGATAGAGAGGCAAAAAGCTCTCGACACCTCGGCGCGAAATTTCGGCAGCTGCTTTTTTCTCATGGTTTGCGGAGGTATAAGCGGCATACCAAAATGGCTGAGAATCGGCAGGAATCTGCAGCTGCAGTGAGTTGGATGGTGCGGTTGAGGTCGAGATCGTTGCCATCGTGTGCCTGTTCTCCAGATACAGCTTCGCCCCGTCAGTCACAGGGCCAAATTGCTTCTAACCCACATATTTACAACTACTTACAATCAAATCCGCGGCAATTCACGCTCGTTCTGCGTTTCCTCCTGCTTTCCGTTCCGCAAAACGAACTTCACCCAGACGCGATTCGTCCAGGTCTGAATGCGAGAACCATTTGGCGTCGCCCATGGCATTTTCGCGTTCAGCGTCTGGAAAACTTCCTGAGCCAGGAGTTTTCCCGGCTCGTGGGGATCGAGTTCTGCCCAGCGCTCTCTCCCTAAGACCAAGACACTAGCCGCCACCCAAGCAAGAATTGTGCACAAGAACATGATCAGCAAGCGCGGTGGAAAGGACTTATGCTCGGGCACGGTGGCCGGGTCCAGCACCTTGACGCTTGGCGTTTCCTTGGCTTCCTGGACCTTTGCAAGTTCGTACTGCTGAGTCAACGACTCAAATACGGCTTCCTGAATCTGCATCCGGCGGTAAAGATCGGCATAGGTGACACCGAGGAGCGGGAGATTGCGCAGGGAAGGATGCGTCGAGTCCTCGGAATCGGCCGACAAACCAGCCTTTTCGGATGCTGGCCCGCCGAGCTTCTCCAACTGATGGCGCAACTCGGCAATGCGCGCCTGAACAGAGCGCACGCGCACGTTGTTGTCTGTATAGGTCGCTTGTAGCCCTTTCAACTCCGATTCCGCCGCGATCAATTCACCCTCGAGCGTTGCTGCGCCCTGCAGCATCGCGCGCGCTTCTTCTTTGAGATCCATCGTCTTGTTCTTGCTGGCGAACTGGCTGAAGTCTTGCGAGGCCTGATCGAGATCACGTTTCACTCCGGTAAGTCGTTCTTCGAGGAAAACCCTCTCGCGATGCGCAGACGAGGTGGACAACTCAGCTACCAGTTGGTTGAGTTCCTCGACATAGGCACGGGCGATAGCCGTTGCGCGCTTAGGATCGCGGTCGGTGACGCTGATCGAGATGATTCCGCTCTTGCGGTCTTCTGAGATGGAAGTGTTCTCGGAGAGTTCAATCCGCGCATCCTGTTCGTATCGAGTTCCGTAGACCCGGCGTAGATCGAACCGATCAATCAAACGATCCTGTACGGTCCTGCTTCTGAGGATGCCGATGAACAAGGCTCCCGAACTCTTTATTCCTAGCAAATCTCCTGCCAAGGGAGCCAATCCGCCGCCCGTCTTCGCCGATAATGCAGCTAGCATCGCTACGCCCGAACTCGACTGGTTGTCTGGTGGCATCAGCTGAGTTGTAGACTCATAGCGTCTGGGAAGGGTGAATGCCAATAGGGTCCCCACAAGCAAGCCTGCCAGCGTGGCTCTCTGAATGAGGCGCCTTTGTTTCCAGAGGGAGTTCAAGCGGACAGAGACGGCGTGCTTGAGATCGGTCCCCAAAATTTCGTTGGGGAACACATCTCCCTGCACTTCCTGAGGCGTGAGCTCCGGTTGCGGCTTAACGGCTGTCTGCGTCACACATCTCCTTTGATCCGCACATTCGTTTGCCTCCGAGTTCCCATTCAGTCATTTCCATGTATGAGGCCAGAACGTGAACCCTAGTGAAGCTGTCACGTTCGACTGAGGTGCGGCGGCGAGAACCGGGATATTCCACTTTTCGTACTGGACTAATCCGCCCAGTGAAATATTTGGCCGCAACTGAAAATTCATTTGAACACCGCCGTCATTTATCGTGCCGCCACCCGTCACGGTGAGGGAATCCACTTTTTGCTGTCGGTAGCTGAACTGGATTTTGTTCCGAGGACTGAACCAGTAAGTACTCCAGGCTTGTTCTCCTTGTGAACCGCGTCCCAATGTACTTCCCATCAGATTCCCTGAGTTCGTATATCCGTCCGGATAATGAATGCTCACGTAAAAACACCCGTCACAACCCGGAAAGTCCACGGGCGAAGTGGTGCCTCCTTCAATGCGGAGATCGAGTTTGGGAATACCGGGGATGCGGGGCATATACAGCCCGCCTTGAAACGCCGACTTGCGGGGATAGCCCAACGGAGAAAGCTCATCTTCCGTGAAGGCATCTCCATAAAATGTCAGCCAATTCCGAAGACCGGGAATCTTGTAAACAAAATCGACGCCCGAGTGCCCGGAGCTTGGAGTAGTGTTGTAGCCTGGTCGCTGAGCGATATTGATGGAGTAACTCCTGAGCAAATAATGAAGCGTAAGGGGTGTGGATCCACCTGCGAACACCACGATGGCTGACACGCTGAATTCAAAGTCACGCGTAGGCTTAAAACTCAACTTTTCTCCCTGGATGAAAGGTTGGCGGGCGAGTGGCTGACCGAACTGACCTACGGTTCCGATGGTCGCTTGGTAAACGAAATCATGCCCCGATAGTTGTCCGAGGAGCCACTCAAAGCTCATTGGGCCGAGCCAACCCAAAACGCTGGGGAGCTTGAAGGGGGAGGCCCTGCTGATGCGGAACATGTTCACCGGCGCAGCATTGTCACTGAACAGTAAGGGGCCACCCTGGCTCGGCCCCCACCACAGGCTCTGTTTGCCATAAGAGA
>Ga0187784_10001210_pt1 | contig 20320 bp, 15 predicted proteins | sample 1015_SJ02_MP15_2_FD_132964 | JGI IMG/M metagenome (GOLD analysis project Ga0187784, IMG submission 132964) | Tropical peat soil microbial communities from peatlands in Department of Meta, Colombia - 1015_SJ02_MP15_20_MG | ecosystem: Environmental > Terrestrial > Soil > Wetlands > Peat | place...
CCGCGACTGAGTCCAATGCCTTCCCCGAACCGCGCCCGCGAAGCCAATAGAACAAGCCGCCAACCACCACCGCCGCGACGGCGAGCGCCATGATCCAACCCGCCGCCGGCCGACGCCGTGGTGCGGGCGTCTCGCCCGCTGTGGCACGGGCGTCCCGCCCGTGTTCTGCCGGCGGGCTGCTGCGTGCCGGCTCGGCCACGGCCGAGACGGCTGCGCCACGGCCTGAATCTGTGTCGCGCTTCAACCGCTTCAGGTCCGCGCGAAGCTCGGAAGCGTGCTGATAGCGCAGGTCGCGATCTTTCTCGAGCGCCTTGCTGATAATTTCCTCCAGCTTGAGAGGCAGGCTGGCATTGAGCTTGCGCGGCGGCTCAGGCGCCTCAGCGAGAATCTGGTGAAAGATGACCGCGCTCGTGGCTCCATCGAAGGCCGGGCGTCCCGTCGCCATTTCGTAGAGCACGGCCCCGAAACTGAACAAGTCCGTGCGAGCGTCCAACTCCTCCCCGCGAGCCTGCTCGGGCGACATGTACGCCACCGTGCCCAGGGCCACGCCCGGGCTTGTCAGATGCTCCTGATCAACCGACATCGTGGGTGTGTCTTGTAGGGGCACCCCTTGGAGTGCCCTGGGCGGGGCAAGCCCCGCCCCTACAGTTAGTTTGGCCAGACCGAAATCCAAAATCTTTGCCTGGCCACGATTGGTAACAAAGATATTCGCCGGCTTGATGTCGCGATGAATGATGCCCTTCGAGTGCGCGGCGTCCAGGCCATCGGCAATCTGGATTGCCAGGTCTAACAGCGTGTCGGGAGGTAGGGGCACGCCGTGGCGTGCCCCTACGCCGATGCGATGCTTCAGAGTCTGCCCCTCGAGAAACTGCATGGCGATGAAGGGTTGACCCTCGTGCCCGCCGATCTCGTAAATGGTGCAGATATTGGGATGGTCAAGGGCAGATGCGGTTTGCGCCTCACGCTCGAATCGTTCCAGTGCCTGACGATCCTTGGCAAGGTGTTCCGGCAGGAACTTCAGCGCCACGAAGCGATGCAGCTTGATGTCCTCGGCCTTGTAAACGACACCCATGCCGCCGCCACCTAACTTCTCGAGGACGCGATAGTGCGACACTGTCTGGCCGATCATAATGTGGGAACCCGCCCTTGGGGTCCATGGTAGGCCCGGGCTGGGTGCAAGTCAATACGCACTGCGGCAGGAAGTTCCTACTCTGCGAAATCACCCGGAAACCGTGGGTGCAGCTTCAGCCTCGACTTACGGCGCGTTCCAGTCCAAGGCATAGATCTCCTGGGTGCCAACGTCACGCAGCACCAGGGGCGAATCATCCGGGGTGACGCCTGTCCATCCGAATGTACCGGCTAGCCGCAGGCCCTTGAGGCTAGCGACTCTTTCCAGTTTGCGGTCGCTGATCCGCACGCGATAGAAGGCACGATCCTCGCCTTGGGAGTCAAAGTAGACGTACTTCGAGTCGTGAGACCAGCTCGGACACCCTACGACGATCTGCTCAAGCTGAACCCACTTTTGCGTAGAGAAATCGAAAAGCGTCAGCGTTTCGGGTCCCGCACGCAGAGCTGCAATATAGCGGCCATCCGGCGACCAGTGGGGCGAATAAAGCCCTTCGGACCCTGCCAGGGTCCTGATTTCTCGCGTTTTCAGGTCCATGAGACGAATCGAAAAGCTACCTTTCTTCTCAGCTTCCGGCGAGCCCCGGTCGGAGAAGACAAGCGTGCCCCCATCCGCAGACCATCCGGGGTCTCCCACAGCATGAAAAATCTCTTCCGGATTCCCGCCCTCGCTCGAAATCAAGTAAATCGTATAGGACGTGGTGGGACTCTCCGCAAAGAAAGTGATTTGTTTGCCGTCCGGCGACCAGCGGGGGAAATACACTCGCAAGGGGGGAAATGTGAGCTGGAGCCGTTCGCTCCCGTCGGGCTTCATCTTCCACAGGCTGCCTTCCGGGTTGGAAACAAACGCCACCCATCGGCCATCTTTGGAAAAGGTGACGCCATCTCCTGACAGGCCGGAGAGGTACGTCACGAATTGTTGCGATTTGGGGTCATAGCGAGCAAGTTCGCCCCGCGGTTGCGCCCCAATGACGTACAGCCTCTTGCCGTCCTTGCTCGGCATCGGGCCAAGAAAGTCCAAAGGACCGGAAGTTAACTGTACAGGCTCTGATTTTCCTCGCTTCATGAGGCTTCCAGCTTCACGGAGAGCCCAGATATCAGAGTGTCCCCCGCGCGATGATTGGAAAACAAAATACTTCCCATCGGGTGTCCAACTGCCGCAGCACTCGCTTGGGGGTCTGTTCCAGCCCGGAAGCAGCGGATGAAGATCGCCTCCCTCAGCCTTGACTTCCCAGATTGATGTCGCGTTGGTTTTGGGGTCGGCAACAGTGAATCGCAGTTTCTTCCCGTCGGGCGACCATTGGATCGAACTGCCTTCGCCGGGCAAGGTGGTGATTTGACGGGATTCCGTACCATCAGCGTTGCTGACAAACATGGCCTGGCCCTTCGCGTACGCAATCCTGCGTCCGTCAGGAGACCAGCCGGCCCCCACCGAGGTGACCCCGCCCAACCGGTGACGCGATCCCGACACTGTGGGATAAACCCACAGGGGGCCCTCCGGCAGTGAGCCTTCCCAGGCATGGAGCAGAAGTTCTGAACCATCGGGTGCGATACCCTCCAGATCGGCCGTAAAAAATGCTTCGGACATCGCCGCGGGTTCACCACCCGCGACCGAAACCTGATACAGTGCTTCCCCATTTGCCTCCGTGGCCATGAAAAAGAGCCGCGATCCATCGCTGAAAACCGGTGGGTACTTGGACCGGCCATCATGAGTGACTTGGACAGAGCCTAACACTCTGGGTGGGGCCGACGGACGTAATAACACGTAAGCGAGAGCCGCGGCCAGGAGGGCAGCTATTCCGGCTAGAGCCACTCCCTGCTTCCGCCATTGCGGGCGCTTGCCAACAACCTGGACCTCAGCAGCTTGCTCAGCGCCGACCGTGGCCGCAGAGTGCCCGGAATCCGTGTCGCGTTTCAGCCGCTTCAGGTCGGCACGCAGATCCGAGGCGTGCTGGTAGCGAACCTCACGGTCTTTTTCCAGCGCCTTGCTGATGATCCGTTCGAGTTCGGGCGGCAACTCGGGATTCAGTCGAACCGGAGGCGTGGGCTCGCGGTTCAGGATGGCCTCGAAAATCACGCCCGAGGTGTCACCGCGAAAAGGCAACACTCCCGTCGCCATTTCATAAAGCACCACGCCAAAGGAAAACAGGTCCGTTCGCGCATCCAGTTCCTTGCCCCGCACCTGTTCGGGCGACATGTAAGCCACGGTGCCCAAGGCAACGCCCGGGCTTGTCAGGTGCTCCTGATCAATCGACATCGTCGGTGTGTCAGTGCCGCCGACGCCCCGCCCCGGATTCCCCTCCCCAGATGGGGAGGGGACCGAGGGGTGAGGGGAGTGCATCAGCTTGGCCAAGCCGAAATCCAGAATCTTCGCCTGACCGCGATTCGTAACGAAAATGTTCGCCGGTTTGATGTCGCGATGAATGATGCCTTCCGAGTGCGCCGCGTCCAGGCCATCGGCAATCTGAATCGCGAGGTCCAACAGCGTGTCCGGTGGTAGGGGCACGCCATGGCCTGCCCCTACGCCAATGCGATGCTTCAGCGTTTGTCCTTCGAGAAACTGCATCACGATGAAGGGTTGGCCCTCGTGCTCGCCGATCTCGTAAATCATGCAAATATTGGGTGGTCAAGGGCAGAAGCGGCTTGGGCCTCACGCTGGAAGCGTTCCAGTGCCTGATGATCCGTGGCAAGGTGCTCCGGCAGGAACTTCAGCGCCACGAAGCGATGCAACTTGGTGTCCTCGGCCTTGTAGACGACACCCATACCGCCACCGCCCAGCTTCTCCAGAATCCTGTAGTGAGAAACGATCTGACCTAACATGATTGTCGGCCTGGCTTTACCCGAATGCCTACAGCTTAACAGAGCCGCAGAGAAATTAACAGATGGCGAAAACGAACCGAAGCGCCGGAGTTGCCCGACAAGGCTGGAGCAATGACACATTGTCGGCCACACGAGTTTTGGATTTGCCGAAAGCCCAGCCCCACAGGGTGACGGACTTGTTAAAAATGGGATGTGCCCATTACAATGATGCCGTGCCGACATAAGTTCCATCGTCAGGACAAAATGTCAGGACTGTACGCGGGCCTCTGTGATCGCGCGCCTTGCCGCGCACCGAGAAATCGCCTGCCAGCAAGCCTTTGAAGAGGCAATCGCGTCAGACAATCGTAGGGGATGAGTTTTGCAAGTTATGGAAACAGCACTGGAAACCGCATCCGAAGAGCAAGGCCGCCGCCGGATGCTCCGCGCTTTGTACGCCGCGTTTGCGGTTATGGCGGCAGGGGTTCTGGTTTACTCACAGACCCTGTCATTTCATTGGGATGAAGGGTTTCACATTCTCACCGCCTACCTCATCCGTCTCGGCAAACGGCCCTATCTGGACTTCTTCTTTCCGCAGACCCCCTTAAACGCTTATTGGAATGCGATCTGGTTGGGGATTTCCGGCGCCAGTTGGCGCGCCGTTCATGCGGTGGCGGCCCTGGCAACCATCGCGTCCGTCGTATTGATCGCACAGTATTTGTCTGCCCTCTTTCCCGACCGCCGCTGGCAACCGGCTGCCGCCTTCGCCGCCCTCTCGCTCTTCGGACTGCATATGCTGGTTTGGGAATACGGGACGATCTCACAGGCTTATCCGCTTTGCCTGTTCCTGGTGGTGGCGGCGTTTCGGGCGGCAGTGGCGGCAGCAGGGCGGCCGAAGGCCGGGATGAGCGCGCTGGCGGGCGCGTTGGCAGGTGCCGCGGCATGTTCTTCGTTGCTGACAGCGGCCGCATCTCCGGTTTTGCTAATCTGGGTATGGCTCAACAACTGGGCCGGAAAGCGTTGGATCAAGGCAGCGGCCTTCGTGGCCGGCGCTTTAGTCCCCTGCGTGCCGGTGCTGATTCTGTTTTTCCATGGACCACACCAGGTGACTTTCGACATTTTCAAATATCACTCCATCTACCGCCGCGTCGAGTGGGAAGGAGCGACCGAACACGACATCGGCATCGTCACGGACTGGGCCAACGGCTCGCAAAGTATGCTGTTGGTGCTGCTGGCTGCGGCAGGCCTGATTTTCGAGCGGAAGATCGGATTCGGCCGTCCCCGGCAGGCGGAGTTTCGACTCTGCCTTTGGCTGGTGCTGGCCATCGGCGCCCAAAACCTCTTTGCGCACCCGACCTTCCCTCAGTACTACGTTTTTCTGATCCCATTTCTTACCGTGCTGGGGACCATCGGATTCTACGCCGTGTCATTGCGATTGATGGATCACGACCGCCCCCGAGCCCCGGTGATCCTGATGGTAGCTATTGCAGCCCTCTGCCTGGGCAACAGCGTTTACAACGACCGGGACACTTATACTTGGCGTGAACTCGAGCGCGTGGCTGCGAAGGTCAAGCAAGTAACCCCGCAAGGCGCCGCGCTGTTAGCGCCCGAACAATTGTACGTTCTAGCGCGCTGGGCGGTGCCTCCCGGCATGGAACACGACGACGCGCATAAGCTTCAGCTCGGCCCCGCGGAAAGCGCCAGGCTACACATCGTGCCCAAGGCGGAAGTGGACCGCCAGATCAAAGCGGGTGATTATCCCACTATGGTGAGCTGCGACGACGATCGGACGAGCGAAGTGGAGGGTTGGAACGTCTACGCGCAGAAGGCCGAATACGGCGACTGCACGGTGCTTTGGCAATTGACGAAGAAGGCCGCTCAGAAATGAACTTAAGTTCCTCGAAGGAGCGCGAGATCGCCAGAGTCCGTGTGAAAATTTCATGCAGGCTGTCGTTCCGAGCGAAGCGAGGTCCGATTTCGGGTCCGATTGGGATCGGACTATCGGACCCCAGAAATCAGGGAATCTTGCCCTGGGTGTTTTCAGGTCAGTGCGAGATTCCTCGTCGCCTCCGGCTCCTCGGAATGACACTTAAGACCGGGGTTTCACACAGATTCGGTAGCCGCAAATGCAGTTTGCGGAAAAGCTGACTAATGCAGAAGCTCAATGATTACCGGCGTGCAATACAGGTCCTCACGCTAGCATTCCTTTTGGAGATTGCGCTTAGCCCTTGCGCTGCCAAGCCCCAAACTCAAACTCTGAAAGGTGAGGTGGTGGGAGACAACAACGCTCCCCTGGCCGGGGCATCTTGCACACTCACCGGTCCCGGATTGCCGCCCGAAGGCCGTCCGCGAACTACGGGAGAGCGAGGCGGCTTTGAATTCACAGGCCTTACACCCGGTCGCTACGATCTGACCTGCGCCGCGCTCGGTTACGAGCCGATACTAAGAAAGGACATCGAGATTACGCAGGGAGAATTGCCGATTCTCCAGTTCGTCTTGCCGCGCGAAGAAATCCTTCGGCAAACTGTCGAGGTAAAGGAAAAAGCTCCCTCGGTTGCTCTGGCACCCACAACTTCCCCACCCGCCACTCTCAGTTCCGGAGAGATTCGAGCCCTGCCGCTGGTGGAGCAGAAATTCCTGGCAGCTTTGCCTCTGGTGCCCGGCGTCATTCGCACACCCGATGGGAAAATAAACATCAAAGGTGAGACGGAAAACCAAGGCATGCTGCTCATTGACTCCGCGGAGACCGTCGATCCGGTCACAGGCAGTTTCTCAATTCAAGTTCCCATCGATGCGGTGGAATCCGTGGAAGTCCAGAAAACCGCTTATCAAGCTGAGTTCGGCCGCTTTAGCGGCGGGCTGACCAGCGTCCAAACTAAAGCCCCGCAGGGCCTATGGAACTGGGAGCTGAACGACTTTCTGCCCAGCATGCGCTTCCGAAGCGGCCATATGGTGGGGGTCGAGGACGACTCGCCACGGCTCAGCTTCACCGGTCCCATTTACAAAGACAAACTAACTTTTTCGGAATACACTCGATACGATCTCAATAAGCAACCCGTGCGCGGCCTGGCATGGCCCCACAACGAGATGAAGAAGCAGGGATTCGACTCGTTCACGGATGTCTACTATGCGATTTCACCTCAAAACCTTCTGACCGGCAATCTGAAGATCTTTCCCTTGCGCGATCAATACGACAATATCAATTCCTTCATTTCGCAGTCCGCTTCCTCGGACTACGCCCAGAGCGGATTCTCTTTCGGCGCCACAGACAGGTACATGTTCACCAACGGCGGTGTACTCACCACTCTGTTCCAGTACACCGACTTTGACAGCTACGCCCACGGGCAGGGCTCGCAGGATATGGTCTTGACCGTGGATAATTGGGATGGAAACTGGTTCAATTCCTGGACTCGGGCGGGACGTGAGCAAGAGCTGCTCCAGAATTATGAATCCGCAAGGCTGAATTGGGCCGGCCGTCACACTTTCAAAGCAGGCGGGGATTTTGTTCATCGTTCCTATAGCGATATCAGCAAGTCCCACCCCGTGCAACTCGTACGACCGGATGGCTCGCTGGCCGAAATGATTATCTTCCAGGGAACCGGTGTCCTAAGAGCCGAAGATACGGAGGTGGCGGTTTTTGCACAGGACCACTGGGCCTTCAACGACCATCTCGCGCTCGATTACGGCCTGCGCTTTTCCGGGCAGACCTTGGGGGCACATGCGGCCTTTGCCCCTCGCCTCGGCTTGGTTTATTCTCCCGGACACAGCGCTAAAACGATTGTGCGCTCGGGGATCGGCCTTTTCTACGATCGCCTGCCTCTGCTGGCTGGTGATTTCACCCAGAACCTGACGCGCGTGGTGACCTATTACAGTACCCAGGGCTTGCCGACCGGCCCGCCCATCGTTCTCCAGAACTATTACCAGGAGAAGAAGCAAAACGGCATCGTTGTGCCTTCGCACAACCGCCTAGGCAGCACACCCTTCAACTTGACCTGGAACGTCGAATTGGATCGGGAGATTCGGCCCAATGTGATCGCGCGCGTGAATTATCTCAGCAGCCGCTCCTATGAGGAGTTTATCGTCAATCCGCTTTACGAGACCTCTCCGGGACCCCTCATGCTCCTCAGCAACACTGGCTCGTCACGGTATCACGAACTGGAAACCACAGTGCGCTTCAAAATCCGTGAAAATGTCGACATCAACGTGTCGTATGTCGACAGCCTCGCACGCGGGGACCTGAACACGCTCTCCTACGTCTTCGTGCCCTTCGAGCAACCGGTCATCCGCCCTAATTTCTTTTCGACGCTGCCCAGCAACGTTCCCAATCGGCTGGTGACCTGGGGGCGGCTCAAAGTCCCCTGGCAGATTACTGCCGGGCCGGTACTTGACCTCCACACCGGTTTCCCCTATTCCGCCGTCGATGATCTCCAGAACTACCTAGGCAACCCGAACAGCCTAAGATTCCCGACTTATTTCTCACTCGACCTGCAGCTTTCCAAAGACTTTCGCGTGCGCTGGATTCCCTGGGCCAAGAATCACAAGTTTCGCGGGGCAATGCGCATCTTCAATATCACCGACTATGGGAACTACCGGGACGTGCATAACAACGTGGATTCCCTGTATTTCCGCCAACTCGCCGGTTTCCTGCACCGGTTTTATGACGTATCTCTCGACGTCGTTTATTGAAGCCCGGGTTCTTGATAATGCTGATTCTCGACTTGGGATGCGGAAAGAAAAAGCAAGATCCTGCGGCGATCGGCTTCGACCGCCAACCCGGTTCGTCGGCAGACGTGCTCTGCGACCTGAGGCATTTCCCTTGGCCAGTCAAGGACAATTGCGCGGGTAAGATTTACCTCTCCCACTTTCTGGAACATCATCCCGACATTCTCAGGGCCATGGCGGAGGTGCATCGGATCGCGCAACCGGGCGCCGAAGTCATCATTGTGACCCCTCACTACAGCTCCCCTGACTCTTACACCGATCCCACTCATTTGTTCCACCTGGGGGTACACAGCTTTGATTATTTCGAGCGGGACAGCTTTGAGGATTTCACTTATGCGGGAGGCGGATTCCGAATCTTGGAGCGCCGCTTGACCTTCGGCGGGAACTTATTGCTTGATAACCTGGGGAGACTGTTTGCGGCTATCTCGGTCGACTTTTATGAGAAGCATCTGGCGTGGATTTTCCCGGCGCGCAACATGGTCTGCCGGCTGTCGGTGAGAAAGGGCAGTTGAGCGGTTAGGGAGTCGAGGAGTTGAAAAGCCACAGCGCCAAGCAGCCCTGCCGACAAAATCGAGAGTCCATTCCACCACTCCTTGACTTCTGGACTCCTCGACTTCTCGACTGCCCTACTGCGTGATCTGGCCTTGATCCGGCTGTTCCAGGGGTGTGGGCGGAGGCACGTCCTTGCCGGCCGTCGTCCGGTTGACGATGAAGGTCAGCTCCGTTCCCTGCACCAGGATAATTTGCTTTTCGTGCTTGAGCAGGCTGTAGAGCAATGCCGTTCCGGCGCCGATGGCGGCGCCATAGCCAACGTCAGCCCCCATGCTATGGCCCCCGCACATGCCGTAGTACTCACAGTCTATTTCGTGACCCAGGCCTACTTCAGCGCCTGCTCCGGCTCCCATGGCCCCGGCGATCCCGGCACCCACCAGGGCATCTTTCTTGCTCTTGCCGCATCCCTCCAGCGTACCTTCGTCATCCTTAGTATGCGCGCACGGCGCGTTGTTCGAATCGTCCAGGGTGCTGGGAAGCAAGAACGCTTTGTCCTCGTCAGGCGTCACCACCTTATCAATGACCAGTCGCATCAGAGCTTTACCCTTGACACGTTCCGAAGGTTTCACAAAGGAAACGTGCCCAATCACCTGGCTAAACTTGGGCACTATCTCTTTTCCGTCCACCACAATCGGTTGGGAAACCTCTCCCGTGAAGGGGTCGCCCGATTTATTGGTCTTAGAAGTAAGCGTGGTGGTGAGCCGCATATGGAGCACACTGCCAGCCGGGATTGTGTCCCCCGGCTTCTTTGAGGGAGGGGCTTTCGTATCTTCGCCAAAGGCGCAAGTGAAGACAAACACCATAGCCGCAAGGACACCCAGTACCCTTACCGTCCCACCTCGCATAACCCGCTCCTTTCTTTGGCCGCTCGTTCCGGTGGCAAACCGCACCACACTCTCAGACCCTTAGGCACGCCGGTAGGTAGTATACCACTCCCTTGGATGCGGATGCCGTGTATTTCGATTCTGGATGGAATGAAGTGGTTGCCCAGGTATTCGATCGCCGCTTGACGATTTCCGGTGGAAAAAGCCGGTCGGCGACGTTCTCCCGTTTCCATGAGCAATCGACGATCCTAAAATCGCCCTCCCATCAGGCTATAAGTGAGTATCGCCAGTACGATGAGCGTCACCGCGACGTAAAGGCGGTCACGTTCCATTGCGAAAGCCACAACCGAGAAGGCAACCCGAGCCACGGGAGTGGCGATCAAGATAAGAAGCCCAAGCTGGATGATACCTCGTCCCTTGAAAGCCAGGACATTTTTCCAGATTCCCGAGACGTTCCGTAGCTCTTGGGGCGTTGCCACAAAGACATGGTAATAAGGCATCTCATGGCCGTGGCGCACCAGGTACACAACTTCGCCGAAAAGAACCACGGCCGCAGACAGGGTTAACCCTGCCCGGAGGAGGTTGCCAATCCATTCTTCGACCACCTGGTCGGTCCAGCGCCTCGTCTGACCTGCCACGCTACAGCCTCCCGGTCACCCCGTGATAGATCATTTCGAACGCCATGATGGCTATGACGACACCGAAGACAATCCGCAGCCATTTTGTTTTCGCTTCAGCCAGAACACGCGCCCCCACCAGGGAACCAGACGCGACCCCCAGCATCACGGGCGCGGCAAGACCCGGCTCAATATATCCACGAGAAAGATAGACGCCGGCACTCGCGGCGGCTGTCACTCCGATCATGAAATTACTGGTGGTGGTTGAAACCTTGAAGGGAAGCCGCATGACCTGGTCCATGGCAATCACCTTGACGGCTCCCGACCCAATCCCCAACAGGCCGGAAAGAATCCCCGCCCCAAACATCAGGCTGAACCCGGCAGGCACGGATTGTGGGCAATAACCCATGGGGCCATCCTGTTTGGGAAAAACGCCGTTCATTTTCAGCCGGGTAGCGAGAGGGTTCGGACGGCAATCGCCCGAGTGCTCGCGTCGCGGGCGGCTGGAAGCGTAGCCCGAATACAGCAGAACCAGACCAAAGATGATGGAGATGGCGCTGGTGGGTGTCTTGGCCGCCAACAGAGCTCCCCCCAGCGCCCCCAGGGTGGTGGCAATCTCGAGAAACATGCCAATTCTGATATTGGAGAAACCCTCGCGAACGTATGCTGCGGCCGCGCCGGACGAGGTCGCAATCACGGAGACGAGTGAGGCGCCGATGGCGTATCGAATGTCAACGCCGAGGGCCAGCGTGAGCACAGGGGTGATGATTATTCCACCGCCCAAACCCGTCAACGAGCCAACAAATCCTGCCAGCACTGACGCCACCCCGACCAGCAGGCTGAATTCAATGATGTTCACTGTACATCCCCGTCAGGCTCCGCCAGCGAATGGCTATTAAATCAAGGAACATCTCTGCCGAGTGGCGCAAGAACCGCACCTTGGTAGCCGGGTTGTCATCCCACCTTACCGGCACCTCGACTACCCTTCCGCCTCCTCTTTCAATGAGGAACAGGAGTTCGGGGTCAAATCCGAATCCTTCGATGCGAAGCTTCTCGAACGCCCTGCGAGTGGAACTGCGGTTAAATAGTTTGAATCCGCACTGCGTGTCGTGCAGATTGAGGCCCGTGAACGCCCTTACGAGCAGGTTGAAAAACCGTCCGCCCATTTCGCGGATCCAGGGCTGGTGGACTCCGATCAATTCGCGTTCGAGGGCCCGCGAACCGATGGCAACGTCGGCGTCGTCGCATTGCAGAGCCGAGATCAGTTTGTCCACTTCCTCGATCGGCGTGGAAAGGTCGGCGTCGGTGAAAAGTACGAGCTTGCCCGTCGCTTCCAGCACTCCGTGTCGTACTGTGTAGCCTTTGCCATGGTTGCGGTCGTTTCGAACCAGACAGATGCCGGGAAACTCCAAGACGGTCTGGACCGTCTGGTCCGTCGACCCGTCGTCCACCACGATCAGCTCAACCGCGTAGGGCTTCCCTTCTTTGAAGCGCGAGACACTTTCCAGAGTATCACGGATTCGCCGTGCCTCGTTGTATGCAGGAATTACAATGCTCAGGAATGGCTCGGGCATGGAAGTCGAGAGTCAAGAAGTTGAGAGTCGAGAGTCTAGAGTCACGGAAACAAAACGAGACTATAGTACGGGCGGGTTCGGAAATGCAAACAGGTTAGGTTGGACAATGCGGAGCGCGCCACTAAGCCACCTGCCCTCTCCCTGGGGGCAGGTGGTGCAGACATGCCGAAGAGCGGCACGTCTGCACCACCCATGGAAGGACGGTTGACAGATCGATTTCACCGCTCGTGCCGTCGCGAAAGCGCAGCCACAGCGTGTGGCTGGCCACGTAGCGTGCCTCGCGGGTGGCGCATACGTGCCGACGGTCTTTGTCGGCATGTATGCGCCCCTCGATACCGGGAGAGTACCATCAAACCACTTGTCCTCTCCCTGGGGGGCAGGGCGCAGACATGCCAAAAATCGGCACGTCTGCGCCACCCTCGCTACCTTTGGGTTCGTAATGAGAGTCTCAGTAATCCGCCGGCAGGCGTTCGAGTTGGTCCATGGTGAGGATGGGGCCTTCTTTGCAGACGTAGAACGAGCCGACGTTGCAGCGGCCGCACTTTCCTACGCCGCATTTCATGCGGTTTTCGAGGCTGGTGTAGACGACGCTGGGCTTAATGCCCATGCGGTAGAGGACAGGGATGGTGTTCTTGATCATGATGGGCGGGCCGATGACGAGGGCGACGGAGTTTTCGGCGGGGACGCCGGCGCGCTCGAAGACGGTGGGCACGAAGCCGATATCGCCCGTCCAGTCGGGCGTCTGGCCGCCCGGATCGACGCAGCGCACGACACGCACGTTCGGGTGCTTCACCCATTCATCCAATTCATCAACATAAACTAGATCGGCAACGGTGCGCGCGCCATAGACGATGGTGATGTTGCCGTAATCTGCGCGGTTCTCGAGCGCGTACCAGACGGCGCAGCGCACTGGGGGCATGGCGATGCCGCCGCCGAGGAAAATCAGGTTCTTGCCCTTCCATCCGTCGTCCATCGGGTAAAAGTTACCGTAAGGACCGCGGAAGCCGATTACGTCGCCTTCCTCGATGCTCCACAGCGCCTCGGTGACGCACCCCACCTTGCGGAAACAAAACTCGAGGTAGTCCTTCCAATTCGAGCTCGAGCAGATGTTGAAGGTGGATTCCCCGTAGCCAAACACGGAGAAGATGCCGAACTGGCCAACGCGAAATGAGAAATCCTTGGCACGAGCTTCGTCGAGGAAGCGGACCTTGACGGACTTCACATCCGGCGTCTGCCGGCGCGTCTCGATGACCTTCATGAGGTCGGGCTGGTAGATGTTATGCATGGTCGATGAAGGGTGGGGCTTGAGCCCCGCCGTTAGAACGTTCCCAATCATTCCCCTTGTCTCATCGCCCCATAGTCCGTCGGCCGACGGACTATGGGGCAGTGAGACGGATAATAGTGATAACAGCTGCCTTTCGGCGGGGCTAAAGCCCCGCCCTTCCAGACGGTTGGCATTACAAAGCAGTCAGAACGCTCAGCACCCCTATGCCTTCCGGGCAGTGGCGCGTGCAGTTTCCGCAGCCGGTGCAGAGGATTTCGCCAAACTTCTCCGGATAGATGCGGAACTTGTGATCGATGCGCTGGCGCTGCCGCGCCGGCTGATTGGGTCGCGGGTTATGGCCGGAAGCATGGAGCGTGAACATACTGAACTGGCACGAATCCCAATTCCGGGCGCGCACCCCGCGCTCGATATTGCCCTCGTCCACAATATCGAAACAATGGCACGTGGGGCACGTGTATGCGCAAGCTCCACAACCCAGACAGGCCAAGGTCTGCGCCGGCCAGAAGGGGCTGTCGAAGTTGTCTTTTACGAAGGCCCGCACTTGCTCCGCGTCGAAGCGTTTCTCAGGCCCTGGCAGCAAGCCGGCCACGCGCTCCGAGGCCTCGAGCTTGCCGTCAAACAGTGCCTTGCCTTTCTCTGTCAGGCAGCGGACCTCGTACTCACTACCCCCTAAGTCAAACAGCATGGCGTCCGAGCCACGCTCGGCATCGGGCGCGAGGCCCACCGAGGTGCAGAAGCATGCTTCATCATGCGCCGCGCAGGCCAGCGTTACTATAGAGGTTAATTGCCGCTTGGTGTTATACAGCTCATCCTTATAGTCCCAATTGAAGACCTGGTCCAGGATAGGCAGCGCTGCCGCGTCGCAGGGCCGGGCCGCGATGAGCACCTGCTCCGCCCGAAGCGGCTCAACCTCGCTCAACTCAATTCCCTTCCCCGTAATCCGGTATCCATAAAGCTCTTCGTGCTTGGGGAAAAGAAATTCCTTCATCGAGTTGGCGGGGTGAATAAAGCCTTCCAATGCCAACTGCTCGGAAGACTCGAGAGGCGCGTAGAATATGCGGCTCTCGTTACCTCGATCTAAGGGCGGTTCGCGAACCGCCCCTACGCCAGACACGACGAGGCGCGGGCCGACAACACGCTTGCCCTGCGCGATCCAACCCCCCACCAGTTCTCGCAACGCCGATTGGGAAATAGTTGCGCTCACCGGATAAAGTTCTCCTTGTCCTGAAGCGAATAAGCGCCGATCAAGGGTTCGGCTTTGGGGTCCATGCCGGCGCGATAGGCAAAGTGCTCTTCCGCCGCTTTGGCGAGCGAGAGATTGAGCAGCCGCAGATCAATTCCCACCGGACACGCCCGCGTACATTCATCACATCCGACGCAACGCCCGGCGAGGTGGAAGGCACGTAGAATGTGCCAGGCGAAGTTGCCCTTGCTGGTCGCCGAGGGATCAATCTCCGTCGGCCGGTTTTTGTCCACCAGGCAGCGCTCGCAATAACACATGGGGCAGACTTGCCGGCAGGCATAACACTTCACGCAGCGCTCGAATTCCGTTGCCCAGTAGGACATGCGCTGGGGCGCCGGCAGCGCCATCAGGGACTCCAGCGCTTTCCACCTTTCGGCTGTCGCGGCGGCGGACTTGTCCGCCTCGCCAATTACTTCGTCCGCAAAACGCGGCACATGAACGTCGCAGGTCTCGCATTTTGGCTCGCCCATCCCCGGGCAAGCCATGCCGACGACGTGCAAGTCCTTGCGGTCGAGTTGCGATTCCCTCTCGAGCACCGCCAAGGCGCGCTCGTCGCACCCCTTCACCACAATCGCCGGACGGCCGAGTGCCCGAATCTCCTTGCGCTTTAGATAAACGGTCAGATTGGCGAGGCACTGGTCGTTCCAAGCCAGCCGCTCCACGTCCTCAGGGCGGGTGATGAACACCGGGCCGCGTTTTCCGTAGCCAATCACCACCTTCACCTTATCCTCCGCCAGCAGGCGGCGACAGGTCTCGCGCAGGCCCTCCTCCCCTTCCCCTCCCCAGTCGGGGAGGCGAACCGCAGGTAACTCCCCTCCCTGCACGGGGAGGGGCTGGGCTGGGGCGTCAGTGACTTGATAGAGGCTCGTATAAGGCCCCATTTGCCGAGTCTTCTCGGTGATCTCCGTGACGACTTCCTGCCACTTGTGGCCTTCCGCAGCAGAAATCCAAGTGAAGTGAATTCTCTCCATCTCAAAGCCGGCCGCCTGGAGAAGCTCGCGGAAGAGAATCCAGCGGCGCCGGGCGTGGTAGTTGCCCGAGGTGTAATGGCAATCGCCGGGATGGCAGCCGGAAACCAGTACCGAATCAGCACCAATCTCGAATGCTTTGATGATTAGATTAAAGTCGATCCGGCCGGTGCACGGCAGCCGCACGATGCGGACGTTGGGCGGGTACTCAAGGCGGGTGGTCCCCGCCAAGTCGGCTCCCAGGTAGGTGCACCAGTTGCAGACGAAGGCAACGATTTTGGGCTCGAACTTTTCCTGCCGGTCGGAGGCCGGCGCTACAATGTTCTGTTCGCTCATACCAGGCTTTCGACCACTGAGTGCTGACCTGAAGGTCGGCGCTACACCAGGCTTTCGACCATGGAATAGATTTGCTGCTCGGTAAAGCCCTCGAGGTCCGCGCTCTTCGAGGGACAGACGGCCACGCACGTCCCGCAGCCCATGCACAACCCCGGATTCACCCTCGCCGTGCGCTTGACGAAGACGCCGCGCGGCGTGCAGACTTCCGCCTGCTCGATGGCATGGTACGGACAAGCGTGCAGGCAAGCGAAGCAAGCCGCACAGGTGTCCTCGTTCACCTTGGCAATTTCCGGTTCGCGCGTCAGCTCGGCGGCGGAAAACGTGATCAGCACCTTGCTGGCCGCCGCGGAGGCCTGCGCGACCGATTCGGGGATATCCTTGGGAGCCTGGCAAGCACCGCAAATATAAACGCCCGCAGAAGCGGTCTCGACGGGGCGAAGCTTGGGGTGCGATTCCAGCAGGAAGCCGTACTCGTCGTAGCCGACGTTGAACTTCTGGGCCAGTTGCTCGACCCCGTCGGCGGGGCGCATGGCGTTGGCCAGCACAACCATGTCCGCTTCGATGGTGACCGGCTCGCCCGCCAGCGTGTCCGTGCCGCGCACAATCAGCTTGCCGTTTTCCTCCGTGATCTTTGAGACGCGCCCGCGATAGTACTGCGCTCCGTCCTGCTCGATGGCCCGGCGGACGAACTCCTCGTAACCCTTGCCGCCCGCCCGGATGTCCATGTAAAAGACGTGGGCCTGCCCGTCGTGCACCTTGTGCTTGTAAAGCATGGCGTGCTTGGCGGTGTACATGCAGCAAATCTTCGAGCAATACGGCAGGCCCTTGGCGTTGTCGCGCGAACCTACACAGCAGAGGAAGACCACCGACTTGGGCTGTGCGCCATCGGCAGGCCGCTTGAGCTCGCCCACCGTGGGACCGGAGGCGGAGAGCAGGCGCTCGAACTGCAAGGAATCGATCACGTTCTTGTACTTGCCATAGCCGTACTCGCCGTAGCCCTCGAGCGTTGCCCGGTCCTGGGCTTTGCCGATGTTGTACAGCTTGTAACCCGTGGCGATGACTACGGCTCCAACCTTCTCCTCCACCAGTTTGTCCTGGTCCTTGAAGTTGATGGCTTCCGCTTTGCACCTCTTCAGGCAAAGTCCGCAGCCGTTGCGGATGATTTTGGCGCAGACCTTCGCGTCGATAACAGGGCGCGCGGGCACGGCCTGAGGGAAAGGAACGTAAATGGCCGGGCGCATCCCCATTCCAAAATCAAATTCGCTGGGGTTTCGCTTCAGAGGGCAAACGTTCCAGCATTCGCCGCAGCCCGTGCACTTCTTGATGTCCACGTAGCGCGCCTTCTGGCGGATGGTGACGTTGAAGTTGCCCACGTAGCCGCTCACCGCTTCGACTTCCGAGTAGCTGTAGAGCTTGATCTTGGGGTGCTGCCCCACTTCCACCATGCGCGGCGTCAGGATGCACTGCGAGCAGTCGAGGGTGGGGAAAGTCTCGGAAAGACCTGCCATCTTGCCACCGATGGAGGGCTCCCGCTCCACCATCACCACGTCATAGCCGGAATTCGCGATGTCCAGCGCCGCTTGAATCCCCGCCACGCCCCCGCCGATCACCAGCGCACGGCGCGTCACCGGCACCCGAATCGGCTCGAGTTCATGGTCGCGCTTCGCCTTCTCCACGGAGAGGCGGATCAATTGCACAGCTTTGGCCGTCGCTTGTGCCTTGTCCGGATGAACCCAGGAGCAGTGTTCGCGGATGTTGGCCATTTCGACGCGGTACGGGTTCAGGCCGGCGAGCGAGGCAGCGCTGCGAAAGGTGCGCAGGTGCATGTGCGGAGAACAGGAAGCCACCACCACGGAGTCCAATCGCTCCCGGACAATCCCTTCGCGCACCAGGGCCTGGCCCGGGTCCGAGCACATGTACTTGTAGTTCACCGCGCAACGCACACCGGGAAATTCCGCCACCTGCCTGGTGACCTCATCCACGTCCACCGTGCGGGCGATGTTCTCGCCACACCAGCAAATGAAGACGCCGATTCGCGACATGCTCTCCTACGCTTTCCCCGTCAAGAATCACGTCATTCCCGCGGAAGCGGGAATCCTGCTTGATTCCTGGCGTGGACCCCCGCTTGCGTGGGGGTGACGCGGCCTTGACTTCCATTTCAACAAGTGGGCAGCAGGCCCACGACCATCAGTCAGCCTTCGGCACGGCAGCCTTCGGCGAGGCGCCGGCTTTTGCGCTGGCATCTTTCGCTGGGGCGTCGGCCTTTGGCCCGGCAGCCGACTTGCTGACCTGAAGGTCAGCACCACGGGCAACGCCGGGAACGAAATGACGGTTAACGCCCAACGCCTCGGGCTTGAAACCTAACGCTAGCCCTACCACGTCGGACAGGTAGTAGATCGGCATGGCAAGCTTCACGCCATAGTGCCGCTCAATGCTGGGTTGCTTCATATCCAGGTTGACGTGGCACATGGGGCAAGCCACTACCAAACAGTTGGCTCCGTGCTGCTTCGCATTGGTCAGAATCTTGTGTGAAAGATCGAGCACCGTCTGCTCGTTGGCCATGGTCATCCCTGCCCCGCAACATTCCGTGCGGTAATTCCAATCCACGGTCTTGCCGCCCAGCGCTTCCAGAATCTTCTCCATGGAGCGCGGCTGCTCGAAATCATCGAACTCGACAACCTCGGGGGGCCTCGTCAACAGGCAGCCGTAATAGCAGGCCGCAATAATCGAGCTGAGCGGAGCTTTCACAGTCGCTTTGAGCCGGTCCGTGCCAATCGCCTCAAAGAGTTGGATCAGGTTCAGTACTTTTGCTTCGCCGCGCACTTCCAGTTCCACGACCTCCGAAATGCTGCGGCGAAGAGCCTCGTTTTCCGCCAGCGCTTTCCGCGCCTTGAGCAGTTGCATCGAGCACATCGGGCAGGGCGCCAGCATCTCATGGAACCCTTTGTTCTCAGCCAGGGCTAGGTTGCGCGCGGGCAGCGCCACGGCAAGCTTCTGGTTCAGCGAGTGCGCGGCAGTAGCGCCGCAGCAAATCCAGTCGTCGAGTTCGCTTAACTGGACGTCCAGGGCCCCAAGGCAAGCCCGAAGCGACTGCTCGTAATCGTTCGAGGAGCCGTGCAAGGCGCAACCGGGATAGTAGGCCAGATTCATAAGAGTGAGTTGTCCATGCAACGCGCAAATATGCGGGCCACCACAGCCCGGTCGTGGGCCTTCTCGCCCACCAGATGGAACTTCTTGCGCTTCATCAGTTCGGGGGCCAGGGTCGCGTCTTTGAAGAGAAACGAGACGCTTCGCCCGCGCAGGAAGGTCGTGAGTTTGAACTCCCGAATCAATTCCAGCTCGTTCAGGCGGCCGTTGCGCCGGATGTTCCTCAGGAATGCCTGCTGGAAGAGCACTGTATGCTGCTGCTCGGGCGTGGTCATGCCGCGCTCGTACGAGAGCTGCCGTAACGCGTCCATGATTCCCGCGCAGTCCACGGACTTGGGGCAACGCGTGGAACAGGTCTGGCAAGAGACGCACTGCCACATTCCTTGAGCGCGAAGAGCCTTCTCTGTCTGGCCGAGCTGGAGCAGGCGAATGAGGCGGGTGGGCCCTGAATCCATCCCAGTGGCCATCGGGCACCCAGCCGTACACTTCCCGCATTGATAGCAATCCCGAACACGGGTGTGGGCTAGGGACTCAATTTGAGGAACAACCTGTGCAGAATCAGAGACTACAGTCGCGAGATTCAACCCTGTTTGCTCCCTCCGCGAAGAGACCTAACGCCGGGGTAGAGGAGACGCTAGCGTGCGGGAGGAGAGGGCTGCCAGCGACAGGGTGTCCAGGGCACAGTTTGTCGCTGTCGCTTTTGACCCTGTCCTCATGCGATGCCCCCGGTCAGTGAAAAATACCCTGCCCTAGACTGGGACATAAGTATTGCCACGCTCCAACTGAATTGTTTCCTTTTTCATCATCTCTGCCCAGCATCAGGTCTTTTGACGCCTGACAGTTGACTCCAAGCACGTCACTGGCCACTGTCGGCCTTGTAACCCCCTCGTCCCCAGAGGCGTCTAGGAACTTGATTGCGTCATTGGCAGTCGTTGAATAATGCGCTCACCAAGTCGGTGGTCGTAACGCCGGCTTTAGGCCGGCACGCAAGATCTGCCGACTTGGAGGTCGGCGCTACGCATACGAGAGCATTACACTAATTCCCAAACAAAGGAGAACCATCGATGAAGAGAATTAGCTGTTTCTTAGGATTCACATTGGCATGCGGCTTGTTGCTAGCCTGCGGAGTCG
>Ga0187784_10001211_pt1 | contig 20310 bp, 20 predicted proteins | sample 1015_SJ02_MP15_2_FD_132964 | JGI IMG/M metagenome (GOLD analysis project Ga0187784, IMG submission 132964) | Tropical peat soil microbial communities from peatlands in Department of Meta, Colombia - 1015_SJ02_MP15_20_MG | ecosystem: Environmental > Terrestrial > Soil > Wetlands > Peat | place...
ACCTTCGACGTAGGCGTCATCCTCGCTGATGTCTGGCACGAAAACTGGTTCGCCAGTTCTTGCGACCCTAACAGTTATGCCTTTTTCTCCGTCAAGTGGCAGTTCAAGTGACGAAATCTTGGAGTATCCTCGGCGAGCCGTTAGGCAAAGCGTTTTTTCCTTTACAATAAGGATGTCGGCAAACTCAAATCCGAGAGTTTTTTCCGCAGCCTCTAGCGTCAACTCATAGATCCCTTCCATGCTCTTAGCCGCGTTCAATTTCTCACTATAAATGTTCAATTCCGAGAGGCTTCGTTCGTAGCGTTTCCTTTCTATGATGCACCTATGTACGACTTCTACGCCGATGATTCTGCCCTTCCTTTTATATGCACTTACGCTGATCTCAATTGGGATAGATTCTTCTTTTTTGTTCATTCCCCTTATTTCGTACACGATGGGAAAATCCTCAGCTGGATATTTTGTTTGATACTTTTGCATTACCATGTCCTGATCATCAGGATGGATGAAATCCAAGAACAGCTTGCCTTTTAGTTCCTCATCAGTGTATCCGAATAATTCCTTGAATGCTGTGTTGTAATCTATGAGATGCCCTTTTTCTCCAACATAGATACAAACAGGGTCTTGTATGCTCTCAAACAACTCTCTATACTTTTCTTCAGATTCTTTCAGCTCTTCTTCTGCTTTCCTACGATCAGCGATGTCAATGAAGCTTTCAATCAGTACTTTGCGATCGCCAATGCATGCTGGGACGACGGTTTTGATAATTGGCAAGGCCTCGCCATCGGATTTTATTAAGACGCGATCTGAGCGATCCACGTCCTGTCCCAGGTCAGTAATTGGACAGTGCCCCTTCTCGGCTGGGCAGACAAACTTGTGACACATTGATCCAACAATTTGATCTTTGGAACCGCCGAACATTTTCACAGTCGTTGCATTAGCGTCGAGGATTACATGTGTTTCAGCATCGACAAGCAAAATCCCGGTATGTATGCAATCGAGGCAAGTCCTTAAACGATAGTCAACTTCCTGCAACGCCTCTTCAGCTTTCTTGCGTTCAGTGATATCAGTCACGATGCCTCTTAGACCAGTTATCTTTCCTTCGCGGACGATAGTGCTTATGCAAGCTATTGCAGGGAACGTGCTGCCATCTTTCTTGAGTACTGTGCATTCAGAGTAATCTATTTTTTTTCCACATAGAGCGTTTTGAATACGCGCTTTGAGCTTGTTTAGGTCTTTGTCAATGACCATTTGATGGATGTTCAAACCCTTCTCAAAATCCTCATGAGAATAGCCAGTGATCTCAAAAGCCTTCTCATTGATGAATGTGAACCTCCCGTTCAAGTCGATCTCATATACGATTACCGGCAATTGGTCAGCCAATTCTCTGTACTTCTTCTCTGACGAATGAAGCTCAAGCTCTATTTTCTTTCGTTCAGCCATATTCCGGACAACATTCACGAATCCTATCGGCTCGCCTTGTCGATCTCTCATTAACGCTGTCGTTATCTCAATTGGAACTTCAGTACCATTATTCGAAACGGCTCTATACTCAGCCGTTCTGCTCTGCCCTGTTCGCATAGATTCCTTCGAGTCCTGTAGTGCCCGCGCTCGATCACTCTCAATTAGAATATCAAACACTTTCTTTCCTATCAAGTCGCCATCATTAATACCACCATACATGCTCAATGCTGCATCGTTCAGATCGATAATGCTCTCATTCAAATCAGCTGTTATGATGCCCTCTGAAGAAGTTCTGACTGCGGTGGAAAAACGCCGAAGCTCCTCTTCGGTCTTATTTTTTTCGACGGCCTGCTGTATACCATGCGCTAGTTCAAAGTAGACTGTTGCAGGATCGCCAGTCTTATTCAAATATTGACTTGCACCCAGATTCAATGCTTCAATAGCAACTTCCTCTCTGCCTTTGCCAGTGAAGATAATGAATGGAATGCTGTTTTTGTTTGCTCTAAGCTCTTTCAAGAACTGTAGGCCGTCTTTTCTCGGCATTTGATAGTCAGAAACAATGGCGTCATACGTCTCTTTCTTCAGCTTTTCCGAAGCTTCTTCAACCGAAGACGCAGAATCCACCTCGAACGGACCCTGCATCTCCAAGCATTCCTTCGTGACTCTTAACAGATCAAGCTCGTCGTCAACGTGCAAAACCCGAATTTTCGACTTCTGCGTGGAGTCTGCGACTATTTCGGCTCTTGACTCAATTACAGATTCAACCATGCAAATCACGCGGCATACTAGTCACTGAAGCACGTCAGGAATATTGTTTGGAATGTCGTCCTCTCAACTAAACGCTTGTGAACGCAAAATCAATATTCAAAACAACTTTCGATGAAATCACGATAAGCGCGTGAGCGCGCATGACCTAGACAGCTTTTTTCCCTATTTTCTATGGCTTGCTACGATTGTCCTGACGGTTTCAGCTACAGCCTTCTTAAGGTCCTCTTTGGTTTTTTGAGGTCTCCAGCCTAGTGTTCTTTGTATTTTTTCTGCAGATTCGGGTATGCAGCTTATGCGTAGCCCGCTTGGAATCGATTTAATTTTGCTCTTTGAGCCAATCAAAGGGATGATGAATCGATAGAGCTCGCGATTAGTGATGTAGGTTGTCGGGTTTGAGACGTTGAAAACGTTGCCATACGCTTTATCGTTCAGTGTGGCCAGCAAAAAGGCATTAACCACTTCATTTACGTGCACGCTGGAGCATCCCTCTCCATCGACGACTTCAATATTTTCGTTGTCTAGCAATTTGTTGATGTATTCACTGCTCAAAGCGGACAGTTGAGACTCATTGTCGCTGAACACAACCTCTATTCGAAAAGAAGTGACTGGCAACCCATAACGGTGGTAATACATAAGGCAGAGCTTCTCGACGGTGAGCTTCATTACGCCATATGCTGAAAGATGGTGAAAGGACGTCTCAGGCTTGCACACCGTTTCCTCATCTACAGCCGATGATTTCGCTTCTCCGTAGACGGCGCAGCTATTTGCAAACAGGAAATGCCTTACTCCACACGATCTAGCTGCTTCCAGAAGATTAAGGGAACCCCTCACATTAACGTCAAATAAATCTGCAAGCGGATGTTCACCCGCCCAAGTGGAGCCATCCCAATTAATTGCTAAGTGATAAACAACATCCACGCCTTCAACAGCCTGTTCAGCGAGGACTCTATCAACCATACCTCCTCGCAGCTCATCACTTCCTACACCGATGAACTCCAAATTTGGGCTGGACTCTTCTCCGAGAAAACCTTGCTGAACATCAAGAACCTTCACCGTCAACCCTTTCTGCAACAATGCTTTAACAAGCCTAGCACCAATAAAACCCGCTCCACCAGTAACTAAAACCTTCTCTTCGACATCTTCTACTCCCATGCTTTCAACCCTTATCCACAAGAAATATGGATATACACATTTCTGAGTTTCTGAAGGCAAATAACCTGATAACTCGACAGCGCTTTTGCCTAGAGACCTTATTATAAGCTCATTTCAGAGCGCCCGTGTATCTCGGTTCTATATGCTTGTCGTTGGATAATTTTTCTTATTGGGGTTCCTCGGACGACACAGAGCGGAGAATTGTAATATTTCATTCAGAGAAACTTGTCTATTCGTTTTGAACGAGGATGAGAGGAGGCTTTGCTTCTCGCGCTACTTCTTTTTTTCGGACGAGCTGTGGCTTTAGGCCAGAATTCGGGAAAGTGTCCGAGCCACTCCCGATAGGAGTCGCGGATAGTCATCTCGTCGGTATCCAAGCTTCGTGCTATTTGTTTCTGCGATCTTGCCACGTTCATCTCTTTTCCGATCAAGTAGAATAAGCCGCCCAAGAGCCATTTTCTGCTCTTGTTCGCAAAAAAAGGGGGCATCTTTTCGTGGGCTTGTCTGATGATTCTCACGGTTTCAGAGGTCATCGTCTTCGCCACTAGTTCCTGTCCCTTCCAAATCTTGGATGCATAATTCAGTACGTCGACAAGAGTGAGCCGCCTCAAGTCGTCATTGTTTCCGGACCTATCAAAGTTTTCTCCCAGCTTATTATCGGCTGTGTTATCGCGTTCACTTGGTTTCAACTCAACCCTAGAAGCGTCGCCCAATACGTTCCCCTTTGCTGGTGGAACAACGTTCTAGAAGTAAATTTCATATAAGCTTTTTGCTTTCCACCCTATTGTATACTTTTTCTGACGAAAAAACAAAGGAGGTGACGCGAATGAACTTTAAAGCTGTATTACTAATGTGCCTTCTGTTCTTCGCCCCAGTCATTACAATTGCTTTGGTGAGCTTGAGTGCTATTTCAAGCAGTCTGAAGAAAGCAACCTTTGCGTTAGAACTTGGAGCTGTTCAACCATGTGGCGGAGAACCCATTGACGATCCGACTCCGGGCTAAAGTTAGCTTTAAAAGCAAAAAGAGAGGCTATTGTTGTCGTGGCTGACTGGTAGGTTAACAATGCATAAGCCGTTTGACATGGTTGATCTGGAGGTGCTTGAAGCCTTCGCCACCTACGGGCCTAGAAACGTGACTGAGGTTTCAAGAAAACTCCACATGCCTGCAGAAAGCTTGCGGAAGAGGCTTAATCGCCTTAATTCCCAAACTTTTTTGAGGTTTCACGCAAACGTTTACCTTGCAAATCTTGGGCTTAGGAAAGTCGTAGTATTCGCTGAAGCGGTTCCTGGATACGAAAGTGCTCTTCTTGACGCGTTTAAGATTAATGATTTCTGGACGTTTTTGAGCAGATGTTATGGTATGTTCGAAGGATGCGTCGGATTATTCGCTGTTCCCGATGGAAGTCGCAGTGCATTTGAGCATTTTATCGGTGAATTGGAAAGAGTTGGTCTATCTAAGGAAGCTCAGATCTTTTGGTCAACAAGTTTTTATTCGGTTCAATCAAAACGTAAATGGTTTAACCCGAAAACTAAAACGTGGAATTTTGATTGGGACGGATGGGTTCAACAGATTGAAACTGAAAATACGGATTTGCCTCAAGTTTTGGCTGAACCAAAAACTTTCCCAGTTAGGGCCGATGAAATCGACGTCTTTATCTTGAAAGAGCTTGAAAAGGATGCTACTGTCAGTTTCAAGCGCTTGGCCGAAAGGTTGGACATTTCCCCTCAATTGGTGAGATATCATTATTATAATCATCTCATAAGTGGAGGCCTCTTAGAAGGCTTTGAGGTAACGGTGTTTCATTTCGGAAATGATTCTGAATCCGCGTTCTTTATTTTCAGCTTTGACGAAGAGCAAAACCTAGTGAGATTTGCATCTTCACTGCTGGATAAACCCTTCGTGAAGGCACTGGGCAAAATTCTGGACAAGAACCAGTTATATGGATACTTGTACTTTCCACGATCTGAACTCAGAGAGTTTCTCGGGATTTTATCTAAACTTGTAAGAAGTGGCTTTCTGAAAGACTATCAATATGCTATTCAGGACTTTGCCAGTTCAGCTAGGGAAACGATCCCGTTCCAATGCTTCAAAAAGGGAAAATGGGTCTACGACCACGAAAGATATATGAACATTCTCAACAAATTCTTAAGAGCCACACCGCTAGTAGAGAATGACGCAGCCCTAAGACCCATATCCAAGGTAAAAGAGGACACAAGTAGAAACTCACGTGATAATAGTAACGCAATATTCAATCGAACAAGCTAAGCAGCCTTTCGCACTGAGAAATTTAAGCCTACTGCGCAGGCTTAGATCACGTTTCAAAACGTGGCCTGACAGTGCAAATAATATGGTAAGGTGAGCGAGAATCTAATTGTTATCCTTCTTTGCGAATTTCGGAAGAGCCACGGGCGCAACAAAAGACACTCCAATACAGAAAAAAAGGAATATGCCAAAGACATCTTCACCTGAGGACTGACCCGCCAAACAAAGGTATTTTCTGCTCGGCTGAGGATATTTTTTCTTCTTCGCATGCGTATTTACTCGGAGTTAAATCTTTAAGATTTGCAATTCAAAATCATACTAGTTGAATTGGCATGCCGATAAAAGAAGAGTGCGGCCTATGCGGCAAGATCATGCCGTACTACTCGCTTAAGCGCTGTTTTCGTTGCAAGCGGCTGTACTGCAGCACGTGCATTGAGTATGCCGAAGACGGTAACGTAGTGTGCTTAAACTGTGCGCGACGCATTGTTTCGCCAATCAGGCTTGGCACAAAGTATAGCCCCTTAACTAGATACCTAGCCCGAAGAGCGCAGTACACAGACACGGTTGCACTCTCATTCCATCAAATAGAGGGAATAATCGGCAACAGCCTACCTGCCAATGCCTTTCAGAACGCCGAATGGTGGAAAAACAGTCATACAGCCTCCCAACAGAAAGCATGGCTAGACGTGGGATGGCACGTTGAGGGCGTTGACATAGAAAAAAGAACGGTTACCTTCAGAAGAGAAAAAGGAATTCGACTAGTGGAGAAAAAACCGAAGGAGAGAATGCGAAGACAAAAGAAAGCGCAGAAGTTACTGCCAATGGCTGAACCACGAAAAAGGAGAATACCATCAAAAACTAAAATGGCAAAGATGGTTGGGCGACTTAAAAACATAGAACGACAAAGGATGACTCCAAAGACCTACCGAGGTCAACCTAGGTCACGATCCTCGCATGAGAAAAGACTGCTTAAGAAATAAGCCTGAGTTCTACTATTGTTTCGTAATGCCAATTGCAACGAAGGTGAGAATGGTTAGGAGAAAGGAGGGAGAGGATCCGCTACAAAAAAAGTCACGGTATCAGCAAGAGATTGACCATTAACGTCCACAGTTGCGTAGACTAGCCATTTTCCCAGCGAAGAGTTTGTAGGAGGTATCCTAAACCGGTAAGAAGCAAGTCCAAGCGAGTCTGTCGCATTTACTCCGACGAAGAGGATGCTTCCGTTCAACGGCCAGTGTACTTCGAAAGAGACTAATCGACCTGCGACGGGCATGTTCGAAGCATTTTTCACTTCAGCGTAGAGAATAACTAGCGGCGGGAGTGTCATGTTTAGTGTGAAGTTGCCGCTTGGTTTGTTTATGCCTTTTCCGCCGTTCTGAGTGTAGACGTCTATGGAGGCGGTGTATCCTTGCACCGATACCGGCGGGAATAGGAGATAACTTGCGCTGCCTAAGAACAGGATGAGCGCAACTGCTGAACAGGCAGCAATGGCTATCTCCTTTTTCAACCATTCTCACCCATTAATATTAAAGATGGACAAAACAGTTATAATGCTATGCCTTTGTACGTGTGTACAAACTTTTTGAACACCTCAAACTTAACATTTATGTGCTCGTGCCATTTCGTTTCGATTCAGAGGTCATTCGCCTCTTTAAATATTGAAGTGTTTTTTGAAAACTTCGTAAATCTGCGAAGGTCCTTCGAGCAAAAACACCTCCGGCATGCTGGCAAGTTTCTTTACGTTCTCTACGTCCTCCTTTCGTACTCTCAACTTTAGGATCTGCCCATCCGGAAGCTTCGTTGTAGTTATTCCTTCTCGAAAATCACAGGGCATTACGTAAACGGGTACGAAGCCTTTCAATGCCATAATCGCAGCATTGGAGAGCAAGCTATCTGCAATTCCTAATGAAATCTTTGCGACGGTGTTCGATGTCGCAGGGGCAATAAGCAAAAACTCAAATTTCCCTAATTCCAATTGAGCCGCCAAGAATGGTGAGTTGGAGTTGATTTCAGTCCAAATTTTCTGAAAATTCTCCTTCAAATCATTGTTGATCCTGTAATATTTTGCAACTTGATCGCCCGCTTTGGAAAGGTAGACGTTTATGCTCACATCGTTTTCGTATTGCTTCTTGATTTTCTTCATTATGTCAACTGTTTCAGCTATTTTGTCTCCGCTGCCGGTGATTCCCCAAGCAATCTTCTTTTTCTTCTTCTCCTCTTTCTTAAATGTGGTCGTGGTTTCAATGGTCATTCTTGCGCATCCTGATTATTTCTTGGTTTTTTTCAAGAATTCATCGAATTTCTTTATAGTTTTCTTAAGGGTTCTGAACCCTTCTTCGTCTGTTTTCACGTCCTCTAAGGTATCTTTTGACCAGAATGTTGCGCCGAGGTTTGCTCCGAAGGAGCCTCCGCTGATGGGAATTATTCCGTTGAGTATGTAGAACGTTGTGATTTGCTGTATCGCCAGCTCTTGTCCACCTATCCTGTCTCCTCCCACTGCTATTGACATGCCCACTTTGTATTTGAACGCATTACCATCTGCTGCCAGTAAGGCTCTGCATCTGTCCATGACTGTTTTTGTTTGAGCGCTGATTCCGCCATTGTATACTGGTGTAGCGATTATTATGCCGTCTGCTTCCTTCAGCAAGGGGTAAAGCTTGTACATGTCGTCCTTAATCGCGCATTCTTTGTGCTTAAGGCAATAGTCGCAGTGTCTGCAAAAGCCAATGTTCTTGCCACAGACAGTGAAGAACTCTGTTTCAAAACCACTCTTTTCCAGCGCCTCAAGAGCTTTCCGCAAAACGTAAGCAGTCGCTTTATCTCTCGGACTACCACATATGCCAACTACTTTCATGTACATCGTTAAAGCGTATAATCATCTGAATCAATAAAAGTTGCTGAGCAGCCTGCGCATAAACTAATCAGCTCAGTCAAGTTATAGATCAATGCGAGTTATTTCGGTCTTTCCAGCTTTGTTTTGGAGTCGGCATCACAGGTTCGTTTAAGTCTCGTTACGCGGTAGCCTACGAGATAAAAGGTCACAGACTTTGTTCCTCATCGACATTCAAATATATTGAAGCACACTATTTCTTGCTGATGGCGATGAGTTCTGAAGATGTCGAAGATATACTCAAAGGTCTCACGTTAAGGGTCTACCGTTACGTTTTGAGAAATAATAAAGAGTCGGGCGTTCGCGAGGTTCAGAGAGCCCTCAAACTGAGCAGCCCTACGTTGGCTGTTTATCACTTGGAAAAGTTGGAGCAAGCTGGTCTGATCAAGAGAGGCGCGTCAGGTTATGTCGTAGACAGGGTCTACCTGCGCAATCTCATTAGGTTCAGGAGGTTGCTGATTCCCCGGTATTTTTTCTATACATTATTTTTTGGGTTAGCTGCAGTTGTGGAGTTAACGGTGTTTAGACCAACGGTTTTTTCAAGAGAGTATATTTTTGCACTCATAATTACTCTGGCATCCGCTGCTTCTTATCTTTATGAAACGGTGGTAACTTGGATGAAGGAAACAATTTAGATTCTCCGGATTCACGAAATTTTTGCCCTAAATCCATGGAGTAGTTGAGCCCATTCTTAACAGATGCCGATCCGTCATGTTTTTGCAAACGATTCCTATGCGCCATATAGCTCTCGATGACAGCCCCAAGTCTCTTCTGAGGAAAAAGAATCATACTCATTACTGAAAGGTTTAGCTTACGTTGCTAGAAATTATCGTTAACTCTGCGCCTGGTGTGACAAGTATCCACCAGTTTTGAGCTAAAAAGTTGTTGCCGAAGTAGACGATCAGACGTGCTGTGCTTCCTACGTCTGCATTGGCTGGAACGTTGCCATTCCATGTTAATGTTGCGGTTTCGGAAGCGTTGAGCATTAAGGTTTGCGGCGTTCCTTTCCAGCCCCAGTTTGATTCGCCCTCAAACGTAACACTTACGTTCCATCTGCCATTGGTTTTTCCCATGTTTTTGAATGTGACGTTGACCGTGAAGGCTTCGCCTTGTTCTTTGGACACTATGTTGTTGGCTGGAGCGCATTGAACGCTCAATACTGCCTTTGTTGAGGCGGGAATTGAAAGCGTAAAGAAGAGCGTTGAGGCAACTGCGACTGTCAGAATAGATATTGCCAGAGCTCGAGCCTTGTGCATGCCGATCTTCTCCTTTTCAAAAAGACTACAGAAGGGTGGTCACTGTTATAGGTTTTGATACATTATTCTAGAAGAATTTACGATCAAGGCGTCAGTCTGAAGCGATCACGCGGAAAAAGGACCACTTCTCTGATGTTTTTTACTCCAGTCAGCATCATGATTACTCGATCAAACCCAACAGCCCAGCCGGCGTGAGGCGGTATACCGTAATCGAAGACCTTCAAATGATAGCTGAACGATGCGGGATCAAGTCCCTGCGCTTTCAGTCTTTGAACCAAGGCCTCCTTGTCGTGAACTCTTGTGCCGCCCGAGGCGAGTTCTATCCATTGCCACATGAAGTCAAAGCCCTCGGTCAAGTCAGGGTTTTCGTCACGCAGTTTTATGTAAAACGGCTTTGCTTTGGTTGGCCACGTTGTTATAAAGTAAAAGCCTGGATGAAGCTTCCCGAGCGTGCGGTATGCTGGCGTGGGAATATCTTCGCCCCACTGGATTTTGATCCCTTCTTTCATCAGCTCCTTGACGATTTCGTCATAAGTGAAACGCTTGAAAGGCAACTCAGGTACTTCCACCTGATGCTTCAAAACAAGCTCATCCTTGCATTTTTCCTTCACAACCTTGCAGATGTAATGCATGAATTCCTCGAGAAGGCGCATTACGTCTTCTTCGTTCACGAATGCCTGTTCCATGTCTATAGATATGAACTCGCTTAAGTGACGCCTTGTGCTGGATTCTTCCGCGCGAAAGAACGGGCCAATTTCAAAAACCTTCTCAAAGCTTAACGTTAACTGTTCTTTGTAAAGTTGAGGGCTCTGAGCTAGGTACGCTTTCCTTTCGAAATAATCCACAGGAAATAGCGCGGCACCCCCTTCTGTTGCTGTGGCTATGATGCGTGGAGTATGCACTTCAATGAACCCTTTTTCGGACAGAAACCTGCGAGCTGCAGCCAGAGTCTCATGCTCAATCCTGAACAAGGCCACATTTTCTTCCCGGCTCAAGTCTAGAACTCTCGCGTCAAGTCTAACGTCAATCTCAGCCTGAGTTTTCCCAGTAGGATCTAATGGAAGTGGATGCTGAGAAACGCCGAGTAATCGGATTTCGTTTGGAATTATCTCAACACCCCTTGGCGTCATCGTGGTTTTATTAATCACTCCTTTGACACCTATGCTGCACTGCGTCTGCAGTGCATCCGATTTTTCCAAAACCTCTTTACTCGCTTTCTTGCGTGAAATCGTAACCTGCACGTTTCCCTCTCTATCTCGAAGAATCAGGAAGCGAATCGCGCCCAAATCGCGAATTTCCTTTACCCATCCAAAAACAATTACTTCCTTTCCGTCCAATTCGGGTTTTATCTCTGCAGTATAGTGAGTCCTTCGCCAGCCTCCGAGGGAGTCGATATTCATAACCCGGCCCCGTCGTCTAATCAGCGAATTCTACGCGAAGAGTCATTCCTCGAACAGCTTTAGCGATTTCCTTCAGCGCCCTAGTGTTCAACGTGGGGGTTCGTCTTCCTTTTCGTCTCAGAATAGCTCTCGTCTCTGTCGAGCCATCGGGCAGCCAAATGGTGTTGATAGTCATTATAGTGTAAGGCCCAAAGAGGTCTTCGAGGAACTTTCGGTCGTCAACGTCCTGCTCAAGTAGGCGAATTTGCTTTCCGGTAAGGTCTTCCATTTCTCTAATTATCCTTCCACCGACGCTTAGTAGCCTAGCTATGTCGCCCTGGCCGACTATTATGGCGAGGACGCCGTCTGTTTCCACGGCCTTGTGAAAATAAACGTTCTGAAGCTGAGGATGCTTCTCTTCCAGAGATAGGAGTAGCCTAGCAATGTGTAGGTCTGTTTCGCTAATTTTGCCAGACTTAAGTTTTGCCTGGCATTTCATGCACAGTATTCCGCTCTTCAAGCAGAAATTGCAAAGTGTGGACTTCATCTTTTAAGCGGTCTCCCCAGAAACGGAGAATGGACGGCGAATCTGTGAACGACATCCCCGTTCCGCCTTTCTTTTCTTCGATATTGTTTGGCTTTTTAAGATGTTTCTGTCAGTAAATAAATGTATTTGTCGCTCTATCGATCTCAAACAATGCCGCCGACCGAGATTTTCGTTTCGCCAAAAAGCTGACCTGACCACTTGAACATGAGACATCGGATCGTCCAAGATCCCCGAAGAAAATGCTTAAATAACGTTTTACCTATGTAAAGCGAATGTGTGCTAAATATTGCAGTGTGACAACATTGACTGAGAACATCTTATCTGGCCGTCCCTTACGTTTGCTTAGAATGCTTCTCGACCGAAGCAACGCAGTAACCTTCTACACCATGCACATAAAACAAAGCGACTTGGCAAAGCAGCTTCAGATAAGTCGCCAAGCATTGAATGTGCACCTGCGAAAGTTGAGGGACTTGGGCTACATTCGCACCGGACGAGGTTTTATTGACATAACGGAGGAAGGACTAAGCCTCTTAGGCATTTCCACAAACCCCGCCTTCGTCTTTCTTAAAGTTTCGCCTCTAAAACGAACGGAAGCGTACAAGAAGATGGCCGAAACTCCCGTACAAAGAATCTTCCGTGTCGCAGGCGATATGGACGTCGTGCTCACGGTCCAAAGGGATAGACTCGATGAAGCCCTTCGCCTTTTAGGCACAATCGATGGCGTCCAAGATACAAGGTCTTATATCACAATTCAAGTCTTAAAGTAGCCCTCACATGGAGCCCGCGAATCATGAAACTGTTCGAGTACGAAGCGAAGGCAATACTGGCCAAATACAAGATTCCAATCCCAAAAGGCGGTCTGGCAACAGCCACTGCACAAGCCAAAGAAATAGCAGCAACTCTTGCTCCGCCGTATGCCATAAAAGCACAAGTCCAAGTCGCAGGCAGAGGAAAGGCGGGAGGAATACTATTTGCCAGCACTCCCCAAGAAGCAGAAGCGGCGGCGAGCAAAATTTTGGGATTGGAAATTAAGGGCATAAGAGTGCGCAGTGTTTGGGTTGAAGAAAAAATAAACGTCAAAAAAGAACTATATTTTGGCATTACAGCGGATCGTTCCAGTCAACGCTACGTAGCGATCGCGTCTCCTGCTGGTGGAATGGACATCGAAGAGGTCGCAACGGCCACGCCTGAAAGAATTACCAAATATTTCATTGATCCAGTCTTTGCTTTTCATATCCATAATGCTCGCAACTTGGCAAAAGGCCTCGGTTACGCAGGTAGCCAAATGCAGGACTTGGCTAACATCTTCTTCCAGCTCTATAAAGCAGCGATGGATTATGACGCAGAGATCATGGAGACGAATCCGCTTGTCGAGACTGCAGAGGGAAAGTTCGTGGCGGCTGATGCTAGACTAATTATCGATGACAACGCATTGTTCAGACACACAGACTATAAAGAGCCAGTTGCGAGCGAAAGTGAATCAGAGCTTTCGCCACAAGAGATCAAGGCGCAGAAGGCCGACTTGGCATATGTCAAACTGGATGGTAATATAGGAATAATCGGAAATGGTGCAGGCTTGGTTATGGCAACCCTTGATGCGATTCAGCTTTATGGGGGTCGTCCTGCAAACTTTCTGGATGCTGGTGGGGGGGCTTCCCCTGAGCAGATGTCTGAGGCGCTGAACATTGTCTTGTCGGATCCGAATGTGAGGGCAGTTTTTATAAATATTTTGGGCGGCATAACTCGTTGTGACGATGTTGCAAGGGGGATTTTGGAAGCCAAGCGGCGTGTCGGTTTTACCAAGCCTATGGTTATCAGGTTGGTGGGCACCAACGAGGAAGAAGGGAGAAGAATTCTGACAGCAGCCGGAATACATGCGTTAGATAGCATGGAAGAAGCAGCGGAAGAAGCTGTGAAGATCGCTAGGGCGACGAGAGGTTAAGAAAATGGGCATAATCATAAACGGCTCAACCAAAGCCATCGTACAAGGCATCACTGGTACGCAGGGCAGATTTCACACGCAGCTAATGCTCAAGGCGGAGACAAAAATCGTAGCCGGTACTTCGCCTGGCAAGGGTGGCACTCAGGTCGAGGGCGTCCCAGTTTATGATACTGTTGAGGAAGCTTTAAAGAATCACAAGGCAAATGCATCGATAATCTTTATACCAGCACCCTTTGCCGCAGATGCTGCCTTAGAAGCCATAGAAGCTGGATTAAAAACAGTCGTAATTATTACCGAGCACGTTCCAGTGAAAGACTCAATCCAAGTTATGGCTGCGGCAAGAAGCCACGATGCGACTATTATTGGACCAAATACACCTGGGATTATCGCGCCAGATATATGCAAGCTGGGAATCATGCCTACACATATTTTCAAGAAGGGTAGCGTTGGTATTGCTTCGCGAAGTGGCACCTTGACGTACGAAATCGCCGCTGGGCTCACAGTCTTAGGCCTAGGTCAATCTACATGCCTTGGTTTAGGAGGAGATCCTATAGTTGGCTTGAGCTTCGTAGACGTGCTCAAAATGTTTGCGGAAGACAAGCAGACCAAAGCTGTTGCTTTGATTGGCGAAATCGGTGGCAACGCCGAAGAACTGGCGGCAGAGTACATTCACGAAGTTAATTACCCCAAGCCTGTAGTGGCCTTCGTGGCTGGAAGAACGGCACCGCCTGGCAAGAGAATGGGACATGCAGGTGCCATCATAATGGGCAAAGCTGGAACTGCAAGGAGTAAAATTGAAGCATTTCAAGCAGTCGGCGTAGGAGTTGCGGATCACCCAAGGGACATTGCAGAGTTATTGGCAACGCGTCTTCCAAAGAAAGGAAATCTCTAGAGAGCTCAGATGCTTAAACTGACGTTTTTCTTCGTAATGTCTAAAACTGCTTTTTCTAGTTCTTTCTTGCGCACCGCCAATTTGTCTTTCCTCTCCTTTTGATGGTTTTGAAGGTTTGACAGTTTCGAAGCCAGATGCTCTCGTTGTCTCTCTAACTCTTTCAGGGTAGTTTTCACTTTGATGATTTCATTCTTGAACGCTGCTATGTTGCCCCTTGCTAATAGTTGTCTTCTTCTTTCGTAAAGTTGTTTGCACTGTTGTTGCAATGAGAGTAGAACGTCGCTATTCAATATGGCGCTTATCTGATCTTGCGCCTTCTTTTGCCTGCTACTTTTGATCCTCAATTTCTCTTGCTCAATAGTTTCATTGATTTTCTGCAGAATTTTCTTGCAAACTGGATATCCCACTTCTTCCTTAGCGAGTGCAGGGAAAGGACGAGCCAAGTACTCGTTCAGTTTTTCTATTTCCTCCTGCGGGACGCTTACGTCTCCACTATGATAGAGGTTGTGCAGTTTGACGAAGGGTTTTTGCAGATAACGCAATTCGTGCTTAATCTTTCTGTTCAATTCGTGGGCTTGATGATTAATGATAGTTAGCTCTTTCATTTCGTCTCTCTGACGTATGGACAGAATTTTCCCCTTTGCACTTTCTATCTCTTTGCGGATAGAAGAAACTGCTGATTCCGTATCATGCGCTTCTTTTTCAATTTTGTCTAATTCACTTCGCAAATCAACAACGTCCCTTGCCGTCGTGAAGCAGTCCGTTATCGTCTTCGCTTTTCCGTACCTTTCGGAGACAAAGGAGCTTAATTTTTCAGCCGATTCTACAAGTCTACTCAAAAATACGTCTATTCTTCTTCGAGCCATTATAAATAGAGGTGAGATTCTTTGGAACCATAGGTTTCTTTCGCGTTCGATCGTGGAAATTGCCCTTTTCAAGTCTTTCATTGACGATTCCGTCGTCTGATATGAGACTTGTTGTGGAAAACTGACCTTATCCAGCGTGTCTATGAAGAACTGAGCCAATCGTTTCCCGACGCGTGCTCGCTGGTAAGCCTTCCCTTTTTCCATTTCTCTCTCGCATTCTTTGATCAGATTCCTACTAGCCTCTTGTACTTGGCTTATTTTCTTTTTCACGTCGTCAATCAGGCTACCAGCTTCTTTGTCGAGTGGCTTGACTAAGTTCGTCGTTTCCTTTTCAAACCACCTATCAAACTCTTGAACAGACAATTCTGTGGCTGCAGAAATCTTGTAATCCTCCGATTTGAAGTTGGTAATTAGTAGGAAAGCTAGGGTATTTATTCGTAACCTTTAAGTGGAGAATCGTTAGTCTGGGAGTCAAAGTTTAATTATGATGATTAGATAAAATGTTGCGAACAGTATGAAGGAGCTCATTCATAACGGTATACTTGTGCCTAAATACGAGGCAAAAGGCTTTGGCATAGCAGTAGGGGGGAGAAGAGAGATGCTTACCCCCGAACAGGAAGAGATGGCAGTAGCGTGGGTTAAGAAGCTTGAAACCGACTACGTCAAAGATCCAATTTTCGTCGAGAACTTTTTTTCAGACTTCAATAAAGCCATAGGTTTGAGCACGCGCGAAAGACTACCTAGGGAGCAGTTTGATTTTAGTGAAGTAATAGACTACGTTCAGAAAGAGAAGAAAACGAGAGAAAACCTTTCAAAAGAAGAGAAAAAACGGCAAGCTGAAGAAAGAAAAAGGAAAAGAGAAGAAAACAAGGAAAAATACGGTTACGCTACTATAGATGGCGTAAAAGTCGAAATTGGAGCCTACATGGCTGAACCATCCAGCATTTTCATGGGCAGAGGACAGCATCCGCTACGTGGTCGATGGAAACAAGGGCCAAGAGAGAACGATATAATCCTCAACTACCACTCTGAAAACAACTCGAAGCCTAACCCTTCAGGCAACTGGAAGGAGATAGTCTGGCAACCAGATGACATGTGGATTGCCAAATGGGACGATAAACTACGCGGCAAGGAAAAGTATGTTTGGCTAGCCGACACCTGTTTCCTTAAGCAGGAGAGCGATATCGAGAAATTCAACAAAGCGCTAGAGCTACGCAAACGAGTAGACCAAGTGCTAAAACACATCAACAAGAATTTGCAATCGCCCGATGCAATGAGGCGAAAAGTTGCAACCGTTAGTTATCTGATAGACGCATTAAAGCTGCGTGTGGGCGATGAGAAGGAAGAAGAGGAAGCTGACACCGTAGGCGCCACAACGCTGAGACCAGAGCATATAAGGTTTGAAACAAACGGCTGGACAGACTTCGACTTTTTGGGTAAAGACGCCGTGAGGTGGGAGAAGAAAGTTCAACTGCCCCCAATTGTAATTGAAAACTTGAAACAATTTATTGCCGAGGCAAAATCGACGGTTTTTGATGGTGTTCGATCCAACCAAGTAACAGCTTTTCTCAATGAAGTTATGCCAGGTCTCTCAGCCAAGGTCTTCAGGACTTTTCACGCCTCAAGAGTGGTTGAGGACTATCTGGATCGTGCAAATGTCTCTCCAGCCCAACCCGATTTCATGAAGAAGCATGTCGCCACTGAGGCGAACCTTCAAGCAGCAATCGTGTGCAATCATAAGCGTAAGCCTCCGAAGAATTTCGAAGAGTCATTAGCAAAGAGAAAGGAGCGACTGGAAAAATTGAAGGAGGCGAGCGCTAGAAAGATAACTGAGGCACGGAAGAGAGCCGTGGACAAGCTGGAGATGAAAATTAAAGAAATACAAGAGACAAGAGAGTATAACCTTCGGACTTCGCTGAAGAGTTACATCGACCCACGCCTCTACTATAAGTGGGGCAAGAAGGTAGACTACGACTGGAAACAGTATTATCCAAAAACATTTCAGCGCAAATTTTCTTGGATCGAGCCTGGACTAAAGTGCGAGAATTAGGTTTTCTCGAAGTGTACTATGTAAACCAGCTCGTTCTCATTCCACTCGCCATACCGATCTTTCCATTGTTTCTTGAACTCTTCAAGCGTATAGCCGCCTTCTTTCTTGCTGTCCTCACTTGAGAAATATTTCAAACGCTTTCTTTCGACAGAAATTATGCGCAGATCAATGAAGTGAGGTTCAAGGACCGCACCTGTAACACGTGCACCTGGTTTTATTTTCGGGTCTGGAGCGCGTTTCTGAGTGATTTGGGCTTTCAGGCCTTTTTGCACTGATTCTGCTTCGGCGAGTCTAAACATTATATCCGCGGGCGCTTCAACAATTTCTTTTACTACGTCTCTTGCAGGTTTTCTGGGCTCTTTAGCCGCCTTCTTTATAACTTCCTTGGCCTCTTTGCCGTAGACCGGTTTTTGCGCAATCTCTTTGGCGACCTCGATCTGCCTTTCGGGTTCTGGTATTTGCCGTGTTATGGCTGCGGCTGTGGAGTAGTCGATTGTTCCCAGCTCGCGTGGGACGCCTGCCTTTTCTGCAGGAGCTATCATTCTTTGAAGCTCTGCAGGCGCTCCTGTAAGCTTCAGCCACGTGCTAATGGTTTCTTGACTTATACCTATCCTGTTTCCGATTTCTTGTCTTGACGCATATTTTTCTGGGTACTTTTCTATAAGCTGTCTGCAGCAGTTTCCTTTTTCCACAGCCGAAAGCTCTTCTCTTTGGACGTTTTCGATCAGATTCAGTTCAATAACTTGCTCGTCTGCATATTTGCGTATTATTGCTGGCACTGTTTCGAGCTTCGCCTGTTGGGCTGCACGGTAACGGCGCTCGCCTACGACGACCTCGTAACCGTCACTTGTGGGGCGAAGTATCAGGGGTTCGAGTACGCCGATTTGTTTTATGCTCTCGGCAAGCTCGTTCAAGCGTTCTATGTTAATGTCTAAGCGGGGGTTGAGCCTATTTGGTCGAATCTTTTTCAGCTCGACCTCGCGCAATTCCTGTTCAACCATTATGTAAGGCTCCTTTTTTGTACGTTGAATCTTCGGCTGAATTTCTAATCGGGTCTGTCTTTATAACTACTCCCTTCAAACAAACGTCTGGTTGATCATCATCAACTCAAAAAAATGGACATAAGTTTTATCGCTTAGCTCGCCAATGCCACATCCTAGACCCTGCAGTCATTTACCTACTACTACTGTTGCAGGCAAGTGGTATTAGCTTGTACGAGAATTTGGCGCAGGTCGAATATATGTGCTGAAAGGTCTAGCGAAGTTGCGGTGGTTTCTACGTTGAAGAATGCGGCATAGGTCCCGTTTCCATAGTCTCTCAAGACGTAATTGTTAGTCGCATTGGGAGCAATCCACCCAGTTGATTCCCTATAATAGATCGTCAAGTTCTTTGCTAGCGCTGGTTGTCCGTTGTTGAAAAGATTACACCAGACTGCAACCTGTTCGATGTCAGACGTGTTTTGTGTCAGATGCGCTTCCATGTAAAGGCTACTGGAAACATTAACCTCGTAGGAATGCTGCATTTCTATTTCACTGCCGCTTCCGTTCAGTTGGAAACTGGCGTAGGCTTCAGAGACACCAATTCCGGTGGTGCCCCAGCTTATGTATAGTCCAGCGGTGTATGGCGATGTATTCCCCAATGCATAGTCTAGGGTAAACTTTCCAATCCAGTACTGCTGTCCAACTGCAGTAGTCCACTCGTTCAAGTTAGTGGCCAGTGTTTGGTTTTGTCCGCCATTTGTTATGTTTGCCAGTGCGCCTACTATTGCGTGTGTTGAACCCAACTCGATTGAGTCAATTAGGTCGTTAAGCGTGTACTGATCTGAGTCGCCGACGTTGCTGCTAAGTTGGTAAATGTATGTCGCGGTTGACGTTATAATTAAGGCTATGAGAAGCGCGGTGACTACGATGATTTGACCTGAACGACCCCGCCGATTGGACTTGACCATTACTTTACGACCGCCAGCTGCAAACGCAACGTATAAGAATGATACTGCAAGCTCTGACTCGCACAGAGATACTGGACTGCCGCCACATTACCGATCAGGTTTCCGTTGGTGATGCTTATGGTGTTAATCTGTTGCATGTTTTCATCATAAACTGTCAAATTATATGAGACTCCTAAGGGGAGAAGAAGCTGAAGTGCGGTAGACAGCGCGGTCCAATTTCCTTGCGCAATCATGCTCGTCAGTGTGCCGTCACTGTCAAGCTGAATGAGTGCTCGCATCCCTTGAGCTGCCAATGCTTGCTGGTTATCGACGTTGGAAGGCGGTGAAAGGGCAGAGCAAATGGCCAGTGCAGAAAATATTATGAATGCAGAAAGGAATGCTTCAGCAACCCTAATCTGCCCCCTACTGCTTCTCGACATTTTATCCAACTTCCTTGCATGCTATTTGCAGCTTGTAGATGGCTAACCCTATTGTTACAAAGTAAGTGAACGACGTGATGCTTCCCTCTGAGTTTAATGAGTTGAAATTCACTCCAATGTCTAATGGGATTTGTGGATAAGCCACCCACTGCGTGAAAGGTTCTGTCCCGTTCAAGCCTGTCAGGACAAGAACTGTGATGCTCTGGTCTAGAAAGCACGGAAAAGAGTATTCTGCCGTCTGCGCCGTGTTGGAAAGCATAGTTAGGTTTGCCCAGTAACTGTACGAGAGGGCGTACGCGCCCAATGTCTGTTCGTTGGGATAGTTGAAAGAAGCGTTTAATCGATTATCGAGTGGATTAAGCGTGGCGAAAGTGTCACTTGACTCGGGAACCGCAGAGTCGTTTTCAAGCGAGAAGACGCCGAAACTAGCTATGCTTGGATTTGACTGCGCCTTCGCAAAGACAATCAATAAGCCGC
>Ga0187784_10001213_pt1 | contig 20281 bp, 18 predicted proteins | sample 1015_SJ02_MP15_2_FD_132964 | JGI IMG/M metagenome (GOLD analysis project Ga0187784, IMG submission 132964) | Tropical peat soil microbial communities from peatlands in Department of Meta, Colombia - 1015_SJ02_MP15_20_MG | ecosystem: Environmental > Terrestrial > Soil > Wetlands > Peat | place...
ATCGCAACCAAAGTGACCCCGGGGGCACACGCCATTGTCCTGCTCGATCAAGCCGGTTGGCATGGCACCAAAACGCTCAACATCCCCAGCAACATCTCGCTGATCCCTTTGCCGCCGCGTGCACCGGAACTCAACGGACAGGAAAATATCTGGCAGTTCATGCGGCAGAACTGGCTCTCCAACCGTGTCTTCAAATCCTTCGACGACATCGTCGATCACTGCTGCCACGCATGGAACACCCTGATCGACCAACCCTGGAAAATCATGTCCGTCGCACGCCGCGACTGGGCAACCGTGGGTTATTCAATGTGAGGATTGGTATTAGACCTGTGGCTACGCGCGCAAGGCTCACCGCTTCGGACGGTGATGAGGGGGGGTAAGTCGCGAATTGAGGGGGTCGATCGCGAAAAGTGGTAGGACCTTGGCAAACCTTGGTCCGCAAAGTGATCGGGCGGCACATGACGCCAGCGACATTGCGCAAGCTGCGGGCGGCGGAGAGACGCGAGCGCGCCGAAATCCAACGGATCGCCGATGGCCTCTAACGACAAGCCGCGCCTGTTCACGGTCACGGTCGTTGTCGGCGGCAACACGACCGTCAAAGTCTCATTGATGCTCAAGCCGGGCACCGCGGTCGAGCAAGAGTCAGGCGTCACCGTGGAACTCACCCCGTCCGAAGCTCAACGACCGGGCGAGGATGGGGCCATAAAAAACCCCCTGAAATCACCACCTGAACATACTGAAGATGCCATCTAATATAAAACGAAATGTCGACGTCGGCCAGCAGCCGCAGCGCCGCTCAGCCGGCCGGTGCAGGTCGGTCTGCGTCAGAGTTCGCTGGAATCGGCGCCTGCCTCGCGCGTGCGTGAAGGCAGCGAAAATGAGTAACGCGGAAGCCGGTGCAGTGTGAGACGGTCGAAAGCAACGCGGTGGAAACGTAGTCAGGCGTGGCCGTACGTTGCTTTGATCTGGTTCCGATCAATCGTGCCGCTGGCCGACTTCGGCAAACGGTCGACGAAGATCACCAGCTTCGGGCGCTTGAAACGAGCAATGCGACCGGCGACAAAATCGATGATCTCCTCCGCTGTCACCGACCAGCCGGGTTTGCACACGCATATGGCTTTGACTGCCTCACCCCATTCGGCGTCGCTAACGCCGAACACGACAACTTCCGCGATCGCCGGGTGCGCGGCGATCGCCCCCTCTACTTCCGCCGGATAAACGTTTTCACCGCCCGGTTTGATCAATTCCTTTGTCGGCGAACGACCTTTGTACCAGAGGTAGCCGTCAGCATCGAAAGCGCCGTTGTCGCCGGTGTGGTGCCAGCCGTTGCGGAAAGTGAAGGCCGTATCTTCACGGTAGTTCCAATAACCCTTGAACACGCTCGGGCCGCGCACGACGATCTCGCCGATTTGGCCGATTGGTAACGGGCGGTCGAGGTCGTCAACGATTTCGACGGTATTCAGGAACGTTGGTCGTCCGGCCGATCCCGGCTTGTCACGGAACGGCGCCATGGTGACGAAGCCCGACGTCTCCGATTGGCCGAACGCCACCCAAAACGAGGCGTCGGGACATTGCCGCTCGAACCGGGAGATCATTTCGGGCGTGTCGAGCCCGGTCACCACACGTAGGCTCGAAAGGTTGCTGTCGGCAGCCGCCTTGTCGAGCACGGTACTCAGAATCGGAGGAAACTCCGCGAACAGCGTGACATTTCGATCGCGAATGCACTGGACGACGGCATCGGCATCAAACCGAGGCAGCACGATTGTGGCGCCGCCTGCGTGCTGCGCAGCGAGCAGCATGTTGAGCCCGGCGAGATGAAATAGGGGCAGAATGCCGAGATTTACGTCCTGCCGAGTGAGCGACCAGTAGTACAGAAGCTGCACATTGCTCGCCATCATGCCCGCTTGCGTAAGCAGGGCTCCGCGCGGACGTCCGGTCACCGCCGCGGTGTAGAACATGACGTAAGGCGCATCGGCTGGTACGTCGGGCAGTTGGGCGTTCCCGCCAGTAGAAAGGAGTTTGTCGAAGGGAGCGAACGGCCGGACCTGACCACCGATCCCGTACCAATGCCGTATCGAGGCGAATTCTTGTTGTTTGGCAGCAAGCGTCTGCTGGTGCGCCACGTCCGCGACGACCACTTTCGGGCCGGCATCGGTTACGACGTGGGCGATCTCGTCGGTGCTCAAACGCCAATTTATCGGAACGAGAATTGCACCGAGGCGAGCTGCCGCCCCGTAGAGATCGACGAACTCGAGGTTATTGTGCGAGAGGATGGCGATTCGGTCCCCGACCGCGACCCCGGCCTCGGCAAAGCCCGCCGCCAATCTTTCGACCCGGGTTCGATGCTCGGCATGGGTGACCCGCAGACCCTCAAAGATGAAGGCGGTACCATCGGGATCGAGGCGCGCGTTGCGTTCGATGGCGTCGAACAGCGTGAAATCGCGCAATCCCATTTCCGACCTCGTCGATCGGCCGACAGATGCGATCGTGCGGCCACGCGCATTGAACGCAGGCAGACCTCGTGAACGTATCTCGTACAAAATCACGACGCTGCCGCCGATCCCCAGACTATGCAGCGATAGGCTTCACGGTCAAACGGCTGCTCGGCATGACAGGACTTTGGTGCCGATCACACCCAGGCTTCGGCCGGCACTACGGAGGTGGACGTCTTGGATGAGCGCCCCGGCGGGGCCTGCGGGGGGAGCTCGAGGGCTAGTGGTGGCTCATCCTACTGCGGCGGTGCTCCCTACTGCGGCGGTGATCTCCGAGGCGCTCAGACCGAACTGCTTCAATACCTCGAGCGTGTGCTCGCCAAGCGCTGGCGCGGGCCGCGTTGGTCCCGGCCGGACACCGCCGAAGCTCAGCGGCTGCGATACGTGCCACGACGACGCCCCACCGGCTTCCGGAACTTGCCGGAACATCTGATGGCTGCCGAAATGCGGGTCGGCTACGACCTCGCTGAGATCTGACACCGGCGCCCATGGGATGCCATGCTCGTCGAACAACGCCCCCCAATGATTCCTCGGTTGGCTGCGGAGCGTATCGGCAAGACGCTTTTTGAGTTCGCCGCTGCGGGCGACGCGCGCCGCATGACCCAAATTGGCCGCGGTGGTGAGCCCCGTGACGCTGCACAGGGGGCGCCAAAACCAGTCCTCGTGAGCCACGCTCAGGGTGAGAAGCTGTCCATCGCCGCAGGCGAAGACCCCGTAGCCGGGCTCGGCGCCGAACTCGACCGGCGCCTGCCCGTTCATGATCGGTGCAAGAAAGGCAGTCATCCAAGACACCAGGCCGTCAGTCATGGAAACGTCAACGTAGCTGCCGCGCCCGGTGCGGGACCGTTCGACGATCGCCGCCAGAGCTCCGAGGACGGTAAACATCCCGGCCGACAAATCCCCGATCGCCACGTCGGGGATTTTAAGCGCTGGCTGACTGGCTCTCGCATGCCGGAAGAAGACGCCGGTAATCGCCTGATAGGAGAGATCATGGGCGGGTCGATCGCGATAGGGCCCGTCCTGACCGAACCCCGAAACCGAGAGATAGACGAGCAGTGGATTAACGGCCGCCAGCACCTCGTAGCCGAGCCCGAGCCGGTCCATGGTCTTGGGCCGAAACCCCTCGAGTAGCACGTCGGCGCGACGCGCCAGAGCCAGCAGGGCACCACGTCCGCCTGCCGACTTGAGGTCGAGTATCACCGAGCGCTTGTTGCGGTTGAGGGCGGCGAAGAATGCGGGAAACTGCCGCGCCGGATCGCCACCTGCGGGACGCTCGATTAGAATCACGTCGGCGCCGAGATCCGCCATCAGCATGGTGGCGTAAGGACCCGGATATTGCTCTGCTAGGCTTAGCACCACGAGCCCGTCGAGTGGACGCGCCATCAAGGGTACTCCTCGTAAAACCTATCGACCTTTCCAGACCGGCTTGCGCTTCTCGACGAACGCCGCAATGCCCTCGGCAGCGTCTTCAGCCATCATGTTGCGAGCCACGAGTTCCGATGTGTAGTCGTATGCCGCCGCGAGCTCGAGACCGAGTTGTCGATAGAAGGCGTGCTTGCCGAGTGCGACAGTGAACGTCGATTTCTCGGCGATCTCGTCTGCGAGCGTGTCGACCGTCAGATCAAGACGCTCGCTCGGGACTGCCTCGTTGACGAGACCGAAGCGCACTGCGGTCGCCGCGTCGACCAACTTGCCCGTGAGTAGCATCTGCATGGCGTGCTTGGGGGCGATGGCGCGGCTTAGAGCTACCATTGGAGTCAGGCACCAGAGGCCGATATTGACGCCTGGCGTCGCAAATCTTGCCGTGTCGGCGGCGATTGCCAGATCGCAAGCGGCGACAAGCTGCGCGCCGGCAGCCGTTGCCACGCCGGCCACCTTGGCGATGACTGGCTTCTCGATGCCAACGATCGTCTGCATCATCCGGCTGCACTCGACCGCGACCGTCCTGGCGAAGCGCGCTGCATCGTTGCCGCGGAATTCGTTGAGGTCGTGGCCGGCGCAGAAGATCTTGCCCCCGATCGCTGCGATGACAATGACGTGAACCTCATCATCACTAACTGCATCGTCGAGCGCTTGCTGGAGCGCCGCGATCATATCGCGCGATAGGCTGTTGCCGCGCCTCGGTCGGTTGAGCGTCAGGGTCAGAACGGCACCGCGGCGCGATCGCAGCAGCGGGGCGTCGTCAGTATTATGGCTAGTTCGCATGGTCTTATTTGCCTGTTGATCCTGCGCGTCCTTCCCGACTTGGTTTACGAAGCACCCCTTTATTTACCCAAGCCACCGCTTTCGACGCTTGTAATGTTTTATCTCGCGGAAGCTTCTTCGCTCGGCGCTCATTGAGAGGCCAAGATAAAATTCCTGAACGTCTTCGTTTTGCTGTAGTTTCTCACTAGGTCCGTGCAATACGATTCTGCCGTTCTCCATGACGTAGCCGTAATGGCACATCTTCATGGCCGCATACGCGTTCTGCTCTACAAGTAGGATCGTCACACCTTCTTTGCGATTGATCGTGCCGATAATATCAAAGAGCTCCTCAGCAATAGTTGGCGCCAGTCCCATTGAAGGTTCGTCCAGCATGAGAAGCCTGGGCCGGGCAACGAGGGCCCGGCCTATAAGCAGCATTTGCATTTCTCCACCGGAGAGATACCCGGACGTGTGAGCAGCGCGCTCCCTTAATCGCGGGAAATAGGCGTAGACACGCTCGATATCTTCCAGCACAGCGTCCCGATCGCTGCGATGATGGCCGCCGATCAGCAAATTTTGCTCCACGTTGAGATGCGAAAGAACCTTCCTGCCCTCGAGTACCTGCACGATCCCCATTCGAAAGATCTTGATGGGGTCCTCATTTGTGATGTCGCGGCCATCAAACAGGATCTGCCCGTCGGTGACCATGCCGTGTTCTATCGCCAACAAACCTGAGATGGCCTTTAAGGTCGTTGTTTTTCCTGCGCCATTGTTGCCCAGCAACGCCGTGATGCTTCCAGGTTTTACCTCGATATTAGCGCTTCGCAGCACCTGAATGACGCCATCGAAGATAACGTCAACGTTCTTTAGCTCGAGCAGCACGCAGGGTCTCCCCAGCCGTCATAACCCAACCGCGAGGCCTACCACTTCGCAAGTTCCGGGACCGGAAGCCACGAATTGCTCAGCGGAACGATCTTGCCGTCCCGAACCACTTGCGCCTTTACGGCAATCTTTCCCGTCGGGAAGGGGGCAGACTTATCGTATTTTGTATCTGGCAATGCCCCCATAAGATCAGCCTCTGTGTAGGTGGAGGAGAGCAACGCGTCATACATGGCCTGGCCATCTACTCTGTCTTTGCCGACTTTGGCTGCGGCGCGCTCCAACATCCTAAGCGAAAGCAGCGTCTGGTATGCAGCCTGCGCGCATGCCAATCCCCAATCGCCCGCACCTGTGTGGTACTTCATGTAAGAGTCGCGGATCGGTAATATTTCCTGGTTGTCGGGAGCGTATGCGAATACCGAATAGGAACCCTCGATCTCTTTGAGAGCGATACCTTTTGCCACTTCTGACAGCCCGTTGTGTGTTGACATGATGATGGGAACCCTCGCACCCAGCTCACCTAGCGCCTTCCCGGTCGCGATCACTTGGGCGGTGGTACCTCCGACAAGCAGAACGTCGGGTTGTTGTCGCAACAGCGTACGCACTTCGTTCACGAGAGAGATCGGACTGGTATCAACCCATTGCACATCGAGAACCTGGAAGCGGTCTGGATTTCCTTCGGCGAATTTCTGGACCCCCTTTACTTGATCGACGAACCCAGCGGCAGTCTGCGTGCTGATGGGACCAATTATCAGTTTAGAACCCTTCTTTTGTTGCAGATATTGCAGGAGTCCCACAAACTCATGGCTGTAGGTTGGCCTAATAGAAAAATGCCAAGCATTGGGCTGCCACACGATACCGAGCATCGCAGTACCCATCAAAAGTGGAACTTTGTCGTCCGGCAGTCGCTTCATAAGGGTAATCATATCCGGCGTGCCGTAACCGAGGTGAAGGATAGGATGATCCTTGTTTAGGATACTTGGCCAAGTTCTAGCGACAACGCTCGCGTCGTACCGCATATCATAGACGCGTACGTCGACGTTTAAGTCGAGGTCTTTTCCCTTTGTATCGTTCCACCAAGCCGCAATCGCCTGAACGCCGGAAATAGCGCTCGGTGACACATCGGCGAATGGGCCTGTGTAGTCAGCAGACGCCGTCAACACATAAGTCGTTGCGAAACTGGGATTCGCAAAACTCACACCTATTGTTACCAGCAAGCTGGCAGTCACTGTGCGGAGCATCATTTTGAGTTCCTCCATTAACAGGGCATGACGTGTCGATTGCAGGTTAGTCGTGAGGGAACGGCCAGATCCGATAGGCAGCCTTGAACATATTCCAACGATGCGCGAGACCGCGCGGCTCGTAGATTAACGCCAGCAAAATGCAAAGACCAAGCATAACGTTGCTGCCGGCGAAGACGAGACCGCCACCGAGCTGCGGGAATGCATTCAGCAAAGCCTCGCCGCCACCACGGAAAATCTCTTCGACGAAGGTGACAAATATCGTGCCCAAAATGGCGCCGAGTGGTGAGCCAAGTCCACCGACGATAAGCATGCCGAGATACCAGATCGAAAGGAGTAAATTAAAGTTTTCGGTTGTGACGTAGCGAATGTAATATGCGAAAAAACCACCGGCGATACCCGCGAAGAGTGAGCCCGCAAAGAACGACATGATCTTGTAATAGCTGACGTTTATGCCGGTGACTTCTGCAGCAAGATCATTATCGCGCAGAGCTCTCAACGCTCGGCCAAAACGGCTGCGTTGCAGATTGAACGCAAATGCACTGCAGATAACCACGCCAACGAGCGTGAAGTAGTAGAAATCCGCTGGGGACGTCAGCGTGTGTCCAGCGACGCTTATAGGTGCGACAGCAATACCACTCGTTCCTCCCAGCCAATCGGACGGCAGGGCAATGACGATAATCGGAAAGATTACTTGTGCCGCAAGTGTGGTCAGCGCGAGGTAGAATCCCTTCACACGAATAGCCGGCAAGGCAAACAGGATGGCAATTGTGGCTGAGGCAAGTCCAGCTATTGGCACTGCGATCCAGAAAGGGATTTCAAACGTGGATAATTTCGCCGCAGCGAAAGCGCCGACCCCCATGAAGGCCGATTGCGCAACATTGATCTGTCCTGCAGTTCCGACTGTGATCTGCAATCCATACACCGCTATTAAGATGATGAACATCGACGTCAGAACGCCGGTTACGTACAGACTGAGAATCTGTGGCAGAAACGCAAGCCCGACCAGGAACGCCGCGAACCATAGAGCCTGGGGGCGCGTGTGTATGTAACGCGCCTCGACTGCATAGTTGGCAAAGCGGATTCCAGTCGGTAGCAGCATCAGCGGTCATAGCCTCTCGATGGTTTTCCATCCGAACAGGCCCTGTGGCCGGAACAGCAAGACGCAAACCATGATCACGAACGGTAATATTTGAGAGCTGACACCTTTAGTAAATGGATCCACATAGACGGAAGCGACCGCCTCGCTGATCCCTACGATCGCACCCGCGAGTAGCGCGCCACGAACGGACTCCATGCCGCCCAACAGGGCGACTGGAAGGGCGCGTAATCCGATATTAGCGGCCGAAAGCGACAGGATCTGGCCAGACAGCAGCACAATTGCGCCGATCGCGCTGAGCAGCGTCCCCATGATCCAGGCAACGGCAACTGCCTGTCTCACCGAGACGCCGAGAGAGAGGGCAGTATTGTGATCCTCCGCCACAGCCGCAAGACGCAGTCCCTGGCGCGTACGCATGAAGAACCAATGGAGCAACTCTACGAACGCAACAGTAAGAACGGCCCCGATCACGAGGCGTTTAGTGACGATGAAATCGCCAATATGCCAAGCTCCCCCGGGGAGGAGCCGCGGAAATGGCCGTGTTCCGGCTCCCCAAACGAGCTGCACGAGCCCGCGTAGCAAGATGACAAGCGCAACACTAGCCATGAAAACAGTGAAGGGAGGCTGTCCAATCAAGGGCCGGAAAATCGACCGCTCGAGAGCGAATGCCAAAATGATACACGCTGCAAACGCGAGTGGTAGAGCGGCGCCTGCCGCCAGATCCGCTCGAAGAGCAAACGTCCAAATAAAAAAGGCAGCGACAAGAACTATCTCTCCCTGAGCAAGATTCACAATACGGGAGGAGCGATAAATGACGATGAAAGATACCGCCACCAGTCCATAAACCAGGCCCACTAACAGCCCATTGATCACCACTTGGGTTGCGTCGATCATTGGTGCAGCTCGGCCAGACGGTCGATCGGAACCCTAGTAGTCATAAGCATTTCACGCCCGTCTTCGTAACGCACTTTTATGTTCGCATTACAGCTTTCTTGACCGGTATAGATGGCGACGATTATGTCTTGATAACGGTTTGCAATTTGCTCGCGTCGTAGCTTGCGCGAGCGAGTAAGCTCGGCCTCATCTGCATCGAGCTCCTTTGGCAGCGTTGCGAATGCGGTGATGCGAGCTGCGGCGTCAAGGCGCCTATTGACGCTCCGGATGGCCTCTCCGACCTGGGCTCGGACCTCCGGCAGCTGGCTGAGCTCAGTGAATGTACCAAAGGCAAGGCCGCGCCGTTCGGCAAAACGACCGCAAATCTGTGGGTCTACATTGATCAGCGCGGCAACGTAATCGCTCTGCTTGTCGCCGAGAACCATCACATCCTTGATGAACGGAGATGCTCGAAGACTGTTTTCTATGAATTGAGGCGGAAACGCATGACCATTGCGCAGCCGACGCAGATCCTTCAGACGATCGAGGAAGATCAGCTGACCGCTTTCGTCGAGACGGACTGCATCACCGGTCTTGTATCCATCTTCGCATCGACCAAGCTCAGCGGTTGCGGCTTCATTTTTGAGATATCCTGAAAAGGCACAACAACGCACTCGTAACTGCCCCAACTCATCCACCCACCCTTCTATCGGACGGCCGATGGTTGGGTCACTTGGTAAGAACTGACCCATGGTCGCGGGATCAAAATCATTGTTCCAATGAGAGGACAGCAGACCCAACTCAGTCGTGCCATAGACGTTTCGCAACGGAACGCCGAAGGCGTGAAACAACTCGAACAACTGGGGCGAAAGTCCCGAACCGCCACTCAGAGGCACCGTCGTGTTCGATAGGCCAAGGTTATCTCGTATATGCCTGAGCACGAGCAGCTCAGCCAAGGGTAAAAGCACATCGCGGTTTAAGAAGCTTGCGTCTTTCTTGCGACCGGCAGTACCCACTGATACGGCCCACCGATAGAGCGCCTGCCGCAAAAAACCCGCGTCGAGCATATGTGCCTGGACATCGGACGCCAGCATTTCCCACTGTCGCGGTGTGAACAGAAGGTATTCCGGCCCGACCTCCCGCAGGTCTCTTCGCACCGTTTCTGGTTTTTCAGCAAAGTTTATTACAAGCGGTGAGAGTAACCCGAGAGCAAAACCCATCAACTGTTCGGCCGCCCACGCTGGGGAGATGTACGAAAGGTAGGCCGCGTGAGGCGAAACACGGTGCGCAGCCATGATTCGGTAAGCACCATCGAGAAGAAACCGGTGCGAAAGCATTGCTCCTTTCGGTACCCCAGTCGTTCCCGAGGTGTAGCATATGGAGGCCACATCGTCCTGACTGCCCTGAGCGATTTCCTGATCTACCCATTGCCGATCAGTCGCTGGGTTCTTCTTACCAGCCTTGATGACATCAGTATATGCGACTAACTCCGGATGCTGATAATGCCACAGTCCACGTGGATCAATGTAGAGGACCTTTTTCAATCCAGGCAGGTGTTTTTTGATCATCAAATATTTGTCTACTTGCTCTTGATCCTCCGCAAGAAGCAGTTTGGCCTGGCTATGGTCCAAAATGTAACGCAGCTCCTGAGACGTCAGATCCGGATAAGCGCAAACGACGCGGGCACCGATGGCAAGCGCAGCATATTCAACCCAAAAGCTTTCAACGATGTTTTCGCTCAAGATCGCGAGAACATCACCGCGAGTAAATCCAAGCAGGGCAAGACCACGAGCCGTTGCATAAATGCGGTCGAGAACGTCCTCCCAAGTGTATGTTAGCCACACTCCATATTTCTTTTCCCGCATGCACTCCTTTTGGGCATGTTCCCGCGCCCGGTCGCACAACAGCTGTGGGAGTGTCCTTCCCTTCGCGGTCCTAATGTCAGTGCCAGGAGGCGCTGTGAATGTCATCTTGGTTTTCCCAGATAAGCGGCAACGACCGTGGGATCGTTGCGGACTTGCTGAGGCGGGCCCGACGCGATTACTCGGCCCCAGTCCATGACAGTCACTGTGTCCGAAATGTCCATCACCACTTCCATGTCGTGCTCGACTAGTACAATCGGAATATTTCGGCCATCTCTAATGTCCAAAATGAACCGGGCAAGGTCGCCCTTCTCATCGGCACTCATGCCGGCCATTGGCTCGTCAGTGATGAGGACGTTCGGACGAAGTGCTAACGCACGCCCAAGATCAACTCGCTTTCGCAATCCATAGCTAAGGCTACCGACTAGACTGTGCCGCAGTTCTTCGAGTTCCAGGAATTCGATGATTTCTTCCGCTTCCCACTTGAAGCGTTGTTCTTCGGCACGCACGCCCGTCCAATAGACTAGTCCACTCCAAAGACCAGTACGCATGTGAACGTGCAGTCCCGCGAGGATGTTGTCTCGGACACTCATTGATTGATAGGTCTGGATACCTTGGAAGGTCCGCGCCAATCCCGCTCGCGCTCGGGCGTGCGGTGCGTGCCTCGTTATGTCCTCTCCCCGGTAAATGACAGCGCCAGCTTGGGGCCGGTAGAAACCCGATAAACAGTTGAGAAGGCTGCTTTTGCCGGCCCCATTTGGACCGATTACCGAGTGTATGGTCTTGCCATAAACTTTCAGATCAACGGATCGTAGGGCCGTTATGGCTCCGAACTGCAGATCGAGTCCACGCGCTTCCAGAACTGCGCGGTCTGGATCTGCGACATCGGACGCGCAGGCGTGCGAGGCTAGCTTCGTCCATCCTAGAACCGCGACCGACATGATCGGGTTCCCCCCTCCCTTATGGGTCAGCAATCTAGTTGCTCGTATAACTGTTAGAAAGTATCGAAGCGGGGTCTCCTTTTTTCAAAGAAGGCCGCCATTCCCTCGCGAAAATCTCGCCCATAAATGAGAGTAGTCAATGCTTCGAGTCCCGCACGCCGCGCACTTCTCGAATCGCTATCATCTGCGATGTAGATCGATGTCTTTGCCTGCGCCACTCCATTCGGACTAACCGCTTTCAGAGCTCTGGCAAGATCAAGCGCCGAAGCGATCAGCTGGTCCGGCTCAACAACTGCGTAAAGAAGTCCATAACGTTCGATCTCATTGGCACTAAGGTGCTTACCGAGCAAGATCCACTCGAGGGACTTGGCCCGGCCCACAAAACGATGCAGTTTCTGAACACCTCCCGCACCCGGCGTGGCGCCAAGCAGCACCTCAGGGAGGCCAACCCGAGCATTCTTGCTCATAATGCGAAAATCGCAGGACAGCGCCATCTCGAAGCCGCCGCCGAGTGCGTAACCGTTAATTGCCGCGATGGTCGGACATGGCAATTCTTCGAAACTGTCAAACAGCGTGGCAATGCGCCACAAGTAGCGGTCGCGAACCTCTTCCGCTGTCACTCCGATTGGCGAATCCGCGTCGCTGAAGTACTTTAGGTGTGCACCACAGCAGAATGCTCGGCCCGACCCAGTCAAAATAAGCGCCCGGGCACGTCGCTCCCGCGCGAGCGTGACAATTGTGCCAAGTTCCTCGATGAGTTCCAGGGATAGGGTATTCATCGCGTCGGCGCGAGTCATCGTGGCGACCGCGATACCGCTCTCGGGCCAATCGAGACTGACTGCCTGTCCCTTCATTGGTAATCACCGTTCCAATCGATGGCCATTGCCAGCAGTTAAGCGAACGCGACTTCAAGGCCGGATTCGCGAGCGATAAGCAATGTTTGAATCTGACTTGAGCCATCGCCCAAGGTACAAATGCGATTGTCACGGTAATACCGAGACACCGGGCAGTCATCCATAAAACCCCAACCGCCGTGAACCTGGATGGCGAGGTCAGCACATTTGGTTCCGATCTCGCATGCATAGAGCTTCGACATTGCGAGCTCTTTTAAATCGAGTTTGCCCTGGTCGACATTCCATGCGGCGCGGTAAGTCAAGAGCCTCGCTGCATCGATCTGCACGGCCATCTTGGCAATCATTTCTTGCACGAGTTGCAAGCGACCGATGGGGCCCCCAAACGCATGGCGTTGTTTTGCATATGCCAGGGAATGATCAAGGCACGCTTGGGCAAGACCCAACGAGCAGGCGGCCAGGAATACACGGGCCTGCTGATAACCCCGGTGAAGTACGAAACGGCCTCCATGAAGCTGACCAACGATCTGGTCCGGGCCAACGTCGCAGTCCCGAAGATAGAACGGGCGTGTGTCCGAGGAGCGCCAGCCCATTTTCCGATACGAATTGCCGGCCGTGCAGCCAGATGTACCGCTAGGAACGAGAAAAAGCGTGAATGACTTCTTCTGATCCGCAGGTGACGAAACTGCGAGTATCATCAGGAAGGACGTAATGTCTGTACCGCCGTTTGTGGTGAAGGCTTTCTCCCCGTTGAGACGCCAGCGATTGCCGTTCGGTACAGCCCGTGTCTTGAAGCCCGCCGTATCGGAACCGGCATCCGGCTCGGTTCCAGCGATGCCGCAGATTTTCCGACCGGCAACGATATCGGGCAAGAATTTATTTACAAGGTCCGAACTGCCGAACCGCGCGAGCGTTAAGCCAGACGCCACGCTCACCATGGTGGTGACTGCGAGTGACTGATCGCCCCGAGCCAGCTGTTCGAGAGCGATCACCATGTCGAGAACGCCGAGTCCCATTCCTCCAAGCTCTTGGCTGAAAGGAATTGCCGGGATGCCGAGCTCGCCGACCTTGAGAAACAATTCACTAGGGAAGCGGGCTTCTTGATCGAGCTTCTCTGCAATGGGGACTACTTCCTTTTCAGTGAACTCCGCCACCGTCGCTCGAAGCTTCTTCTGGTCGACTGTGAGATCGAAATCCATGTAGCCCTCCCTTTCAGTGTCTACGAGACCCGTCGGCCGCACTTCTGACACGGCCCGCGCATTCAATACCCTTGCCCATTTTCACCATATACGTTAATAGTTCTACTGGCAAGTAGAAAGCCAGGCCTCGCGGTCAAATCGCGCGTTGCGCTGCTTGCTCGGAGAAGCACTGCTACTCTCTACCTACGGAGCAGACCATGCAGGCAATTTATGTCATAGGGATCGGCATGACTGCATTCGGCCGCATGCTCGATAACAGCGTCAAAAGCTTGGCACGCTCGGCGGTCGAGAACGCGCTAATCGATGCGGGAGTCGGGAAAGGGGATCTTGAAGCGGCGTTCTTCGCCAACGCCTCGCAAGGCCACATGGAACGACAGCACATGATCCGCGGCGAGATTGCGATGCGCAACATGGGGATTGGAGGCATCCCAGTAGTCAATGTCGAAAACGCCTGCGCGAGCGGCAGTTCTGCCTTTAGCCTGGCGGTCAATTTCCTCAAAGCAGGTCAAGGCGAGATCGCTGTCGCTGTTGGGGCTGAGAAAATGTACTCGCAAGACCGGGAACTGATGTTTTCAGTTTTTGACAGCGCCTTGGATGTTTCTGAGCGGGACACCATCATCCAGCGCTTGAAAGAGCTCGGCGAAGGCCTACCGCTTCCCGCGGCTTCCACTTCAACGAAACCATATAGCGTCTTCATGGATGTATATGCGGCTTTTGCCCGATTCCACATGAAGAAGTTTGGTACCACCCAGGCCCAACTTGCGGCTGTTTCCGCCAAGAATCACCGACACTCCGTGCATAATCCACTTTCACAATATCGCAAGCCTTACACGGTTGAAGAAGTTCTTTCAGCGCCGCCGATAACATATCCATTGACGGTACCAATGTGCTCACCGATCTCTGACGGTGCAGCTGCGACCATCGTCGGTACGGAATCAGCCCTGAGACGTCATGGTATCGACAGAAAGCGAGCAATCCGAGTGCTCGCATCTGTGATTCAATGCGGCAGTGATCGCAGACCGGATGAGATAGAAAAGCACTGTACAGCTTTGGCAGCACATCGCGCTTACGAATCTTCTGGAATTGGTCCGGAAGACGTTTCGGTAGCCGAAGTACATGATGCTACCGCCATGGGAGAGATCATCCAGGTGGAAAATCTGGGCTTTTGTCAATTTGGCGATGGTGGTTCCATTTCAGAACGTGGCGAAACCAGCATCGGAGGACGCCTGCCTGTCAACACCTCCGGTGGCCTCGAATCGAAAGGTCACCCAATCGGTGCGACGGGACTAGGCCAAATCTGCGAATTAGTAAGCCAACTTCGTGGGGAGGCTGGGCATCGACAGGTTGAAGGCGCACGTGTCGCAGTTGCTGAGAATGGTGGTGGTTTGCATGGCATCGAGGAGGCTGTTGCTTGCGTGACGATTTTGAGCGCCTGAAACAGGGTCATGACTAATGAAGATCGACGGTAAGGTTGCAATTGTAACGGGCGCCGGATCGGGATTGGGGAAAGCGACGTGCATCGCACTAGCAGAGGCCGGAGCAAAAGTCGTCGGTTTCGACCTCAATAATGAACGCCTCGCGGAATTGCAGGGCGTGTCCGGAGGCATCGTCTTGGCCCGACGCGTTGATGTCGCAAATGCGCAAGCCGTCAAAGCCGGTATAGATGCCGTGCTTCAGGAGTGCGGCGGGGTTCATATAGTCGTAAGCTGTGCCGGGATATTGCGCGCAGCGAAAACTGTTTCGAAATCCGAGCCGTTTCCGCTTGAAGCGTGGGATGAGGTTATTGCCGTTAATCTGACGGGAACTTTCAACCTCATCCGCTTCTCCGCTGTCGCTATGATCCGCAATATTCCCGATGAGCAGAGTGAAGATCGCGGTGTCATAGTGAATGTGTCCTCCGGAGCGGCGTTCCAAGGTCAAATTGGCCAGGCCGCTTACAGCGCAAGCAAAGCGGGCATCATCGGTCTGACGCTACCGGTCGCTCGCGATCTCGCAGAACACGCAATTAGAGTGGTGACCATAGCACCCGGCGTGTTCGGGACGGAAATGGTAGCCGGTATGCCGCCCAATGTTTCACAGGCAATCGTTGATCGGATGGTGCTTTTCCCACATCGCATGGGACGACCCGAAGAGTTCGCAAAGCTTGTTCGACACATTATCGAAAACGGGTATCTCAACGCGGTCACAATCAGTATTGACGCAGGCGCCCGGATGACGGCGCGATAACGGGCGCGACATCGGTGTTGGCATTCAGACTCCTCCCCGCCCCTGTTTATGAGTAGGCACCTCCTCTAGGCCGGGCGTTAGCGGTGCCGAGGCCAAGCATCGGTGGGCCTGGGCAGCAACGAATACAGAAAAATGACCTTCGCGCCGTTATCGCAGGCCTTTTCACACGTGAGATTTTTCCATTGCTACTATTCAGCCACTGCGTTAATAAATTGACCTAGCGGTATGTACATTGACGGATCGATTGGCTCTCCGTAGGAGCGCAGAGTGGAGAATTATGAATGGACGTGTTCATTCTCGGATTTGCGGTTCATCCGCCGGCAGACCGCATCGGTGATAAGCGCCTTGAAGAGCTTGTGTTCGACACGAGTGCGGAAGCTCTAAGACACGCCAGGATCGAACGCCAGGAAATCGATCACATAACGATTGCCGCCTGTGACGAGTTGGACGGGCGAAGTATCTCCTCAATGCTGTTGGCGGCCCCTGCTGGCGGTTATCTCAAAGACGAGGTCAAGGTGACCGACTCAGGCCTCATCGGGCTTTGCCTCGCGGCGATGCGCGTTGGCACTGAGCGCTTCAACCTTGGCCTCGTAGCCAGCTGGAGCAAAACCTCGATTGCGCCTTTTGAGGATGTGATGCGGATGAGGTGCGAACCTTTCTTTACTCGCCCAATTGGCCTAAACGCATCAATCGCCGACGGTCTGTTTGCGCAGGCGTTGATATCGAAGGGCATTGCAAGCGAAGAGCGCGCAAATGCCATTGCGACCCGCCTAAGGAATAATGGCGCGAAAAACCACAACGGCATTCAGAGAAAACCACTGACCGTCCAAGAGGTTGAACAATCGCCATACGTAGGCGTTCCATTGCGCACTGCGCATCAAGCGCCTCTTACGGATGGTGCGGTTTCAATCGTGCTCTGCTCAGGGAAATGGCTTAAGGCGCATCCGAGCGCAACGCCGCTGGCACGAATAGCGGGTCTTGGCTGGGCGGTTGACAGCTACGCCCTGAATCTCGATCGACTTACAGCGCTTAACTCTTTCCGTGCCTCATGGAATGCGGCTGTGAAACAGGCAGCCTTACGTAATGCGGGGGCTTTTGATGCGCTTGAGTTTGACAGCCAGACAGCATTTCATGCGCTTGCTTATGAGCACGCGCTCGACCTCAATGGCGCGCAGTCAGTTAGTCCTTCAGGTAGCGCGTTCGCACAGAATCCATATTTCTGCATGGGACTGGTCAATGTTGTAGAAGCTGTTCGGCAAGTCGCCGATCTTGCCGGTCCGCTGCAGATCAAAAAAGCACGGCATGCTGCCGCTCACGGCCAGCATGGTTTTGCTCAACAGGGCAATGCTGTCGTAGTGCTAGAGCGGGTCTGACACATGCCACAGCCACAAAAAGTAGCAGTCATCGGAGTGGGAGAAACCCCGTTCCGAAGCCATAATCCAGAAAAGACCTATGTCGAACTCGCTCAGGATGCCACTAGATTAGCACTGGATGATGCGGGCATGAGCCCAGATGACGTCGATACCGTGGTCTATTCCATGGCACCTACTGAATTCATGGGTGTAAATGATGCCGACAAATGGGCCGTGGACTCGATCTGGGCAACTGGGAAGCCTTTCATGCGGGTTCATACCGGAGGTGCCACAGGCGGCTCGGCCTTTCATGCGGCATACGCCAATATAGCCTCCGGCCAGTTCCGCACTTGTCTCGTAGTTGGTGCAGACCGGATCGCAGAAACGCCGGACGCGCAGCATGTGCTCAATCTAATTTGGGATCGTTTCTATGAACAAGATTTTGCGCTAAACACGGTAACGATGACCGCGTTGATGGCTCAGCGTTATATGCACTTGAGAGGAATGACTGAAGAACAAGCGGCACGAGTTGTGGTGCGGTCTCGTCGCAATGCCATGAACAACCCCTTTGCACATCTCAAAGGCGAGATCACTGTGGGCGATGTTATGTCGTCGCGCATGATCTCAACTCCGTTCAAGCTGTTCGACATCTGTCCTCGCTCATCCGGCGCAGCTGCAGTGGTGCTTGCTTCGCAAGATGTCGCTGCTGAACGCTGCTCCCACCCTGCATTCGTTCAGGGTATTGGAGCGATCGCCAACACAGTGTTTATGGGCGATCGGGTTGGATCAACGGCTGATTGTGAAATAGGAGTATTCGGGGAACTGACTATCGCCGCGCGTGAATGTTTTGCCCAAGCAGGCGTTTCCAATCCCATGCGCGATATCCAAGTCGCGGAGCTTTATGATCCATTCAGTTTCATGCAATTTCCAATGATGGAGGCACTTGGATTCTGTCAGCCTGGGGAAGCAACTCGGCTGAGCGATGAGGGCGCCTTCGACATGAATGGAGCACTCCCGATCAACCCATCCGGCGGCACACTCTGTACCAACCCTATCGGAGTTACAGGTCTTGTTCGTATGGCGGATGCCGCTCTGCAAGTAATGGGAAAAGCAGGGGCAATGCAGGTACCAAATGTGCGCAGGGCTGTCGCGACGGCAGTGGGGGGTTCGGCGCAGTTTTTTGCTGTCACCGTATTGGGTACGGAACCAGTCTAAGGAGAAGGCGATGGCACAGAATAAGGACCAAGCATCGAGCGACGTAATCCCAGGTGAATGGCATATCCGGTACAACTATTCCGTCGGAAAAGTCGCCGGCCAGTTTTTTGCGGCCCTAAAGGAACGCCGAATAATGGCGACTCATTGCAGCTATTCCGGCCTTAGCTATCTGCCACCTCGCGCTTACTGCGAACGATCATTCAAGCCTTGTGATGGCTGGATCGAAGCTGGGCATGAAGGGATTATCGAGGCGGCGACCATTGTGACGGCCGCATTCGAAAACTTACCGCCTCCTCCATACTGCATCGCTTATGCGCGATTAGATGGGGTTAGCACGGCTCTAGTGAATTTTCTTAAGGGACTGGACCTGCGCGATCCACAGGCTGCCGCGCGAAAAATTCTGCCAGGAACTCGAGTACGGGTAGAATTCATCCCCGAGCCCCAGGGTCGGATTACCGATTTCCATTACGTTTTGGCATAGTTCTGATTTCGCCTATGGCGCCTTTCCTACATCGATCACCAGTTCAGCGCAAGGATTTGTAGATAGCATGCGATCGAGCATATCGGTCGCTGCCCTTGCGAGCTGATGACTTGTCCATGAACCTTTCTGAGAAAACCACTTGGGTATCCAATTTACTGCTCCGAGCAGAAGAAAAACTGCCAACTTCGGATCACATTCGACGATGCTTCCGTCTTTGATGCCTTCACGAACGAGGTTTCTTATGTGTCCTTCCAATTTATCGCGTTCTTCAAAAAGCTTTTTGCGATCCTGCTCATCCAGTGAATGCTCCTCAGTCAAGAGAACAGATACGCCAAATTCGTCCGTCACCGCTTCCAGATAATGCCTAAGAAACAGCTGTAACTTCTCACGGCTGTTTCCTCCCTCATTCCGCGCTTGAGCAAGACTTTCGTTGGCGACACTCATAGCGCGATCAAAGCAAGCCGCAAGCAGGGCATTCTTGTTTGGGAAATAATAGTAAAGGGCAGCTTTCGTCACACCAAGCTTTCGGGCGATTTCATCAAGGGAAGTTTGGTGGAAGCCTTGCCGGCTGAATGCTGAAACCGCGGCCCGAAGTAGTGCCTCGCGTTTTAGCTCGCGCTGCATTTTGCGACTCGGCACCAGATTGTTCCAAAGTACAGGTCCCGGACCTTTGGACGACCTTTTAAGACGTGCTCGAGCCATGTGATATGATCTCGCCCTAATTTTCCACCTCAGCAAGAGTCACCAAAATACCAAGCGATGCTTAGGACAGGCTGGCACAGCGGTCGCGCGGTATCTGCTACTTTCGGTGTGTACCCAATTACCACGAGCTTTTTATCGCTCGGATCCGGCGGTCGGCCCTCTTAGCCTCTTAACCATTGTTCAGTTTACTAACCCAGCGGCAGATTGGAATCAACGTTTTTGTCAGTGACCCGAAGCGATCAACCGTTTTGCCCAATATAACACCATGATTTGGCACCACTTTTTAGCCTTGCTGATTGTAATTGCCGGGTAGATGATTTTACCCTTAAGTTAAATGACAGCGTTCGAGTAAGCGCATTAGCGAATCAAAGCTAAAAGCCTGCCCTGAAAATGGCCCATTAACCATCGCAAGCGAGACGATTCGCTTCTTCCGAACCGCACCCTACATTAATTTTAGCGTACAGAGCCGGGTATCGACGGATTGGCCCGCACCAACCTGCGCTTCTCCGAGCAAGGTGGTCCGTAAACGCGGCAGGTGCCTGCCTGGCACCCGCAATCAAACGGAGATGCCCCATGGCTCCCGCACGTCCGTATTGGAAGGGCTACCTCAAGCTTTCGCTCGTCTCTTGCCCCATCGCTCTCTACGCCGGCACATCATCGACCGAGCGCGTCTCCTTCCGCCAA
>Ga0187784_10001214_pt1 | contig 20278 bp, 19 predicted proteins | sample 1015_SJ02_MP15_2_FD_132964 | JGI IMG/M metagenome (GOLD analysis project Ga0187784, IMG submission 132964) | Tropical peat soil microbial communities from peatlands in Department of Meta, Colombia - 1015_SJ02_MP15_20_MG | ecosystem: Environmental > Terrestrial > Soil > Wetlands > Peat | place...
CACGCTTCTTTTCAAAGATGCTGAGACCTTCGGCAATGACAATTGAAGGGATAAAGATGATATTTTCTCCTTTCTCACATTTTTGAAAAATCTCTGATGCCTTTGGACTTATTTTGGGGCTGTCTATGAACCACCAGAGGAGGGCATGTGTATCGGTCACAAAGTTCATGGATTCCTAGAATCCTATTTTGCTATGGAGAGACTTCTTTGAAGAAGTGATATCTTCTTCGGTGATATCCACATTTTTGAGGATACCTTTTAGAGAGATCACCTTCCTATCTGTGGGAGCCAGCTTTTTGAGCACAGAAACTTTTAAATCCATAACTTCTTTTTCTATCGTCTCAATTTTCTGCAGCATATCGACAGTGCTCTTTATAGCCACTTGTTTCATTGTATTCATCTCCTTTGTAACGATCTTTTCGAAAATTTACCATAGAATGGGATTAATGTCAAAAATCTGAGGAAATGGCAGAGGTGTTATTTAACAGTACGCACTGCGTCAAATTAAGCCGAAGCTGATGGCGTTGGACGGGTAGTTATGGCGACGATGATACCCGGGGATATTGAGGAGTTTGGAACAGAAGGGGAAAAGACCTTCTACAGGTTCCTCGAGGGGGTGGCCAAGCCCGATGCCCACTATCTCTGCTGGTACACGCCTGACATCAACGGAAACGAACCGGACTTTTTGCTCTACTGCGAGGATGTTGGCCTGGTCATCTTCGAGGTAAAAGACTGGGCTCTTCGCCAGATCGAGGAAGCCAACCCGCATCAGTTTCTCCTCAGAATCAGAGATAAGACCGAGTCAAGAAAGAATCCTTTCCAGCAAGCCCATGGTTACCTCAATTCGATTAAAGACAAAATCCAACAAGATGGACGGCTCGTCTCCACGGACCCGGCTGTTCACGATAACCCAAAGATCCCGCTGAGCTGTGGGGTGGTATTTCCACACATCAACAAATATGAATACATGGAGAAAGGTTTAGAAAAGGTCATTGGCACCGACAAGATCTTTTTTTGGGATGATCTCGATTCCAGGTCAGACATTTGCTGTGATACTTCGGGTCAATGTTTCCTGAAAGCCCTCAAGGAGAAATTCCCTCCAAGGTTCCCCTGTAAAATCAGCCTCAAGGAACAGAATCATCTGAAGGAGATCATCTTCCCGACCGTAAAGATAGAGCTCCCCCAGAGAGGCCGAGAAGATAAGCGCGCGGAAGGGATAGAACGTCTGAAGGTGCTGGATAACCATCAAGAGGCTATCGCCCGGAAGTATGATGGAGGGCACAGGATCCTCGTGGGCCCCTCGGGCACCGGAAAGACGTTAATTCTTGTCCACAAGGCTGCCCTGTTGAAGAATTACAACCCAAATATCAAAAATATTCTTTTCGTCTGCTACAACATCACGCTCGTCAACTACATCAAAAGGCTTCTTTCGGATAAAAAAGTGCCTCTTGGGGAGAACGGGGTGGAGGTCCTCCACTTCTATGAACTCTGCTCAAAGATCTTGGGACAGCAGATCGCCTATGAGAAGATAAAGGGTCACTTTTTCTCCGTTGGGTAATCCTCTTTAAGCCATTCTTTCCAACCGCCCTTGAGGGCATAAACCTTTGTGTATCCCATTTTCACCAGCCTCTGTACCACACGGGCACTGGTTCCCTCCTGAGGTCAGGCACAGTAAAAAACGAGAGTCTTGTCCTTGGGATACTTGTTTGCCCAGGAATCAAAGGCTTCAGGATCTTCTCGAACAGCCCCTCTAATTTTCAAGTCACTATCTGTCCAGTCCTTGCCGTGGCGGACATCTATGATGATCAAATTAGGGTTGCCGAGCATTGCCTTGAGTTCTTCCTTTGTCATCCTGGGTGCATCCACAGACCTCTCAAGTATCGTGCATCCCACCACCATGAAAGAAATCAATAGAGTAGCTAAGAATAATCTCTTTATCATCCTATACCTCCTTGGACACTTCATTGACAAATTGCGAAATTTCCTAAAACGAAAGGCCAGATATATTTTACACTTAACAGGTGGATATTCCAAAATCAAGAAGAAGGTAGATAGAAGGTAGATTCCATTAAATGGGGGGGCTAACTGAACCGAGAATTGACAGACATCTCCAAAAGGTGTAGATTCCCTTTCATAATCATCGGAGTTTGAACACGTCTGAACAGCCTTGTACTTCCCTTTTAGGGGTCTGATAGGGAAGCCATCTAATCAAGAGTTAGACGCTCGGCTGCATGAGATCCACCAGACGTTCAAGGGCTGTGTCAAGCACTGGCCAATGTGATCGCGTTTTTGCGCAAAATGAATTCAGGGTACTGGGCCGACTTGCTTTCCAGAACCTGGAAATTTGGGAATAAGGGAGGATCACAATGAGGCAGACACTTGTACGTTCTTTGACTGCTGCGGTGATTGCGTGTCTGGCGTTCGGTGCAATTGGAGCCGATTTGTCGCCGGCAACGAGGCCACCGCGTTTTCCACAACTCACTATGGAACAACTGAATGAGCAACAGAGGCCGCTCGGGGAGCAGATTATGAAGGTGTCAAGTGTGGGACTCGGCGGTCCCTACAATCCATTGTTGCGTAGCCCGGTGCTCGGACAACGCATGTTCGACCTTCTTTATTACCTCCGGTGGAACACATCGATGCCGTTGAGGCTCAATGAATTTGCCATCCTGATCACGGGGCGATTGTGGCGATCTCAGGTCGAATGGTTCGCACACGCTCCGCTTGCGATCAAGGCAGGGCTCCCTCCGGGAATCGTGGCGGACCTCAAGGCTAATAGACGGCCGGCAAACATGAAACTGGACGAGGCGGTGGTCTACGATTTTGTTATGGAACTGTCCACAAAGCATCAAGTCTCCGACGAAACATTTGATCGTGCCAAGCAGCTTCTGGGGGAGCAGCAGGTTGTGGACCTCACCACGGTCACTGGAACGTACGTGACGATCGCCATGTTGCTGGCAATGGCAGAGGAGAGCGTTCCGCCTGGTAAGGAGCCGCCATTCAAGGTAGGCGAGCCGTAATTGAGGTCCTACAGTAAAGACACGCCTTCTCACTTTTCCTCGCAGCGGACCACCACAAGCGGCATCCGCTGAAGTCAGACGTTATACTCGATTTCAATTGGAAACCTACAGTCAGCCTTGTTCCATAGAGTTGTTGACTTGTAGGTGAAGCATGAACATGGGCATATCGGCGAAACCCCTCCTCGGCGTTAAAGAGTTCCCTTGCTGAGTTGAATATAGTAAAATAAAGTTGCCTGGAACGGTGGACGTAGTTAAATTCGTTAAAGAAGTCCGGTTTACAAGCGCCCCCGTACTTCACAGAATAATTTAAAATCCCAAGTACATCCCCAAGGCCTTTTCATATTCTCACCATATATTGACTTTCCTGTAGAGATAAATTATTTCTCAAAGACGTTTAGAAATCCTATCGATGAATCAGAAAGGAGGAAAATAACAATATGAAGGTTGTTGCGTTTAACGGTAGCCCCAGGAAGGATGGTAATACGACCATCCTCATTAACTACGTCTTCCGTGAACTTGAAAAGGAAGGAATCGAGACAGAATTAGTGCAGCTTTCGGGAAAGAAACTTCACGGCTGTATTGCCTGTTACAAGTGTTTTGAAAATAAGGATCAACGCTGCGCTGTGAAAGACGACATTGCAAATGAGTGCATTGAAAAGATGATTAAGGCAGAAGGCATTATCTTGGGCTCGCCTGTCTATTTCACCGATGTGACGGCTGAAATGAAGGCCCTCATCGATCGTGCTGGTTTCGTATCCATGGCCAACGGTGGGATGTATAAAGACAAGGTTGGTGCGGTTGTGGTCGCAGTGCGTCGTTCCGGGGCTATCCATACCCTTGATACTATGAGTCACTTTTTTCTTGCCGGGCAGATGATCATCATTGGCAGAGGTATTGGTGTTGGAAGAGATAAAGGGGAGGTGGAAAAGGATGAAGAAGGCATGCAGGCCGTAAAAGTGCTTGGACAAAGGATGGCCTGGTTGCTTAAAAAACTATAACGAAGGAAAATTTAAGTGGAAAAAGGGAAGAGCTACAAGTCTGATTTATCCAATTCCTGCAACGGTGAATGCCCAAGGGACATAGTTTAGTTAAGTTTCTTAAATAAGTACGATTTGCGACCGCCGGACTGTGGACTGTCCACCAACCAAGATCCCATCCGAGGATTGGCAGTTCAAAGATCACGGCGGTTGGACATGGTAAGGCGGATCCTGTAGCGGACAATAAGACTGCGGAAGGAAGAGCTAAGAACAGAAGGGTTGAGGTCTCAATTCTGTCTGATTAGATGTCGGAAGCAGAAGGAAGGGAGAAGCTTAGCTGCTCCTCCCTTCCTTCTAAATGCGCCCGTCAATGATCTTAACGCCATGCTCACTTTCCGGGTGCACCGAGAGACCGTGCTTAATTTGTTCAATAAGCGCGGTTTACGAGCACCCCATTCAGGGTTGACCTCCGACCAACCCTCGCCTAAAAACTACTTCCGGCAACATTCAGCAAGCCATTTTATCCTAATCGCGCGGATGTCAAACCGTATTTGATGACCCTTCAAATATAATAAGTGGGCATAGTCAGGGGCTCGAAATTGCTTGACAGCGGTGAACCCTGCGACTAACATTTATATTAGATATACTATAAAGGAGACAAACTATGAAGATAAGCGCTCGGAATGTCTTTAAGGGCAAAGTGAAAACCGTCAAACATGGCTCAGTTAATTCAGAAGTTACGATTGGACTTCCCGGAGGTGTTCAGATTGTGTCTATCATCACCAAAAAATCGACGCAGAGTCTACGCCTTTCCAAAGGGAAGCAAGTGTATGCAATAATTAAGGCTACGAATGTGATGATTGCCACAGACTGATGAGAGGATGGATAGGAAAAGGTAATCCTGCAGAAGTGATTTTGTATTTATAGCGCAGGCTTCGATGTCTAATCGATAAACTTTATTCCGTGGCCTGGTATGGCTAATAAATCTGACGTTTAGTTTAGTGGTTTATTTTGATTTAGTTATAGAGGCAACCCTCTAATGCCACTCGAAGGCTAAGCTATTTTTCACCCTCATTTTCACTTTGCCTAATACAATCGAATTTTGAGGCACCACCGTGTTTGTGCACGGACATTGTTACGTTTTGATGAGCATAAACCAAGGTGAAAATTCACTTGACTTAATGAGAAATTGATAGGTAGAATCTAAACACTCGGTATCTTGTCATCCCCAAAAGAGAGCAGAATAGAACACAATTTACTCTTGAATCGACTCACGGAGAGAAGCCACCGGAGAGATCTAATACTTTGTGGTCCTCGAAGGGGAAAATACAATCCAGGAGACTTTTTATTTTCCGGCCTTTGTTAAGCCAAAACTCAGATTGAAGAAAGGAGGTAATCATGATTTCACTTAATGTCAACGGTAAAAATTATCCGGTCGATGTCTCAGATGATGTGCCCTTGCTCTGGGTGATCAGAGACTATCTGAAACTCACGGGCACCAAGTTTGGCTGTGGGATCGGAGAATGCGGGGCGTGCACAGTTCATATCGACGGCAAGGCAGAGAGGTCGTGCTCCATCCCTGTCAAGCAAGCAAAAGGAAAGAAGATCATCACCATTGAAGGACTTCCTGAAAATCATCCGGTAAAGAGGGCATGGATCAAGGAACAGGTTCCCCAATGCGGTTACTGTCAGCCTGGGATCATGATGCAGGTGGCTGCCCTTATCTCATCAAAACCCAAACCCAGTGCGGACCAGGTCATCAATGCCATGGATGACGTCATCTGCCGATGTGGAACCCATCCCCGTATTAAACGCGGCATAAAGACCGCTTTAGAGCTTATGAGAAAGGAGGGTTGAGCCATGATGAACAGACCTATCTCACGTCGCTCATTTTTGAAGATGACAGGCCTGACCATAGCAGTCTCCGCAACACCTTTGGGTTACAATGTCTTAAACGCCTCCGCTCAGAAAGAAGGCTCCTTCAAGCCCAACGTATGGTTCGAGATAATGCCAGACAGTAGGATCACAATGACGATGGGACCATCGGAAATGGGGCAAGGAACCCATACCGCCCTGGGCATGGTCATCGCCGATGAACTGGAAGCAGACTGGAAGCAGGTCAAAATCATCCAAGGCCCGGCAAGTCCAGCATTTAAAAACCCTGTTTTTGATGACCAAATCACTGTGGGAAGCGCAAGTGTGAGGGGACTTTATGAGCCTTTGCGAAAAGCAGGGGCCGCTGGCAGGGCTGTGCTTATTAAGGCCGCAGCTCAGACGTGGAAAGTGCCTGAGGAAGAGTGTACTGCCTTTAACGGGACTGTGAAGCACAAAAAGAGCAATCGCAGTCTTACCTATGGCCAGCTATGTTTGAAGGCGGCCAAGCTCGATTTACCCAAAGATCCACCCCTGAAAAAAGAGGCAGAGTTTAGATATATCGGTAAGCCCGTGGCCCGGGTGGACATACCGGAAAAAGTTGCAGGCAAAGCAATTTATGGCCTTGATGTCAAGGTCCCCGATATGCTGTACGGGGTGATCGCCCGTCCGCCAGCATACGGGGCAAAACCTGTTTCCTTTGACCAGAAGGCAGGAGAGAGCGTCAAAGGCGTGCGCACCGTAGCCCCGGCCCCGATGGGTATTATCGTATGCGCAGAAACGCTTGAGGCAGCACGGAAAGGCCGGGATGCCCTGAAGGTGCAGTGGGACAAGGGATCTCATCCTGACATGAATAACGATTCTATTGAAAAGCACTTTATGGAGGGCCTCGAGAAGCCGGGTCCGGTGGCCAAAAATGTAGGTGACACCAAGAAGGCTTTAAGTGAAGCATCAAAAAAGATCGAGGCAACCTATTTCGTCCCTTTTGTTGCCCATGCTACCATGGAACCAATGAACTGCACGGCCCACGTACAAAAAGATCGATGCGACGTATGGGCCCCAACACAGGCTCAGATACTTTCCCAGATCTTCGCTTCGCAGACTTCCGGGTTACCCATGGACAAAATCCATATCAATACGACTTTTCTCGGGTGCGGGCTTGGCAGGCGCGGCTCCTTTCCGGATTTTATTATAGAAGCAGTGGCCGCTTCCAAGGCGGCCGGAAAACCGGTGAAGGTGGTCTGGTCGAGGGAAGAAGATATAAAATACGATTTTTATCGGGCTGCGACATGTCAGAGAATTCAGGCCGGTCTCGATAGTCAGGGTAATGTGATCGGATGGTCCCATAAAGTCGCCTGCTCTTCCATCCTGAAGTTTTTAAACCCGGACTGGATAACAAAAGAGGGGGTCGATTTCTTCAGCCTATGGGGAATCGTTGATGCTCCTATACCGCCCGTATTTAGTCATACGGCTTACGAATTTCCGAATTTCTACGTTGAACAGTACCTGTCCGATCTGCCCATCCCTGTATGTCCCTGGCGCTCTGTCCAGAATGCCCCGAATGCGTTTGTCATGGAGTCCTTCATGGACGAACTAGCATATACGGCGGGCAAGGATCCCGTGTCATTCCGATTACCTCTCCTCAAGAATAATATGCGGGCTCGACGGGTGCTTGAAACGGCTGCTGAAAAGGCAGGTTGGGGAAAAGCAATATCAAAAGGAAAAGGCCGCGGGATTGCTCAACACTCCTGCTTTGGATCTTATGTCGCCCAGGTGGCGGATGTATCCGTAAATGAGGGAAATGGGACCGTTAAAGTGGATCGAATTGTCGCGGCTGTGGATTGCGGTCCCGTGGTGAACCCGGATACTGTAAAAGCCCAGATTGAGGGGGGGATTGTTGAAGCTTTAAGTGCGACTTTGAAAGAGGAGATCAATTTTTCGAACGGTGGGGTGAAATCAACCAATTTCAACGATTACCACATAATCCGGATGAGCGAAATTCCTGAAATTGAAGTCCATATTGTCAAAAGCAACGAAGCAATCGGAGGGATCGGCGAGGTTGGTGTGCCTCCCACGGCTCCTGCTGTGGCAAACGCAGTCTTTAATGCGACGGGTGCGCGCATTCGGCGTCTTCCCTTTACCGCCGAAAGGGTTCTGGCAGCGATCAAGAATAAGAGGACATAGTAAAATAGAGGGCGTTCCGGGGGATCTTGAATCTAACAGGAAAGTGAATTCTTAAGAAGACAGGGCCATTGTTGGCCCTGTCTTCTTAAGGCTTATTTCTACTCGTGATTGCTCACAATGAGAACTATCTTAGAGTGAAGACATAGCAGGCTTAACAGAGACAGACTCGAAGAGTCCAATGCCGGTTAGACTTCGATAGAATCCCCGCCAGAAAAGATTATATCAGCTTGGGTGGTAAGTTCTCTTGTCCTTCGACTTTCAAATCAGGGACGATCATCATCGTTGCGGTTCCGTGGGCTAAGAGATTTCCTTTAGCATCATAAATTGTAGCATCTCCTAAGGCTAAAGTTTTTCCAATCTTGATGCACCGGCCTTTTACCACAAGCCTTCCCTCCCGAACCGGTGCAAGAAAATTTACCTTTATCTCAACCGTGGTGAGCCCCATTCCGTCCCTTACCTGAGGGAAAACAGCCCAAAAGGTTGCCGCGTCCATGACGGAAGCGATGGCACCCCCATGAACATAACCAAAGGGTTGCAGATGTTTTTCCTCCAGCTCAACCTCCAAAACAGAGGTTCCCCAATCGAGCTCCTTTATCTTCATCGACAGGAGTGAGAAATATGGACTTCGGTTTACAATATTTGATATGGCTTTTGTGTATCTCGGATTTAATCGAGGCTCAGACATTGAAATATCTCCTTTCGAAAATTCGACCCGTGATTAAACCGCGCGAAGCGATTCGACGATATTCATACGCGAGGCCCGGACCGCCGGCAACGCGCCCCCGACGAAACCCATGATCAGCGAAAACCCAAGACCCTTCCAAACGATGCCAAAGGTGAGGGTGAAGCTAAAGGCGAGTTCCGAAAAGGTCTGAAAATTCAACGTGGAGATCGTGAAAAGCTGCAGAAAAGAAGCAAGGAAGAGACCGAAGCAACCACCGATGAGCCCCAGAAACAAAGCTTCTACAATAAAAGCTCCCAGGATGCTAATCTTCTTGAAGCCCAGGGCACGCATCGTCCCGATCTCTCCGGTGCGGGTGGCCACTGCCGAATACATGGTAATCATGGCGCCGATCACGGCACCGAGTGAGAAGATGATCGTCAACGCCGTTCCGAGAATCCGAAGGAATTGAGCCATTCTTTCCGATTGCTCCGCGTAGTAACGATTCTCACGTTTTGCTTCCAACGTCAGGCGTGGGTCGCCTTCGATCCGTTTCTTCACACTTTCAAACTCGGAAGGATCGCGCAGCTTGAAGATGACGGATGAGTAGACCGTCCTGCGAAAAGCCTGCATCAGTTGATCTGCATCCCCCCAGATCTCTGAGCTGAACCCGGTGTTGCCCGCGTCAAAGATGCCAACGACTCTCCAGTCCCGCATTCCGAAGCGGAGGATCTCGCCAATGCCTCCCCCTTTGAACCGCTCGGCAATACTTCGGCCGGCGACGATTTCCGACAATCCGGATTTCGGCATGCGCCCTTCTACCAATCTTACCTGCGGTCGTAGCGCGAGTGAGCTTGCGCCGATCCCTCTAATCACCACATTAGACAGTGCATTCGTCTCCCGTTTGGGAAGAGCGATGAGCACGACCAGCTCTTTCGCAAGCAGCGTTTGTCCATCTTCCCCGATCGCTGCTTCAGGCTGAGTCGCGACGATAGAAGCCTGCAGCCGAGTCACCCCGCTCATCACCTCGGATGTGGACCCTTTTCGGACCACCACGACGTTGTCATACGAACCGGTTTCAACCAGTGTTTTCCGAAGCCCTTCGGCCAGCATGAGAATGGCAGCGAAGACGAACACGACGAGAGCCATTCCCGAGGCCGTGAGCACGGTGGTTAATCGGCGCGTCCAGAGGTTCCGGAAACTATACGAGACTGGCAGTCCCAAGAATATCTCCTTGCATTAAGGATTCAAGGGGTCAAGAAAATAAATTTATAACCGAGGAATGATTTGTTGAATGCAATTTATTATTGGCTGTATCCTCAATGAGTTTCTCTTTAACACTTGGACCCTTGACCACTCGAATCTTCGAACCCTTAGAAGATCACTACCCGATCCTCCTCAGCCCATCGGCGATGCGAATTCTTAGAGCACGCCAGATCGGAATGATGGCTGCACAAAGACCAACCAGAAAAGCAGCTCCAATATCCATGTAAATGGTGTCTATCTCCACCCTAAAGGTCGGAAAGTAGGTGCCGACAAGCTTGCTAAACTCTTTTGCCGCGGGAGGAGTGAAAGCTATTCCGATGACGCAGCCGGTCATGGTGATAAGAAGAGATTCCCCCACGATCATGCCGGCGATACGCCAGCCCCTAAAGCCCAGGGTCTTGAAGATGGCGTATTCTCCAATCCGTTCCCGGGCGGTCATCGCCATGGTGTTCGCAGCCACGGCGATAATGATGACGATCACGACAAAGGAGACCAGCTGGATGGCTACAATGATGGCATCGGCCATGGAGATGAAGGAGAGAAAGAACGCTTTTTCGGTTTCGGTGAGCGTCTCGGCAAGCGAGTTCTTAAACATCTTGTCGATGGCCTGAGCTACTTCGGCAGTACGATTCGGGTCTACCACTTCGACGATGTACCAGCCCACCTGGTCGGCACGGCGAGGGGCCGTTTTCTTAAGCGATTCGTTCAGGTAATCCCAGTGAAAAAAGAAGACCCTTTCGTCCGTGCTTTCGTCTCTTCCGTGGTATATGCCGCGGAGCACAAACTCCCAGTTACCCGGATAGGCGACACTTTTCAATGGAATAATGTCTCCGATTCTCCAGTGGTACTGCTCCACAAGTTTTCGTCCAGCGACGCATCCTTTTCGATCGCGAAGAAAAGTCTCTTTTTGATCCGGAGGCACGACAAATTCCGGATATAATTTCATGTAGTTTTTTGCTTCGATGGCGTAATTGGCAAAAAAATTCTTTTCGTCTTTGTAGACCCCTGCGAACCAGTTCCCGTAAGAGATCTCCTTTACCCCATCGACCTGTCGAATCTTATCCTTATAGGAAAGGGGAAGCGGAAAGATGAGGGAGATGGCATTCCGGGTGACGAGACGGTTGGCCGACGAGGCCTTGACTCCTGCATACCAGGAGCCGACGAAGGTCCTGAGCAGACCGAAGGCAAGAATGGCGATAGTGATGCTTAGGATGGTCAGTGCGGTGCGGAGCTTATGGCGAAAGGCATTTCTAAGGAGCAGCTTGAGAATGTACATTGTTCAGGATACCTTTATCGAGATACCGGATGGTATGCGCTTTTTTTGCCGCCCTAGGGTCGTGGGTCACCATAATAATAGTCTTGTGCGATTCACGATTGAGCCGATCCATCAAGTCGAGAATCTCCTCAGCCGCCACCCGGTCGAGGTCTCCGGTGGGCTCATCGGCCACCAGTATGGTTGGGTCGGTGACAATAGCGCGAGCAATGGCCACCCGCTGCTGTTCGCCTCCCGAGAGTTGGCCGGGATAATGATCCATCCGGCTTGCAAGGTTGACGACCTGGAGTGCCAGTTCCACGTGCTCGCGTCGCTCTCTGCGAGAAAGGCCGGTGAGCAACAGGGGAAGCTCGACGTTTTCGAAGGCTGTCAGCACGGGGATGAGATTGTAGAACTGGAAGATGAAACCTACGTTGACCGATCGCCATGCAGCCAGCTCGGTCTCTGTGAGTCCTGTGATATCGATGCCCCCTACCCTGATGGTACCCTGATCCACTTGGTCAAGGGCGGCAATCAGGTTGAGAAGGGTGCTCTTCCCCGAACCCGACGGTCCCATCAATGCCAGAAATTCCCCTTCAGCTATATCGAGGTTGATATCCATCAGTACGGGGATCGTGCGGGTACCCCTGCGGTAGGATTTGTTCACGTGCTCTATCTCGACGATGGGCGCTTTGCTTTCCATTGTCTTAAGAATCCGTTAATCCCCCTCTTTCCCCCCTTAATCTAAGGGGGGATGAAGGGGGGTTACAATATAATAAGGGCATCATCATGGACGACCAGAGAATTATCCCCTTCTTTTTCAAAACGCTAACATTGTTACTTCTCTTCTACTTTAATCTTTGAGCCGTTTTTCAAACGCTCCGAAGGGCTCAGCACGACTCGGTCCCCCACCTTCACGCCTCCGAGGACTTCTATCATGTCACCCATGGGGCGTCCGAGGATTACGGGCGTCTCGACTGCCCTCTCCCCTTTGACAACAAAGACCGCTTTTCTGTCTTTTCGATTCACCAAGGCCGTCTGATTAAGAGCGGTCCGCGGTTTCTCTTCTTCTGCCTTCACCAAGCGGGAGAGGAAAGCAACCTTTGCCGACATCTCCGGCAAGATGCGGCTGTCTTTATTGATGAAACGAACCTTGACCATGACGGTCGCCTTGCTCCGGTCAGCGGTCGGTACGATCATGTGAATCTCACCACGGAAGCGCTGGTCCGGCAGGGCATCCAGCTGAATCTCGCATGGCTGACCAGCCCTGACCTGGCTCAGATTTGATTCGGAGACATCCGCCTCCACCTCAAGAGAGTTCATATCGGCAATCGTGACCACTGAGGCTTTGGCATTGGCTGCTGCGCCGAGGGGGGTGACGATATCGCCCACGTCCGCATCCTTGGTCAAGACGACGGCGTCAAAGGGAGCGCGAATCAGCGTATATTCCAACAAGGCTGATGCGCCTTCCAGGGCAGCGGTGTTCGCCTTCAATGCAGCCTCTGCTCCGGCAACGGCAGCGACTGCTTTATCGTAACGGGCGACGGCATCATCATAAGCTTGTTGGGCAACAACCCTCCTGGAGAGAAGCTCTTTGTTCCGGTTGAACGAGAGTGTTGCATCCCGAAGTTCGGCCCGGGCCTGGTCAAGGTTGAATCGGGCCACGTTGACGTTGGCGGCTGCCTGATCCTTGGCTGCGCTGACATCCTGATTTTCGAGACGGGCAACCACCTGATCCTTTTTTATAATGCTTCCCTCTTCAACCCCCAGCCAGACGAGGCGTCCGGTCACCTTGGATGCCAGGGCTGACTTGCGTTGGGCGACCACATAACCGCTTGCATTGAGCAACGTAAAGGCTTGAGACGGATAAAATTGCGCGACCGTAGCCACCTGAACCTGCGCAGAGGGCGTGAAGACGCCTTTGGCGGCGAGCGAAGCCAGGAGGAGGATCAAGATCACCGCCAACGTCGCATAAACGATCTTTTTTCTCTTTCTCGGACGAAAAACGACTTTGGATTTATCGATTTTCAGTTTTAAGAGGTCTTCGTTTGCCATGGAATACGGCCTGTCCCCATTTTATAGAACCCCATAATTTTCATAGAACACAGGTTATTTGTCAAATCAAAAAACCTGATGTCTGTTCTGGCTGTATCTATTTTCCAGCATGATCGCGACACAGTCTCCAATCTTTTCTTGCTTCATCCTTTCTCTTGTGCGAATATATTGATGAGGATCAACGGAAAGGGGTTACTTCAACGACGGGCGAAGCTAATAAGGAGGAGAAAAAATGGGAGAGATCGTTCATACGTCACGGATCAAGATCGTCAGAGAAAAGGAACCCACAAGAAGGGCGATGATCGAAGGATTCAATGAGCCGATTTATTACGGTGTTCATGGGCATCAAACGTTTCTACAAGCTCGAGCCTGAGAAAGAGCATGCCGCCACCCTTGACCATATTGTCGCTGCGACGGCTGCATTCTCGGGTGGGCGGCCTATGCCGGCATCGGGGCAGTCCTTGTTTCTCTTGCTGGCGCCATTCTCACTTGGCCAACCACATTGCGCCGGGGGTTCCTTCTCTCGATCTTCGGGCTCGTCATCGGGGTTCTGGTCTTTGGCGTTCCATGGTGTAACTGGCGAACGGCGCAGCGTCTCCCGGCCATCCACGACATCACTACGGATACGGAGAATCCACCGCGCTTTGTTTCTATCTTACCTCTACGAAAAAATGCCCTCAATTCATCCGAATACGGCGGGTCTGGAATCGCCGCCAAACAGCGGGTCGCTTTCCGAACAAAGCGAGGAATCTCTGAGTTTGCTCCATCTTCACAATCGCGTAGCTCCTCGAAATGACAATCTGCCTAATAGATTTGTGTTAGGCTACCTATAGGCGCGAATCCCGATTTCTCCTTCTAATTTTTATTACGGAGAGGTATATTCCTACTGTTACAATAAGAAACAAACCAACTACCATTCCAAAGGCGATCCCTGTCAAATAGGTGCCCCTGGATAATAGCGCAATAGGATTCCAACTTGGCTCTCTGATAATTCGACCAACTTTCCCGCTGTATTTTTCAGGGATGTCGGGAATCCCGTCGCCATTTTTGCTTGGAAAGCTCTTCACATACTCCAAGAGGCCAACCCATTCCTTGAGTTCCTGGATTCCGGGTTTCTCCTTGTCTGAGTCCACTCTTAACGGAAGCAGAAGATCAAAAGGGTTGCCCTTTAAAGACTTCGTGGCAGTTGGATTTCCCTGTCGATCCTTCGGAACAATTTCAAGGATACCGTAAGTGAAGCGACCCACAAATTTGAGAAACGTTGCGTTGTAGAGGTTTGCTGCAACCCTGTACAATGCCTTATTCGACTCCGAATAATCGAGAGGTTTATATCCTTCCTCGTCACTTCCCATCCAGATATCCGTTACCCTGTCGAAGATCACCCTGTTAGGGTTGTACTTGAATTTTAATCCTGAAACCTGGAGAAAGTACTTGCTCCCTTTCTTCGGATAAATACTCGTCGACACCTCGAGGATCTTTTTAATCTCGTGAGCATAAAGGTAACAGGTGACGAGAGGATATCCCATGGTCCCCTCCCCTCTACTCACCCCGAGCGGGATGGTCCGAAACAGGTCGCATACGGCAATTTTCCCTGTCTTTCCCCTGAGGAGATCATCCCGGATCACTCCGTTTGACTCAAGGGCAACCACCACTTTGGTCGTAGGATCGTTCTTGTCATAATCAATTCGGTTAATGGCCCAGCGAATAGCATCCGTCACGAGATCTCCAAGATTGCATTCATCCTCCAGAAGTCTCAAGTCAAATTGTGTTCTCGCGATTACGTCGTAGAAGCTCACATGAAAATCCTTAAGAAACTTCTCATTCACGATTCCGATGTAGGATTCGATTCTCTTTTGGATCTTCTCATCCCCGAGAATGGTATCATCGATGTCAACCAGGTTATAACCTTTCAACTTTGTCTTACCCTTTTCGTAGGCGATATCGAGGACACCCACATGTTCCCCAAGGGCACCCGCTTGTACAATGATCGTTTCGTTCACGATCAGAGGGGTCTTCAGCTTTGTATGGGTATGGCCACTTACAATAATATCAATTCCCGGGACCTCCCTGGCTAATCGATCATCTTCGGAGAGAGACTTTTTTTGTTGAATACCGCTGTGGGACAGGCAGATGATGATATCGACCTTTTCCTTCTCTCTCAGTGTCTTGACCATTTCACGAGAGGTATCGATGGGATCCCTGAATTTGACAGGGGCTGCAAAGGGCGAGACCTCCACCGCGTCTTTTCCCAGAATTCCGTAAATCCCGATCCTGATTCCGGACATTTCCCTGATGACGTATGGTCTTAGAAGACCCAGCCTGAATGTCTCTTCAAGCGTATCATCTTCAGGGTCCTGTTTATCGAAAATGGCATTCGAAAAAACAATCTCCGGCATCCCCCCTTTCCGATGAGCCGATACGAGCATCTTCGCTAATCCCGAGGGCATGAGGTCAAATTCGTGGTTCCCCAGAGTGACCACATCATATCCCATATCTTTCAACAATCGCAGTTCCAGCCCTTCCTCACGGGCTATCATATGGAAGAGCGAACCCATAAGGAAGTCGCCCGCATCTAAGACAAGCGTTGGGTTTGTTCTCTTGTCCTTCTCCGACTTTATCGTCGCCGCTATCCGGGCCCAGCCACCTACTGTTCCGTCATCATGAGTTTTTAATGGGGTGTAGTCGATATTCGGTGCAAAGCCGAGAAGGTGAGAATGAAGATCATTGGTATGCAGGATGGTGAGGCGTCTTTCCTCCCCGAGAACCCGTATAGGATTCACAAGGATACCCATCAGCAATATCCATATAAATGTTCTCATTCTTTTAAACTCCATAAGCAATCCTCTATTGCACTATACACCACTTTCAAATATCTGGGAAGAGAGAGGATGGGCGTCTAAGGCGGTGTAGAATTGTCGCTGAATTGACAAAATTATTTGATCTTCTGAAGGTTTTCAAGCTGAAGTGTCGCCATATCCATGACCCTTTTAATCTCTTGATCTCCAGGATCAAAGGTAAGGATACCCCTCCATTTGGAGATGGCCTAATCCAAATAGAAAGTATCCTCTCTTCCCCTGCCCTTCTCCCTGGTTATTTCTCCTTCTTCAGTTTCTTAATGATCTTTGGGATAAAAAGGGAAAAAGCAAATAGACCTACCGAAAACAAAACCTTGAAGGAAAGTAGTTGGCCCCAATCACCACTGGTCCAAACCTCTTTCAGAGTCCCGATGAAAAAAGTAAATATGAATGTTCCCACGATGATGCCCAAACCCGTACCAAAAAAATAATCCCGGAACCGGACCTTGGTCAGTCCCATGCCGAAGTTCATCGGGGTAAAGGGAAAATAAACCAGACGTAAATAGAGTACCGTCGCAAGCCGTTTCGTTCGACGGCATCATCGTATCTTCTCAAGCGATCGCCGATCACGGAAGCTGCAAATTCTCTTCCCAAGGTTCGCCCGATCCAGAAAGCCGCACTCGATCCGACCATGGCTCCAATCCAGACATATAAGAATCCCCAATAAGCGCCGAAGATGGCTGCTCCCAGGGCAGTCAGTAACGTGCCCGGCACAAACAGACAGACTCCCACAGCATACACAACCATAAAAAGCAGAGGAGCCCAGAGGCCTGCAGTTTCCAGAAAATGGCTCAGGGCTGTTTTTGTGAAAAATTCTTTAACCGAAGTGAACCGGATAATGTAAACGGCCGCAATGATGAAGACAACAAACACAGCAGCCTTTATCACTGCTCTCTTACGACCCTTGGCTGGTTTCGGAGCAATAGCTTTCACTCGATTCTACGATTCGATAAATTAAACCTCAGCGCCGCAATAAATTGTCGAGACAGACTTGGCTGGAACGCTGAAAGAGACTTGTAGCGGTATCTTTTGAATACCAAGCACTCTGGTTCATCAACTCTACAGGACTTCTCTCTTGATGATGTCCTCAATAACCCATTCAACTCCAAGAAAACCGCATTACAAGGCTCTGGAAGTATTCCAGCCGAGTCTGTCCAATGCTAAGGCAGCGATGAGGTAAGTCTTACCATTGCGTTATCGCCTCCAGGCCAGCCATCGAGTGAACAGTCCTTTAATAAAGGGAGTCAGCCGGGTGCGATTGTAGGCATCGGCCGCCTGTTTGATAGCTTCAGCCTGTGTGGGATAAGTGTGAATAACGTTCGACAACGTTCCCAGTCCCACATTGCTCACGATCGCCAGGGTGATCTCGCTGAGCATCTCTCCAGCATGACGGGCCACGATGGTTGCTCCGAGGATTCTGTCCGTTCCTTTTTTGACGTGAATCTTAACAAAGCCTTCTTCCTCTCCATCGGCGATGGCACGGTCGACGTCGTTCAACGGTCTTATGAAGGTGTCCACAGCGATTCCCTTTTCCCGGGTATCTTTCTCGTACATCCCGACATGGGCGACTTCTGGATCGGTATAAGTACACCATGGAATCGTCAAGGCGCTCTGTTTCTTGCGCCCCAAAAACAAGGCATTCTGGATGACCATCCGAGCAGTCGCATCGGCGGTGTGAGTAAACTTGTATTTGAGGCATATATCCCCGGCAGCATAGATCCTCGGATTTGTGGTCTGGAGATGTTCATTCACCCCCACTCCCTCTCTCTTGTCGTACTTCACCCCAACGGCCTCGAGGTTGAGGCCCTCCACGTTGGGAGCCCGCCCGGTTGCCGCCAGGATCTCATCCACCGCGATCTCTTCCTCTTTTCCCCCACATTCAATGTGGATGATTTTACTCCCATTTTTCTTTTCGACTCGTTTGGTCTTGCAGTCGAGGACCAGACGGATTCCGTCACGGATGAAGGACTGCTGGAGAATTTCTGCGGCGTCACTGTCTTCCCGGTTTAAAATATGAGAAGAATTGTGAAAGAGAATTACCTCAGAACCCAATCGCCGAAACGCCTGAGCCAATTCGCATCCAATGGGTCCCCCACCAATAACCGCCAGACGCCGTGGGTGTTCCGTCAGGGAGAATACGGTCTCATTGGTGAGAAAGCCGACTTCGGCTAATCCTTCGATCGTGGGATGCACCGGACGCGTGCCTGTGGTAATCACGGCTTTTCTAAAGCGAAGAGCCTTCCCGGCCACCTCCATGGTATCCGGTCCCGAAAAACCGCTTTCCCCCAGGAACAGATCGACTCCCATCTCCTTGAACCGTCTCGCCGAATCATGGGCACTGATCCGAGCCCGAAGCCTTCTCATGCGTTCCATCACGAAAGGAAAATCCACTTCCATGCCTTGCGGAACCCGGATGCCAAATTGGTTCGCATCACGAATATCAGCCACTACCCGGGAGGATCGAATAATGCATTTCGAGGGAACGCACCCCACATTGAGACAATCTCCCCCCAGAAGGTGTCGCTCTACAAGCGCGACCTTTGCCCCCAATCCTGCTGCGCCTGCGGCCGTGACCAGGCCGGCTGTTCCTGCTCCAATCACGACAAGGTTATAATGGGGGGCCGGTTCGGGGTTTTCCCAGTCGACTGGATGAACATTGGAAACCAGGGCTTGATTATAAGCATCATGAGGCAAGACTTCCGGGATCAGAGACATGGCCATCTCCTACGAGCAACACGGACGCTCCCTCACCCCGTCCTCTCCCCGACGGGGAGAAGGGAAGGGTGAGGCGGACCAATTTACACCAGTGCCCCGCCACAGGACGATCCGGATCCTGCAGTGCAAGCAAAACAATGTTCTCCGGTCACGACGCGGCGCATTGTTAGGTCCAACGGCCTGAAGGACCGGATGTGGCCAGGAGCTCCATGATTCACGGGAAGGGCGAGCGCCAGGTTGAAGTCGCAGTCATAAAGAGTGCCATCCCATCCCACGCTAATTTGATGGCGACACATCAATCCTGTCACCGTCCTGGGGTTGAACGATTTTCGGAGAAGCTGCAGATAGTTCTCCTCCTCCTTTTTCCGGTTTAGTCCTGTCCGCGAACCTGGACCCGATGACCCTCCTGGCAAAGTGCCTTTACAAAACGGCAAAAATTCGGGTTGAGCTCGGGGGCTCCTCCGGTCAGATAAATATATTCTATTTAAGGATGGGTGATAAGTAAATGGGTTGAAGATAGTATTTTCTCAGAAAGAAACCCTAATATCTATCGTCAAACAGGTAGATTCGGAGTCTAAGCTGATGAACGGGAATCAAGCTCCCGGTTCAGGTCCTTGGAGGAATCATCGAAGGGTTGCAAGGAGGTTTCTCTCCAAGCCCCAAAATACTATCCTTTCACTAAAAAAATACAGTCATCGCTCCATTTACTGCAAACAACAATTTTATTAGTATCAATTCAGATAATGAGGGATGAGGACCATTCGGTTGGAGTTCGCCCCAGCCGTTTCCCCCGATCATCGAACGGGAGGTAACCCATGACAGGCCACCTTGTCAGTCCTTTTGAATATTGGCCAAGCCTTCCCCGAAAGGATTGGCAGGACACCTATGCGACTCTCCATATGTGGACACAGATCGTCGGAAAGGTCCGGCTTAGACAGGCACCGCACATAAACCACTGGTGGCAGGTTCCTTTCTACACGACCCCTCACGGGCTTACCACCTCTCCCATCCCGTACGGCCAGCGCACCTTCGAGGTGCAATTCGACTTCCACGGCCACCGGCTCATTGTCCACACTTGCGGTGAGGACGAAACCACCAAATCGTTTCCGTTAGCCGCCCGTTCCGTTGCCGAGTTCTACGGGCGGTTTATGGACCTGTTGCGCTCATTGGATCTGGAGGTCCGGATTTGGCCTGTACCAGTCGAGGTGGAGAATCCGATTCTCTTCAAACAGGATCGAACGCATGCAGCTTACGACCCTGTATATGCATCGAGGCTCTGGCGCATCCTCGTGCAGTCGGACCGGGTGTTCCAGATCTTCTTCAGAGTACCTACGAAGCGGCTGCAGAAACGGGTCGCTGGGACCGGGCGAACCTGGAACGGATGACGGGATAGCAGGTCATTGGGAAGTGCCTTCAATGCC
>Ga0187784_10001216_pt1 | contig 20251 bp, 22 predicted proteins | sample 1015_SJ02_MP15_2_FD_132964 | JGI IMG/M metagenome (GOLD analysis project Ga0187784, IMG submission 132964) | Tropical peat soil microbial communities from peatlands in Department of Meta, Colombia - 1015_SJ02_MP15_20_MG | ecosystem: Environmental > Terrestrial > Soil > Wetlands > Peat | place...
ATAGACATTCATCACATACCGGCAAGCGAGAAATGTTCAGGAGCGGGTTCCCGCAAAGACGACAATCGGAAGGAAATATCGTGACAAACAGGGCCGTGGCCGCGCCGCGAATTCCCGAGAGCACAAAAGAAAGCATCGAACCTTCCCCAACTTTTGCCAGGCTCTCGGTCGGACGACTGGAGATATTGCTGCTACTGCTGAAGACGACCCTCCCTCGTCCACCTCAGGCTGAAACTTGACGCTGGACGAATCAGATTAAGTATAGCGGCGCTGGATTCAGCACGCAATTGCTCCAGCCGTATCGAAAGTAAGTACCTTTGATACAACACGTCCGGATTTCCGACCCAATGAGTAAGAACCGGATTGCTCCCCACCTCCGCTGCACTTGTAAAGCAGGCTCGACGCGTGCTAACGTGCGCCGTCGCATGATTTTTAGAGTTAGCAGGTCGGGTTCGGCGAGGTTTCACTCATGAGCACTCAAACCATCTCCCCAGCTCCAAGAAAATATCAACCTTACGTTCCTCAACACATGGAGATGCGGGAGTTCACCTTCCGTGCGGTTTTCCTCGGAATGATGATGACCGGCATCCTCGGCGCCGCCAATGCGTATCTCGGCTTGAAAGCTGGAATGACGATCGCCGCGACCTATCCCGCCGCAGTTATTGGCATGTCAGTCCTGCGGCTGATGAAAGGATCGCTCCTGGAAGAAAACATCGCCCGTACGGTCGGCGCGATTGGGGAATCGGTCGCGGCTGGCGCGGTCTTCACTATTCCCGCATTCGTGCTCGCAGGATTATGGCCGAGTCTCGGAATGGGAAGATACTGGCAGTCGGTTGCCCTCATGGCGATCGGTGGCCTGCTGGGCATTCTATTCGTCACCTTGCTGCGACGGGTCATGGTCGAGGACCCGGAGCTTCCCTTTCCCGAATCGGTAGCTGCTTCGGAAATTCACAAAGCCGGCCAGCAAGGTTCGAAAGCTGCCAAGATTCTTTTTGCCAATATGGGTTTTGGCGCCCTCATGTACTTCCTCTCCCAGATCAATGTGTTCTGGTACACCAGAAATCTGGTGGTCAACATTCCGAAAATGCCTACTGGCTTGCGCCTGGGGCGTAGCACAAGCTCGCCGATCTTAGCGACCGGCGGAATGAGCACATTTACCTCGCCGGCAGTCAGCCCTGCATATCTCGGCGTCGGTTACATCATCGGGCCGCGACTGGCATCGCTGAACTTCGCCGGCGGCGTGCTCGCCTGGGGCTTGCTGGTTCCCCTTCTCATCTATTTTCTTGGCCCAAATCTTCCGGCTCGGGCCCCCGGTACGGACTCAGCGGCTTACTGGAGCGGCGTAGCATTTAGCGTGTGGTTTTCCATCGTTCGCCCGATCGCTGTCGGTGGCATGCTGGTGGGCGCAGGTTTCACCTTGTTCCGCATGCGAGCTCAACTGCTCGCAGGAATGAAGCGCGCGGTTTCTGATCTTAAGAAATCTGCGGAGGCGCACCAGGCCACCGACCGCACCGACCGCGATCTCAGCTCGAAGGTCGTCTTTCTCGGAATCGGTGTTGTGTTCCTCGCCATGATCGGCCTCTATTACTTCTTCATCGCGGGTGCGCATAATTTAACCTCGAACAAAGTCATCGCCGGGGCCATGGTGGCCGCGGCCGTGATGGTCGTTCTCGGATTCTTTTTTGCTGCCGTCTCAGGAAACCTGGTTGGCATGATCGGTTCGTCTAACAACCCTGTTTCCGGTCTGACGCTGTGTACCCTGCTTGTAGCAGCACTGCTGATGGTGGCGTTAGGCGTCTCCGGAGTCGGTGGTGTAGCAGCAGTGCTGGGAGTCGCCGCCGTAGTCTGCGTTTCCTCGGCAGTCGCAGGTGAGATGTTGCAGGATCTGAAGGCGGGTTACATTCTGGGCGGCACGCCCTCCAAGATGGAGGTTGGCGATATCTTTGGCACCATGGTTGCCTCGCTCGTCTTGTTCTTTCCGCTTATGATTCTAGACAAGGCATACCACTTCGGCAGCGCTGCCCTGCCCGCGCCCCAAGCCGGGCTGATGGCAATGCTGGCACAGGGTATCGTCGGCGGCAATATGGCGTGGCCGCTGGTGGTAGTAGGAATACTGCTGGGATTCTCCATGATTCTGGTAGAAGTGAAAAGCCCCATGCTGTTCTCTGTGGGCATGTATCTGCCGCTCGAAACAACCTTCGCTATCTTCCTGGGTGGAGTGATCCGTTGGTTCACCGACAAATTACGCGACCGCCGCGGCTACAACGACGCGCAGAAAGCTCGCGTAGACAATGCCGGCGTGTTGACCGCTTCGGGCTTGATTGCCGGTGAGGCCTTATGCGGCCTTGTGATTGCCGCTATTGTGGGATCGAATCACCAGCTTTGGCACATCGACATGGGTGATGCCTGGTTTTCCGGCTTAATTGGCATGGCCGTACTTATTTTCGTGATGATGAAGGTGCCATTGTCGAATGCCGGCAGTCCGGATGAGCCGGCTCCACCAACCGCGATTATGTGACGCGTTTGCGCGGCGTAAGGATAGCGGCAGGCGCGTGCCGTCATCCCGAGCGGCAGCGCGGGATCTCTGAATTTGATTTAATGCTCTTTGGATGGGCATCCCCGAAAATATTGTTCAACTCCGAGAACGAATCGCCGCTGCCGCCCGTGGCGTCCGGGGTGATCCGAACCAAATTGCCTTAATGGCAGTAACTAAAACTTTCCCACCGGAACGGATTCGCGAAGCTTACGCAGCTGGTCTCCGGCTGTTCGGCGAAAATCGTGTCCAGGAGTTCGCGGGTAAAAGCGAATTTCTGGGGGATCTGGAGGGCACGCGGTGGCACATGATCGGCCATCTGCAGACCAATAAGGCCCTCAAAGCGGCGGAGTTGTTTGATGCCGTAGATTCGGTGGACTCTCTCCGGCTGGCGCAGAAGCTCAACACAGCCGCGCAACAGGTCGGCAAGAAACTTTCTGTTCTCATTGAGATCAACGTAGGTGGCGAAGCTGCTAAAAGCGGAATCGCTCCTGTCTCTCCGGAACTGGACAAACTTCTGCAAGGGGCGGTGGAACTGGGACACCTTGATTTTCGTGGTCTCATGACTGTCCCCCCGTTCACCGAGGATCCCCAGGAAGCTCGGCCATATTTTCAAAAGCTTCGTCGCTTGCGCGATGACATCGCCGCCAATCATTGGCCTGGAATCAGCATGGATGTGTTGTCGATGGGCATGTCGCACGATTTCGAAGTCGCCATCGAAGAAGGCTCAACCTGCGTGCGGCTCGGGACGGCAATTTTTGGCGAGAGAACTGGGACTTAAATGCAGAAGTAAGAAGGCATAATGCAGAAGTGCATGCATGATCCACGCATCGCCAAATTCTGCATTCTGCCCTCTGACTTCTGACTTTTCACATGATCCCGATCCGTGAAACTCCTGCCGGTGCGAGTTTTGCCGTAAAGGTGCAGCCCCGTGCAAGGAAGAACGCAGTCATGGGCGTCGTTGGGGATGCGCTAAAGCTTTCTCTCACGGCCCCGCCGCTCGAAGGCCGCGCCAATCAGGCCTGCATCCAATTCCTTGCAGAACTTTTGGATCTTCCACGCTCTTCCATTACCATAGCCTCCGGCCAAACCGGCCGCCGTAAAGTTGTTCGCATCGCGGGACGTTCTGTAGACGAAATTGCAAGTAAGCTTGCGAGTGCAACTGCCGGTCATTGATCCACTGAGCACTTAAAGATGCCTAAGCGCAAGGTCACACCGAACTACATTGCGGCTCACATAAAACGCGTGCTGAAAGATGGTGGCTCTGCACCGCACGCGGAAGAAGTGCAATGGTTCTTCAAAGAGGAAATTAGGTCCCGAGGTTGGTACACGGGAGAGCTTCGCAAGGTCGCAGTCCGTTTTCGCCGGACAATTCTCAGAGAGTTGGGGCTGTCTTTCCTGCTGCAGGTCGCTGACAAACTTTTCACCGGCCGATGTCTGGAAGAAAAGGTTTTTGCCGTGCTTCTGCTGGAAACACTGACCGATCGCTTCGATGACGCTGCTTTTCGCCGGCTCGAATCCTGGTTGCCTCGGATCAGTAGCTGGGCCGACCACGATGCGCTGGTCCACTATTTGATCGCTCCGATGATTGCGGGCAAACCTGCCCGAGCTAGCATGGTTTTTCGCTGGGCAAAATCGGAGGACCGTTGGCATCGCCGTGCGGCTTGCGTAGCGCTCATCCAGGGCACACGCAAGCGTATGTTCTTCCCCCAAATCAAGCGTCTTTCCAAATTGCTTCTTCGCGACCAAGATGACATGGTGCAAAAAGGTCTGGGCTGGCTGCTGCGGGAAACTGCCAAGGCGGATGCGCGGCGTACCGTTCCTTACTTGACGACTATTCGACAACGAGCTCCACGCCTGGTCTTGCGCACCGCGTGCGAAACGTTGCCGCTTTCTAACCGGCGCAGAATCCTGGGGTGAACCGCTCCCGATTCGCCCAAATCTTCGCACTTGTTTAGAATAGAAACTGACCCATGAATCTTTCTGCCATTCAGTCTGCTCTGCGCGAGCGCAATATCGATGCCTGGCTGTTCTACGATCACCATCATCGCGATCCCATCGCTTATCGCGTGCTCGGTCTGCCGGATGGGTTAATGGTCACGCGCCGCTGGTATTACGTAATTCCGGCAAAGGGCGAGCCGGTGAAGCTGGTTCACAAGATCGAGTCCGGCCATCTTGACACGCTTCCCGGCAACAAACTCCAGTACTCCGGCTGGCAGGAACTTTTCGATCAGATCAAACGAATGCTGGCTGACTATCGCAATATTGCCATGCAGTATTCTCCCAACAATCTGGTGTTTTACGTTTCGATGGTTGACGGCGGGACCGTGGAACTGATTCGCAGCTTGGGAAAAAATATCGTCAGTTCAGGCGATCTGGTGGCGCAGTTTGAAGCCACCTGGACGGACGACCAAATTAAAACTCACTTCGCCGCGCGCGATAAGATTGACGCAATTACCGCCGCAGCCTTCAAGGAAATTGGAACCAGGGCGCGTAATGGCGGCACCAGCGAATACGAAATGCAGCAGTGGTTCATGGAAGCGTTCCGGCGCGAGGACCTGGTGACTGACGATCCTCCCATTGTCGCCGTAAACGGCAACAGCGGGAACCCGCACTACGAACCACACGCGGAACGCTCTGCTCCTATTCGGCAGGGAGACTTCGTCCTTCTGGATGTATGGGCGAAACAAAATACGCCAGGCGCCGTCTACTATGACATCACCTGGACGGGCTCGGTGGGCAAGGCCCCTTCGGAGCGTATGAAACAGATTTTTACCGTCGTGCGGGATGCGCGAGACGCTGGCGTTAGGAAAGTCCAAGATGCAATTTCCGCCAACCGGCCGATTGCCGGTTGGGAAGTCGATCGCGTCGTCCGGGATCACATCGAAAAGGCCGGTTTTGGCATGTATTTCATTCATCGCACCGGGCATTCCATCGGCACCGAAGTCCACGCCAACGGCGCCAACATAGATGACCTCGAGATTCATGACGAGCGCCGCATCCTGCCCAATTCCTGTTTCTCCATCGAACCCGGCATCTACTTGCCGGAATTTGGCATCCGCAGCGAAGTCGATGTGCTGGTTCGTCCCCACGCCGCCGAAGTAACGGGTAAAATTCAAAGAGAGATCATCATCATCTGAATGGCGAATCCAACGACCACCAAGAACGAAGTGGTAACTCCGAAGGAGTCGGCTCAACCGATCACCACGATGTCTGTCTTGGCTCCGGCCCTTGGCTGGCTCATCCCGGGCGCCGGGCACTTGATTCAGAGGCGCTGGATTCGAGGATTGCTGTTGATGGCTTCTATCGTCATCATGTTTGTGCTCGGCCTGCTGATGCAGGGACACGTTTACCAGCCAAACGGAGGAGACATTCTCGACATTCTGGGATTTGTTGGGGACATCGGTGCCGGCGGCCTATACATTCTGAGCCAGGCGATGGGCTGGGGCCACGGCATCATTTCCCATGCCACTGCTGACTACGGGACTAAATATCTGATTGTCGCTGGCTTGTTGAATTTCATCAGCACAGCTGATGCTTACCACATCGCAATTGGAAAAAAGCCGTGACCCTTGCGCTTTCTCACTTTTCTGCTGCTCTACTGTTCTCGGTCTTCGCCTCGATCGTGTTTGGTATTACGCAGCGCAACACCTCGCGGGACCAGATACGCTATGGCTTGTATTGCTTCGTCATGTTTGTGGGCGGCGTGTTCGTGGCCGGCTGGGTGATGTGGATACTCAGGCGCTAGTGCCCGAATGCCAACTGCTAGATGCCAAGTGCTCGGTGCCTGCTGAATGCTATCCTTCCCAGACAAACGCATCAAACACTTGCTTCACGTCGTATCCAAGGCGAAGATAAAGATCAACGGCCCGTCTGTTGGCTTCCGTCACCGTTAAAGACAGCAGAGAAAACTTCCTCTGCCGAAGATTGGCGGCAGTGTAGTCCATCAACGCCTCTCCGATTCTCAACGAGCGATATTCTGGCAGCACGCATACTTGCGTAACGTGGCCAACATCACGGCGCACGCGCGAGCATAGAATCAATCCCACCAGCGTTCGCGACCGCTTGTGTACAGCCACAAACGACGATTCCGGGTCGAAGGTACCGCATCCGGGAAATCGCACAATATTATTGAGAAACCGCAGCGAGCCGCTCAGCGTGCGGTACTGGTCGTTGATCTCGGAATCTACGTGTCCACGGTAGGAGGTAGTGATGATCGCGGCCGCTGACTGATAGTCCTGCTCCGACCAGCGCCGAATTTCAATCTCCGCTTGCGACGGAATTGGGCTGATGCCTCCGGTTTCCAGCGGCAGGACCATAAACAAGCGTGCATGCCGGCTGAAACCCTGCTCAAGAAACGGTCGCGCCACCGCGCTCGCCTCATGCACCAGCAATTGGGCCTCAACCCGATGAATGCCAGGCGACTGCTGCAGGGTTTCAATAACGTGCATGGCCAGCCGCGATTCCACCTCATGCGCATCGGGCAAGCGCCGCGCGTTCGCAACGAACAGATCGCCGATCACGCCTTTGTTCCCTTCATACACAAAAAAGGCGTACCCGAACACCCGCCCGCGATCCAGGGCGGCGTACCCCGGAAGAATTTTGGCATCAATGTAGCGCAGGATCATGTCGGCGGAGCCGCTGTAATCCCACGAAAGCAGGCGTTCCCACACTGCGATTTCATCTGCCAACAGGGGACGCAGGTCAACCGAAGAGAAATGCCTGAGATCGAGAATCTCCACCCGGGGCTCCTGCAGCGCTACCGCGGCCATTGCGTCCTCCTAGTCAGACGCAAAAAAGCGAGTGTAGTTGCTTTGCTGAATAGAGGCAAATAGGGGAACACGGACCGGCAACAACCAGCACTCAGCATGTCAGCCTCGGACGTGGTGATGCCTACACTCTCAATGATACGGCTGCGTGCTGACCGTGGAGTGCTGACTGCTGGCTCCTGCTATCCAGTAATAATCCAGCCCTTGCGGCGCAAAGCTTCCCAAGTAGGAGACGCGCCGCCCTGGCACCAGCCTAGCGACCTCAACCTGAGAACCTCCCGGGGCCACCAGCAAATGCTCCATCGGAGGAATCTCTCCCGATCCGTATCGCAAGATGGCTTGATTACGATAGAACGCCAATCCAAACTCAATTTCACGGGAAACCCGGAACACGGCGAGCGGCAGCCGCGTTTTCTCGACTCGGCTGATCTGATCTGCAATCGGCCGTGCCGAGAGTGTGCTGTCGAGCGCGGGTCCGCCGAGACGCAACACTGCCGCTACAGCCAGCGTTACCGGCACCAAAGTAAACCGAATCCCGCGCAAACCAATTGGAGAGCGCAAAGAGAGACCCAGCCCGATCACCAGAACTGCGGCGAACATGCATGAGATCGCCAACGCTTTACCCCAGGGAAGCCGATGCTGCAGCACGAGATACTGGATCATCAGTGCAGGCACAATCGGTGCCGCGGCCACTACCGCGTGCAAGACCGCAAGAGCTACGCTAGGACGGCCAGCCTCCTTCACGTGTTGCTCAACATATTGTGCTGCTAGTAAAGCTCCTGCCGGTAACACCGGCAGAATGTATCCCGGAAGCTTCGATTGTGAAATGGAAAAGAAGATGACCGGCACGAGCAGCCAGATAACTAGAAACATATTCAGGGCGACTTCCGATCGAAGCACTTTGTTGCGCTCTGACCACCATGCCCGAAGCCCTCGAATGAGCCCCACAGACGCCAACACTGTCCACGGAATCAGCCCCAACAATGTGACAGGAACGAAATACCAGAACGGTTGTTTATGGTGATAAAGATTGCTGCCAAAACGTGCCACATTGTGCTGCAAGATAAATATGCGGAAGAATTCCGGATTCTCCACCTGCACCGCGACAAACCACGGCACTGTAACCACGCAGAAAAGCAGAATGCCTGGACTCCAAAAGGTACGCTGCAACAAGCAGTAATCTTTGTTGACACCTGCAAATATCAAGATGATCATTGCAGCCAACAAGGGCGCAACCGGGCCCTTCGCTAAGGTGGCCAAGCCCAGCGCACCGTAGCTCGCAGCCAAATACGTTCTGGACCCGCTTTCATGCCAGGCGTACCACGCCAGCATTGCCAGCGTGAACATTGCTGCCAGGGGCATATCTGTGGATGCCGCACGCGCAAAGCCGATGATTCCTGCAGCTGAAGCTGTTATTAAGGCACCATCAAGTTGCACACGCGGCAAAAACTTTCCGGGAAAAAAATAGACCACGATTACCATCAGCGCAGCATCCATCGCGGATGGCAGCCGTGCCGCCCAGTCGCTCACCCCGAACAGGCTGTAAGCAAGCATCGCCTGCCAGTAATAAAGCGGCGGCTTTTCCAGCCAAGGTTTGCCTCCGAGGACCGGCGTAACCCAATCATGACCCGCCAGCATCTCACGCGCGACTTGCGCATACCGAGGCTCGTCAGCGCCGATTAATCCAAAGTGGGAGAGCCCAAAGAAAAACAGGAATCCGCAGAATCCGCCGAGCAAAAGCCAGTCAGTGCGTATAGGCGACCCAGTCCGGTTTTCGAGTTTTGATGGTTGATTGATGATTCTTGATTGCGGAGCCCAGCTTGCTCTTCACTCAACAACCACAAATCAACGATCACGAATTCATAGTTGACCTTAGGAGCGCATACACACTGATTAGCGCCCAGACGACTTCCAGTACGACAAACCCCACTTCGAAAGGATGGAAGGCTACGTAGGCGAGAATTGCCGAGCCCACGGCATTCAGCACGTTGTAGGGCGCCCGCCGCGCGTCCATCAAGCGCAACTGGTGCCCGACATACGCGATAAGAATCAGAAGAGCCCCAACAAATGAAATCAGTTGCAGAGTCAACGAGATGTTCATGGACCACTATTGTACGGAAGAACGGCGGCGCAGTTGCTCTACCACGCGGGCAACCGCAACTGATAGCGGGCCATCCAGCGCGCAGCCGCTGGCACACTCGTGACCACCTCCGCCGAACTGCTGCGCTACCGTGGAGACGTTCAGTTGCCCCTTACTACGAAGGCTCACGCGAAAGCGGCCATCGGGCAGCTCGCGGAAGAAGGCGGCCACTTCGACATCGTGGATAGACAGCGCATAGTTCACCAGACCTTCGCAATCTTCTTCCTTCGCGCCCACATGTTCCATCTGTTCCCGGGTCACCCAAATCCATGCCAGAGGTCCCTCGCGATGCAGATTGGAAAGGGCGGCTCCCAACAACCGCAACTTGGCCGTGGAATGCCCGAAATAGACGTTGCGCGCGCAGCGCGCCGGGTCTGCGCCTGCTAACACTAACTCGTGCGCCAACGCAAACGTGTGCTCGTTAGTGCCTTCGAACATGAAGGAACCTGTATCCGTCAATACGGCGGTATAAATGCAAGTAGCAATCTCGGGAGAAATTTTCACCCCCGCCTCGCGGGCCAATTTGTAAACCAATTCTGCCGTCGCCACTGCTTTGGGATCGATCCAGTTTACGTGCGCAAAAGGACGGCCGCTCACGTGATGATCAATGTTGATGAGGAACCGGTCTTCGAGACCTTGCAGCCGCGTGCGCTGTATGCTGTCGCACTCCAGAATGATCGCCGCCTCGTACTTCCCATTGACTCGCTCCGCGGTAACGACCGTATCAGCAAAAGGCAACGGCTGATAGATTCGCGGAACTCCATCGCGCAGCACCACTTCCGCTTCTTTGCCCATCAGTCGCAAAATCTGGCTGCAGGCCAGTGCCGAGCCAACGGCATCGCCATCCGGACGGGCATGCGAAGTAAGCAGGAACCGCTGCCGCTGTTCGATTTGTCTTAGAATTTCTTGCAGCATGAATTCCAACCGAACTTACTTGTTCTTCCCGGCCCGTTTCAAAAGTTCGTTGATGCGCGCTTCATATTTCTGCGAGCGATCCAGCTGAAAAAACAATTCTGGGGCGCGACGCAGGTGCAAACGCTCCGCGATTTCGCGACGAATAAAACCCACGGCACCCGCCAGCCCTGCCAGCGTGCGGTCAGCCTCGGCATCGTCTCCTTCCACCACCACAAACACTCGCGCCGAACGGGAATCTTCGGCCAGTTCCACTTTGCTCACGTTCACCAAGCCAATGCGTGGATCCCCCAACTCTCCCTCCACCATCGTCTCAATCTCTTCGCGTAAGGCTTCTCCCAGCCGCTCCCGGTGATGTCTCTGCCCCCGCCGTTCCACTGCCATTGCCCTCGGAGTAAAACGAATGAGAATATCAGAAAACCCGCACCGGTTGGTTCACGAATCGACCCTCCGTGAGTACTTCGGTGTAGCTTATGAACTGACTGATATGATTTGCCCGCCTGCCGCTGAGTCATGGCGCGGAACTATCCCCGGCAATATTGCGTAAACTAAAGCAAGGGAGAAGAGGAACTTCTTATGGCGGCTTTCTTTCTCTGGTGCATCCTTTTTGTGGTCTGCTGGCCGGTGGCTCTGCTCGCGCTCGTGCTTTATCCCATTATCTGGCTGTTCCTTTTACCGTTTCGTATCATCGGGATCGCAGTGCACGGCGTTTTGGAATTGATCTGGGCGGCAGTGATGCTCCCTGCGCGACTCTTAAGCGCGCCATTTCGTCTGTGAGGCGGAAGGTCAGCTAAGCCCGCATTTCACGCCCCGGCGGCGCTCTATTCGAGGCTCTTTGCCGGTATCGGGAGCCCCAGTTCCTTCATCACCCTCTGCAAATCCTTCCACGCTTCCTTCTTTTGTCTCGGATCACGCAAAAGAAATGCCGGGTGATAAGTTACCGCCAGCTTGGTTCCACGGAAGTCATACCAGCGTCCGCGTAATTCCGCCATCGGGGCATTGATCGCCAACAGCGTCTTGGCGGCAATCGCGCCCAGCGCCACAATCACCCTGGGCTTGATCACCTCGATTTGCCGCATCAGAAATGGCGAACAGGTTTCACACTCCTCGCGTTCTGGCGTGCGGTTGCCCGGCGGACGGCATTTGATGATGTTGGCGATGTAAACATCCGCACGGCGCAGGCCCATGGCCTTGATCATATTGTTGAGCAACTGCCCCGCGCGGCCGACGAATGGTTCGCCCTGCTCATCTTCATCGGCCCCAGGCGCCTCGCCAATGAACATCAAATCCGCTTTCGGATTGCCCACTCCAAACACGATTTGTTTGCGCCCTTGCTTGTGTAGCACGCAGCGTGTGCAATCGCCCAAATCTTCACGAATGATGCGAAGCGCTTTGAGCGGATCGGTCACACCCGACTCCGGCTTCCGAGGTGCAAACATGTCTTCCTCGGCTGCCGGCATTACCAGGGTACGCGGCATTTCCTCCACCTGTTCTGGCTGGGCGTCGGGAACGGCTGGAATCGGAGACCTGCTTACGGCAATGGAGTCGGTCGTCTCTCGCTGGTAGAAGTCGTAGATTCCCAATTCATTGTAGAAGCGAACGCGCTCGGCCAAAGCACGGCGAAACTGGGGATCAAGGGTACCAGGCATGAATCTTTCCCCGGGTGGATCCCGGTTGAAACACCTACTTCAGTACTGGCTTGTGCTCGCGGAGACGAATTACCTGGTCCAGTACACGCTGCGCAACCTCCCACTTGCTGGTCTCGGGCACTTCGACAACGTCGTGCTGAGTAATGATGGTAACCGCATTCCGGTCGGAGTCGAAGCCGACACCTTCGCGCGAGACATCGTTTACGACTATCGCATCCAGCGATTTCGCAGCCAGTTTCTTGCGTGCATTCTCGAGAGCATTCTGCGTTTCCGCGGCGAAACCAATGACAATCTGGCCTTGCTTATGGCGCGCAATCTCGCCGAGGATATCGGCAGTAGGTTCAAGTTCCAGGCTTATCGGACCAGTGCGCTTGATTTTCTGGGACTGGATCGATTTGGGTCGGTAATCGGCCACCGCAGCAGTCTTAATAATGATGGTGGCCCGCGGCAATAGTTTTAATATCGCGTTCCGCATGTCTTCGGCAGATTCTACTCGCGTAACTTCTGCGGCGTCTGGCGGCGCAAGCGCGGTGGGTCCGGTCACCAACAAAACCCGCGCACCGCGGCGTAGCGCGGCTTCAGCGAGCGCGTATCCCATGCGGCCGCTGGAGCGATTGGTCAGATAGCGCACTGGATCGATTTTTTCCCGCGTAGGCCCGGCGGTAATCAGGACCGTTTCTCCCCCGAGTTCCTCCGATGCGCCTAAAGCTTCCAGCGCGGCGGCAACGATGGCCTCATTTTCCGCCAGTCGTCCCGGCCCCGTCATCCCGCACGCTAGATAACCCGTGCCGGGTTCCACCACGCGTACACCCCGCTTCTTCAAGATCTCAAGATTCGCCTGCGTTGCCGGGTGATTCCACATGTTCACATTCATAGCCGGAGCAACGACGACAGGAGCAGTTGTTGCCAGATACAGAGTACTCAGGAAATCGTTGGCAATCCCTTGTGCAAACCTGGCAAGAACATCGGCGGTAGCGGGTGCTACCAATAAGGCATCAATGCTTTGAGCTACCGCAATGTGCTCGATCGCAGAATCGATGTTGGGCGCTTCATCCCCGGCCGCGAACATGTCGGTAATAACTTTCTCGCCGGACAACGCCGCAAAAGTGAGAGGACGGACAAACTCCTGAGCGGCCCGCGTCATAATCACTTGCACGCGAATGCCACGCTCCTGCAGCAAACGGACAATCTCCGCAGCCTTGTAGGCGGCGATTCCCCCGCTAACGCCAAGAACAATTTTCATATCGGTGAGTGTAAATTGTGATTGCTGATTGCGCCCACACGATCGATAAATCAAAAATCAACAATCTCAAATCGACAATCTCCTACTCCTGCCCCAGCGCCTTCTCAAGGGCGTCGCTGGCGACTTCGGCGGCAGATTTGGGAGTTTCGGGGATCATCCATTTGACCTTGCCGGCTTTGATCTCGTCCTGAGCGATGCGGCAGGGTTTGCGAGAATTGGTGTCAATGACTGGTGGTGCGCCGCCCTGCAGTTGCCGGGCGCGTCGGGCTGCTACCAGAATGTAGCGGTAGTTGCTGTCAAAACCGTCCATCAACTTCATAATCTCTCCCTGTCGCTAACGTCCGCCTGGTATTGCTGCTGCGAATGAGGCCAAAATCGGTCGTAACCGCTCGCTGACGTTGCTTAACCGGCAACGTTCGGCTTTGGCCAATGTTGCTGCGTCAGTCGATCCCGAGCCTCTCAGCCGCTCTGCAAGCAGGATGGCTTTCAGCGCGTCGACGGATTCCTCCAGACGGTCGTTAATCAGAATATAGTCGTATTCCCGGAATTTCTCAATCTCCCGGCTGGCCGTGACCAACCGGCGTTGGATAACCTCTTCCTTATCGAGGCTGCGGTGGCGTAAACGGGCCTCTAAGGTTTTTCGATCCGGCGGCAGAATAAAAATGCTTACCGCCTCGGGCAGCTTGCGTTTGATTTGCGCGGCTCCCTGGACGTCAATATCGAGCAGTAAATCATGCCCCTTTTGCTGGGCCTCGGCAAGGAACCGCTTTGCCGTGCCGTAGCAATTGCCGAACACCTCCGCATATTCCAGGAATTCCCCGCGCCGAACCATTTCGTCAAATTCTTGCCGCGATACAAAAAAATATTCGCGGCCATTCTGCTCGTTTCCGCGCGCTTGCCGGGTGGTATAGGAAACCGAAAAATCGAGGTGCGGAATGAGTGGCTGCACTTTCCCGACCAGCGTTGATTTTCCTGATCCAGACGGCGCCGAAATGATGTACACATTGGTCATTCGAGGTTCTGCACCTGCTCCCGTGCTTTTTCAATATCAGACTTCAGCGACAGTCCGAACTCTGTGATCTTCAACGCCTCCCCTGCCAATCCGGAAGTTTTCGAGAGAAGCGTATTCGCTTCCCGATTCATCTCCTGTAACAGAAAATCCAGCTTCTTGCCGACTTCTCCGCCTGCATCCAGCAATCCCAGAAAATGCTTGACGTGGCTTTCAAGCCGCACCAGTTCCTCTTGAATGTCACTGCGATCAACCAGTAATGCGGCTTCCTGGACAATGCGCTCCGGATCCGCTTGGGAGCCGATCAGCTCCCGTAAACGCGCATTCAGCCTTTCGCTATAGGTGCGCAGCGTCGCCTGACGATGTTTCTCAATCTCCCGGGAATCCCGTTGCACGTGTTTCATGAGCTGCCGCAGTTCCCGCTCCGTGCCCCGGCCCTCTTCCTCGCGCATTTCGTTCAGACGATGCAGAGCTTCCTCCAATTTGGAGAGCACAACCGTATCCAGTTCCTCGTTCGAGGGCAAAGCCGCCGACTCCAACGCTCCAGGAATTCGCAAAATGGCGTTGAGATCGGGCTCAGCCGCCAAGCCAAACTCAGCCGACGCTGCGCGAAACGCCTGGATGTAACCGCCGACCAGTTGCCGATTCAAGACAAAATGTTCGCCTGCCGTCGCTTGCAGATTCAGAGTCAACTCCACATGCCCGCGCGCCAGCCGCTCTTTCAGCTTGTGGCGCAGCTTCATTTCCAGAGCATCACTGTCGGACGGCATGCGGAAGTGCAAATCGAGGAAACGGTGATTCACCGCTTTGAGTGCGAGGCTGAAATTGAGTTTACTGTTAACCTGCCCACTGACTTGCGCAAATCCGGTCATGGAACGAATGGGCATGATGGGCTAGGAGCGTTGCGGAGCCGTCCCCAGGTTCGGTTGCTCAATATCCACAAACTGCAAATCGTAAAGACGACGGTAAGTACCGAACTTCTTCATCAAACCTTCGTGGGTGCCAATATCGGCGATGAAGCCATTTTCCAGCACCACGATGCGGTCGGCGCGGCGCACCGTGGACAGGCGATGGGCAATCACCAGCACGGTACGTCCGGCCATTAGGTTCGCCAGTGCCGATTGAACAAAGGACTCGGACTCACTGTCCAAGGCGGAGGTAGCTTCATCCAGAATCAAAATCGGAGCATTCTTCAGCAGGGCGCGTGCAATGGCAATCCGCTGCCGCTCACCGCCCGACAAACGAATGCCACGCTCGCCGATCACCGTTCCATACCTCGCGGGTAATTCCATAATGAAGTCGTGCGCCAGAGCTGCTTGGGCCGCTGCCTCTACATTTTTTTGCGAGACCCCCGGCTGCCCATACGCAATGTTGTTACGCACCGTGTCATTGAAAAGTACAGTATCTTGTGAGACCACACTGATCTGCGAACGTAATGACGCCAATGTAACGTCTCGCACATCCTGCCCATCAATCAGCAATCGCCCTGCGCTTACATCAAAGAAACGCGGGATCAAATGGACGAGTGTGCTCTTGCCAGCGCCACTGGAACCTACCACTGCGAGGACCTCGCCAGCACGAACTTCCAAATCAATATCTCGCAAAATTTCTCGTGCTCCCTCCCCGTTCGTGTCATAAGAAAAGCTTACGTTCTCGAACTTAATGGAGCGTGCAAAAGGAGAAAGCTGTGTGGCGCCTGGGCGCTCCTTCACATCATCTTCCGTGTCCATGAACTTGAAGATCTCGGACGACGCTCCCAGAGCTTGCTGGAAGTTGTTGTTGAAGAGCGCGAACTTGCGTACCGGGTCGTAGAGTTTGAAAACGGCGACGATGAAGGCAAGAAAAACCCCGGGAGGCATACGATGGGAAGCGATTTCCTCGCGACCGACCAACAGCATCAGGGCAATCCCAATTGAACCAAAGATGTCCATAAGCGGGGAACTAACCGCAGCCGCAGCTACGGAGCGCAGGTTGGCCCAGAAAAGCCGCCGGGCTGCATTGTGAAAGCGCGCGATCTCCCACGCCTCCATGTTGAACGCCTTCACAATCCGGTTTCCAGTAATAGTTTCGTGCAGGATGTTCTGGATGTCTGCCAGTTTGTCTTGGCCCTTGCGCGTCGTGTGCCGCACCTTTCGGCCAATCTTTCCCGCAGAGTAGACGATAAAAGGAACGAACAGCAGCAGCAGCCAGGCGAGTTGTTTCCCGAGCACGATCACGGCACCTGCAGTGAAAAGGAATGTAAAAAACTGCTGCAGGAACTCCGCCATCACCGTGGACATCGCATATTGCACCCGTTCGATGTCATTCACGATCGTGGAGATGAGAGTGCCGGTAGTATGCTTCTGGAAAAAAGCGGCCGAGCGCCGAATGACCGAGTCATAGACTTTGTTGCGCAGATCGGTGATCATTCCAAAGCCGGCATAGTTTACGAGGTAAGTCCCGGAATAATCACAAATTCCCTTTAAGACAGTCGATGCGACAAGCGCAAAGGCCACAATCGTCCAGGCATTATGGAAGTGCGATGGAACAAACTGCTGCAGGTAGATCACTCGATTCGAATATGGGATCGTAAATAGCTGAATATTGTTCGAACCGGATGCGGGGTTGAGAACACGATCGAACACAGGTCCAACGAGCAAGATTCGGAACGCCTCGAAAAAGCCAACCAACGCCATCAACAAGACAGAAGACAAAAGTTGCCACCAATACGGGGCCACGTAGCGGATGAGACGGGTCAGTTGCCGCATTGACGCTCGAGGCACAGCCAGGAGAGGCTGGCAGATGAAATTGGCATGGATTGCAGCTTTTATTCTACTTGAGTCATTGCCCCTTCGTCGTTGTTCGTCACGGCACCTGGCGCTCAGGAAGTGAGCGACCGTAAGTGTGCAAAACATTGCTCACTCGCCCCGAGAGTCTTGCACAATGTGCACTTTACGCCCGGCGGCTTTGGTACCACATTTGCTGTGAATGAGACAGGAGCAGTTCTAAAAGGGACCAGGTATGCTCCTAGCTGCATCCGGAATTTGGAGGTCAAGGTTATGAAAACCGCGTTACTCGTAGCGAGCCTGCTTTGCACGACTGCCGCGCTGGGACAAGCAATTAACGGGGCGGTGGCTACTCCGACAATGGCGAACGAGTATCAGATGATTACTCATGAGCAGCATGCTACCGCTCAGCATGTCGCGCAAGAACACAGTCTGCTGGACGGGTTAAACTCAGTCTCTGTCGCAGAAGGCGAGCTTCCGCTCTGGGAAGTGGCCCCGAAGGATCCACCGTACGTGCCGCTTGGTGACACCGCGCGCATGCTGAGAAAGGAACACGAATCGGTCAAGAAGGCGCAGTTTGTCTTTGAGAATTAGCTTGCGCAGTTGGTCTGCTACTCGCTGGTCATAATGAACAGCGGCTTCATTTCGAAGCTGCTGTAATGGGGGCGCAGACGTTCGGTGTTGTAGTGCTCTTTCACGTTGACCACCTTTTTCGAGGCGATCACCACGTCAATCGGCATATTGTCATACCGGCCGTTCTTCAGAACCACCAGCCGGCCGTGAACTTTGCTCAAAATCAAATCCAGTGCCAGATTCCCATACGCCATCGGCACGATTGAGTCGATAGCATCTGGATCGCCACAACGCACCAGGTAGCCCAGCTTCTGATTGATCACCTCGATAATTTTCCCGTTGCTGTACTTGGGCGACAATTCCTTTAACTTCTCTCCCACCAGATCGCCGATGCCACCCAACTTCTTGTGGCCGTATGCGTCGGTTGTCTCCTTCTCGAAGATCATCTCGCCGCCTTCGAACATTGCTCCTTCGGAGATCAGAACTACCGAATACCGGCTCGGATTGTGCCGCCGGTCCGCTACCAACAGCTCGGTCAAACGCTCGATATCGAATTTGTGTTCGGGAATGACGCAGCGGTTTGCTGCCCCTGCCATGGTAGGCAACATGGCGGTGAATCCCGCGTAGCGGCCGAAGACCTCCAGCACCAGAAAACGCTCGTGCGATCCGGCTGAGGTCCGGAGATCGTTCGTCATCTGAATGGTGCGTGTCACCGCCGTACTGAAACCAATGCAATAGTCGGTTCCCGGTACATCATTGTCCATCGTCTTCGGGATTGCGACCACCTTCACTCCTTCCTGATACAGCCGCACCCCGTAACTCAACGTGTCATCGCCGCCGATGGGAATCAGATATTCCATTCCAAGCCAGTCGAGATTTTTGAGCACCTCGGGAGTCAAATCGTTGTTCTCGGCGTTGTAACTCTGCTCCAGATGAGGAGGAATCGCGGATTTTTTCACCTTGCCAGGATTGGTGCGCGAGCTGTGCAGAAATGTGCCGCCGGTGCGCCCCGCCCGGTTGACGACTTCCTCAGTCAAGAGCTGGAAGTTGTCGCTGTTATCGTAATCATGCTCGCGGACGATATCGACCAGTCCTCCCCACCCGCGGCGGATGCCGACCACCTGATATCCTTCTCGCAGGGCCCGAATGGTGACGGCGCGGATGGCTGGATTCAATCCGGGCACATCTCCGCCGCCCGTTAAAATTCCGATCACGCCTTTCTTGCTGGCAAAATGCGACATCGTCGATTTCCCTGGATTTCCTAAGGATGCAATCCGCTTTACAAAGTCTTCGCTCGACGCCAGGCGAGATATCAACGATCCACGCCGGGCAGAAAATTGCGATTACCTAGTCAGAGAACCTATTATTTTAAAGGATACGGGCGCTGCAACAAAAAGCCCTGACGCAGTCGAACTTGTGATTCTGTGTCAGAATGGGTAAAGCTGGAATGGAAGTACCCGCATTATGACCGCACCGGCAACAAGAACTGTCCTTTTGGTAGACGACAGCAGATTTTTCAGAACGGCCACCGAGCGCGCCTTGGCCAAGGCCGGTTATGCCGTCGTCACAGCGGCCGACGGCGAAGAGGCATTGACGGTAGCGCGAGAGAAGATACCCAGTCTCATCCTCCTTGACATGCTGTTACCCAAGCTTGATGGGGCATCGGTTCTGCATCGTCTGAAGGCGGATCCCAAAACCCAGAAGATTCCCGTCCTCGTTCTCACCAGTCTTTCTCAGCGCAACGAGGAGAAGCTGGTGAAAGATGGAGCCGCAGCTTTTCTTGAAAAGGATCAACTTACCAAGGATCCGCAACCCCTTTTGCAGGCCATCGCCCGGGTTCTTCGCTAACAACTACCTTATTTGCTATAGCTTACCCAGTTACCAATGGGCCACTTTGATGGCCTAGCGGAGCCATTCCAACGCTTTCTCGCAACGCGTACCATACGAGAGCAGATGAGGAGAGAGTTATGTATCAGGAAATGGTCCAAAACGAGCTCCTTGTTACCCTCACCGACTCCTACGAAGAGGATCCCGAGCAGTTTGTGACTCTGCCCAAGCCCGTCTTGGATTCCTCCCTGGCCCGCATGGCCATGGCGGAACTCAGAAATGAAGGCTACGTGGAGGAACAGATGCGGGGCGTTGTTCGTCTGACGCCTTCCGGCTATCAGAAGTTCCGCAAGAACTAGATCATTCTGGCGATACCATCACTTATTCAAGTACAGCCTGGCCACGTGGTCAGTGATGACTGCCGGATCGGCCTGCTCCAGGTTCGCAAGCACAACCACGGTCAGCTTGTCATCCACATAGCGTGAGATGTGGCTCTTGAATCCCTGCCACGCGCCGCCCTGGTCGAGCACGCGATGTCCGTCTTTGGTGAGGACCGCCCATCCGAAGCCATAATGGCCTGAGTTTGGCTCGCCGTTCTTGAGTTTCGTCACCGTCCACATCTGGTCCAGGCTCGATTGCTTGAGAAGTTTCTCCGTATATAAGGCAGCGTCCCATTTCGCAAGATCGAGAACAGAGAAGTACAAAGCGCCGTCAGCCGTTGTGTTCAGGGTCGGCGAAACCCAATCCTGATTCTTCAATTCTCCCTTCACTAATCGGTACCCCGAAGCGCGGTTGGGAACAATGTCGGCTTCACTGATAATCCGGGTGGTG
>Ga0187784_10001218_pt1 | contig 20234 bp, 21 predicted proteins | sample 1015_SJ02_MP15_2_FD_132964 | JGI IMG/M metagenome (GOLD analysis project Ga0187784, IMG submission 132964) | Tropical peat soil microbial communities from peatlands in Department of Meta, Colombia - 1015_SJ02_MP15_20_MG | ecosystem: Environmental > Terrestrial > Soil > Wetlands > Peat | place...
CCCGACCACCCCGCACGACCGTCGTTGTTCGACCAAGAGCATGCGTGGCCGTGGTACGCCTACATCGTGCTCTCGGTCACGGCGACGGACGTCCCCGAGGTGGGGGCGTTCGAGCTCGACGCGGACTCCTCGACGTTCCACTCGCTTCCCTTGGAGGTCGTCCCGACGGCCGCGCCGTCGCCGGGGGTGGCCGGCGGGTAAGCGAGAACCTAAGAGCGTGGGAGGGAAGAACGAACCATGCCGAAGGCGACGGTCAAGGTCCCGACCCCGCTTCGGCCGCTGGCCGGCGGCGTCTCGGAGGTCGCGCTCGAGGGGTCCACGGTCGGCGCGGTGATTCGGACCCTCGCCGCCGACAACCCGGCGCTCCAACGTCACCTCTTCACCGCCGAAGGAAAGCTTCGAAACTTCGTCACCGTCTACCTCAACGACGAGGACATTCGCTATCTCGCCCGGGAAGCTACTCCCGTCAAGGAGGGTGACATCGTCTCCATCGTTCCCGCGGTCGCCGGCGGCGCGCCGAACTCGGCGCGGGAAGGTCGGTCGTCCGCGAAGCTCGTCGGAATCGAGCCGACGGTCCAGGAGACATTTTCGCGAGAGGAGTTGCGACGCTACAGCCGACACCTTCTCCTCCCCGAGGTCGGAGTCGCCGGCCAGCGCAGGTTGCGCCAGGCGAAGGTATTGCTCGTCGGGGCGGGAGGGCTCGGTTCCCCGACCGCGCTCTATCTCGCGGCGGCGGGGGTTGGGGAGATCGGCCTCGTCGATTTTGACGCCGTCGACCTCTCGAACCTCCAGCGCCAGGTGCTCTACACGACCGCGGACGTCGGTCGCCCGAAACTTGCGGCCGCCAAGGAACGGCTCGAGGCGCTCAATCCGGGGACCCGGGTCGTTCCGTACGAGGAGCGGCTGAGCTCCGAGAACGCGCTCGAAATCCTCCGGCCCTACGACATCGTCGTGGACGGTACGGACAACTTCCCTACCCGCTACCTCGTGAACGACGCTTCGGTCCTTCTCGGAAAGCCGAACGTCTACGGGTCGATCTACCGGTTCGAAGGGCAGGTGAGCGTCTTCGACGCGAAGCGAGGACCCTGCTATCGATGTCTCTATCCCGAGCCGCCGCCGCCGGACCTCGTCCCGTCGTGCGCCGAGGCCGGCGTGCTCGGAGTCCTTCCTGGGCTCGTCGGCGTACTGCAGGCGACGGAGACGGTGAAGCTCATCCTCGGAAAGGGGGAGCCGCTCATCGGCCGGCTCCTGTTGTTCGACGCGCTCGGCGTCACCTTCCGCGAGCTCAAGCTACGGAAGAATCCGCACTGCGCTCTCTGCTCCGCCGACGCGACCCAGAAGGGATTGATCGACTACCCGGCGTTCTGCGGGGTGCCGGCGCCGGGTGCGGCGCCGAAGACCGGGAGCGTCCCGGAGGTCGAACCGGAGGAGCTCGCCACGGAGCTGCGCTCCGCGGACCCTCCGCTCCTCGTGGACGTGCGCGAGCCCGAGGAGTGGGCGATCGCCCACCTGCCCGGGGCCCACCTGATCCCGAAGGCCGAGCTCCCCGAGCGTGTCGACGAGCTCACGCGGGCGCGGGCGCTCGTGCTCTACTGTCGGGCTGGCACGCGCTCCGCCGATGCGACGCGGCTCCTCCTGGACCTCGGGTTCTCGAACGTGCGCACCCTGCGCGGCGGGATCAACGCCTGGGCCGAGAAGGTCGACCCGTCCCTTCCTCAGTACTGAGGGACCAGGCCGCCCGAGCTCGCCCCCGGAACTAGACCGAGGATGGCCCCGCGAAATTGCGGGGGTCCCCGACGTCCACCGTCAGGGGACCGGTGTAGGAGCGCACTCGGCGGGAGAGCTCGCGGGCGAACGCGACGCGGTCGACCGGAGAGATGTAGAGCGGCACCCCGTCCGCCGTGACGAGGATCCCCTGAGACGGGTCGGTGAAGATCGCGTCGAGGAATCCGATCTGGGCACTCCACATCCTCCCCCTCCATCCCCACGAACCGAGCATTCCGCCGGTCGAACCGAGGTCACGGATGCTCGTGTACTCGATCTTGCGCACCTGCTCGAGTCGAACGCGTCGTCCCCCGAGGATACGCGCGGCCCGCAGGAAACTGTCGTTCATCGAGTACGTGGTCGAGACGTACCGCGCGAGGAACAGCAGCGCGATGGCGGCGAGGACGTAGGTCGACCAGGAGTACCGGGTCGGGATATCGCTCGGAAGGAGCAGGAGGATGACCAGGACGATGAACGAGTACACCCCGATGACGCCGACGGAGAGCCGGCCTCGCTGATGATAGACGCCCGACGTCTCGGACCCCCGCGTCGTCGCCGGGCCGGGCACCGCGCTAGGCTGCTGCTTCGTAGTAGTGCGTAGCTTCCGAGGGGGCGGACTTACCCATCCGGAGCGACTCTCCGGCCCCCGCTACGCCAGCCGGTAGATAGGCTGTGGGTGTCACACCCAAAGAGGGTTGCCTTCGGAGGAAAAATCCCCCATATGGGGAAAACTCCCCCCGGGGAGCGAAGTTCGTCACTCGTCGGTGTGAACCGTGTCGCGAGCCGACTGGTCGGGCAGGTCTTCGCGACTCCGTTACTTCGTACCCTCGGCACCATACCAATCGGTCGCTCGCGGGCCATGTGATGGCGTCACATGATATACTACCGCACGCGTCCGGGCGCATCCCAGGCTGACCGGTATGACCCTGCGCGCGAAGCGCAAGGTCCGGGTCGCCACGGGCGCGCGCCCGGACCCGCATCGCGGGAGCCGGGGGTACTCCGGGTTCGTCGGTCCGAACGGGCCGACAATTTGGCGATGCATTCGCATCGCCGGCCGAGCCCCGCGGGGGTCTTCGGTTGGCCGGGTCTCGGGACCGGTCCGGGATGATGGTCCTCTCCGCGCTGCGCGGAGGACACAAGGGGAACAAGGGGAACAAGGAGCACATCTGCTATGAGAGCGAGATTTGGCGTACTAGTGGTCGTGGTCGGCATCGCGGTGTTGATGTTGACCTTCGGGCTGCCGACTACGACAGCCCGAGGGACGAGCGATCTCACCACGGCCAATGCGTGGGGCCACACGATCGTGGTCAGACCCAACGGCTCTGATGACACGGCGGACCTACAGGCCGCGTTCAACGCATGCGTGAGCTACGGTCCCGGGTGCACGGTTCAGTTGATGAAAGGGACCTACTACACGGCGCAGATTGCCGTCTACGGCTTCCAGGGAAGCTTCGTCGGGGCGGGCAAGGGACAGACCATTATCCAGGCGCTGCCCAACTTGGCCCCGCCAAACTCTGCCGACAACACACCGACAGTCCCGTTCTGGGCGGCTGCGCCGACGGCGGCGACAGGAAGTAACCCGTGGCCAGTCCTGTTCACCTTCGTGAACGGGGCGTTCGGGGTTTCCGGGATGACGATTACCGAGCCGTACGCCAACCCCATCGTCGCACCCGGTTGGGAGTGGCCCGCTGAATACGGTGACACTACCACCACTGCGCTCTGGGCGGTGATCCTAGTTACGGGCGAGTATGCCGACGCCGCAATCACCCAGGTAACGGTGAACGGGGCCGGGGGAGACCTTTCGATCCCAATGGGAACCCCCTCTACGTTCAACCTCGACAGCTCAATCACGTACTATGGCATGTTCCTGCCGTCGGGCTGGACCGACCCGTTCGTTGACCAGATTCCGTTGTCCGGAACGTTCTCGCTCACGAACAGCGTGATTTACTGGTCCGAATCGGCGTTCTACATGGAGAACCTGCTCGACGCGACGGTCGTGGTGAGCTCCAACTGGGTCAGCTCCAGTCCGGCTCCGGAGTTCGTGGACGTCTCGAACAGCCAGCTTTACTTCACCGGGAACAGCATCACTAACGTGCCTTACGCTGCTGGGATCTTCGGAGTGAACTCGTACTACAAATCCGACCTGTTGCCGTCGACGGTGTACGTCACGGGCAACTACTTCGGGGTCAACTGGCAAGGCAGCGGGCCGAGCTTCTGGGACCTCGGACCGGCAGATTTCGGAATTGCCAGCACCCTGAACGCGGTGATAATTGGCAACACAGTGGTATCTGACAATAGCTGTGAATGCTACACGGCGGCCGTTTCGGATGTGTTGGACGAGTTTTCCCTCGCGTCCCTGACCGTCTTGGGAAACACGCTCTATGGCGGAGGGGCCGGCGTCGGTGTGTTCGGGATAGACTCATCCGGTGTCTTTGTCGGTAACGGTCCCACGGCAATCATGGGCAACACGATCCTTGGAGCCGACTACGGCATCTGGCTGGATGGCGCGGTAAACACCCATGTGACGGGCAACGTGATCAAGGACAGCGTCCAGTACGGTATCGCGCTCACGAATGGAGCAAGCGACAATTCCGTCGCCTACAACCTCGTAAAAGGCAGCGGCGTCGACGACCTCTTCTGGGACGAGACTGGCACCGGCAACGTGTGGTTCGGGGACGCTTGCCAAACCTCCAGTCCGCCGGGACTGTGCTGAGGAGCCGGAGTCAAGGTCGACCAGCTCACCGCGTTGAAAACCCATTCATCGGGGCGGGCCGATCCGGCCCGCCCCTTTCCTTACACCTTCCCGGTGAGTCAGTGGGACGACGAGCTCAATCTGTCCGTGCAGGTTTGGGAACCCAGGACTCTCGACCAGGTCGATGAGAGGGTGATCGGCGCACGCGTACTTGGTCCAGCGGGTCGGCGCCCATCCCACCAACCGCAACCCCCTAGGCTGCCGCTTCGTAGTAGTACTCTCCCTTCGCCCGCTGTTCCCGGTCGAGGACCGAACCTTCGCGATTGATGCGGGGGCGCAGGGTCTCCGCGTCCCGTCGGAACGTGATATCGACGGTCTTGAGAAGCCGGTTCATCCCGTCGCGCATCCCGAACGGGCCGTCTCCGCTCCCTCGCGAGCCATCGGGGCCGTCCGGCCGGAAGACCATCAAGGCGTCGCACGCGAGGTCGAGGAAATAGACGTCGTGGTCGACCACGAGGGCGCTCACGGCCTGCCGCTCGACCTGACGTCGCACGAGCCGGGCCATCGACATCCGTTCGTCGGCATCGAGGTACGCGGACGGTTCGTCGAGGAGGTACAGGGTCGCGGGTCGAGCGAGGGCGAGAGCGACGGCCGCCCGTTGAAGCTCTCCTCCGGAGAGGTCGGTCAATGCGACGTCCATCACCTCTTCGAGATGCAGACCCGGGACCAGCTCGCGCTCGAACAACTTGCCGTCGAACGAGGGGTCGCCCACGAGGGCGTTCGACCGCTCCCGGAGGCTCGCCGGTTGCGTCGCCTTCAGGTACTGCGGCTTGTAGCTCACGGTGACCCCGGGAGGCGGGGTGCCCTTCGTCGGAGGCTCGACGCCGGCCAGCATGCGCACGAACGTCGTCTTTCCCGTCGCGTTCGGGCCGACCACGCCCACGGTCTCGCCCTTCGCGAGGGTGCCGGCTCCGACCGAGAGATGGAACTTCGGAAACTCCTTTTCGAGTGCCGGGAATTCGACGAGCGGATTCGGCCGGACGGTCGGCTTCGGCGGGTGGGCGACGAACCGGACCGGCTCGGTGCGGAAACGGACGTTCTCGTCCTTGAGGTATCCGGTGAGGTACGTGTTGATCGCCGAGCGCATCGGGATCGGATGGCTGATCACGCCGAACGCCGCGGACTCGCCGTAGATGAGATGCGCCTGGTCGGCGAGGTAGTCGAGAAGCCCGAGGTCGTGTTCGACAACCAGCACGCTCTTCGACTCGCCGAGCCGGCGCAGGAGACGGGCGACCTCGAGCCGGTGGACGATGTCAAGATAGCTCGACGGCTCGTCGATCAGATAGAGGTCGGCGTCGGTCGCAAGCGTCCGGGCGATCGAGGCCAGCTGGAGTTCCCCGCCGGAGAGCTCGGAGAGACGACGGTCGCCGCGCCCGCCGAGCCCCACTTGCTCGAGGACCTCCGCGGCCTTCCCTCCCGAGGCTCCCACGTACTCGAGGGCGGTCACCGGCTCGTCCGCGAGCCGGTCGACGTACTGGGGCTTCACGACGCTCCGCAGTTCCCCGCGCGCGACGCGCTCGAAATGGGCGTGGAGCGCCGTGCCCCGGTAGTGGGCCAGCACCTTCGACCAATCGCCCGGCCGGGCGTACTCCCCGAGGTTCGGGACGTCGGTCCCCGCGAGCAGCCGCAGCGCGGTCGTCTTGCCGGTGCCGTTCGGGCCGAGGAGTCCCGTGATCCCTTTCGCCGGCGGGAGCGGAAGCCGATAGAGACGGAATCCGTTGTATCCGTACCGGTGGACGATCTCCGATTCGTTCGCTTCGGGAGTGTTGAGGATCTTGATGGCGTCAAAGGGACATTTGTGCACGCAGATGCCGCACCCGATGCAGAGGGTCTCGGAGATGATCGGCTTCGCATCCGGCCCTTCGATGATGCATTCCTGGCCCATCCGCACGGGAGGGCAGTAGGCCTGGCATTCCCACTGGCACTCCTTCGGGTGGCAGCGGTCCTGCAGTAAGATCGCGATGCGCGCCATCGTCCGTTACGCCTCCCGCGCGTCCTCGACGATCGTCCCGTCGCGCATGGTGATGTGGCGATGGGCAGGCCGGGCGACCTCGGGATTGTGGGTCACGAGCACGAGCGAAGCATCGTGGGCTTCTCGCACGCGGACGAGGAGCGAGAGGATCGCTTGCGTGTTCCCCGAATCGAGCTCCCCGGTCGGCTCGTCGGCGAGCAGAAGTCCGGGGCGGTTCGCGAGCGCGCGGGCTACCGCGACGCGCTGCTCCTCGCCACCGGAGAGCTGGTGCGGGAACGCGTTCTCGCGGCCCCGCAAACCGACTTCGTCCAGGAGGCCGGACGCGCGGCGTATCCGCTCGGTGCGAGGGACCCGCAAGGCCCGCATCGGCAATTCGACGTTCTCTCGGGCGGTCAAGGTCGGCAGAAGGTAGAATCGTTGAAAGATGAACCCGACGCCCTCGAGGCGAAGCCGGGCCCGGGCGCGGTCGCTCCGCTGCCCCACTGGGTCACCGTCCCACCGAACCTCTCCGGCGGTCGGGGTGTCCAGGAGACCGAGAAGGTTCAGGAGCGTGGTCTTCCCGCAACCGCTCGGGCCGGCGACCGAGAGGAACTCTCCCGGGGCGATCGTGAGGTCGATTCCCCGGAGGGCACGGACCTCCTCGGGTTGTCCCGCGCCGTACGTCCGGACCACGTGGGAGAGCTCGATCGCCGGGGCTCGACCCAGCGTCATCGCAGGGCCTCCGAAATCTCGATCCGCAACGCGGTCCGGACCGCCACCGCTCCCGCAAGAAGGGAGAGCGCGATGACCAGCACGACCAGCCCGCCCAACGTGAGCGGGTCGAAGATCGCCAGTTTCGCGGCCTCCTCGACGTTCCCGGTCGTCCACGTGGCGAGGCCCTCCACCACGAAGTACCCGACCGCGACTCCGACGGCGGCGCCGAGGAACGCGAGGGTCGAGCCGTCCCTCAAGATCTCGCCCGCGATCGACCTTCCCGAGATCCCGAGGGCCCGCCGGATCCCGATCGAGCGGCGGTCGGATTCGACCCGTCGCAAGAGCACGAGGGCGAGGAACATCATCCCGACCGCGAGACCGACGGACGAGAGCGCGAGATAGAACCCGGTGAGGACCCCGGCGGCCGATTGCAGCTGCAGTGCTTCCTGGGAGACCGAGCTCACCGAGTAGAGGTTGAACAGCGACTGGATCTCGTTCTGGACGTGGGCGAGGGCCGTCGGGTTCGACGCAACGGCGCCGGTGACCGCCACCTCGATCGAGTCGGCGGCGTCCGGCACGATCGCGGGAGTCGCGCCGTAGTCGGTCATCGCTTGGAGGTTCGAGAGCGGCAGGAGCACTACGAACGCGGCGTTTTCTCCGATCGCCGTCGGGAGGAGGGCGAACTCACCCGTCACGTTGTAGGTCTCTCCCTGGGCCCGGTTGTCGACCGGGCTCAGGAGGAGGGTGTCACCGACCGAGACGTGTTCGCTGAGAGCGTACGGCTGGGAGACCAGGACCTTGAAGGTCTCCGGCCCCGAGTAGCTCCCGTTGGCATAATGGACCGAATCCGTCGGGTCGCCGAGAGGGAGCGGGGAGGGGAACAGCCCGGACTCGGCCGGACCGAGGGTCGGCGTGAATTGGTCAGGGATGACGCCTTCCGCGAGGACCGGGGTGACCGCGCCCGACGGGCTGAACGCGTCGATGTCGATGCTGAGCGTCGGCGAGGCCGCGGTCACTCCCGGGACCGCAAGAATGCGATCGGTGTAGGAGTGTGCGTGCTCGATCCCATGATCGCCGGAGGCGCTCACCACGATCTGGTAGCCGGCGTTACTGAGGTCCGCGAGCTCGTGGGACGAAACGCCGCCGCCGACGCTCAGAAGGATCACCGGTAGCGCGACCGCGGTTCCGACGGCGGCCACAGCGAGGACGAGCTGAAGCCGGGAGTGTCGCAGCGACCCGCCTCGTCCCCACACGATCATGGGGCGCGGAGCTCCTCGGCGACGGGCAGCTGCATCGCGCGCGCGGCCGGCGCGATCGCCGCGACGAGGCCGACCGCGACCACGAGGGCAAGACCGGTCAGGAGCACGCTCGCGTCAAACGTGACGAACGAGAACGAAGCGGGTAATCCGGCGAGCAGGTGCATCAGGTAGAGATTGAGTCCGTACGCGCTCACGAATGCGATCGGCAGGCCGACCGCGAGGCCGAAGAGACTCAGGAGAAGTGCCTCTTCCACGACCATCGCACCGACGGACGCTCGCGAATGACCGACCGCCCGCAACAGCGCGAGCTCCCGGGAACGGTCGTCGACGGACATCTGGAGAACGGTGGTCGCGAAGAGTGCGGCGACCACGACCCCGATCGCACCCACGAGCTCACCGAACGTACGATAGAGGCTCACGACGTGCTGGATCTCCCCGAGGATGTCGCCCAGCGTGATGACGTGAAGGGTCGGGAACGCGTTCACGATCCGAGACTCATCGGCGCTCGGATCGGTAGGGTCGGTCAGGTGGATGAGGACGAGCGTGGCGTAGTCGGTCGACGACGATGCGCCTCCGATGATCTCCTGGAGCTCGGATAGGTAGGTGAACGCGAGCAACGCGGACGGGACGAGCCAGAACGGGCTCGAGATCCCGACGACGCGGAACTCGGTCGCGTTGGCGTACCAACTCGGGAGCGCCGCGACGGAGGGAGGCTGGGCCGCCGCGAGCCAGACCGGGTCTCCGACCTTGAGATGGAGCACGTAGGCGAGCTGCTGGTCGAGAACGATCTCGTGGGTTTGGGGTCCTTGGTACGAACCGTACCCGTAATGGGGGTCGCCCGCGGAGGTGAACCCCGTCCCGTTGTAGAGATTCGGGGTTTCGATCCCCGTGTTGTCCGAAGGGATCCAGCCGACCGTCCCGGAGGCCGTGGGAGACCAACCGGCCGGCACCGCGCTCGCATTCGCGTCGGTCCAGAGCGACTGATTTCCGAACACCAGGTCCCCGATCAGCCACGGGCTCGCCGCGACGACGTTCGAGTCGACCTTCGGAATCTCGCTCGCAAGGTCGTGGGCCCCTTCCACCGGAGGAAACACGCCCGCGGCCAGATTCGAGTTGTTGCTGAACGCGATCAGGTCGACGCCGCTCTCCGCCGCCAGCGTGGCCGCACTCGTTTGAATCCCGTTCGAGAGAGCCAGGAGGAGGACCACGAGCCCGACGGCGAGCCCGATCCCAAGCGAGGTCAGGGCCGACCGGCCGGGTCGCCGCCGGATCGCGTCGAGGCTGTAGCGCACGGTCGTTGTCCGATCCCCTCAACGGGCACCGGAGGTGCGGAGCTCGCCGAGAGTGACCTGATGAGAGGCTTCGACGTTGTACTTGTGGATCGACTCTTCGCTCACGGTGCTGGCCCGGACGATCGTCGCATCCGGAAGGGAGCGAAACCGGTCTGGGAGGCTCGCGAGAAGGTCCCGGAGGACGTCCTCGACGAACTTTGGATGACGGTGCGCGTCGAGCACGACCTGCGCCTCGTCCCCTCGCTTCAGGATCGCGTACGTCGGGCTCGACTGTGCGGCCTCGATCGCCGCGATGAGGTCGTCGGCTTCCACCTCGGTCGCGTCGGGAAGGCCGAACACGAGCCGGGTGCGATTGCGTTGGTTGTGGGTGATCATCGGGAGGTCCTTGAGCTCCGGCCGCGCGAGGAGAGGAAACTCCTCCACCAGACGGTCCCGACAGGTTTCCATCGCGCACGGGCAGGCGGTCATCCCCACGGCTTCCGCGCCGATCGAACGCACGAGGGTAATCGACCCGTCCGAGCCACGGGTCGAATGTGCTTCCGCGAGGAGAAGATAATCCTCGAAGCTGCGTTTCTCCTCGGAAACTCCCTGACGAAGAAAGTACTCGGCGGATGCCTCGACCGACGCCTCGGTCGCCGACGGATGCCGAGCCAGGAGCTCGCGGGCGATGGCGGAGCATGCCGATTCGAGGCTCGCGACCGGCCGGGTCGCCGTCTGGTCGACGACTTCGGCGAGGATCTCAGCGTTGCGCGAGAGGTCAGACCCCTTTCGCTCGGACGGAAGGTCGACCGCGACGCGGAACGTCACCGCGAGGGTGCGGGTGGCGTCGGGCCGTTGGACCGTCAGGGGTTTACGGATGTCCGAAAGGCCGACCGACCGAAGCCGGAGGCGACCGTGGTCGGGAGACATCGCGTGGATATCGCGCATCGACAACCTACGGGAGGGTGGCCTTAAACGGGTTGCCGCTCGCTGGCGCGACGGTAACCGGCGCATCGCGCAGGCTTATAGGGCCACGACCGGTGGAAGGGACAATGAGCGACGCCGCGCCCTCCTCCACCGCTGTTCCCGTCGGGCCTTTTACGCCCGCGACCGCCGGACCGTACGCGGAACGGGAACGATTGATCACGGAGAACCTGAAGCAGATCTACGACCCCGAGATTCCGATGAACATCGTCGACCTGGGTCTCATCTACGGATTCGAGTGGACGGACGATGTCGTCAAGCTGAAAATGACCCTCACCGCGCCGGGGTGTCCGGTCGCCGGCATTCTCGCCGAAGAGGTCAAGACGGCAATCGAAAAGGTGCCGAACGTGAAATCCGCGACCGTCGAGATGATCTGGGATCCACCCTGGAGCCCGGACCGGATGAGCGAGTTCGCGAAGCGTCAGTTCGGCTACGCGTAGCGACTCTTTCTCGTCTTCGGTCGACTATGACAGACGCCGGACCCGTCGTGGTCCGACCGGTTCGCCGGGGAGACCTCGACGACCTCACCGATGCCCTGCTACGACGCTATGACGAGCGGGAGAAGGGCGAGCCGATCTACACCACGCTCCGAGACGAGCGCATGCCGCGCTCGGAAGGTGGGGCGTTTTTCCAGGACCTGGCCCGGCGGCACCGAGCGGGCGAGGCGGTTGTTCTGGTGGCCGAAACGGACGGCCACGCGGTCGGATTTTGCGGCATCACGCGGGCCGGCCCGGACGCTCCGTCCGAACAGTCGCATGTCGGGGAACTCGGAATCTTGGTCCATCGAGATTACCGCGGTCGCGGGATCGGCACCCGACTCCTCGAGGAGGCGCTTCGACAAGCACGCTCGAAGTTCGAGATCGTCTACCTATCGGTGTGGACGAAGAACGAAGTCGCGATGCGCCTCTACGGCCGCATGGGGTTCACCGTCTGCGGCCACCTGCCTCGCACCGTGAAGCGGTCGGGCGAGTACTTCGACGAGGAGCGCATGGTCCTCGACTTCGTCACGGGTCCCCCCTCGCGGAAGGCTAAACATTAAGGGGTCCCGCCCTTCGGCGGAACCGATGGTAGAGAGGGGGGACTGGCTTCGCGAGCTCGAGACCGAGCGGGCGATGAAGAACGAGTTCATGGTCCGCGACCCCGAGTCCCCGTTCGTGGTCGGCCGGGTGCCGTTCCATGACCTCCGTTACTACCCACCGGACCCGAAGTACGTGGTCCGCGCGGCTCTGCGCCGTCGCCCGGCTCCGGAGGAAGCGTACCTCCGCACGAACCGTGACAATCAGGCGGTGATGCGCTACCTCGGGGACCTCGAGTTCTCGATCGGGAACGACGACGTCCGCCTCCGGCTCTACCATGCTGGAGAAGGGGTCGGGACCGCCGTCTTCGTCCCCTTTCGCGACCTCACGAGCGGTCGAGAGAGTTACGGCCCGGGCCGATACCTCACCCTCGAACTGAACGAGAACGACGCCTACGAGCTCGATTTCAACCGCGCGTTCAACCCGTACTGCGCGTACACCGACGACTTCGAGTGCGCCTTTCCTCCAACGGAGAACGACCTGCCCGTCGCGATTCCGGCCGGGGAGAAGGCGTGGGCCGCCGACCGTAACCCTCGCAGTCCCTCCGGGGCGGTACTGGGCCGGGTCCGACGGGTTCCTCCCGGAACGGCGCGCCCGGCGCGGCGCCGCGGTCCGGCGCGCGCGTCCCAGCCTAAACGTGCCCGAACGCCCCGAAAATCCCGTTGATCACGAACTGAACACCGACCGCGGCGAGCAGGAGACCGAGCACCCGGGTCATCGCCATGATTCCGGTCCTCCCGAGATAGCGGAAGATCCGCTGTCCATAACGGAGGATGAAGAAGGTCGCCGCGGTCGTGATGGCGATCCCGATGAACACCGCGAGCACCACGAACGGGTCGTTGCCCGCGCTCCCCTCGTAGATCATCACGGTGGAGATCGCCCCGGGCCCGGCGAGGAGAGGGATCCCGAGGGGGACCACGGAGACCTCGTCCCGTCGTGCGATCGCCGCCTCACGGTCTTCCGAGCTCAGCTTCGTGCGGGTGACCTCCCCGTGGAGCATGTCGTACGCGACGATGAACAGCAGCGCCCCTCCGGCGATCTCGAACGCGGCGAGCGTCAGCCCGAAGGCGGCGAACAGGAACCGTCCCACCAGAGCGAAGACCGTCAGGACCGAGCCGAGGACCAGAACGGCCCGACGCATGACGATCCCCCGGTCGACCTCGTCAAAGCCGTTTGTGAGCGCCACGAAGAACGGCAGCGCTCCGATCGGGTCGACGAGGGCGAAGATCGTCACGCAAATCGCAACGTAGACGAGGAAGGCGGCCACGCTTTCGTTCCCGTCCGCGGGAACCGCCCGGGCGCTTCAACTCTCCGTGCCCTGCATCGGCGGCGGTTAGGGAGACCGGCCAGCGTCACTTCGGGGGGGCCGAACGAGAACTCCGCGATCTCGCTCGCGTTCTGCGGGAGGGGGATCGCTTCCTCCGGAGAGCCCCCGGAGACGCGGGAGCAATCGTCGCACGGAGCGGGGCACGTCCGACGTTCCGAGCTTTTAGGCGAAGGACCACCGGTTCATTCTGAGGGTTCGCGAACAGAAGGACATACTCGCCCGGGGATTGAGGGTCGAAGTAGATTCGCGCCTTGCCGGCGAGCCGGACTCGCTGGACGAACGGTCCGTCCTTGTGGCCGATCAGGAGCACGAACGACCGCCCGGGCGCGGGGTTGTCGAGCTCGACATCGATCTCGCAACTGGGAGCCGTGAGTTGCATCTCCAGTCGGACCGTGGAGACCGGCGCGAGCACGAGGAACTTCGGGAGGTCTTGGAGGGGGACCGCCACGAGGGTAGAAACGCACCCTCGCGGAAAGCCTTGACCGGACCGCGGAAATCCGAGTGCGTGAGGTTAAATCGGCCGGAAAATTCCGGCGCGCGATGGCAGCGAAGCGTACGGCACAGGCGGTTTGGGAGAACGACCTAATTCATGGCCACGGCACGGTCAAGGGAACGAGCGGGGCGCTCGGGGAGATGGCCGTTTCGTGGGCTGCCCGTACGGAGGCGCCCGGCGGGAAGACGAGCCCGGAAGAGTTGCTCGCCGCGGCGCACGCGTCGTGCTTTTCGATGGCACTTTCCGCCGGCCTCGGCCGGATGCAGAAGCCACCGCAGCGACTCACCGTCTCCGCTACCGCAACGTTCGACAAAGTCGGGGATGGCTGGAAGGTCACGACCATGGAGCTCGACGTGACGGGAAAGGTCCCCGGCGTCACTCCGGCGGAGTTCGATCAGGCCGCGAAGGCCGCGAGCGAAGGTTGCCCCATCTCGGGCGCCCTCAAGGGAAACGTCGCGGTTTCCGTTCGAGCGAAGCTCGAATAGACGACACCTTCTCGGCGCACTAGCTCCCGAAATCCGAGAGCTGGCGCTGGACGGGCGGCCGCGTATCGATGGCCCGTTCGTCGGACGCCGATGGAACGTCGTCCGATCGGCCCTCACTCTCCGACCGGTCCGCCGAACCCTCCTCGGCGGCTCCGACCAGCTCTCGAACCAGCCGCGAATCGGGCGGGACGCCGAGAAGGAACGCCACCTCTTCGGGAGTGAGCTCGAGCTCACGAGAGACCTTCGCCGCGGTCCCGCGGATCTCCCGGAGCGCGTCCTTTCGACTGGCGGCCGCCAACAATCGCTCGAGGAACGGGACGACCGTCTCCCGTGCCTTGGCCCTCGAGAGATGGAACCGGTGGCCGGTCTTTGCCGCGATCGCGTCTCGCGTGGCCCGGAACGAGCGGGACCGGCCCATCTCCCCGAGGAACTGCGGAAACGACACCCCGCGCCCCGACCCCGCCCCCCGGTCCTCGTGGAGCGCGAGCGAAACCCCGCCGGTCATGACCTCCGAGGCGTAGCTCCAGAGGCCGTAGACGCGGGCGCGCCGAGCGCGAGCCAGGAACTGCTCGGCGACCGCGAGGGCTCGGAAGGCGGCGTCTCGGTGCGTTGGGTCCGGAGAGAACGCGGGGAGGTTCTCCTCGATCCAGGGCAGAAGGTCGTCGGGGGGCGCGTCGAGTCGGTCCTGGATCTCGACCGACCGGTAATATCGTGGGGTCGTGAGGGCCTCTTCCGTGAGCGCGACGAAATCGGCCGCCAGGTCGCGGAATCCGAGGACCGATAGTTGCCACGGGCCCTCGGCGAGAGGTGCGATGGCGTCGAGGTCGTTGAGCGCCGCGCGGACGTCCCCGTGCGCACGCTTGACGATCGCCTCGACCGCTCCCGGGTACATCGAGATGTTCTCCGCGCGGGCGACCCGCTGGACGAACGCCGTGAGCTCATCGTCTCGAATAGGATAGAACCGGACCCGAAGCACCCCGGTACGAAAAACGGTCGAGTAGCGGGTCAGGGTGCGGTCGTCGTTGACGGTGAGCACCATCGGCTGACGCGTAGTCCGGACGAGGCGAGTGATCGCACCCAGTCCACCGCGGTCCGATAGGTCGACCGAGCGGCCGGAGGACTTCCACTCGTCGAGATCCCGGCGAGCGGCCGGAAGTCGGGCCCACCCCGCATTCCCCGGGGAGCGAGGTACTTTGGACCAGTCCTCGAACGGTTTCGGTTTTCCGCCGGGAACCAGTCCCCCGAGGCATTGAGGGCGTCGATCGAGGAGTACCTCCCCCGAAGGAACTCCGACAGCGCGGGCGGCACAGCTCGGGGTCGCTGGGTCTCGGTGAGCCGACCGGTGAGACAGTCGGCTTCGTCGAGCAGGATCAGGGCGTGCCGCGGACCTTTCTCGCCGACCGTGTCCCCGAGCGTGTGGCTCACCGAGGCTCGTCCGGCGACCTGCTCGACCGCGGATTCGTTACGGGCGTCGGAGGCGTTCATCTCGACCGTCGTCCATCCGAACTCCGAGGCGAGCGCAAGCGCCGCCGTGGTCTTGCCCACGCCGGGGGGGCCGGAGAGGACGGCCGCGCGCCGTGCGGGCAGGTGGCCCTCTTGCCATCGTGTCGCCCACTCCCTCAGTTCGTAGCGGGCTCTCGGGTTCCCGAGAATGTCGTCGAGACGGGTCGGCCGCAATCGCTCGGAAAGGGGAGGCCGGGAAGGGCGGGATGACGGCACACCCTGGCGAGCGCCGGCCGGGGATAAGGCCTCCTCTGACCCGGTCGCTCGGAATGGTTGAGTAGGGCGAGAGACTACCACTTCGCCGCACGATGACTCTCGCTTCATCCCGTGAAATCGGACGCCGCCCCATTCCAGGTTCTCGATACTCCACTTCCGCCATCGTCGTTACCGTCGACCCTCCTCTGGTCGCCCCGCCCGCCTCGGACGCCCGCACCATCGCGCTTCTCCAACGTGCCCGAGAACGCGGAGTCACAACCTTCGACGTTGCCGGGGCGCGCCATCCGGAGCGGGCAGAGCGCCTGATCGCGCGGGCTTTCTCGTCGACCGAATCGGACGTCGGGGTGATCGTGCGGCGCTCGGTCGAATCACTGGCGAGGGAAGCGGCGCAGCTTGAATCGGACCTCGCGGTCGGGGACCTCCCCGCGGCGAGCCGGCGTTCCCTCGAAGAAAGCGCGAAGCGCCTTGCCCCGGTACCGATCGTGCTCGTTGAGTGGGAGACGGATAACGACGCGCTGGGGGAGGGAGCCTCACGGCCCGACCAATCCCCGCCCCGGGGTCAAACATCGGACGGTCCCGCGTGGGCGACACGCATCGACCCTTCGACCGTGACTCTTCCCTCCGTCCCTGGGCGGTCGACCTTGTTCACCGGAGATTTCTCGCTCCTTGAGGACCGCTTGGTCCATGTCTTCGAAGACCCCTCTCGAACGCCCCAAGCGCGCCTCCTTGCCCGTGATCCCTTTGCGGGCGGACGCCTCGACGGAACACGGTTCGCCGCGACGACCGCTCTGGGGGGGCCTAGTGCAGGTCCGGTGGACGTACGCCGGCTCCATGCCGAGTTCGACCCGGTGGTGCGCCTGGGTTTCCTTACCGAGCACCGCCGGCGCACACTCGCCCAGGCCGCCCTGCAGTTCGTGCTCGGACGGCCGTGGGTGGTGGCCACCTGCATTCCGCTGCCGGAACCGGAACGTTTCGAGGAGATTCTCGGATGGGACACCGCTCCCCCTCTGGACAGCGAGGACCGGCGTCGCCTCGGGTTCGTAAAATAGAGGTCCAACTTCGGGCGGGCATGCTCGCGATCGGCGAAATGGCTCCGGACTTCTCGATTCCCCTTCCCGACGGCTCGACCCGAACCCTCTCGTCGTACCGAGGACGCCCGGTCATCGTCTACTTCTTCCCGAAGGCGAACACTGCCGGCTGCACCCTCGAAACCCGCGGATTCTCGGAGCGGTACGACGGCTTCCAGCGCGCCGGCGTCGAGCTGATCGGAGTCAGCGTCGATACGGCCGATACCCAGAGCGCCTTCGCGGCGAAATGCGGCTCGAAATTCCCCATGGTGGGCGATCCCTCGAAGGAGATCGCTCGGAAGTATGGCGTCCTCGGCCTCCTCGGAGTTGCGAAGCGCGTCACGTTCCTCGTGGACCCGGCGGGCAAGGTCGGGGAAGTCGTGGAAGGGATGCTCCCGGGACCCCACCTGAAGGCGGCCGACACGTGGGCGACCCGTCCTCGCTAGCCCGGGAAGTTCGCCCGCCCCCGTCGGCAATCGTCTAAAGCCCCTCTCCGTTCGGTTCCCCGAGGTTCCGTGAACGTCCAATCGGTCGAGCCGATCGAGGTCGCGGCGCCTTCGGGCGAGGCTTCTTCTCCGTGGGGCTCGACGGTGATCCTCGTGAAGGTCACGACCTCCACTGGGGCGGTCGGTTGGGGGGAGGCTCCCACCACCCTCATGACCCATCCGGTCCGCGAGAGCGTTCGAGAGGTCGCTCGGTTTTACGAGGGGCATCCCCTCCAGGACCATCCCTCGTGCTTGCGGGAGTTCGAGCGCTACTCGTTCTACCGGTCGAGGTCGATGGAAGCGACCAGCGCCCTTTCGGCGGTCGATATCGCCTGCCACGACCTCGTCGGTCGGGAGCTCGGTACCCCGATCTCGACCCTCCTGGGCGGCCGTCTGCGAGAACGGGTCCGCGCGTATTCGAACGGGTGGTACTCGGACGCGATCCTTCCGTCGGAGTTCGCAGAGAAGGCGAAAACGATGGTCCGCACCGGCTTCTCCGCCCTCAAATTCGACCCGTTCGCAAGCGAATATCGGAGCCTTTCGCCGGAGGGTCTCGATGCCGCCGTCGCGCGCGTGGCGGCGGTGCGGGAGGCCGTCGGGGACACGGTGGACCTCTTGATCGAGTACCACGGGCGGTTCGTGCCGGAAGCGGCCGTCCGCGCGGGCCGGGCGCTCGACCGGTTCCACCCCCGGTTCATGGAAGAGCCGGTGCTTCCGGAGCTGTGCGACGCCCTCGCCGAGTTTCGAAAGGTCGTTCGGACCCCGGTGGCATTGGGTGAGCGACTCCTCACGCCCGCGGACTTCGAAAGCTTTCTCAACCGTGGGCTCGTCGACATCCTGCAACCCGACATCACGAACTCCGGGGGTTTCACGTACGGGCGAGAGATCTCGGGGATTGCGGCGGCCCACGGGGCCCCCGTCGCCTACCACAACGCTTTCGGACCCGTTCAAACGGCGGCGACGTTGCAGATGGATGCCACGCTCCCGACGTTCTTCCTTCAGGAGAGCTTCGAAGCGAGCTGGCCCGAATGGAAGCGCTCCCTGGTTCGGGGAGTCTCGATCGAGGCGGGGGAGTTCGTCATTCCCACGGGACCGGGTCTCGGCATCACGGTCGATGAGAGAGCGGTCGAGCGATATCGCTCCGACATCGTCGACCCGATGGGACCGGAACCCCCCTGGGTGGTCGCGGGCACCTGGGTCCGCCGCCCGGCTGCGGGTTCGCAGCACGAGCCGGGGAAACCGTAGGGGTCCGGGAGCGGGAGACCGACCGGCGGCCGGAGAGCGGTGTTCGGTCTAGCTGGTCGCGAGAGCGTCGACCACGACCGTGACCGCATACGTGGCCCCGGGAGTCGACGGCGCGGCCAGGTAGATGGCGAGGTTGCCGCCTTCGGAGTCGGCGGGAATCGTGAGCGGCAGGGCGGGAAGGGTCGAGGCGACCGTGAAGGGGTGGGTCGGACTCACTTTCGAGATCGTATGGCTCACGTTGTCGAAGTTGATGATCGTCTCCCACACGATCGACCAGGTACTACCCGGGGCGACCTGAAGTGGGAATCCCTCCGCGCCGGTATAGTTGATCGACCAAGGGCCCAGCCACGGGCCGGTGGAGGTGTTCTGTTCCTGGATCACCAGATGGACCGACGAGATCGTGACGGGAGCGGGAGCATTGGAGCGAAGCACGAGGACGCCCCCCCAGATCAGCGCCAGCAGGACGACCACGACGATCGCGGCCGCCATCACACCGAGGGAAAGCCACTGCCGGAGCTTTCTTCGCTGGCGGAGGTCCATCGTCCGATTACCCTCGAACCGGCTCGTTCCTGACGCCCTTAGGAGACTGACCGCTCACGCCTGCGGCGGGGCGAGAGAGTAGACGGGGATCACCGCGAGGACGGTCGATGGGACACCGGTGTACGTGAGATAGATCGTACAAGCGCCCATCTTTTGGAAGCACCATGGAGGGGCCCCGTGGTAGTCGTCGTAATCGGACGTCACGAGTGGCTCCGGGTAACCACCCACAATGGGGGCCGTACACCCCACCCAGTTCGGCGGGTTCTGACCGTCGAAGATAACGTGGCCAGCATTCGCGACGCACTCAAAGTCGAGCGGGTAACCGCCGTTGTGGATGTAGAGAATGAACGTGTCCCCGTTCTCGAGCGTGTCCACTCCCTGGTTGAGGGGGACGAAGATCCCCAGCCGATTGTAGTAGATGTCGTTCGCCGCAGCCGTACTCCCCGCGTCGAAGTTCCCACAGTACCCGAGGTACGGGGCGTAGCCGGCCGGTTCCTTGGAAACTCCGGGGAACCACGTCATCGACGCGAGGGAGCCGTTCACGAGGACCGTCGTGCCTCCCAGATTGGACGCGTTGTTGCAGACGAAGGTGAACTGGATATCGCTCAGCAGCAGGTCCGCGGGCGAGTGCGCGGTGATGATGAACTCGCTCGTGTTGAGTGCTGAATAGTTTCCTGTTTCGGCCTGATCGTTTCCGTCGCCGCATTGACCGAACCACGTTTGATCACTGGGACCGTCCGTCGCCTGACCCACCCAGGCTTCGGCCTGAGCGGTGGTCATGGAGTTGTACGACGCCAGGTTGTATCCCCAGGGCTGACAGTCGGTCGGATCTCCCCATACCGGGTTGCTGCCCCCCGAACGGACGACGAAGCTGATCACCGGTGGGGCGGGCGGAGTGTAGATGCGGAACGACCAAAGGATCACACCGGCGACGAGGGTAAGGGCCACCAGAAGGACGGCCCCGATGATCTCGGCGATCCCCCGACGACGAGCCTGCCGCCAGCGCCGATGCCGCATCATCGACGTATCAAGGTGGGGTTGGGATTATCAACTTATCGCGCCGAGCGGGACGAAGAAGGCCGATTCTTTGGCGTGCTTTCGA